>WNGF01000172.1_pt1 | contig 150873 bp, 151 predicted proteins | sample 5400641 | NCBI WGS metagenome assembly WNGF01 (sample SAMN13153371, study PRJNA577476) | soil metagenome | isolation source: 80 cm soil or saprolite under grassland replicate 2 | place: USA:California | collected 2016-06-15 | reverse complement strand
AAACGGACCTACGGCTATCTGCTCCGGAGCATGCGCACGCTCCGCTTCCTGCTCATCGCCCGCGCCGGTCGCCTCACCCGGTTCGGTGGCCGCAACGTTCTCCGGCTCGCTCAGAATCCGGCAACCGAAGCGCTTTATACTCGAGTCGAACATGCCCTCACTGCCTGAATTATTTTCAGATCAGGGTATATTGTATACAATCATCCATGACGGCCCGGACACGTGTCCGACGGTCCGCATCATGAAAGAAGGGGGCGACAGGGCCTGTCGGTCGCGACCTCTTCCCCGCCCTGGCGCGGCACCAGACGCTCGAGGAATCGGCCTACCGAGACATCCGCCGCGCCATCGTCGACGGACGCTTCGCCCCCGGGCAGCGCATCGTGGCCGCGGCCGTGGCGGCGGCGGCCGGCATCAGCCGCCTCCCGGTGATGCAGGCCCTGCGCCGCCTCGAGGCCGACGGCTTCGTGCGCATCACCCCGCACAAGGACGTCGTGGTGACGGCGCTGTCGTCGGCCGACCTCCGCGAGCGCTTCCTCCTGCTGGCGGCGCTGGAAGCGCTCTGCGTCCGCGAGGCGGAGGGCAAGATCACGCCAGCGCTGCGCGCGCGGCTGCGGGCGCTGCAGGGCGAGATGGCCGCGGCGCGGGACGAGCAGGATGCCCCCCGGGCCGTCCAAGCCTGCCGCAGGTGGTCCAGATCCTCCAGAACGTCTGGGATCGCGGCGAGTATTACCGCGTTATCATGCACGCGCGGCGCGGCGGCTTCGCCGGCGAATCCCTGGCCGAGCACGAGCAGATTCTCAAGGCGCTCGACGCCGGCGACCTCGACCGCGCAGCCAAGGCCATGGAGCAGCACCGGATGCAGGCGATGCAGCGGCTGCAGCAGACGACGTGAGCAGTGGGCTGCCCGAGCTGGCGCCCCGACACCCACACAGGAGGGGTCTCATGGACGAGAACGGATACCGCGTGACCCGGCGTGCGCTTCTCAAGACGGCGGTGGGCATCGGCGCCGGCGTGGGATTCATCGGCCCGTGGCGCTGGGCGCGCGCGCAGGCGAAGAAGCCCATCGTGATCGGGCTCACCTGCGACGCGACCGGCACCTTCGCCGACAGCGGCCAGGCCGACCGCCGCGGGATGATCCTCGCGATCGAGGAGTTCAACGCCAAGGGCGGCGTGCTCGGCCGGCCCATCGAGCACAAGTGGGAGGACACCGAGACGGACGCCTCGGTGGCGGTTCGCAAGGCCCAGCGGCTGATCGAGCGCGACAAGATCGACTTCATGATCGGCGCGCTGTCGAGCGGCGTGGCGGCGCCGCTGTCCGAGCTGGCCCAGCGCCACGGCCTCATCTACTTTAACAGCAACTCGAGCGCCGACACGGTCACCAACGAGAAGTGCCAGCGCGTCAACTTCGTGTGGGATGCCAACAACTGGATGTTCGCCAACGCGCTGGGACCGCTGGTCGTCAAGAACCTCGGCACGAAGTGGTTCATCCTCACGCACGACTACGTGTGGGGCAAGAACGCCACGGGGGCCACGCGCGAGAACATGAAGAAGGTCGGCGCCGAGGAGCTAGGCGAGCTGATGGTGCCGCAGGGGACGCGCGACTTCAGCGCGCAGCTCCTGCGCATCCGCAGCGCCAAGCCCCAGGTGGTGATCGCCAACGTCGCGGGCATCGAGCAGACGGCGCTCCGGGAGCAGGCCTACGAGTTCGGCTCCGACAAGGACGCGGCCTGGGTCTTCCCGCAGCAGGACTTCCCCGACATGGTCACGCTCGGGGCCAAGAAGGCCTTCGGCTACTTCTGCACGACCTGGCACTACACGCTCAACGAGCCCGGCGTCAAGGAGTTCACCGAGCGCTTCAAGAAGCGCTGGGCGAGCGCCCCGATCCCCGTGCCGGACAATGTCTCCTCGAACGGCTACATCGCCACGCGCGAGCTGCTGCGGGCGATCGAGCGCGCCGGCACGACGAGGAATCACGACGTCATCAAGGCTCTCGAGGGCCACGTGATCAAGGACAATTTCCGCAAGTACCCGTCGACCGTCCGGCCGTGGGACCATCTGGTCGGGCAGATGCTCTACCTCGCCAAGACCAAGAAGGAAGGCGAGATGAAGGAGAAGTGGGACATGATCCAGATGATTGCCGACGTCGCCCCCGAGGTCGCGGCGCCGCCGCAGAGCATCAGCAAGTGCAAGATGCAGTCCATGGCCGACACGCCGGTGTACGGCGGGTAGGACCGAGCGGCCCCCTGCACTCCCCCTCTCTCCCGTCTCGGGGAGAGGGGGAGTGCAGGGGGCACGATCACCATCCATGCCTGATCTGGCCGAGCTCGTCACGCAGCTCCTGAACGGCGTGGTGCTGGGCCTGCTCTACGCCCTCATCGCGCTGGGCTTCATGCTCATCCTCGGCACCATGGAGATCATCAACTTCAGCCACGGCGTCCTCTTCGCGCTCGGCGGCTACTCGGCGCTCGCGCTAGGCCCGCACGTGGGCTGGTGGGGCGCGCTCCTGCTGGCCCCGGTGATCGTGGGCGGCGTGGGACTCCTCCTCGAGCTGGGTGTCCGGCGCACGTACGGACGCGATCCGCTCTTCGGCCTGCTCTTCACCTTCGGTGCGGCCTTGGCGCTGGAGGAGATCATCCGCATCGTCTGGGGCCCGCGAGGCTACACCGTGAGCGCCCCGGCCTTCGTCGCCGGCCCTTTCCACTTGGGCTTCCTCTTCTACTCGAGGTACCGGGTGCTCGTCGCGGTGCTGGCGGTCCTGCTGCTTGGCCTCGTGTGGGCCTTCCTCGAGCGCTCGCCGTACGGTGCCATGATCAAGGCCGGAGCGCACGACCACGAGATGGTGCGGGCGCTCGGCATCAACCTGACGCGGCTCCGGAGCCTCGTCTTCGCGCTCGGCGCCGCGATGGCGGGCATGGCCGGCGTCATCGCCGCGCCCATGTGGAGCCTCAAGCCGACCGTGGGCGCCGAAGCCGTGATGCCGGCCTTCATCGTGGTGGTCATCGGCGGCATCGGCTCGTTCTCGGGCGCCGTGATCGCGGGCCTCCTGCTCGGGCTCACGAGCGGGCTGAGCAACCTCCTCGTGCCGCGGGGCTCGATCCTCGTGATGTATCTGCTCATGACGGCGGTCCTGCTCTGGCGCCCGCGGGGCCTCCGCGGCCAGAAGAGCATGCTCGAGCTCTGAGGCCGTGCACGCCGCCCTCGAGGACTGGACGCCGCGGCCGATGCTCGCCATGTTCGGCGTCTTTCTCGTGCTGCCGGCCATCCTGCCGTGGATCGGCGGCTACACCTACCTCGGCACCGAGGTGATGATCTGGGCGATCTTCGCCCTCGGCTACAACCTGCTGCTGGGCTATACCGGGCTGCCCGCTTTTGGCCACGGCGCGTTCTTCGGCATGGCCGGCTACTTCTTCGCCGCCAGCCAGAAGTGGCTCACCGGCGGCCTCTGGCTCCCGCTGCTGATCGGCATCCTCGGCACCGTCGCCTGCGGCGGCCTGGTCGCCCTGCTCGTGGCGCGCAAGCGCGGCATCTACTTCGCGCTGCTCACGATCGCCTTCGGCGTGATGTTCTGGTTCCTCGTCTTCGTTCTCGACTCCTGGACCGGAGGCGAGGACGGCCTCACCGGACTCCAGCGGCTCTCCGTCGGCGGCATCGACCTTCGCGGCAACCTCCCTCTGTACTACTTCGTGTACGCGTTCTTCGTGGCCGCGTCGGTCCTGCTGTGGCGCATCGTGCATTCCCCCTTCGGCCAGGTCATCGGCGCCATCAAGCAGAGCGAGACCCGCGCCCGGGCCGTCGGCTACGACACCCCGCGCTACAAGTGGGTGGCCTTCACGCTCTCGTGCGCCTTCGCGGGCCTGGCCGGCGGCCTCTACGCGCTCGCGCGCTTCGGCGCCTTCCCCGAGCCTATGAGCCTGCAGCAGTCGGGCAATGTCGTGCTCATGTGTCTCATCGGCGGCGGCTTCGCGAGCTTCTACGGGCCGGTCCTGGGCGTGGCCGTGTTCCTCGTGCTGCGCGACTTCTTCTCGACCCTGACCGACCACTGGATGCTGCTGTACGGCTTCCTCTTCATGGCGATCATCCTGTTCATGCCGGAGGGCATCCTGGGCGTGGTCAAGCGCCTCCGCCAGCCGGCGGCATTCCACGACACGGGCGAGGCCGAGGCGGCCCGCACGGGAGAGCCGCGGTGAGCGCGCCTCTCCTGGCTGCGCGCGGGCTCCGCAAGGCCTTCGGCGGCCACGTCGTGCTGGACGGCGTGGATCTCGCGTTCGCGCCGCGGCGGCTGTCGGCCCTCATCGGACCCAACGGCGCGGGCAAGACGACGTGTTTCAACCTGCTGACCGGTCTCCTCGCGCCGGACGCGGGCCAGATCGTCTTCAAGGGTCTGGACATCACAGGCCTTAGCCCGGACCGGCGGGCGCGGCTCGGCATCTGCCGCTCCTTCCAGATCCTGAACCTCTTCGACGACTCCACCGTCCTCGAGAACGTCCGCGTCGCCGTGCCGGCGATGCGCCGGCGCGGGCTGGACTGCTGGACGCCCGCGGGCGCGGTCAGCGAAGCCGAGGACAAGGCCGCCGCCATCGTCCGCCTCGTGGGCCTGCACGGGCGCGAGCAGGTGGCGGCGCGCTTCCTGTCCTACGGGCAGCGGCGGCTGCTTGAGATCGGCGTCGCCCTGGCCGGCGAGCCCGAGCTCTTGCTGATGGACGAGCCGACGAGCGGCCTCGGCAGCCGCCCGATGGAGACGCTCCGCGAGCTGGTGCAGCGGCTCGCCCTGGACCTGACCATCGTCGTCATCGAGCACGACATGGACTTCGTGCTGCGGCTCTCGCACCACGTCGCCGTGCTCCACCGCGGCCTCGTCATCGCGGAAGGGCCGCCCGAGGCGATCCGCGACCACCCCGAGGTGCGCGAGGCCTACCTGGGCACGCTCCGGTACACGAGAACGCGCGCGTGAGCGCGGCCGGCCCGCTCCTGGCCCTCGAGGGCATCAGCACCTTCTACGGGGGCGCGCGCATCCTCGACGGGCTTTCCCTCGAGATCGCGGCCGGCGAGACGGTGTGCCTCCTCGGCCGCAACGGCCGCGGCAAGACCACGACCATCAAGAGCATCCTGGGCCTGGCGCCCGTGCGGGCGGGACGCATCGTCTTCGACGGCGCCGATATCACGCGCCTGCCCACCCACCAGATCGCCCAGCGCGGTATCGCCTGGGTGCCGGACAACCGGCGGATCTTCCCCACCCTGACCGTGGAGCGCAATCTCGCCATGGCGCTGAACCGATCGCTGCCGCGGACGGCGACAGCCGAAGGCTGGACGCTCGCGCGAGTCTATCAGCGCTTCCCGATCCTCGACCGGCTCAAGCAGCGGAGCGGCGAGCACCTGTCGGGCGGTGAAGCCCAGCTGGTCGCGATCGCCCGGGCGCTCTTGATGCATCCGCGGCTGGTGCTTCTCGACGAACCCTCGCAGGGTCTGGCGCCCAGGATCGTGGAAGACATCATGGCGGTGATCGAGGAGATTCGCGACGAAGGCATCGCCATCCTGCTGGTGGAGCAGAACTCGACCATGGCGCTCAGCATCGCCCACCGGGCCTACGTCATCGACGACGGCCGCATCGTGCACAGCGCCCGCGCGGCCGATCTCGAGGCCGACCAGGCGCTCAAGCACCGCCTCCTGGCCGTCTGACGCCGGCGTCAGCGAGGGAGCGTTCGTCGGCGCCTGGTCAGGCGCACCACGAGCCGCGGCAGCACGGCCAGCGCGCCGAGCGCGGAGAGCGCCACGAGCACGCGCACCAGCGTCTGCGGCAGCGTGCCCTCGCCGGCCAGCGCCTCGCCGCCGGCCCAGCCCGCGTAGACGTAGACGACGGTAGCCGGCAGCATGAAGACGAAGGTGGCCAGCACATAGGGCACGAGTCCGATCCGCGTGAGGCCGAGGGCATAGTTGAGCAAGTTGTAGGGGATGACGGGCACGAGCCGCACGAAGGCGACGAACTCCCAGCCGCCCTTGTCCACGCCCGCCTTGAGCTTCTTGAGCGGCCCCGACAGCTTGGCCTCGGTCCAGTCGCGCCCGACCGTGCGCGCCGCCAGAAAGGCGACCGCGGCGCCCGCCGTGGCTCCTATGATCGAGTACACCGTGCCCCAGACGGGTCCGAACAGGAGCCCGGCCGCGAGGTCGAAGGGCAGCCCCGGCACGAGGAACGCCGGGCAGATGGCGTAGAGCAGGATGAAGGCTATCGGTGCCCAGGGACCGAGGCCCGCCACGAAGTGCTGGATCTGCGTCACGGTCAGATAGCGTCGGAAGGCAAAGGCCAGAGCGATGCCAGTCACGAGGACCGCCAGGAGCATGGCGCGCTGAAGGACGGTACGGCGGCGGCGAGACATGGGAGCGTCATTGTCGGGCCAAGCGTCGCAGAAAATCAACCGCGGTCCCGCTTGACACGTTCGTGGGCTGCCCCCTAGAGTCGGCCGATGAGCTGGGACGACCGCATGAAGGACTTCGAGGCGCGGCGGGAGCGTGCCCGCGCCATGGGCGGCCCCGAGCGGCTGGCCCGGCGCCGCGCCGACGGCCGGCTCAATGCTCGGGAGCGCGTCGAGCGCCTGACCGACCCGGGCTCCTTCCTCGAGCTCGGCACCTTCAACGTCTCGGACGTGCCGGGCGACGAGGACAAGACGCCGGCAGACTCCAAGGTCGCCGGGCTCGCGACCATAGACGGCCGGCCCGTCGCTGTGGCGTCGAACGACTTCACCGTCATGGCCGCCACCTCGAGCCGCGTCGCTTCGAGGAAGGAAGCCGAGCTCAAGTCCCTCGCGACCAGGCGCGGCTTCCCCATCATCTATCTGGCCGAGGCCGGCGGCGCGCGCATGCCCGATATCATGGGCTCGGCCGGCATCGCGTCGTTCGGCAACTCGACCTACTACGGCACGCGGCGACGTCAGGTGCCCATGGTGTCGGCGGTGCTCGGCCAGGCCTACGGCCTGCCGACCTGGAACGCGTGCCTGTCGGACATCGTCGTGATGTGGACGGGTGCCTCGATGGCCGTCTCCGGCCCGCGCGTCCTCGAGCTGGCGACGGGCGAGCAGGTCTCGGCCGAGGAGCTGGGCGGGGTGAAGGTCCACGCCGAGGAGACGGGCTTCGCGGATCTGGTCGGCGACTCGGACGAGCAATGCCTCGACCTCGTGCGCCGCGTCCTCTCCTATCTGCCTTCCCATGGCGGCCAGGCGCCGCCGCGCCTGGCGGTGCCCGAGGGCGCAGGCGCGGAGATGGCCGCCATCGCCGACCTCGTGCCGGAGTCGCGCTCGCGCGCCTATGATATGGCGCGCGTGATCAAGCGCCTGGCCGACGGCGGCGAGATGCTCGAGCTCAAGCCGCGCTTCGGCCGCGCGCTCATCACCGCGCTCGCGCGCATCGGCGGGCGCGTCGTGGGCGTCGTCGCCAACCAGCCCAGCTACAAGGCCGGCGCCTGCGATGCCGACGGCTGCGACAAGGCCGTCTCCTTCCTCACGCTCTGCGACTCCTTCAACATCCCGCTCCTCTTCCTGCACGACATCCCGGGCTTCTTCATCGGGCGCGAGGCCGAGCGCAAGCGCGTGGCCGGCAAGATCATCAACTGGATGGAGGCGCTCGGCCAGGTGACGGTGCCGCGCATCTCGATCGTCATCCGCAAGACCTATGGTCAGGCGTACTTCAACATGGGCGGCGGCGATTACTCGGACCTGCTCCTGGCGTGGCCCACGGCCGACATGTCCTTCATGGACCCCGACACGGGGGTCAACGTGGTCCACGGCGCCCTCCTGGCATCGCTCGAGCCCGCCGAGCGCGCGGCGCGGCGCAAGGAACTGCTCCAGCAGTGGGAGTGGGACACGCTCCCCTACGGCGCCGCGGCCCGGCACCTGGTCCACGAGGTCATACACCCGGCCGACACGCGGGACGTCATCGCGCGCTTCCTCGACGCCTGGGAGGGCCGCGGCGCCATCGGGCAGCACCACCTGGCCAACTGGCCGACGAAGTTCTAGCAGGCGGCTGAAAAAGGCCCATCTGCTTCGTTGGCGCCCTCGGCCGCACGTTCAACGTACAGAGAGTACGCCTCGCGTGCGGCCGTCGGGCGCCGCCTCGCATCTGAGCCTTTTTGAGCCGCCTGCGGGATTTTCCCGGCTGAAAAAAGGCCCATCTGCGGGCGTGCGGCGCCCTCGGCCGGGAGGTGGTTTTACTGCCGGTAGGGGTGGTGCTGGATCCAGTGCCGCGCGATGTCGATGCGGCGGCAGATCCACACGTCACGGTGCTTCTGCGCGTGATCGAGGAAGCGGCAGAGGGCGGCGAAGCGCCCTGGGCGTCCCACCAGTCGCATGTGCAGCCCGACCGACATCATCCGGGGGTAGCTGGCTCCTTCCGCGTAGAGCACGTCGAAGGCGTCGCGGAGATAGGTAAAGAACTGCTCGCCGCTGTTGAATCCCTGCGCCGCGCCGAACTTCATGTCGTTGTTGTCCAGGGTGTAGGGGATCACGAGGTGGGGCCGGCCGCTCACCATCTCCCAGTAGGGCAGGTCGTCGTTGTAGGCGTCGGAGTCGTACAGGAAGCCGCCTTCCTCGACCACGAGGCGGCGCGTGTTGGGGCTGAGGCGCCCGGTGTACCAGCCGAGCGGCCTGCTGCCCGTGGCACGCGTGAGGCTCTCCACCGCCTGCCGGACATGCGCCCGCTCTTCCGCCTCGTCCACGAACTGGTAGTCAATCCAGCGGTAGCCGTGGCTCACCACCTCGTGGCCGGCGGCGACGATGGCGGCGGCGGCGGCGGGATGCCGCTCGAGCGCCATGCCCACGGCGAACACGCTGATCTTGATGTCGCGCTCAGCGAAGAGACGCAAGAGCCGCCAGAGGCCGACGCGGCTGCCGTACTCGTACATGGACTCCACCTGCATATTTCTGACACCCTGCAGCGGCGCCATCCCCACCACTTCTTGAAGGAAGGCCTCGGACTCGGCATCCCCGTGAAGGATGGAGCGCTCCCCGCCCTCCTCGTAGTTCATGACGATCTGGAGCGCCAGCCGCGCTCCTCCCGGCCACTTGGGATCGGGAGGGGTCGGGCCATAGCCGACGAGGTCCCGCGGGTAGGTCATCAGTTCCTTCCACGCCACACACGCTGCGCAGGCTGTGGGCACCGGAGCGCGCCCGACGGTAGAAAGCGATTGCATTGTACATGAGAGTGGCGTATCAACAGTCCGCAGGTGACGACGCTCACCCTCGATGCGCTGAACTGCATGGACCGCGCGGAGTTCACCCGGGCTCTCGGCGGGGTGTTCGAACACTCGTCGTGGATTGCCGAGCGAGCCTGGGAGGGGCGCCCGTTCGCGAGCACGGATGCACTGCACGCCGCCATGATGGCGATCGCGCGAGGGGCGCCGCGGGTCGCACAGATGGCGCTCTTGCGCGCGCACCCCGACCTGGCCGGCACGGCGGCGCGCGCCGCTAGCATGACCGCGGTCTCGGTGGCCGAGCAGGCCTCAGCCGGGCTCGACCGATTGAGCGAGGAGACGTACGAGCGCTTCTCCCGGCTCAATACCGCCTACCGTGAGAAGTTCGACTTCCCGTTCATCATCGCCGTCCGCCGCCACGATGTGGCCGGGGTCCTGGCCGCTTTCGAGCGGAGACTCGGCCACACGAGCGACGAGGAGGTGGAGACGGCGCTCGCCCAAGTCGGCGACATCACGCGGATGCGCCTCGCATCGCTCATGAAAGAACCGTGAGCAGCGCCCGCGGGACGCGCACCCTGACCACCCACGTCCTGGACACGGCGCGGGGGCTGCCCGCGGCCGGCGTTCGCGTCGAGCTCTCGGCGGTGGAGCCGGACGGGCGCCTCCGTCTCCTGCGTACGGTGACGACCAATGCCGACGGCCGCAGCGACGAGCCCCTCCTGGCAGATGACGAGATGAAGCTCGGCCGATACGAGCTCTGCTTCCACGTGGGCGCGTATTTCCACGCCCTCGGCGTGGCGCTGGCCGATCCGCCGTATCTCGAGCACGTGCCAGTGCGTTTCGCCATCGCCGACCCCGAGGCCCACTATCACGTCCCCCTGCTCGTTTCGCCCTGGAGCTATGCCACCTATCGCGGGAGCTGAGCCGGAGGCGCGGCAGGTGGCTGCGCTCGGGCGCGGCCATGCCCTCAGGCTCGATCGCATCACGCATCGCTTCGGCGACGTCACTGCCGTCGACGCCGTGGACCTCGAGGTGAGCGCGGGAGAGCTCGTGGCGCTCCTCGGTCCCAGCGGCTGCGGCAAGACCACCCTGCTCCGCATCATCGGGGGATTCCTTTCTCCCGCCGCCGGGCGCGTGCTCGTGGACGGCGAGCCGGTCGACCACCTGCCGCCCAACCGGCGGGGCGTCGGCATCGTGTTCCAGAACTACGCGCTCTTCCCCCACATGACCGCGGCCGGCAACGTGGCCTATGGGCTCGAGGCGCGGCGGACCGCGCGCGATCGGATCGGCCCGCGCGTCGAGGACATGCTGCGGCTGGTCCACATGGAGGACTTCGCCCGCTACCTTCCGCGGCAGCTCTCGGGAGGCCAGCAGCAGCGCGTCGCTCTGGCCCGATGCCTCGCCGTGGACCCCAGGATCCTCCTGCTGGACGAGCCGTTCGGGGCCCTCGACAAGAGCCTGCGCCTCGACATGCAGATCGAGGTCAAGCGGCTGCAGCGCGAGTACGGCATCACCAGCGTGCTGGTGACCCATGACCAGGAGGAAGCGCTCTCGCTCGCCGACCGCGTCGCCGTGATGAGGCGGGGCCGCGTGGAGCAGGTGGCCTCTCCCACGGAGATCTACGACCGGCCGGCCACGCTCTTCGTCAACCAGTTCGTGGGGACGACCAATGTGCTGGCCGCCGAGCTCCTGAGCCTCGGCGCCGACGGCAGCACCGTCCGGCTGGCCGGTGGCTCAACGCTCGTGGGTGCAGCCTGCCACGGGCTCGAAGCCGGTGCCCGTGTGGTGGTGTCAGTGCGACCCGAGCACCTGCGTCTCGGGCCGCAGGGCGGCCCGGGCGCCATCCCGGTGACGGTCAAGGTCGTGATGCCGCTCGGGCCGGCGGTCGTGTATGAGGCCGAGACGGCCGACGGCAGCTCGATCAAAGTCAGCATGTTCCGCGGTAGCGGCGGCGGCCTGCTCGAGCCCGGCGCCAGGCTCTTCGCGATCCCGGCCTCGCCGACCGCGATCCGGATCTTTCCGGCCCCGGAGTCCGCTGAGCCCGCAACATCGAATGAACCCCCCATCTGGAGGACACTGGGATGAGCACACGCATCTCTCGCAGGCAGCTTCTCGCAGGCGGCCTCGCCGCCGGCGCCCTCGCGCCGCGCTGGAGCTGGGCGCAGTCGAAGACCCTGGTCGTCGCCACCTTTCCCGGCACCTGGAACGAAGCGCATCGCCAGATTCTCGCGCCGTACTTCCGCAAGCGCACCGGCGCCTCGGTCACCCAGAGCATCCTCCTCGCTCAGGACCAGATCGCCCGCCTCGTGGCGGCACGCGGCGGCCAAGCGCCTTTCGACGTCGCCATCCTCGACGATCCCCAAGTGCTCGACGCCATCAAGCAGGAGCTGATCGTCGAGTACCCGGCAGCGAAGTCGCCTCACTGGAAGGAGCTCCTGCCCCAGTTCCAGGACAAGTGGGGGCCCAAGATCTCCATGCAGGTGATCGGCATCGGCTACAACCCGAAGAGGATCGCGGCGCCGCCCCGATCGTGGGACGAGCTGTGGAACCCGAAGTACAAGGGCCGGGTGGGCCTGACCGCGCTCAACAGCCAGCTCGGCATCGCCTTCCTCGCCGAGCTCAACCGTCTCAAGGGCGGTTCGGAGACCAACTGGGAGCCGGCCTTCAAGGCGCTCCGTGAGCTCCTTCCCAACGTCGGCGCCATCGCCGCCAATCTGGGCGCCTACGCCACGCTGTGGCAACAGGAGCAGGTCGAGATCGCCCCGTACAACTTCAACTTCGTCCAGACGCTCAAGGGCAAGGGGGTGCCGGTCGAGCTGGCGATGCCGGAGACAGGCCCCGTAGGCTGGCGGACCAGCCTGCACCTGGTGAAGGGCGCGGTGGAACCCGATCTCGCCGTGCAGTATATCGACTCGCACGTGGCGGCCGAGGTGCAGGCGGAGATGCTCAAACCTCCCTTCGACGTGATCCCGACCAACGGGAAGGTCCCGCTGACGGGGGACATCAGCCAGGCCATCGCCAGGACCCACGCCGATCTGGCGAAGATCCGCACGATCGACTGGGAGAAGATCAACCCGCAACGTGGCGCCCTCATCGAGCGCTTCAACCGCGAGATCAAGGTCTGAAGGGCGGCCCGGTGCGCGCGGAGCCGGCGCTCGCGCTGCCGCTCCTGGCCTTCTTCATCGTCGCCTTCCTGGCGCCCCTCTGCGTACTGATCGGCGTCAGTCTCTTCGCCGAGTCGGAGATGAAAACTTTCTCGGCGGCCCAGTATGTGAAGTTCCTGGGCGACACCTTCAACCTCAGCATCCTCTGGGGGACGCTGTGGCTGGGTGTCAAGGCCACCCTGCTCTGCCTCCTGTTCGGCTACCCGTTCGCCTGGGTCGCGGCGCGGGCCCCGGCCCGCTCGCAGTCAGCGCTGATCTTCGTGGTCATCCTGCCCATCCTCACCAGTGTGGTGGTGCGGACATTTTCCTGGATCGTCATCCTGGGCCGCGAGGGAATCCTGAACAAGATGCTCGTCGGCCTCGGGCTCGCCTCCGAGCCCGTCCGGCTCCTCTTCACCGAGTGGGGCGTCATCCTGGTGCTTGCCCAGGTGCAGATGCCGCTCATGGTGCTGCCGCTGCTCACCACCCTCATCCGCATGGACCCGAACCTGGCCGATGCATCGGCGGCCCTGGGCGCCGGGGCGTGGCGGACGTTCTGGCGCGTCACCGTGCCTCTGTCCCTGCCCGGTGTGATCGCGGGCTGCATCCTCACCTACGCGGCCTGCGTCACGGCCTTCATCACGCAGACTTTGATCGGCGGCGCGCGCCTGATCTACATGCCGCTGCACATCTATCAGCAGGCGGTGGGCGCCAACAACTGGCCCTTCGCGGCGGCGATCTCCGTGATCTTCACGGTGGCGGTGTTGCTGGTGGTGGGTTCCCTGAACCAGCTCGGTCGCCGCGGCTATGCCCATGGCTGACCGGCCGCGGGACGGCGAGGCCCGATCGCTGCCGCTCGTCCTGGGTGCGCTGACCGGCATCGCCGTGGTCTTCCTGGTAGCGCCGAGCTTCATCGTGCTCCTGACCTCGTTCACGGCTTCACCGTCGCTCAAGTTCCCGCCAGACGGTTACTCGTTGCGCTGGTACGGGGCGCTGCTCGATGCGGGCCAGATGCAGCAGGCGGCGTGGAACAGCCTCGTCGTGGCGGTCTGGGCAACCGGCCTGTCCGTGGCTCTGGGCACGGCCGGGGCGCTCGGCATCGCGCGGCGCAGGACGTGGTGGGCGCAGGCGTGCGACGTGATCTTCATGTCGCCGCTGCTCTTGCCGGCCCTGGCCTTCGGCTTTGCCGCGCTCATCTACATCTATCTGCTCGGGTTTCGGCCATCGATGTCGCTCCTCGTGCTTGGCCACGTCGTGGTCTGCGTGCCCTTCGTCCTCCGGACGACCATGGCGGCCCTGGCCCAGCTGGACCCGGCCCTGCTCGACGCCTCGCGAAGCCTCGGCGGCGGCGGCTGGTTCACCTTCCGGCGCGTGACGCTGCCGCTCATCGGCCGCGGCGTCGGAGCAGGCGCGTTCCTGGCCTTCATGGCCTCATTCGACAATGTCCCGGTCTCGCTCTTCCTGGCTGATGAGCGCACCGAAGTCCTGCCGATTCATCTGTGGCAACAGATCGAAACCAATCTCGACGTGCGCACGGCAGCGGCCTCGGGGCTCATCGTGATGATGACTCTCGTCCTGATGTTCGCCGCCGAGCGGCTCGCGGGCCTCACCAGGCAGCTGCGCTGAGGAGGATCCGACGATGCCCGAGCGTGGCAAGCCCTCCGCCGGGTCCGCCCGGCGAGGTTGAGGTATGCTGGCGGAGGCCATGGGACGGCTCTCCGCGGAGGTCGTGATCTGCGGCGCGGGCATCGCCGGCGTCGCCACCGCCTATCATCTGGCCGTACGGCGCGGCGTGCGCGGCGTGGTGCTGGTGGACGAGCGGCCGCCGCTCACCCTGACCAGCGACAAGTCCACCGAGTGCTACCGCAACTGGTGGCCTGGCCCCGGCGATGCCATGGTCGCCGTGATGAACCGCAGCATCGACCTCCTCGAGCAGCTCGCCCGCGAGAGCGGCAATATCTTCCAGCTCAACCGCCGGGGCTATCTGTTCGCCACCGCCGACCCGGTCCGCGCCGCGGGCTTCGTCCGTGCCGCGGAAGAGGCGGCGACGCTCGGCTCGGGCGCCATGCGTCTGCACGCGACCGCAGCGAGCGACTACGAGCCGGCGGCGGCTGTGGGCTTCGACTCGCCGCTCACGGGCACCGATGTCATCACGGAGCCGTCGCTGATCAGGCGCCACTTCCCATGGCTCGCCCCTGACACGTTGGCTCTCCTGCATGCCCGCCGCTGTGGTTGGTTCAGCGGCCAGCAGCTCGGCATGTACCTGCTCGAGCGCGCGCGCGCCCATGGCGTGCGGCTCGTCGAGGGCCGCGTGGAGCGGATCGACACCACGGGCGGTCGGGTGCGCGGCGTGGAGGTGCGGGGGCCGGCCGGCGCGCAGCCCCTCGGGACGGCGTGCGCGGTCCTCGCCGCGGGGCCTTTCCTCGAGCAGGCGGGTCGGCTGCTCGGGGTGAAGCTGCCGATCTTCTGCGAGCTCCACGCGAAGATCGCCTTCAATGACCCGCTGGGCGCCATGCCCCGCGAGGCGCCCATGACGATCTGGGCTGATCCGCTGACGATTCCGTGGTCGGAAGAGGTTCGGAGAGGCCTGGCAACCTCTGCGCGGTATCGAAGGCTCATGGACGAGCTGCCTGCCGGGGCGCACGGCCGGCCCGAAGGCGCGGGGGAGAGCACCTCCGTGCTCGGAATCTGGACCTATGACGTTGAGCCCGTCGAGCCCGTCTTTCCTCCGGCCTTCGACCCCGCGTACCCGGAAGTGGTCCTCCGCGGGATGGCGCGGATGATCCCCGGGCTTCAGCCCTACCTCGCGCGGCTGCCGCGCTGCTTCGTGGACGGCGGCTACTACACCAAGACGCGGGAGAACCGCTTTCTCGCCGGTCCGCTCCCCGTCGAGGGCGCGTATGTCATCGGTGCGCTTTCCGGCTACGGCATGATGGCCTCGAACGGAGCGGCGGACCTCCTGGCCGACTACCTCGCCGAGCGTCCCCTGCCCCGCTATGCTCCGGCCTTCCGACTCGAGCGCTACGAGAACCCGGATTATGCGAGGCTTCTCGAGAACTGGGGCGACTCCGGCCAGCTCTGAGCCGTGCCCTGCGACACGGGGAGGCCCTGGACGATGCGACCCCCGGCTGTCAGGGCGCGGGATCGTGCGCCAGCCGGCGCGCCAGGGCACGCTGGGCTTGCAACGAGCCGCGGTCGCATACGGCCTCGCGGTGGCACTCCATCCTCGCCTGGGCGGGGGTAGGCTGAATACGGGCGAATGTGGGCAGTCCAAGGAGGGCCGAGATGAAAAAGTCAGCGCTGGTGACCCTGCTGGTGATCGGGCTGCTGGTGTCGTTTGCGGCGCCGGGTTATGCGTGGCATCACGTACGAGGCGGCGTCTTCATTGGAGTGGGCCCGGCGTGGTGGGGCCCGCCCTTCCCGTACTGGTACTACCCGTCCCCGTACTACTATCCCCCGCCGACGGTCGTGGTTGAGCAACCGCCGGTCTACGTCGAACAGCCGCCGGCTCAGCCTGCGCCCCAGGCCTTCTGGTATTACTGCCCCAGCTCTCACACCTACTACCCGCAGGTCCAGACTTGCTCCGAGGCCTGGGTGAAGGTTCCGCCGAGGACACCATGATCAGAAAGATCGCCGTCCTGCCGATCTCGGCCGCCTTCCTGCTGACCGCCTGCGCCACCCTGCCCACAGGACCGAGCGTGATGGTGCTGCCGGGGTCCGGGAAAGGTTTCGATCAGTTCCAGTCCGATGATGCAGTGTGCCGCCAATGGGCGGCGCAGCAAACCGGCACGACGACCAGAAAGATCGCGACCGAGAGCACGCTGGGCGGGGCGGCCATAGGAACCGTGGCCGGAGCCGCTCTTGGGGCGGCCATCGGTGCCGCGGCAGGCAGCCCGGCGACAGGCGCGGCCGTGGGCGCAGGCGCCGGCCTGTTCGGCGGGACCGCCATTGGCGCCGGCCAGGCTGAGGGTCACAGCCTCTCGGTCCAGCGCCGCTACGACATCGCCTACATGCAGTGCATGTACGCCAAGGGCAATCAGATTCCCGTGGCGAGAGGGTCGAGGCCGCCGTATTCCTCGGCTGCTCCGCCGCCGCCTCCGCCGCCACCCGCCGCTAGTCAGCTTCCGCCGGGCACTCCTCCGCCCCCCGCGGGAAGCCCGCCGCCTCCGCCGCCCGGAGCCGCGCGCTAGGATTCGGCCGGCCTGCGGGCGCGGTCGGCCTGGCGGCGTCCATGCCGTCGTCGACCGCTGTCACGAGAGAGAACAGTGTCTTCGACTCGTCCCACGTGACGCGGGTCAGCCACTCCGGGGAGACCAAGACTTTCTTGCCCGCCCACCATTTTTCGGCGTTGACGACCAGGTAGCGTATGGCCCAGGCCCTGTCGTCCACGAGGATATCTTCGACGTGGCCGATCTCTCCGTCTTCCGACTGGATGCTATAGCCCATGAGCGCGGTCACGGTCTGGAGATGCTGCTGGCCCACGTCTGCAGCGGCACGATCGCTTCTGATCTGATTGCCGGTCAGGCCGAGGCGAAGAGTGCTCGGGTCCGGCTGCGAGCTGTGCAGGGAAAGCGCGGGCACGAGCACCCGACGAGACGGCCGCTCCCCCGCATCGATCACGACGTAGCGAACGATCCAGCCGCGGGCGTCGAAACAGAGGTCATGCACGCTTCCCAGGATGCCGTCTGTTGCCCTGATGGTGACTCGCTTCAAGTCGCTCATCGTGCGTAGCATGACCCGTCCTCTTTCCTCGATGGGTCGGATGTCTCGCTAATGAGCCCCCGCTATGGGACTCCTGGCTTCACTTCGCCTCGCCCTGGAGCGAAGCCTCTCAAAGCTCGCCTCCAGCTCCCGCAGCTGATCGTCCGTCAGCTCCTCGAGGCGCACGAGGCCGGTGCGGGCCCCCTGCACACCCCGAATCAGCTCGTCCAGCTTCAGCTGTATCGCCTTGGCGTCCCGGTTCTGCGTGTTCTGAATCAGGAACACCATCAGGAACGTCACGATGGTCGTGGCAGTGTTGATGACAAGCTGCCAGGTGTCGGAATAGTCATAGACGGGACCCAGGACACCCCAGATAACGATCGTGAGGAAGGCCAGCAGGAACAGCTCGGCCCGCCCGAGAAGGTCGGACATTTTCCGGGCGAACTTTCGAAAGAATTCGTGCATGGAAGGTCCTCCGACTGAGCTCATGCATCTTCTCTGCCAGCCGCGACTGTCGTTCACGCCAGCACTTTCTGCGGCCCGTCATCCAAGCAGCCGGTAAGCGTTACCGGGACTGTTGGAAAACTCTTACTGCACCCCGGCAGCCCGAGGGACGCCGCTCCCGGATCCCTATCCTGACGGCCGAAGAATCAGGAGCATTGAGCCGGGCCGTCCATCTGACCGCTTGGCATATCGGATGCCTCTAACTCTGCAAGCATTCCGGCTCGACCTCCTGTTCTTGCGCGCATCGCTCGCGATTGATTCGCCTGAGCGGCGAGAAGACGGCGAGGCGAGCCCCGGAGCCGCGACGCGTCGTGGTCGCAAGGTCACCCACACAGCAGAAGGGAGGGCGCACAGCATGACAGCCACGAGTCTGCTCAAGAAGCAGCACCAGGAGGTCAAGGGCCTCTTCCGGAAGATCGACCGAACCGAGGATGCTGGAGCCCGGCAAGACCTGATGAACCAGGTCATCGAGAAGCTGACAGCGCACAGCACGATCGAGGAAGAGATCTTCTATCCTGCCGTGAGGGGCCTCGAGACCCAGAAGGCCGAGGACGTCATTCTCGAGGCCCTGGAAGAGCATCACGTGGTCAAGCTCGTGCTCGAGGAGCTGCCGACGGTGGATCCCGAGGACGAGAATTTTGCCGCCAAGATGACGGTGCTGAGCGAGATGGTCGAACACCATGCGGACGAGGAAGAAGACGACATGTTCGCGCTGGCGGCCAAGCTCGGCGACGGAGAACTGGAAACGCTTGGCGCCCGGATGACCATGCGGATGGAGGAGCTCGGCGCTGGCGTCCAGGAAAGCGGTGCGCGATCAGATCGCCGCTAGGCAGGAAGGACCGAACCCATCAGGTATCGTGCCCCGCCGGCACCGTAACTCGGGTGAGCCCGCTACGCGTGCCGCGGGGCACGATCTCCAAGCCCCGCGCGCTTGCTTCAACGCGCGCGTCGCTTCAGCAGTTCGGCGTCGCCCTCAGCTTGGCTTCGAGGCGATCCCCGATCTTCAGGTTCTGCAGAGTCTCCTTGTCGGCATGGAACTCGTAGGTCTTACCGCTGGCTTCCCTGATCGTCACCTTGTTCGCGGCATGATCGACCTTGATTACCTGGCCCTCGACCTTTTCGGGTGAGTTCACCTTGGTCTGGGGGTCACAGCCCACGTTGGTCTGTCCCATCGCCGTCCCGCTCCAGAGCATGCCGGCAGCAACCAGGCCGGTCATGAGCGCTCGATACATCCTCATGGGCTTTCTCCCTCTCGCTATTGATTGTGCTTCGTGATGTCGTAGATGGCGCCGGCCGCCGCGCCTACACCCGCGCCGATCAGGGCGCCCTTGCCCGCCCCGTAGCCGGTGCCGGCGCCCACCGCAGCGCCGGCTCCGGCGCCGACCGCGGCGCCGGTGGCTGTGCCGCATCCGCTGACCGCCAGCGCCAGCATCGATCCTGCGATTATCGATCTCGTGAGGTGCTTGACCATTGCCTCGTTCTCCTCTGCCGCCGTCTTGGGGTTCGCTCGATCTCGGGCGCGCCGGCCAAGGCTTTCGCCGCCACCGGCACGCCCGGTCCTGGACACCTCCGCCCTCAATAACCGGCTATCGTCCGGCTACTACTTGTGGGCCTTGGTCGACTCCAGGCTGCTACTCGAGGCGAACGTCAGGTCGTTCTTGACGTAGCGAACGCCGGGGACGCTGCGCGCGATCTCGGACGCCCGGGCGCTGGTGTCAATGTTCTTGACCTCTCCGGTCAGGATCACCACACCCGCTTCTACCTTCGCATCGATCTTGGCGTTCTTCAGCTTCGGATCTTGCTTGAAGCGCTGCTCGACGTTCTTGCTGATCTGCTTGTCGTCGGCGTCGACCGCAGCCCGCTGGGACGGGGCCACCACCTGCAGCTCGTTCTTCACGCTCTTGACGCCATCGATCCCCTTGGCGATGTCCGCCGCGGCCGTCTTGGCGTCGGACGAGTCGACCTTGCCGCGGAGCGTGACGACACCCTTGTGCGTCTCCACATGGACTTGACGGCCTTTGACGCGGTCGTCAGCGAAGAGAGCGATCTTGGCCTTCGAGGTCAGCCAGGAATCGCTGATGCCAGCCTTGGCTTCGTGCGCCATGTCCTTGGCCTTGTCCTTGGCCTCCCCGGCCTTCTGCTCCACTTTCTCCTTCGTCGTGGTCTGCGCGTAGGCCGGCGGGCCGGCGACGATCAGCGCCGCAATGGTGAGACCTGCCACAACAATATTCTGACGCATCACATTCCTCCTCCTTATGTGGGTCTACAGTCGGCCGGTGAGGGCGAGAATGAGCAGGATCAGGAGCACCAGCCCCAGCCCTCCGCTGGGGTAGTAGCCCCATCCGCTGCTGTAGGGCCAGGTCGGAAGCGCTCCGATCAGCACAAGCACCAGCAGCACGATCAACACTGTTCCCATGTGAGTCCTCCCCTCCGGGTCCTGGAAATCGCAGCCTCCGGATGTCTGAACTCCAACGAGGCAACCGCTGTGCCAAGCAGCCGCCCATCCCAGCGGGCTGCCCAAGTCCCAGAGAAACATCGATGTTCCACCGACAACGCTCCCCAGAGAGCAAAGGCTTGAATTATCGACAGGAAGCGAAAATCTTACCCGATCGGTAAGCTCGACCGGGCTAACAGGCGCAAGAAATCGAAGGGATCCGGCACTGTGAATACCGGCACATGAGTTGCACTTCATCAAACGACGGCGGTCGCGGGGCGACCGTTATTCCGCAAGATCAAGAAACAAGATCAAGAAAGGAGACGCCTGATGAACCGAGACATCGTTGGCGGCAAGTGGCAACAGCTTCGCGGGAAGGTCAAGGAGGAGTGGGGCAAACTGACCGATGACGACCTCAAGATGGCCGAAGGAAAGTTCGAGAAGCTCTCCGGTCTCCTCCGGGAGCGCTACGGCTACACGAGGGAGAAGGCGGAGGACGATCTGGAGCGCTTCTACAAGAAGTACGTCTACGTCGATGAGGGCGTACCGCGATAAGAACGGGACGTCGGCGGGGCGGGGAGGCCGCCTCTCGGCCTCCCGCCCTCGGCCGGTGATGGCGCCATGCCGCTCGAGCGTGATGTCAAGCGGATTCCGGTTCCGAGATCCCCGACCCGAATGCCGTCTGTCGCGAGAAAACCGGGGAGCGAAGACGTTGCCGGGGTGCGATTGACACACCCGGAGCGCGTGCTCTATCCAGAGCAGGGCCTCACGAAGCGCGATCTGGCCCTCTTCTACGAGCAGATCACGGAGTGGATCCTGCCTCACGTCGCGGAACGCCCACTCAGCCTTTTCCGCTGTCCGGAGGGTCGTGGCAAGGAATGCTTCTTCCAGAAGCATGCGGGCACGGGAGTCCCCGAGCACCTGAAGCCCGTCATGATCACGGAGGAGAAGACCCGGCGGGAGTATCTTTTCGTCGATGACCAGAAGGGGCTCATCAGCCTTGCCCAGATGGGCGTGCTGGAGATCCATCCGTGGGGTTCACGGATCAGGCGGCCCGATGAGCCGGACCGGCTCATATTCGACCTCGATCCCGGACCAGGCGTGAGCTGGCCCCGTGTGGTCGAGGGCGCTCGGAGGGCCCGGCGACTGCTCGAAGATCTCGGCCTGACCCCTTTCGTCAAGACCACCGGAGGCAAAGGCCTGCACGTCGTCGTGCCGCTGACTCCGCGTCAGAGCTGGGCCGTCGTGAAGGAGTTCTCCCGGGCGATTGCTCTCGAGATGGTGCGGCGCTTTCCCGCAGAGTACACGGCCACGCTCTCGAAGGCCGATCGGATCGGCAAGATCTTCATCGACTACCTCCGCAATTCGCGCGGCGCCACGGCTGTCGCCGCGTATTCCACCCGGGCGCGGCTCGGAGCGCCAGTCTCGACACCGCTGACCTGGAAGGAACTGGGCACCGGCGTGCTGTCCGACCACTACACGGTTGAGAATCTGCCGAAGCGGCTTCACACCCTCGCCAAGGATCCCTGGGAAGGCTATTTCAAAACACGCCAGGCAATACCGAAGGCTTTCCTCAAAGCCTTCGAGGCTGTGGACCGGGCGCGCCCGGACCGGTAATTACTTCCTATAGGGTAAGTCCAACGCGACACCGCCCACACCGGCGTCTCGCAAGTCCGTGCTCTTCCGTTCATCGCAGCGGCGGCATACAACTTGCTCCATGCCACGGAAGATAATGTCGGGTACTGGGCCAGCGTTATGAGTCAGATGAGACCCCCAGTACCGATCGTCGACAGCGTAACAGGACAGGGGGATTGATATGGCTCAGGCGGCGACAGCGGTCATCGTTCCCTTTCAGCGACCGGCGCCCAGGCGGCGGCGCATCGACCTGGCGTTGGCGCTCGCTGTGCTCAGCAAGGGCGTGAGAGATCACCGGAGGACGCAGCGTGCCAGACTGAGCTTGCTCGTGTTTGGCCAGCGGCCGCAGCAGCCGGTGGACCGGTGCGAGCATGCGAAACCCCTGGGCGCTTGAGTACGCCCGGACCCCCGACCGATACATCTGGGGCAAAGCACCTTCCGACTTCGCACAAGAGCTGAGCGCTCTCATGACGCGGGGCGGGCGCGTCCTCGACCTGGGTTGCGGCGAGGGTCGCGATAGCGTGTACTTCGCTTCGCGCGGCTTTGACGTCATGGGCCTCGACGTGTCCGCAGCCGGGCTCGCCAAGGCTCAACGGCTCGCGGAGGAGCAGGGGGTGACGATCCGCTGGCTCTCCTGCTCGATGCAGGACGTGCCGGTGACGGGACGATTCGATCTCATTTATTCCTGCGGCTCCATCCATCATGTGCCGAGGAAGGAACGCAGCCGGCTCTTTCGACGCCTCAGGACGCTCACCCGGCCGGGAGGCATCCACGCGCATATCGTGTTCACGGACGTAAGCGTCTATGCGGAGAAGGGGGAAGAGATTGACTATTTCGCGCCGGGCGAGCTCGGGCGATTCTATTCCGACTGGCTCGCTCTCCGCTACGAGGACGGGCGAATTTCCTGCTGCCAGAACGGCATCCCCCACTCCCACAGCATCGAGCGTATCGTCACGCGACGGGGCGACCGCGCCCGGATGGATCTCTCATCCTGCGTCTCCGCTAAGGCTGCAGGATGATCGCGGTGGCGACCTTGCGGCCGCCCCGCTCCTCGTACTGGGCCTTTAGGGATGCTCCGGGCGTCAGCTGGCTCCGATTGAAGGCGAGCGACTGCGGCACTGTCAGCGTATTGCCGTCCTCCAGGACTATCGTATCGCTCTCGTGATCGATGCTCTTGATCCTGCCTTCGATCTGTCGCTGGTCACCCATGCCGACTGTTCGGAGCGCCGGAGACTGTCTCTGGCCTTGTTGCGGAAACATCGGCTGCTGAGCCTGAACCGGCGCGATGATGCCACACGTCATGACAACCCCGATTATGACGGCCCAGATCATGTGTGGGCCCTCCCGTGCGGCGCCGCTAGGGTCGTGCTCCCCGTGCCGCTGCGATCAGCAACACGATACCTGCGACCAGCGCGGCGCCGCCAAGAATTGGGGGCAGCGGAACGGTCTTCGTGGTTTCCTTGGTGGCCTTGATCGGCCCGATCTCGAGCACCTTTTCAGACGTCGTGTAAGTGATGCCCTGGTAGGCCAATGAGATGATCCCCAACACCAGCAATGCGATGCCGATGATCCTCAATGGCGTCATGCGCCGTGGCTCCTCTCCTCGAGCGCCCAGGGCCCGACCCAAGTCGTGACTCTGCTCGTGAGTATGTATGAGAGCTAGAGGCCGCGGACAGCGGATGCCGCTGGCCTCCAGCTCTCTCCATGCGCCCGGATCCGCGGAATTCCGGACGCTTATTGTTACGCTTTTCTCCGAAGATCAGCGCCGGGGCTCTGCGCCACCCTCGCCGCGCTGATCTCCCTGTGTGACCTTCACGGGCCGACCCAGCTCGTCGTCCTGCTCGTCGCCAAATCCCCCCTGGCGCTGACGCCCCTGGTCGTCTTTCTCGTCTCCGTGGCCCATCCGGCGCTGCCTACCCTGATCGTCGAGCTGGTCGCGCTGCAGCCCCTGGCGACCTTCCTTCTGTTCGCCCTGCTGCTTGTCCTGACCGCCCTTCTGGCCCTGGCCGCCCTGCTGGCCCTGGCCGCCCTGCATGCCCTGACGGCCCTTCTGCTCATCCTTCTGATGACCCTGCTGGCCGCCATGCGTGCCCTTCTGCTCCCGATCCTTGTTCATGGAAATCTCCTGTGTATTGTGATTGACACTCTGAATCGGTCTCAAACCTCACGCCACACACGCAAATAATTCTCACGCAAGTGCCGTGCCGACATCACAGGCAACCTAATTGAAGAGAGAAGGTTCACAGCTGCGCGGAGTTCGAGAGCACCGCGCGATGCGCCCTCACGGACCACATCCGCACCGGAAACTCTTACCGGGAAGGATTGGAGTGGCGGGCCACCACGCCTTTCACCGCAGTCCGCCTCACAATGAGTAGAGGATCCTGGCGAGGCCGTCTTTCCAGGCGTCGGTTTCGGGCAGCATCTCTGGCTCGTCCTCGACGTCCCCAGCTCCGGGGGCCTCCGTCGCAGCGAGGACCTGCACGCCGGCGTAGCCGTCGCGGACATACGCGTGTCGGAGAGCGACCCATCCAAGCCCCATGGCCTTCGCGCCTCGGACGGCGGAGTTGATCGCCGAGTCGAGGGCGGCATCGATGCTCTTTTGCGAGGTGTCAGCCAACGGGACGGTGGTCTCGATGACCGCGACATCTGCAACCGCCCAGGCCGACCTCGCGTAGCCGCGACGATGCAGCCCAGGCCGACGCAGCGGCCAGTAAGAATTACCCTGGACCCATCACAAGATGGGCACGCCTCTTGCTCCTCCCGACCGAAGATGGATGAGCGGAAAGCCGTCACTGCGTGCGAAAAGAGGAACGACGATGACTAGATCGAACCGTGTGGGTTCATGGCTCGCGAAGGTCCGGAGGATTCCGAGGCGCTGGCTGATCATCGGTGCGCCGCTCCTTCTCATCATCTTCGTGGCGTACGCGATCGCCTTCCTGATCGACGAGCCGCTACGCCGGTACACCGAGGCGAAGATGAACAGAGCGCTCAAGGGATATACCGTGCGGGTCGGGAAGCTCGCCTTTCATCCTCATGGCTTCTCGCTCGACCTCAAGGACACGATCGTCACCCAGGACGCGTATCCAGAGCCGCCTGTCGCGCGCATTCCGCTGCTGAGCGCCAGCGTGCACTGGCGGGCGCTTCTCTCGGGGAAGGTCGTTGGCGACATTCTCATCGATCGGCCCACGGTCAACGCCAACCTCAAGCAGGCACGGAAGGAGATCGCGGACCCCACGCCCATCAAGGACCGCGGGTGGCAGGATGCGCTGGAGGCGATCTACCCGCTCAAGATCAACCTCTTTCGTGTCAAGGATGGCGACCTGACCTATGTGGACGAGGGGCCCTTCAAGCCCTTGCGCATCCGCTCGCTGAACATCGTCGCCAACAATATCCGGAATGTCCGGTCCGCCGACCGCGTCTACCCGTCGGAGTTCCGTCTCGACGGCGCCGTTTTCGAGTCTGGCAGCGTCTCGGTCGTCGGCCGGGCGGACTTTCTGGCCGAGCCCAATCCCACGTTCCGGGGCAAGGTCGCGCTTGAAGGCATCGAGCTCGACTACCTCAAGCCAATTACCAACCGCTACAACGTGTCGGTCGACAAGGGGATGCTGTCGGCCGAAGGTGTGGTGGAGTCGGGGCAGGAAGTCAAGACCGTGGACCTGACGCGAGTCCACGTTTCGGACGTGCGGGTGGACTATGTTCACACGGCGACCACGGCGGCCGCCGAGCAGCAGCAGCGTGGAAAGGCGGGGCAGGCGGTCCGCGAGGCCAACAACGCCCCCGGCTTCCTCGTCCGGATCGAAGAACTCCGCGTGAGCAAGAGCACCTTTGGCTACGTGAACAAGGCGGTGACGCCGGCCTACCGAGTTTTCCTCAGCGATACCGATGTGACCCTGACCAACCTCAGCAATCGCGAGGTCGAAGGCCCGGCAACGGCCAAGCTCAAGGGCAAGTTCATGGGGACGGGCAGCGTCGTCGTGGACGCGAAGTTCCGCGCGGAAAAGCGCGGCCCGGGATTCGACGCCTCCGTGAAGATCGACGACGTCGACATGAAGACCATGAACGATCTCTTGCTCGCCTATGGCAAGTTCGACGTGTCGTCGGGCCGGTTCTTCTTCTACTCCGAGCTGAGCATGCACGACGGAGCCATCAGCGGATACCTGAAGCCCTTCTTCAGGGACATGATCGTCTACGACTCGCGCAAGGACCAGGACAAGCCCGTCATGCGGAAAGTCTATGAGCGCGTCGTCGGAGTCGCCGCCAAGATCCTCGAGAACCGCCCTCATCAAGACGTTGCCACACGGATGGAGGTCTCCGGCCGGCTCGACAACCCGCAGGTGAGCTATATGGAAGTCTTCGTCCACCTGGTACAGAACGCATTCTTCAAGGCGATCCTGCCCGGCTTCGAGCGGGAGGTAAGCCGCACGGGGCGCTCAGGGGGATAGATGATGACCGATCGAGTGGGAATACTCTATGAGGGAATACTGGTCGGGCTCGCCGGCGCCGCCGCGGTCGCCGTGTGGTTCCTCCTGTATGACCTGGCGGCCGGGACACCGTTCCGGACCCCGGCGTTACTTGGGGCAGCGCTCTTCAAGGGCCTGCGAGACCCGGCCGCCCTCACGATCACCCCAGCCCTCGTCCTCAAGTATTCGGCCGTGCACGGTCTGGCGTTCGCGGCCTTCGGGGTGGCGGCCGCGGGCCTCTTCGCCCTCGCCGACCGTGATCGGCACGTGCTCTTCGCTGTCTTCATGCTCTTCTGCTGCTTCGAGGTCGCGGCGCTCGCGGCCGTGATGATACTGGCCTCCTGGCTGCTCCACACGCTGCAGCCTTGGGCCATCCTCGGGGCGAATCTCGTCGCCGCGATCGTGATGCTGGGCCTGCTGTTCCGCGATCACCACATGTCGCTCAACGAGGTCCTGACTTCGGGCGAATGATCAGGCTGGATGGAGCCGCCGCACGCTCCGCGCCGCGCTCGGGCCCTCGAGCGAGTAGGTAACCCTTACCGGGTAAGAAGGTACAGGCCTGTCCCTCGGCGCTGCCTCAAATGTTTCAACTTGGCGATATCAAGGTCGCGGGCACTCTGTGTCAGTGGCATTCCACTTGCTATCTCCTGAGACCAGAAGCCACCAACCCCACCATAGGGAGGGACGCCGATGATTCGCTTCATGATGGGCGCGCTCGCCGGAGCGCTTGCCATGTGGTACTGGGGTGAAGACCTGCGCGAGTATGCGGACAGCAAGACGAGGGGCATTCGCGACACCGCCGTTGAGAAGCTCCAGGCCGTGGAAGAGACGGCGGAAAGCGTGCTCGACAGGGCCAAGGAGCGCGTCAGCTCGACGCTGCAGGCCGGACAGGACGCCATCCGTCCTCGGATGAGCTGAGCCGGAGACGAGGAGGAAACCATGCCGCACTGGATGCTGAGGACCGGGAGGTCGATTGCCTGCCTGATCGGTGGGGCCTTGCTGCTCTCCGGCTGTGCCGTCGAGACCGCTTCGGGGCCGTCGCCGCGAGGGTCCGCGGAGCCGCCCCGCCAGCCGTCCCAGACGACCACCGTCGATCCGGCGCAGGCAGAGCGCCTGAAGCGGATCATGGTCCCCCTCATCCGCGCCATGGACCACGCGCGTCCGCTCAACCAGGTGAAGGTCGGCATCATTGACGATCCGCAGATCAATGCGGCCAGCGCCGGCGGCGGCGAGTTCTATGTCACCAGCGGCCTGCTCAGAAAGGCAAACGACGAGCAACTGATGGCCGTTCTCGCCCACGAGATCGCCCATGACGATCTGGGCCATGTGGCCAAGGCGCAGGCGCTCGGCGCCGGCATCGGGATAGGCGCCATCATTCTGGATCAGATCTTCCCGGGCAGCGGCCAGATCGCGCCGATCGCCGGCGCTCTCATCACCCGGAGCTACAGCCGGAACGAAGAGTACGCGGCCGACAAGCACGGTGTCACGTTGCTCAAGCGCATCGGGCAGCCGAAGGAGGTCATGATCAACACGCTGACCTGGCTCATGCAGACCGAAGGGTCCGGCGGGAGCGGCGGCTTCTTCGCCACCCATCCCGCGACTGGGGATCGCATCGAAGCGCTCCGGCGGCTGTGAGGCGCTTCGGGGAGACGGCGAGCTGGCTCATGGGCTCCCCCCTCCGGACTTGCAGATTCCTCGCGATCGCCCTGCTCCTGTCGACGATCGCCGCCTGCGCCCATCATGAGCCGGTGCTCCATCTCCCGGCGCTCGAGGTGGGGCACCCGACCTTTGCCGCAACGCTCTCCGCGTATACCGGAGCGGCGATCGTCGCTGGCAACCGCGTCGAGGTGCTCCTGAACGGAGACGAGATCTTCCCCGCCAAGCTGCGCGCGATCCGGAGCGCCAGGAAGACCATCAATTATGCCCAGTACGTGTGGGAGGAAGGACAGCCCTCGCTCGACGTCGCTCAGGCGCTGGCGGATCGCTGCCGCGCCGGCGTCACGGTCAACCTGCTGCTCGACGCGGTCGGCGCGCTGTCGATGCCGGAAGACTATCGCCGGGTCATGGTCCAGGCCGGCTGCCGCATCGAGGTCTTCCGGCCCTTGACTCCCTTCACCCTGGACAGGATCAACTACCGCAACCATCGTCGCATCCTGGTGGTGGACGGTCAGATCGGCATCACCGGCGGGTCGGGGATCAGCGGGAAGTGGGGAGGCAACGGGCAGATGGAGGACCACTGGCGCGATACGGACATCTGGGTCGAGGGCCCAGTCGTCGAGCAGCTCCAGGGCGCCTTCGCCGAGAACTGGCTCGAGGCCACGGGGGTCGCCCTCGGCGGCGGAGACTATTTCCCGCGCCCGATCCAGCCGAAGGGGGAGGTGGCGGCCCAGGCGGTGCGCAGCTCGCCGGCGGGAGGAGGCGCCGCCATGTACACGATGTTCCTCCTGGCCATGGCCTCGGCCCAGCGGTCCATCTACATCACGAACCCCTACTTCCTGCCCGACGAGAAGATGATCGAGACGCTCATCCAGACCGCGCGCAAGGGCGTCCGCGTCGTGCTGCTCTTGCCGGGCGCCATCGACCACGCCCTCGTCCGCCAGGCGAGCCGTTCCGAGCTCGGCCGCCTCTTGAAGGCCGGGATCGAGATCTATGAATACCGGCCCGCGCTGCTCCACGCCAAGACCATGGTCGTCGACAGCCGCTGGGCGACGGTCGGCAGCACGAATCTGGACCGCCGATCCTTCGCCCTCAACGACGAGATCAACCTGGTCGTGTACAACCAGGCGGTGGCGCAGCGCCTCGAGCGCATCTTCCAGGACGACCTCACGCGCTCCCAGCGGCTGACCTACGAGGACTGGCGGGGCCGCGGGATCGTGAGCCGTTTCCTCGAGATGCTGTCGATACCGATTCGCGATCAAATGTAGCGCCCCGGGGGACTTGACAGCCGGAGTACGCTCAGAATTGTGAGGCCCCGGCTGTCCTGGCGTGCGGTCGTCGCTCTCCCGCTGATCCTGGCGCTGGCGTATTCAGCCGGTGAGACGACGCCGGTCTCGGAGGCCGCAGGGTCACATCCCGCCGTTCTCGCGGTCGCCGGCCTCTCGGCCGCGCCGCGAAGCGCCCATGCCTTCAAGAACGTCGATCCCGCGTACCGGCGCGCCTCCTACTACGAGCGGTTTCATTCCCTCATCATCGGCGGCACGTGGTTCGCGCCGGAGCGTCGCGTCGCCCCGCTGGCAACGGTAAACCCCGACGTGCGGGCGCTGCGGGAAAACGGCCACGAGGCCACGGTGACGTGGATCGGCCACTCGACGCTCCTGGTCCAGCTGGACGGTGTGACGTTTCTCACGGATCCCATCTGGGCCGGCCGCAGCGGGCCCTTCGGGGGACTCGTCGGCGTCCGACGGTTCACGCCGCCCCCTGTTCGCCTCGAAGACCTGCCGCCGATCGACTTCGTCCTGATCTCGCACGACCACTACGACCATCTGGACGAACCGACCGTCCGGCGCCTCGCCCGGATCTTCAATCCCATGTTCGTGGTCCCGCTGGGCATCAAGGCCTGGCTCGCAGACCGTGGCATCACGAACGCGGTGGAGCTGAACTGGGGCCAGTCCATCTCCTTCAAGAGCCTCTCCATCGTCTGCACACCGGCCCAGCACGGCTCCGGCCGCACGATGGTCGACCAGGGACGCCGGCTCTGGGCCTCCTGGGCGGTGCTCGGCTCCCAGCGCTTCTACTTCGCGGGAGACACCGGGTACTATTCGCACTTCAAGGAGATCGGAGACACCCTGGGCCCCTTCGACCTGGCCGCCCTGCCCATCGGCTCGTATACGCCGCGGGAGATCGCCCGCCCCGTGCACATCTCGCCCGAGGAGTCGCTCCAGGCTTGGAGCGACCTCCGTGCCGCGCGCTTCATGGGCATCCACTGGGGCACCTTCAATCTGGCCCGGGAGCCGTATGACGAGCCGATCGCACGGATCGGGGCCGAGGTCGGGCGCCGGCACCTGAATCCAGAAGTCGTCTGGATCCCGGTCCCGGGCAAGACCGTCCACTGGTAAGGCACCGTGTGAAAGATCTCGTCGCGGTGCGCTAAGATCGCCTCCGCGATGATCGATGACCTGGTCCTGGCGCTGCAAGCGTTCGTGGATCGATTCGCCCGATGGGCCCGCCTCGGGCCCACGACCGGGGCCCAGCCCCGCCGCTTTCTCATCGTTCAGATCGATGGGCTCTCGAACGAGGTCTTCGAGAAGGCGCTCCACACGCGACGGATTCCCCACATCGCCAGGCTGATCAAGAGCGGACGCCATGGCCGGAGTGCCCTGTGCGTCGGGCTTCCCTCCTCCACTCCCGCGTTTCAGGCGGCGGCCATGTACGGGGTGCGGCCCGATATCCCGGGCTTCCACTACTATGACAAGCGCGCCCGGCGCGAGGTCCACTTCCCCAAGCCGGGGGCCGCGGACTTCGTCGAGCAGCGTCATGCCGACGGCCGCCGCGGAATCCTCGAGGGCGGCTCGTGCTATGGCTGCGTGTTTACCGGCGGGGCTGAGCACAGCCTCCTGACCTTCACCCGGCTACTGAAGCCGACGGGTGCCGGCCTGCCGCTGCTCCGGCTCCCGCTATCGATCGTGCTCCTGGGGTGGGTGGTGGTGAAGTGTCTCGGCCTGAGTGCCGGTGAGCTGGCGCGCTTCGTCGCCAAGATGGCGCTACATCCGCGGACCGCGAGCCCGGACGGGTTCAGGTGGCTCGGGCTCAAGATCGTCTTCTCCATCTGGGTACGGGAGATGTTCACGCTCAGCGTCTCGGCGGACCTGTACCGGGGCGTGCCGGCCATCTATGTCAACTACCTCGACTACGACGTGTTCGGCCACGTCTCCGGCCCGGCCCATCGCTCGGCCATGCGCGCGCTTCGCCACATCGACAGTTCCATCGGCCAGCTCGCGCGGATCATCGCGCGCCTGCCCGAGTTCAAGTATGACCTCTATATCCTGTCCGATCATGGGCAGACGCCGACCCGTCACTTCGGGAGCGTGTCCGGGGGACGGTCCCTCGAGGACGTCGTGCGGGCCGTCCTGAGAGCCAATGCCGGCAGCGAGAGCATCCGCGCGCGGAGGGCCCACCGCCCGCGTGTCGGCGTCGCCCGCCAGCTCGCCGGCTACAGGCGCGCGGAGGCTCACGGACTCCTCCAGCGGTTCTTCAACCACCTCGAGCGGGAGTGGCACATCAAGCTTCCGAAGACAGAGGAGGCCGACGAGGCTATCCGGGTGATCACAGCCGGTCCGAACGCCTTCGTGTACTTCCTGGATACCTCCGAGCCCTTGACGATCGAGGAGATCCACCGCCGCTATCCGGGCGCGGCTCCCCGCCTCTCCAAGCATCCGGGCATCGGTCTCGTCCTCGCGCGATCCGCCAGCGGTCCCGTGTGCTGGTGGCGCGGCCGTCCAGTGTCGCTCGACGACGACGGGTCGGATGGACCCTTCGCTAAGCGAAAGGACCGGGCGCTCGTTCTGTCATGTCTGCGGGACCTGATGGACATGCCGAGCGCGGGCGACCTCGTCGTCTATGGGATCGGCGCGCCCGACCGCGACATCTCGTTCATCGACGAGCGCGGCGCGCATGCGGGGCCGTCGGAGAGCGAGATGCAGACCTTCATCGTGCACCCGGCGGGTGTCACGCTGCCGATCCCGCTGACCCATCCCGTCACGCTCTACTCGCACTTCGACGCGTACCGGGCCGACCTGGGAGACCCACGAGGGGAGAACGTGAGCGATGCCCACCGCCGGGAAAATCTCTAATCCGTTACGGTCGTCGGCCCGGGACCGCGTTGCCAGCGCATTCACGCTGGTGGAGGATCTGGTCTACGTGGGCTTGGGACTCCTACTTGCAGGCGCCGCGCTGGTGCTCCTCGCGAGCCTGGCTCTTTCCTTCTCGCGCGGCCTGCTGGCGGGCACGCTCCCCGGCGGTGTCATCGCCCTGCTCGACCAGATCCTTCTAATCCTGATGATCGTCGAGCTGCTCTACACGGTGCAGCTGTCGTTCAGGGAGCACGTGCTGGTGCCCGAGCCCTTCGTCCTCGTCGCGCTGATCGCCAGCGTCCGGCGTATTCTTGTCCTCGCTCCAGAGCTCCCCAAGGTGGTCGAGCAGAACGACGCACAGTTTCGCAACTCGATGATCGAGCTCGCGGTCCTCACGGCGATGACGCTCAGCCTGGTCGCGTGCCTGGTGATGCTGAGGAAGCGGCACCCGCAGGCGGTCGCCGAGCGCGTCTAGAAGCGCGCGGGGACCTGCCCGTCCCGGCTGTCGGCGTAACGCTGCTCGACGACCTCCCAGCTCACGTTCTGCAGGAACGCCTCGATGTACTTGCTCTTCTCTCCCGCCCCGTAGTCGACCATCCAGGCATGCTCGAAGACGTCCATCACGAGAATGGGATTCAAGCCGGCGGGATGGTTGACCTCATGATCGCTCACCCACCAGTTGAACAGACCACCGGTCGCCGGCTCGTGGTAGAGAATGACCCAGCCGATGCCGCGCATGGCGCCCGTCTTGGCGAAATCGTGGCGCCAGGCGTCCACGTTCGCCCACCGCTCGGCCAGGGCCACGGCCAGCGGGCTCTGCGCGCTTAGTGAGCCGCCGGCCGCCAGGTTGCCGAAATAGTACTCGTGCAGCGCCATGCCGTTGAACTCGAACCCGAGCCGGCGCTTCGGCTCGGACCACTGGTGCGAGCCCGCTTCCGCCGCGGACAGCTCGGCCAGCAGCTCGTTGGTGTTCTTCACATAGGCTTCGTAGAGCTCCCAGTGCTGGTCGATCTGCTCGTCCGAGATGCCAGTCAACGCCTTGGGCTTGAGATGTGCTTGGACGATGTATGTCATAGCTCTCTCGCTCTCTCTCGAGCTAGCGGCTCGAGTTGACATTGAGGTTCTTTAGGACGTTCCTCTTCGCCCTCGTGACAACCGCAACGACTATGCCAAGTTCGAGGTTGTGCGAGACGGACGCGGACGATAGAGAGTCAAATAGCTGGCGATTGTAGCGGCCGTGCGGGCCTTCAGGGGCCATGCTTCACCGACACTGGATAATTGGTTCCCGGTCACTGCGACGCTGCATGCTCCCCGCGTGGTCAGGCTAGCCTGGCGAGCTCCTCGGGAGAGACCTGTACGGCATCGAGATCGACGAGTCGGAAAGGCGGCCGCTCGGGAGCCGCCGTCAGCAGCAGGCCCAGGCACACGTTGTACACGGGCGCCTGAGCACGGGTGCGTCCCTCGAGCTGCCCATGGTGCGCATGGCCGTGAAGGACGACGGTCACGGGATAGCGCAGCAGCGGCTCTTCGAGGCGGCTCGATCCGAGGAACGGGAAAATCTCGTAGGGCTCTCCCTCGACGGTCTCGCGGATCGGCGAGTAGTGGAGGACGGCGACGCGCTGGGTCGAGCGGAGCTTTGCGAGGGCCGACTCGAGCTTGAGCGCTTCATCGACGGCCTCTCTCACGAAGCGCTTGATGAGGTCCTCGCCCCATGGCTGAAGCGCTCGCTCGCCGAAGCCGCCTCCGAAGCCTTTGGCGCCCGCAAAGCCGATACCATGGATCTCGCAGGCATCGCCGTCGAGAATGGAGACGCCCGCCTCACTGAGGATGGCCTTCACCTGGTCCATCTCGCCGGACTCGTAGTCGTGGTTCCCGAGCACGGCAACGACCGGCACTGTCTTGGCGGCGGCCAGCTCCTTGGCAAGCACGCGCGCTTCCTCAGGAAGCCCGTAGTCGGTGAGGTCACCGCAGAGGACCAGGACGTCGGCGGCGGCGGCCATGGCCGCGAAGAGCGGCTGGAACGCCCCCTGCGAGGTCTTTTTGCAGTGGAGATCACCGACGGCCGCCACGCGCATCAGCCTCTCCTTTCTCCGGCTCGATCGCAGCGGTCCAGTGCGCGACTTCCTGGGCGGTCATCTGCCCGTGCGGCAGGAGCCGCCCATCCGCATAGCCCCAGCGCGATACATCCGTCAGGTACTGCTCCCGCGAGAGCAGGGTTCCCTGACAGAGACGCTGATCGGCCGGCGGTTGCCGCGAGTCACGCTCGAGGAGACAGCACAGACCGAGCATGACCTCCTGCGGAATGGCCGCGCCCTCGCCGGGGTAGACGAAGCCGAACAGGGTCAGGTGGCTCAGAAGAACCCGCCAGTGCGGGCCGAACCGCGCCACCAGGCGGCCCCAGTCGAGCCGGCTCTGACAGGCTCGAATCAAGTGGGAGACGTCAGCCCCGTCATAGCGCTCACGCTCCATGACGAACGCTTTGGACCAGATCATCTCCTCGGGCGGGCACAGCCTGACCGGCACGCCCAGCACGGTGGCCGGCCGACCATATGCAAACCACTGGTCGTCGACCTGGGCGAGGCCGTTCCCCGAGCTATAGATCACATCGATGTGGTCGGCCCCGATACGTGCCTTGCCGAGCCAGTGGGGGAACGTAAGGTCCGTCTCGAGACCGGCCTCCGACAGCCCGTCCAGGAATGCCACGGCATCCCGCCGGCGCACGAAGACATCCAGGTCCTTCGTGCCGCGCACGCCTCCCGTGTAATGACGGAGCGCGTAGCCGCCGCCGACGAGGAATGGGATCTCGAGCCGACTCATGAGCAGGAGCGCCCGGCGATGACGCTGGCTGCGTGCCTCCCCGCTCGGGCCCGCTCGTTTCGCCGGTCGCGGGTCCCTGATGGCTCGAATGGCCCTCATGAGATCACAGCAAAGAGCAGCGCGGGAATCAGGGCAAGCAGGATGTAGTAGGACAGCGCTGCGGCGCGCTCGAGGATCTCATTGGCCCAGGACTCCGTTCGGATATCTTTCATGCCGCGGCCGGCCCGGGCCAACTGCCGCTCGTCGAAATCCCTCATGCTCGAGAGGGCCGCAAGTGGCATGCCAGAGCTTATCTCCCCACTCCAATTGGGATTTTCCGCGCGCTATCGCGACCTTCCACCTTGTGTGCGTAGACCTGACCCGGTAAAGCTTACATACGATGGACGGCACGGCTTGGCTCAGCGCCTGACGACGAGCTCGGCATCGCCCCGACGAGCCAGGAGCTCGACGCCCGCGGTCTGGCTTCCTCGCGAGACCACGAAGTCGATGCTCGAGTCCCGGAGTCGGAGGTCGCGGACCTCAAGCCAGTCGAGCCATGAAGGCAAGACCGGGTTGATCAAGTTGAGCCGGTTGTCGTGCGCGTCAGGGACCAGCCCGAGCATGGCACTCACCAGGTGGAAGGGCACGCCGGCCGCCCAGGCCTGGGGAGAGCAGGCCACCGGATAGCGCGTGGGGCCGAACCCCGGCACGCGCGTGAACCCACAGAAGAGCTCGGGCATGCGCGCGCCCTCCCACTCGAGCGCAGCCTCGAAGAGCGAGGTGACGAGGGACAGAAAAGCGTCGGTCTGGCCATACCGTCGGAGGCCGGCGGCGGCGATGGCGGTGTCATGGGGCCAGACCGAGCCGTTGTGGTAGCTCATCGGATTGTACAGCCTCTCTCGAGCCGAGAGGGTGCGGAGACCCCAGCCCGAGAACATGTCATCGGCCATGAGGCGGGCGGCGACAGCCTCCGCGCGTCCCTCGGCGGCGATGCCCGTCCAGAGGCAATGCGCCGGATTGGAGGACACCACGCGACATGGCATGCCTCCACCGTCCAGGGCCAGGGCATAGAATCTCTCGCGCTCCTGCCAGAAGTCCGCTTCGAAGCGGTCGCGGAGACGCCGTGCCTTGTCCCGCAGGACAGGGCCGGCATCGGACCGACCGAGCGCCTCGGCGACCTGCGCTCCGCCGAGGAGCGCCGCATACTTGTACCCTTGGGCCTCGATCACGGCGATCGGCGGCGGGGCCGTCTCGCCCGTGGCGTGCATGATGGCGTCGTGGGAGTCCTTCCATCCCTGGTTCCCGAGCCCCATCGGCGAGCGCGTTCCGTAGGTGAGATAGCCGTCGCCGTCTCCCGGGCCCAGGATCCAGCCGAGAGCCCGCTCGAGGGCCGGCCACAGCTCGTATGCCAAGGCGCGGTCGCCGGTCCAGCGCAGGTACTCGGCCAGCAGCATGACGAAGAGCGGGGTCGCGTCCACGGACCCGTAGTACGGGATGAACGGGATCTCGCGACAGGCCGCCATCTCGCCGGTTCGGTACTCGTGGAGGATCCGCCCCGGTTCCTGGTCCGTGAACGCGTCGTCGCGTGTGCCCTGGTGGCGGGCCAGGAAGCGCAGCGTCCCCCGGGCGATCTGAGGCTCGAAGGGCAGCATCTGCAGCGCCGTGATCAAGCTGTCACGCCCGAACGGGGCGACGTACCAGGGAATGCCGGCGTACGGAATGGACCCCTCGGAGGTCTCCGTCAGCAGCATGTGGAGGTCGCCCCGCGAGCGTTGTAGCCACCTGCTGAGCGGCTCGTGAGCGGTCCAGATCCGAGTGGTCATGTGGTGGCGCCGCTGGTTATCCTCCTGGCGGCGGCCCACGATTTCGGGAAAGCTCAGCGACGCCTCGGACGGCGTTCCCGCCTCGGCGGTAGCCACGATGACGGAGAGCTCCACCCGTCCGCCGGCCGGCACGAGGAGCCGGTATGTCGCGACGCCGGACGTCAGCGTGTGCGGCGGCGGCGCGAAGCTCAGCAGGGTCGTTCGCACCACCTCGTCGAGCCCCCTGTAGGCCAGCCGGACCGTCGACCCCGCGCATGCCGACGGAAGCTGGTCGCCGCGGCGATCCCGCTTGAGACCGCGCACCTCGAAGACGTCGGCGAAATCAGCGCCGAACTTCCAGTCGAGATCCACGTGCACCGTCTCGGCCGCGAAGCTCTCGATGCTGAGCGCCTGGCACAGCTGGTGTCCGTACAGCGTGAGCCGGCGGGCGAGGCGGAGGGTCCGCCCCGCCAGGCGAACCGTGTCGCCGTCGTACACGTCGGCGTTCGTGAGATCGATGGCCACCTGCAGGTTGTCGTCGGACACGGCGGCATTCAAAACCAGCGGCCGCTGGCCGTGGACGCGCAGGTTGAAATGGTCGAGGAAGCGCGTGCCGCCGACGTAGAAGCCGAACTCGCTCTGCGGCACATCGGGAAAGTCTCCGCGCCGGTCGGTGACGAAGAACGCCTCGTCGTGCTTCAGCACCAGCTTCGGCAGGTCGGCGGTGAACGTGGAGGCGAGGATGTAGTAGTGGTCACCGACGGCGATCAGATCCCCGGGGCTCGACTCCTTCATGCGGTGCGCGCCTGACCGGCGAGGCTGGCGTAGATGGCTTCGTAGCCATTTACCATCCGCTCGACGGTGAACCGTTCGGTGACGTCGCGGCGGCACTCGGCCCGGTCGATCCGGTCGAGGTCCTTGACCGCGTCCTCCATCTCGTCGAGCGAGTCGGCGATGAATCCGGTCCGGCCGTGGACGACCACCTCAGGGACGGAGCCGCAGGACCGCGCGATGACGGGCGTGCCGCACGCGAGAGCCTCGACCATGACGAGCCCGAATGGCTCCGGCCAATCGTTCGGAAAGACGAGCGCCCGCGCCTCCCCGAGGAACCGGGCCTTGGCCTCCTCGCCGATCTCGCCGATGAACTCGATCAGCGGATCATCGAGGAGCGGCTCGATCTCGCGCTCGAAGTAGACGCGGTCCACCTTGTCGACCTTGGCCGCTATCTTCAACGGCAGCCCGACGCGCTTGGCCAGGGCGATCGCCAGGTCGGGGCGCTTCTCGGGGGAAATCCGTCCGAGAAAGGCGAGATACGCGCCGCTCCTGGGCGAGAACGGAAAGCTGTCAAGCCGGATGCCGTGATACACGGTCCCCGCCCAGGTCACGCCGAGACCCTTGAAGGGCTGCCGTTGCGCGTGGCTGATCGATACCAGGGGCTCGTCGAGGAAATGGCGGAAGATCGGGAACGTGTCCGGCAGGTCTAGACGGCCGTGCAGGGTATGCAGGCTCGGGGCGCGGGCCAGCCGCGAAAAGGGAAAGGCCAGGTGCCCCACGTGGCAGTGGATCACATCGAACTCGCGCGCATGCTCGAAGACCCTCGCCAGCTCGAGCAGATGCAAGGCCAGATCGTCCTGCGCCCCGGCATCCAGTCGCAGCGCGCGTGGCGCCGGCGCAACGAGCTTGGCTCCGGTCTCCGAGTCGCCGCTCGCGAAGAGCGTGACGTGATGCCCTCGGTTGACCAGCTCTTCGGTGATGTACCCGACGATCCGCTCCGTGCCCCCGTAGAGAGCGGGCGGCACACGCTCGTACAGGGGTGCGACCTGAGCGATGCGGAGACGAGGGCTCACGACCTTGCTATGCCGCCATGCTCCTGGCTTGCGGGGTCCGCCCCGCCCGCTCCCAGGTAGGCCCAGCCACGGCACCGAGCAGCGTTCCGTACACGAGGTGACCGAAGAGAGAGGCGGTCACGGCTGTCAGGCCCCCCTCGTTCATGCTGGAGAATCCGGCGCCGAGGAGCGGCATGATGGCGACCTGCGCCACGAACCAGAGCGTGACTCCCCAGATCGCCCCTCTCAGCCAGGGACGCCCGGGAAGGAAGGGATACACGAGAAGTGCGTAGATCAGCGGGAAGACGAGGCTTCCATTGATCAGGTGAATGAGGAGCGCCGGCCACCAGCCCCCCGATCCTCCGGGCACGGTGGCAAGCTCCATGGGCTGCAGAGCGAGCATGATGACCGTCATGGCTGTGGTGCCCAGGAACCCACCGAAAACGGCCTTCCACGCGTTCGGTCGCATGTGATGGTTCTCCGTGTTCACGACGTCGAGATCGAGGAGTCGGGCCCTATCTCTGCGCGAGTGAGAATGACGGGCGTGTCGCTCGGCCAGTCACTGAGGGCGGCGGCGGGAATGCTCGCCTTGCGGGCAAGCACCGGCCCGGTCACGCCCTCGAAGCCGTCGGTGACCAGGCGGCCCCCGACCTTTTCCCGGGCCACCGCCGGCGGCGCCTCCTGGAGGACGACATCCACCCACCACTTGTCGTCAACGTCCGCGTACTTGATGCCCCAAAGCCCCATGGCGTGACCGACTCACTGCTTCCAGTAGTAGGGGAACCCGTAATAGTCATGGAGCTGCGTCTCGTACTCGCGCGGAATCTCGGTGTTCGGATCGTAGGGGGGCGACTCCTCGATGCGCTTCTTGTCCGTATTGACGACGACCATCCGCTTTTCCGGCGCGACGCTGCTGCGCCACGCCGTCGACAGGAGCACCTTCCGCCCCGACAGCCAGCCGCCCGTGTCGACGACCAGGTACCGGACCTTGAGATCCGAGTCGCCCAGCAGCACGTCGCTGACGTGGCCGATCTCTCCGTCCGTCGCCAGGATCGTGTAGTCCATCATCTCCTTGATGCTGCGCAGCATGATGGCTCTCCTTTTCTAGCCACGTGCGGCCTGGCGCTCGTCCTTGCCAAGCGCCTCGATCAGGATCCGCAGGTCCTCCGCGTGCTCCTCCTCGGTGGCGAGGATGCCCTCGAGCATGCGGCGCGTCGTTGGATCGCCATCGCCGATGTACCGGATCATCTCGGCGTACGAGTCGATGGCGATCCGCTCGGCCACGAGGTCCTCCTTGATCATGTCGACGAGGCCGTCGCCTTCGACGTACTCGGAATGGCTGCGGCTCAGCAGACTCTCCGGATTCAGGTCCGGATCGCCGCCGAGCTGGGTGATCCGCGCGGCGATGAGATCCGCGTGGCCCTGCTCCTCGCTGGCGTGCTCGAGGAACTCCTCGGCCACGGCCTGCGCGTGGATACCCGACGCCATGTAGTAGTGGCGCTTGTAGCGGAGAACGCAAACGATCTCTGTCGCCAGCGCTTCGTTCAGGAGCCTCAGGATGGTGTCGCGGTCCGCGCGGTATCCCTCGGTGACCGCACCATGCTCCATGTGGTTGCGGGCGCGCCTGCGGAGTTCCTTGATGTCGGTGAGAAAGGGCTTGTCCATGGATGCATCTCCTCTCTGGGCGTGTGGCGCCAGTGTTGTCGGGTGCCAAGAACATGCCAAGAAAGCGGCGGTGACATCTCCCGTAAGCTGCCGAAAATACGGCCGGCCGCTGGACATGGCCGGGGGATCGCATCCATCGGGCAGAAAAAATCACTCGGTAAGAAAAAACTGCTCCCGTCGGCGCTGGCCCCGCTTCGCTAGATCTCCGCCGCCAGCTTCTTGATGTCTCGCATGATGGACTGCCATCGGGTCAGTGTCGCCCGCACGACGTCTGGATCATTGCCGATGCGCAGGAGCTGAACCTGTTCGGCCAGGATTGCTCGATACCTCGTCGCCGCGCCCACGATGGCGTAGAGGCGCTTGTCTCGCGCTTCCAGGGACTCCAGAAGGTCAACATCGAGCGGATCGATCGCGCGGAGTGGGGTCGCCGAGTCGGACATCGCACGCTGCATTGGCGGAGCTCCTGGAATCGGGTCTCGTACGCGAAGCTACACGATCACGACCTGTTTCCCCTGGGAAGCGAACCAGGTCTGCACCGTCGCCCAGGTCTGCGGCTCTCGTTCCTGCCAGGCCTGCACCGCCCTGGAGGACACCACCACGTACGGCCACTCGTCGCCTGACGCCGCCTCGATGAGGCGCGCCAGATCGGTGCGGGATGATTGCACGTGGATCAGGATCTCCTCGGTCGTCATCGGGCTCACGGACCCTGCTCGTCCGGCGAGCCGGCCTGCGCGCCTCGATTCCTGAGCTTCTCCAACAGCGCTGCGAACGACGAACTCCGGAGAATCGAGTTGAACTGACTCCGGTAGCTCGACACGAGGCTCACGCCGTCCAGCACGATGTCGTAGACCCCCCAGCGCCCGCCGTTGTCCAGCAGACGGTATTCAACCGAGGTTTCTGCGTGCCGACCGATCGCGATGCGGGACCGCACGCGCGCGTACGGGCCGTTGATGGACTCATCCACGAAGGTCATCGTGGCCAGCGGGACGTTGCCCAGCCTCATCAGATACGAGTGCTCCAGGAGTTCGGTGAAGAGTCGAACGAACTCTTCCTGTTCCCCGGGTGAGCCATCCTTCCAGTACTGGGCCAGCATCAGTCGAGCCATCTCATCGAAGTCAAAGAGCTCCTCGGCCGCCCGGCGGATCTCGATCCGCCGCTGCCCGCTATCGGGCGCCGCGAGCACACGCGAGATCGACGACCTGACGAGATCGAGGGGCCGCGACTTGCCGGCAAGCTGGTTTGGCGTGGTGTCCTTCGCGATGCTCTGGGCGAGGGCGGGATGGAAGCCGCTCGTGAGCACGGCCGCGAGCGCCACGAGCCCCGACAGCCGCCGTATCTGACATGTGGAGAGAGACCGATCTGCCTTCCGCATGGACTCGTCGCCTCCCTTGTGGATCTCGCGGTATCCCTCAGCCCTAATCGATACGAATCTTCGGCTTCTGGTCTCGCTAGCAAAGGGCGTGCCCGAGCTGGTGGCCTGGCCATCCAGCCGCTAAGGGCCGGAAAACACGAAGTCGACCATCCCGACTTCCCTGGATGCGCGTAGGCGGGGAGCATTCCGTAATTTATACAGAGTAGTTCGAGCCTTTCCGGGTCAATGATCCGGGGAGCTGATCGGATCAGGTTTCAAAGCACGCGTGTCATGGTGAGATTCCTCGCTCCTTCGACAGAACGATCGCCGTGTGCGATTTGGCACACCGGATGCTCAGTTGCCCAGGGGGAATAATGAAGGACAGCCGTCTCGTCCGACGAGCGCACGCAATGCCCAGACCGTCGCGGATCTGCCGGAGGTCGGGCGCCGCCGTGGCGTTGACGGGAGCGGTCCTGGTCGCGGGGCTTGCCCTGACGTCCTGGCACTACTCGCTACCTGAAGCCGGCGCCAGCGCGCCCGCGGTTCGCCTTTATGCGGGCGCGCAGCCGGTCGGGGTGATCTACCCGGCGCACAGGGCTCAAAGCTGGGTTCCACTCAACCGGATACCCCCTTCGGTCGTCGACAGCGTCCTCATCGCCGAGGACCGCCGTTTCTGGACTCACGCCGGGGTCGATCCCGTGGCGGTGGTTCGCGCGCTGCAGGTCAACCTGAAGCGAGGCGAGTTGCGCCAAGGCGCCAGCACCATCACCCAGCAGCTCGCGCGAACGCTGTTCCTCGACACCAGGCGCACGTGGGCCCGGAAGCTGCGCGAGACGGCCATCTCGCTCATGCTCGAGTTCCGGTATTCGAAGAGTCGGATCCTCGAAACCTATCTCAACACGGTTTACCTGGGTCAGATTGGCGACGTGCCGGTGTACGGGCTGCCCGCTGCGGCGCGCCATTTCCTCGGCAAGGACCTGGCCGCGCTCGAGATCCACGAGGCTGCCTGGCTGGCCGGGGCGATCCGGGCGCCCAACCGGTTGCTCGCGGGGGCCCAGGCGGAGGCCAGGACACGACGCAACGAGGTTCTCGTCGCCATGCAGGAGCAGGGGCTGATCGACCCGCGGACGGCCGAGCGAGCCCTGTCGAAAGCCCTTCCCCGCCTGTCGCCCGATGCCAACCGGGTCGCGCCGTACTTCGTCGACGTTGTCGCCGCCGAGCTGGGTCGCAGGACGCAGCTTCCCACGTCGGGTGAGATCCAGATTCAGACGACCCTGAACCTCAGCCTCCAGCGGGCAGCCGAGACGGCCGTACGCGACGGGATCGGGCGCATCGAAAAGGCCCGGCCGCACCTGGCCGGTCGGGTACAGGCCGCGGTGCTCGCGATCGAGCCGGCTTCCGGCGAGATCCGCGCCCTGGTGGGCGGCCGGCGCTATGGCGACTCTTCGTTCAACCGCGCAATCCGCGCAGCTCGTCAGCCGGGCTCCATCTTCAAGCCGTTTGTCTACCTGGCGGCCTTCGAGGCGGAGCGGCGCGGCCAGGGCCTCACGCCGGCTTCCGTGCTCGCGGACGAGCCGTTGTCGGTCCGGGCTGCCGGCGGTAACTGGGAGCCCAGGAACATGGACGGGCGGTATCACGGGTCGGTGACGGTGCGCCGCGCCCTGGAACAGTCGCTGAACATCCCCGCGGTCCGTGTCGCGCTGGACCTCGGGCCCCGGAGGGTGGCGGACGTGGCGCATGCCGTCGGCATCGAGCGCCCGCTGGCCCCCGTTCCGTCGCTTGCCCTGGGCACATCCGAGGTGACGCTGCTCGAGATCACGAGCGCCTTTGCGACCCTGGCCAATGGGGGCTCGCGCATGGTTCCGACCGCGCTCGCCCTCGATCTTGCCGGCACCGGGCCTGCGCTGGCGGCCTTGCCGCCCTCGACCCGCGCGGTATCGCCCGAGTCTGCGTTCATGATCACCCACCTGCTCCGTGGAGTCATGCGGCGAGGCACCGGCGCCGGCAGCTCGGCCTGGGGTCTCCAGGAAATAACGGCCGGAAAGACCGGGACGACCGACGGCCTGCGTGATGCGTGGTTCGTCGGCTATACCCCGGACCTGGTCGTCGGCGTCTGGGTCGGGCTGGACGACGGCAGCCCGATCGGACTCACCGGCGCTCAGGCGGCGCTGCCGATCTGGGGTCCTATCATGCAGATGGCCGTCCGGCAGTCCGCGCCCGCCCCCTTCAGGCCGCCGCCCGGCGTGGTCCTGACGTCGGTGGATCGTGTGACGGGGAGGCCGGTCTCTTTCTGGTGCGGGAGCGACGACGCGGTGCAGGAGGCCTTTCGTGAGGGCACAGTGCTTCCGGAGGGATGCGACTCCATAGTCCAAACTGGCGTCAACTCGGTGCTCGACGGGGTCCAGAAGCTCTTCAGGTAAGCCCCAGGCCACCAAGCCTGCGGCTGCCGACAGGAGACTCACCACCACCTGCTGCAGGCGGGCGGGATCGCCCGAGACCGGTGCCGACGAGAGGTCGAGCGCGCTCTCCAGCTTCACGCCCTTGGACTCCGCGGCCTCGGTCACGGTCTGCAGCGCCTCCTCGATGACGTCCACGAGACTGACCGGCCGCCTCTCGAGCACGAGCTTGCCGGTGATGATTCGCGAGACATCGAGGAGCTCATCGATCAGCTCCGCCTGCGCCCAGGTGCTCCGCTCGATCACGTCGAGGGCGTGCGAGGCGCCTCCCTCGTCGAGCTCGCCCGTCCGGAGCATCCGCACCCATCCGAGCATCGCGTTGAGCGGCGTGCGGAGCTCGTGCGAGAGCACGGCCAGGAACTCCTCCTTGCGGCGATCGGCCTCCGCGAGCTGCTCGAGCCGTGCTTGGAGTTCGGCCTCGAGGGACTTCTGAATCTCCTGCCGCTCCGCAATCTCGGCTTCGAGAGCGCTCGCCTTCTGCTGCAGGTGGGCGATGAGGCGAAGGCGCTCGTCCGTGCTGAACAGCGCCGAGTAGCTCTCGGCGGGAATGCCCCGAGAATAGGCGGCGCAAATCGTGAGGAGAGAGCTGCCGTGCGCTCCTCTGGGAAAGCCGCTGGTCGAGTAGGCACAAAAGAGGGAGAAGGCATGCTTCTTGGCAAGCTGATTCCACATCTCTTCGGTTCGGATGGCGGCGCGCTCGTGTCCGGCTGCAAATAGAAGGGTCCCCATTTCCGCGAACGCCCTCACGTGCAGGTGGCGGCCGCCCGCCGTGACCCGGTCGACGGCGCCGCCGATGAACTCGGCAAAGCCTCTCTCGTCCAGCGAGCCATTCAGCATGAACCTGGACAGGGTGTCGGCCGCGTCGAGGGAGACGTAGTGGCCTTGGCTCCGGGCGGCCGCCACGTCCGCGCCGCGCCCCGTCAGTCGCTTCTCGAACCCGTCCAGATGCGGCCCGGTCGCGATCAGGACGACTCCGTTGCCGGCTCGCAGGCCGGCTTCGAGGAAGCGACTTGCCTGGTCGATCAGGAACGCGTCGTCCTCGTAGAACTGAACGAAGTGCTCGGAGTCGCCCATGTCGCTCCAGTGCGCACGGGACGCCACTCTCGACGCCACGTTCGTCTCCGGGCGCGTCTATCCGCCGGTCGGGAGGCTCTGGGGGGGCCGCGGGTGCAGGGGCTGCCGCTTCCGAGCGCTATTTCCGTGCGGCACGGACGCTCCTCTCGGGCTTCGACGGCGCTTCCGCGGTTCGCCTGGACGCCTTCGCAAGGTCCTTTCGTCCTCCCCGGCTCTTGGCCTTGGAGCCCTCGGCTTCCGCTCGCTTGCCGAGGCTCTTCTTCAGGGCGTCCATCAAGTCGATCACCTTGCCGCGTTCCGCGCGCGGTGGAGCGATCGTGACGTCCTTGCCCTCGGCTCTCTTGTCCACGAAGGCCAGGACCCTGCGGCGGTACTCGTCCTCGTATCGCTTCGGCTCGAACTCGTCGTGCGAGAGCTCGTCGATGAGCCGCATGGCGAGGGCGATCTCACCTTCCTTGATCTTCGCCGACTCGCCCTTGTCGATCTCCCCGAAGTCGCGGATCTCGTCGTGGAAGTACATCGTGTGGAGCAGGAGGCCGTGCTCGGCCGGCCGGATCAGCACGAGGCTTTCCTTGCCCCGCAAGATGAAGCGGGCCAGCGCGACGCGCTCGGACTTCTCCAGGGCCTTGGCGAGCAGCTCATAGGGCTTGGCCCCGCCCTTGTCGGGTCCGAGGTAGTAGGCCTTGTCCATGTAGACGGGGTCGACGGAGGCGAGCGGCACGAACTCCGCGATGTCGATCTCCTTGGACGCTTCCTCTTGAAGAGCCTCGAGCTCGTCCTCCGTCACGCGCACGTATTGCTCTTTGGCGAACTCGTATCCCTTCACCAACTCGCTTCGGTCCACGACCTTGTCGCAAACCGGACAGAAGGTCTGGTATTTGATCCGGCTCCCGCACTTGGCGTGGAGCATGTGGAACGAGACCCGCTCCGAGACCGCGGCGGGGTAGAGCTTCACGGGGATGGACACCAGGCCAAATGAGATCGTCCCGGAGCCGAGCGAGCGCGGAGCCAAGGGCGCAATCCTCCTGGCCGATGAGGCAGCAATGAATATGCCACGGGCAAGCGTCTGAAATCGAAGTCAACGCGGATCGCTCGCCCGCTGGCGAAGGTCAATCTTACCGAGTCGAACGGTATCGATCCTACGACGTGGACGGCAGCATGAGCGGGCTTTCGCACTCAGGTTTCAGATATTTATGCATCGGCGTGCGAAAGGGAAGGCTGGCACAGCAGTTGCGTTTGGTGTCCATCAAGGAGGGCACGACAATGCTCTACTATGCGCTGGTCTTCTTGCTCGTTGGGCTCGTCGCCGGTGCGCTGGGTCTCTTCGGCATCGCCGCGGTGGCCTCGCAGATCTCGTGGATCCTCTTCCTCGTCGGCATCATCCTTCTCGTCGTCCATCTGGTCTCTGGACGGGGAGCTCGAGTGCCTTGATGGAGATCGCTACAAGCTGACCTGCGAGGAGCAGGGGCCGAAACGACCTCGCCTGTGGATTGCCTAGTGACAGGAGGAGATGACAATGCCGGAGTCAAGAGTTCAGCGGTGGGAAACAGTTCCTTGGCCTGTGAACTGGTCCGCCATCTGGGTCGGCGCCCTCGCCGCCCTGTCGGTCGCCCTCATCTTCGGGCTCATCGGCCTCGCCATCGGTGCCCATCAGGAGGCCCGCATCGTCAGCTGGCACAAGGTTCACATGTGGTCGCTAATCCTCAGCGTCTGCGGCGCGTTCTTCGCCTTTGTCGTTGGCGGATGGACCGCGGGCAAGATCCTGGGGGCTCGTCACGCCGAGAGCGCCATGCTGCACGGAGCCATCGCGTGGCTCGTCACGGTCCCGATTCTCCTCGTGCTAGCCGCGCTCGGCGCGGCCGGCTATTTCGGTGTCTGGTACGGCGGACTTGCCGGAACGCCGGCGTGGGCTCCGCCCATCGTCGCAGTCGACCCTCAGGCTGCCATCATCGCTCGCAACGGAGCGCTCGGCGCCTTGACGGCCCTCCTGGTCGGTCTCGTCGGAAGCGTTGTCGGTGGCTGGATCGCGTCCGGCGAACCTATGACGTTCACGTACTATCGAACCCGCGCCACGCTGGCCTCGGGCGGCGCGCGTTGAGCGAGGAACGACCATGTTTCTCATTCTTCTGTGGCTTCTCGGCGTGCCGCTCAGCCTGATCATCATCCTGTTCCTCCTGGGTGTCGGCCACTAGATGCGGCCCGATATGGCGGCACCCTCCGACACCGACCGAGGGCTTCGGCGGCTCCAGGAAATCGTGACGCCCGTGCGTGACAGCTTGGAGGACGCCATCCGGGATCTCGGCGAAGCGCTCACGAAGGCCGGCGAGGCGATCGGAAAGATCCGGGAGGTCGATATCACGGAGTGGACCAGGCGCTCGCCCCTGGCCGCCCTGGCAGTGGCTGCCGGGATCGGCATCGTGGCTGGGCTCTGCCTCTGGCCCAGACAGAAATAGGAGGTCCGGTGCTTCTGTACTCTTCGAGCCGAGAGCCGGGAACGGGTCGCAGTATCGCTGGCCTGGTCGAAGAGCTGCTCGGGCATGCAGCAAGGCTACTGGATCAGAAGCTGGTGCTTCTGCGCTTGGAAATCGAGGACAGCCTCGGGACGCTGATGCGCCATGTCGCGGCGCTGCTGATCGGCGCTGTTCTCGCAGGCCTGGGCCTCGTGCTCTCGAGCATCGCCCTGGCGCTGTGGATCGGCAGTCACGTGCATTCCACTGCGGCCGGCTTCGCCCTCACGGGCGCCGGCTTCCTCGTCGCCGGCGCAGCCCTTATCGGTGCCCGTCTCCTCCGCGGGGTGGGTCCCAAGCGGGCCCTGCAGAGCCACACGATGAAAGAGCTGGAGAAAGATTCGAGATGGGTCAAGAGCGAGTTCTAGAGATCGAGCGGGTCACGAGCGCGATGGAGGCCACCCGGCAGTCCATTCGCGAGACGGTGGGCGAGCTGAAGGAGCGCGTCCAGGAGACGACCGACTGGCGGCATCATGTGGCCCGCAGTCCCATCACGAGCCTGTGCGTGGCCGTCGCGTGCGGCGTAGCAGTGGCCCGGCTCCTGACTCCCGCGGTTCGGCTCGCGTTCACCCCACGGGTCACCTCGCCGGCAACTAGGGTAGCGCGGCTGGTGGGAGCCGTCTCCGGCGCGGGCGGGCCTCTCCGTGACCTTGTGGCAGGATTGGGGCTCGCCAGTGAGCTGCCGAGGCTGCGTCCCTTCGTGGCGCAGGTCCGAGGTCTCGTCCGGACGCGAGGCCCCAGCTCTCTCCGAGGGAAGCGGTAGTCCTCAGGACTTGGGAGCGCGGCCGCCGGGCTGCGAGCGCTCAGGCGCGCTGAATTCCGCCTGGTTGGCCTTTATCCGCCGTACCAGCTCCTGGTACGACCCAGTCTTCAGGATGCGGTCGAACTGGGTGCGGTAGTTCCCGATCAGACTGATCCCTTCGATCAGGACGTCATAAACCACCCAGCGATCGCCCCGCCGGAGCAGGCGGTAGTCGATCGGGATCTCGGTGCCCTGCTTGGTGACGAACTTGGTCTTGACGGTGGCAAGCTCGCCCTCGGTGGATTCGCCCACGTAAACGATGTTCTCGCCGCTGTACCGCTCGATCTTGTTGATGTAGGCTCGCTCGACGAGATCGGCGAACAGCGCCACGAACTCCTGCCGCTCGCTGTCGCTCAGGTTCTGCCAGTGCCTGCCGAGGGCCCGCTTGGCCGTCTCCGTGAAATCGAAGATCGACTCGGCCTCCTTGCGGATCGCGGCCCTGCGCTCGTCGGCCATGGAATCTGGCTTCATCTTGGGATCCTGAAGCACCGCGATCACGTGGTCCACGGACTTGCGGAGCTGGTCCGTCGGCGCGCCGGCCAACGCCTGGCCGAACCAGAGCAGACAGAGAAGCCCTGACGCGACGGCTGCCGCTGGGCGAAGGATGCGGGGGAACGGTCCCCCCGAGACGTTATGATGCGTCCTCACCTCATGCCCCCAGGATCTGAATGTCGACGGTCCGCGAGCGCGGGCCATCCCATTCCGCGAGAAGGATTGACTGCGATGGATCCAGCGCGAGCTCGCTCTCGGTGATCCCGATCGCCACGCCGTGTCCGAGGAGGCTCGCGCGCAGGTGCGCGGCGGCATTGCCCCGCTCGCAATCCGACCAGCGCGGGTCATTGTGCCGATAGGGACATCCGTCTTCGATGAAGTGGCCCATGAGCCGGACGAAGTCGTCGATCGCCTCGGCTCCGGAGTCCGCGATGAGCACCGAGCAGGTCGTGTGCAGGCAATTCGCCAGCACCACACCGTTTCGCACCTCCGCCACGCGGATACCGTCTCGCAGGCTGGGCGTGATGTCGATCGCCTGCCGGCGGCTCGCGCTCGCCACCAGGAAGCTCTGGCGCTGCACCAGCAGCTTGGTCGGCTGGGTCATCGCGGCTGTCACGATAGGCTGCGAGTCTTGTGGAACGCCTTGGTGAGGACGGATCTGAGCCTCGCCGTGTCGACAGGCTTGGGAAGATAGGCGAAGGCTCCCTGCGCGGTCGCGCGACGGCGCGTCTCGAGGGTGCCGTGCCCCGTCATCACGATGACCGGAATGGCTGGCTCCTCGCGCTTCACTGCATCGAGAAGCTCCAGCCCGCTCATGGCGGGCATGACGACATCCGTGATCACGACTGAGGGATGGACCGCCCCGACCTTGTCCAGGGCCGCCCTGCCGTCCTCGGCAGTCTCGACTTCATAACCCCATGCGACCAGCAGTGAACGCAGTCCTTCCAGCGAGGCCGGGTCATCATCGGCCAGGAGGATCCGCCGAGACATGGGGGCGCGGCTGGGACCACTGCCTAGTGGCTGTTCACACTTCATACCCTGAAGACTTTCCATGGAATCCGATCCTACTTGCCCGAGCAGCATCACTCATGGCTAGCATCATCCGTGCCAGCGCCATCACGGAAGCGAGGCGCGTGTCCGAGGACGCCCCGGGGAAACCATCGCCTGCGTGTCGCCTAGTTGTTCTCCGTCCCGTTCCTCCAGCGGCGCGTCTTGTTGTGGAGGGTCTTCGGAGTCGTCCCCAAGATCGCGGCTGCCCGCGTCTTGTTGTTGTTCACCGACTCGAGCGTCCTCAAGATCAGCTCGCGCTCGCCCTGCTCGAGCGTCGTGCCGAGAGGCAGGAGCACCGAGTCGCCCTGCTCGCGTCGCTCCGGCGGGGCCAGCCCGAGCGGGAGGAAGGTCGGCGTGATCAGCTCCTCGCCGCAGGCGACGACTGCCCGCTCGATGACGTTGCGGAGCTCCCGGACGTTTCCCGGCCACGCATGCTCGCGAAGCCGCATCATCGCGGCCTCGTCGACGGCCTTGACCTGCCTGCCGTACTTCTCGTTGAACTCGGCGATAAACGATTCCACGAGCAGCGGAATGTCTTCGGAGCGGCGGCGGAGCGGCGGAAGAGAGATGGCCAGCACGTTGACCCGATAGTACAGATCCTCGCGAAATGCCTTGTCTCGCACGGCCTGCGCCGCGTCTCGGTTCGTCGCCGCGATGATTCTGACGTCGACCTGGAGCTCGGTCTTGCCTCCGATACGGCGCACCACGCCGTCCTGGAGAATCCGCAGGTATTTCACCTGGAGGGCCGAGCTCATCTCGGTGATCTCGTCGAGAAAGATCACGCCGGCATCGGCCAGCTCGAAGTAGCCCGCCTTTCGCTCGTGCGCGCCCGTGAAGGAGCCCTTCTCGTGACCGAACAGCTCGCTCTCCATAAGGGTCTCGGGAATGGCGGAGCAGTTCACCGCCACGAACGGCCCTTTGGCCCTGGACGACATCTGATGAATGGTGCGGGCGACCAGCTCCTTGCCCGTGCCCGTCTCCCCGGTGATCAGCACGGGAGCCGAGCTGGCCGAGGCAAGCTCGATCAGCCGGTAGACCTCCTGCATGATCGGGCTGGCTCCCAGCAGCGGACCAAACCCGCGGCTCTCACGGAGTTGGCGCCGCAGCAGCGTCACTTCCCGCAGCACGTTGGCGCGCTCCACCGCCTTGTCCAGGAGCACCCTAAGGCGTCTCGGGTCGACCGGCTTCGTCAGGTAGTCGAAGGCGCCCTCTCTCATGGCGGACACGGCCGTCTCGACCGTGGCATGGCCCGTGAGGAGGATGACGGCGGTGTTGGGATTGACCTCGGCCAGAGGCTTGAGCAGGGCCAGGCCATCCAGTCCGGGCATGACAAGGTCGGCGATGACGACCGACGGGCTGAAGGCCGGCGCCCGCTCCAGCGCATCCTTGCCGTCAATCGCTTCCTCGACCTCATACCCCCAGGTCGACAACAGCGCAGCCAAGCCGGATCTCGCGGCCTCGTCGTCGTCGGCGATGAGAATGCGATGTTTCATGTTTGCCTACCTCGCTCGTTTGGGGTGGTCCAAGCGGGCCCAGGGAAGAAATATCTCGGTATGATTATAGCAATGTGTATGCCCTAGATTTCCGACCATATGTTTGGATTACAAATCATTGAGTCTAAAGGACAATCTAACCAACCGCCTATGGTTCGGCGTCGATGAAGCCCGACCTTCCAGGAAAGAATTACCCGGAATATTTTATCCTGCGAGGCTCCGCAACCTGTCAGAATCCGAGGTGTCCCTGCCTTGCGGCAATTAGCCGTTGAGCCTATACTCTGGCGCCTCTGCAGGACTGGACCACTCCTATGAGAAATGGGGACGACGCACCGGTGATGCAGGATGGCTCCGCGGAGCCGAGGTCCCGCATAGGATGGCCCGGTCTGCCTTTGCGAGCCCGCGAGATCCTCGCCCTCGGTCTGCTCACGCTCTGCGTCGTTGTGCTCACCACGGCTGTTCATCTCTACCATGTGCAGCAGATCCTCTGGACGGCCACGCTCCGGGAGGCGGAGCTGGCCGCGCGGCAGATCTATGCGCAAAGCGCGCGGGCGCTGTCACGCCGCACGTCCCAAGATCCACGGACCGTCTTGAGTCGGGACCCGGATCTCCGGGCGCTCCTCGACGCCACCGTGGGGTACGCGCCCTGGCTCCTCTACGCCGTGATTACCGACGACAAAGGTGTGGCGATCGTGCACAGCGATCGCAAGCGCGAGGGACAGCTCGTGCCGCCGCAGCGCAGCCTCCGCGAGCTGGTCTCTGATCATCCCCTCCAGCGGATGCTGGGCGCTGGACGCACCTCACAGATCTACGAAGTGGGCCTGCCTTTCAACATCAACGACAGGCCGCTGGCGACGATAAGGCTCGGCATCGCCATGCCGCTCCTGCAGGGGCGGCTGGACGACGCTTTCTGGTACACCGTCGCCCTGGGCGCCGCCGCGCTGGCGGCAGCGCTCGTCGTGGCGCTCGCGCTCTCGAGCGTCACGCTCAAGCCGATCCGCAGCCTCGCGGAGGACATGGCGCGCCTGCGACGCGGCGAGTTCGACGTCGGCAGCAGCGGAGGCCCCAAGGACGAGTTCGGCAAGCTGGCGTACCAGCTGCAACTGCTCGGCAAGCAGATGGAGTCGGACCGCACCCAGATCCTGGCCGAGCGGAGCGAGAGCGCCACCGTTCACGCGGCCGTTGACCACCTCGAGGACGGCATCATGTTCGCCACGGCCGATGGCCGGGTTCTGTTCGCCAATCGTGCCGTCGAGATGGTGCTCGGCCGGCCGGCGAGGGATGCCGAGGGCAAGCACCTGGGCGACGTCTTCGCGCCGGATCACCCCCTCCGGCACTTGATGCTGCGGGCCATGGAGGCCGGAGCGGTAGCCCGGAACGCGAAGATTGAGATCCTGACGGATGGCACCTCGCTCGAGCTGCTGGCATCGGTCTTCCCCGTCTCAAGCAGCGGCTCCCGTTGCGACGGCGCGATTCTCGTCGTGAGAGATCTCAAGTCGGTCGCCGTGTCGGCGAGGACCTTCCAGTCGCTCATCCAGTACTCGGCCCAGCTCGCGGCGCTCGGTCAGATCACGTCCGAGGTCGCCCATGACGTCAAGAACCCGCTGCACGCCATGGTCGTCCACGTGGCCTTCCTGAAGGAGCGGCTGGCGAACCCGCCGCCGGACGTCGTCCGGAGCTTGGGCGTCCTCGAGGGAGAGATCAACCGAGCGGCGGCGGTGGTCGACCGATTCATGGAAATCGTCTATCCTGCCGAGCTCGCGCGTCAGTCGATCGACCTGAACGCTCTGTTGCAGGAGGTGGCGGCACTCCTGCAGGGCGAGTGGCAGGCGAAAGGCGTGATCCTGGCGGTTCACGTGGAGGGCGAGCTGCCGCAGCTCACAGGCGACGAGCAGATGCTGAGGCGGGCCTTCATGAATCTCATCCTGAACGCCTGCCAAGCCATGCCTGGTGGAGGCCGTGTCACCATCACGACGGAGGCCGAGGCCGAGAGCATGCTGAAGGTCACCGTCGGCGACGCCGGCGTCGGAATTCCCCCGGAGAACGTCGAGCGGATCTTCAAGATGTACTACACGACCAAGCCTGAAGGCACGGGTATCGGCCTGGCGCTGGTCCGTCGCGTGGTCGACCTGCACCGCGGCAGCATCGAGATCCTCTCGACCGTCGGCCAGGGCACCAACGTCATCGTGCGGCTGCCGGGAAAGCCCGCAGTATGAGGAGGGGGATTGGCCTTCTCGTCCTCGCGGTGCTGCCGCTCGGATGCGCCGCGACGGCGCCGCCAGCGCCGGTGCCTCCGGAGGCTCGCGGCAGCGCGGCGGCCGCCGGGCCCTCAGGGTCGAGAGCCGTCCCGTCTCCCGTGCTGCCCTCCCCTCCGCCTCCGCCGCCATCAGTGCCTCCGCAGGTCTCGCCGCGCATCGACAACGAGGAGCAGGCGGTGCGAGACGTCAACGTGCGGCTCGCGCGGGCAGGTCAGGTCGTCGCCCAGCTGGACCCGTCGAAGCTCGGGCAGGAGCAGCGCGAGATGCTCTCCGGTCTCCAGGATTTCATCTCGAAAGCCGTGGATGCACTCCAGGCACGTGACGTGCCGCGGGCGCAGATCCTCGCCGACAAGGCATCTCGTCTCGCCGATGATCTGATCGTCGCCGTGAAGAATTCGCGGCCTAGGCGCTAGGCGGCGGCGGCCTTGCGATCCCAGGGCTCAGCCGGCTTGCGGGAGGGTGGCGAGCCAGTCAGGACGGATCCCGAGCTCATCCAGCGTCTTCATGACGCGACGGGGTGTGCCGAGGTCACACCAGGACACGGCAGAAAGGCGCATGACCGCGAGCTTCCTCGGGCATCGCTCCAGTACCGCCCGTGAGAAGTTGGCGCGCGGCGCCAGCTCATAAGCCTGTCCCGTGGCCCAGCGCTCGTGCTCGGTGCCGAGGAAGATCGACAGCCGCACCAGCCGCTCGTGAAGCGAGGGCAGGCACTCACGGCCCGCGTCGACGATCGTAGCCGCGCGGCCCCCGAAAACGAAGGTGTTCCAGAGCGCGCCGGATCTGAAAAGGTCGACGGCGGCGGCCGGCGCGGGTTTTTCTCTGAAGTGCAGCACCCGGTGCATCGGGCTGCGGCACGGCTCGGACATCGGTTCTCCCAGCTCTATCCAGCCGTAGTCGGTCTCGGGCTCACTCGGCTCCGCCCCCAGCAGCACGATGCGCTCGGGTCGGCGCTCCACGACCTGGACGACCTCGGCTAGGTGCTCCATGAAAACCGTGTCGTCGGCGATGAAGTGGTCCGACGGCAGGACGACGAGCGAGGCGTCAGGATCCCTGGCCAGGATCCAGTGCGCCGCCAGCAGGACGGCCGCCGCCGTGCCCCGATCTTTGGGCTGCTCCAGGATATGAGGAGCCGCCGCCTCGTGTCGCAGCTCCGCCGTCATGTAGGAGCCTTGCCCTGCCATGGTCATGACGACCATCCGCTCCGCAGGAACGAGCAAGCGGACCCGGTCGAGCGTGTGACGCAGCAAGGACTTGCATCCCGTCAGGACGGCGTATTGCTTGGGCCTGTCTTCGCCGTAGACGTGACGGGTCAAGCCTCTGAGCCGCATGCCCTTCCCGCCCGCCAGCACCACCGCCCATGCATGGCTGTGGTCGATCGAGGAGGACAGCTGAGCCCTTGAGGGCGACGCCTGCCGCATTCCAAGCATGAACAGGCCTCCTTGGATGATCTTTCTGACGCAAGAGCGGGAGAAAAGGCAAGCCTCGTGCCAGCCGGGGGCCTAACTTTTCACTTGCAGGCTAGGTTCGGAAGATATGAAGAAAATTGCAGTTGCAAAGCCGGGCGTCGTCATCCTCCGGCTCATGAATCTAAAAGGTGTTACCAATTTACCCGGTAATTCGAACCCTCCAGCCTTATGTTTGGCCTCGAGGCTATGGCGCACGCCACAAGCCATTGAAAGTGTGATTGGCCAGGACGCGACGGGAGGGGCATATAACTTGCAACCCTCTCCGCACACGATACGACTGATGCCGTCAAGCCGCCAGGAGGGCTCATGAACAGATCAACGTGTGAGTGCGGAGCACCAATTCTGCGGGCGGTCGAAGATCTTGGATGTGTCGATTGCGGGCAGCCCTGCTGCCCTGTCTGCGCGTACGTCCTCGAGTCCGTTGCCTATTGCGCCTTCTGCGCAGCCGAGCTTCTCGAGAGCGTACAGTACGCGGCGGAACGGTAGAGCACCGACGTCGACCACCGGGTGCTGCGGCGCTCCGGTGATCATCCGCGATTCCGATGTCTCGGTCCGCCTGCCAGTATTCGCGGTTGCCCGCCGAATCCGAAGGAGGCCTGCGCCATGACGGACATGTGGAGTGATCTCGTGTGGACGGCCATTCGCGACGTGAACACGCGGCTGGCCCTTGTCCTTCCCGGCATCCTGGCCATGGCCACGCTGGCCGTCGCCGGCCTGGTCGGCGGATGGCTAGCCGGACGGGTCGCTCGCAGACTGGCTCGCGCCGCCGCCTTCGACCGGCGCGCGGAAACCTGGGGACTGAGCAGGACGCTCGGCCGCGCGGGCATACGCCGCGCGCCTTCCGAGGTGATCGGCCTTCTCGTATTCTGGAGCATCTTCGTGCTTTTCGTCACCCTCGGGATCGACGCCCTGGCCATTCCCGGCACCGGTCGAGTGACGGACTTCGTCCTCTCGGGCGTGCCGAAGCTCCTGGGCTCGGCCCTGATCCTGCTGGTCGGGTGGCTGGTGGCCAACTTCCTGGCCGAAGGCGCGCTGATCGCCGCCGTGAACGCCCACGTGCCGGAGGCCAGGCTACTGGCCCGCGCGATCCGGTGGGGCGTCCTGCTCTTCGCCGCGGCGACGGCCGTCACACACCTCGGCATCGGCAAGGAAATGGTCCTCGTAGCATTCGGCATCACCTTCGGTGGCTTGGTCCTGACCCTGTCCCTAGCCTTCGGCTTCGGCGGGCGCCGGCTCGCCCGTCAGATCCTGAATCGCTACCTGCGCCGCGAGCCTCATCCGAGCGAGACGCTCACACACCTCTGAGCGCTGATCCACGCCGATGACGGACGTCAGCACGCTCTTCGCGCAGGCGGTCGCCGGGTTTGGACGGCCGCGCAACGCGACCTATCGATTGCAGCTCGGGCCGTCGCTCGGGTTCGATCACGTGGCCGCGCTCGCTCCGTACCTGGTGGCCCTCGGGGTCACCGATGCGTATCTCTCGCCATGCTTCAAGTGCGGACCCGGCAGCTCGCACGGCTACGACGTGACCGATCACAATGCCTTCAATCCGGAGATCGGGAGCGCCGCCACGTTCGATCGCATGGCCGCGACGCTCGCGGCGCGCGAGCTGGGCATCATCCTCGACATCGTTCCCAACCACATGGGGATCGCGGGAGATGCCAATCCCTGGTGGATGGACGTGCTCGAGAACGGCCCCAGCTCGCCCCGCGCGAGCTTCTTCGACATCGAGTGGGCGCCCCCGAAGCCGGAGCTGCGCAACAAGGTGCTCCTCCCCATCCTGCCGGACCAGTACGGCAAAGTGCTGGAGTCGGGGCAGCTGCAGCTCGAGCTGGCGGACGGCATGTTCCTGCTGCGCTGTGCGGGCGCCCGGCTGCCCATCGCCCCGGATTCCTACCGTCGCGTCCTCACGCACCGCCTCGAGGGCCTGGCGGCCCGGCTCGGGGAGGAAGACGTCCACCTGCAGGAGCTGCGCAGCATTCTCACTGCGTTGGCCCACTTGCCGGACCGGACGGACACCGACCCGGCCCGGATCGAGGAGCGGCTGCGGGAGAAAGAGGTGGTCAAACGCAGGCTCGCCGCGCTCCTCAAGGAGTCGGCGGAAATCCGCGACTTCGTCGAGGACAACGTTCGCGCTTTCACCGGCACGCCGGGCGAGCCGGCCAGCTTCGACCTTCTGGATGCGCTCTTGTCTGAACAGACGTACCGGCTGGCCGACTGGCGCGTGGCGGGCGACGAGGTGAACTACCGGCGCTTCTTCGACGTCAATCACCTGGCCGCCATCCGGATGGAACGCCCCGAGGTGTTTGCCGCAAGCCACGAGCTGGTGCTGCGCCTGGTCGGGGAGGGAAAGCTCACGGGCAGGGAGGCCAACCCGAACGCCCCAGCAGCGCGGCCGCTGTGGATCGCTGCCGAGAAAATCCTCATGCCGGAGGAGCCGCTTCCGGAATGGTGGGCGGTAGCGGGCACGACGGGCTACGACTATCTGGCCTCGGTCAACGGCCTCTTCGTCGACCGCAGCACCTCGCGGCAGATGACGGCGATCTACACGCGGTTCGCGGGCCCCGCCGAGCCCATGGCGGACCTGAGCTACGCCGCCAAGCGGCTCATCATGCAGGTCTCCATGGCAAGCGAGATCGTCCAGCTGGGCCTGCATCTCGATCGCATCTCCGAGCGCAACCGCCTCTCGCGCGACTTCACCCTCGCCAGCCTGGTCCGCGCGATCCGGGAGGTGATCGCGGCCTTCCCCGTCTACCGCACGTACGTTGGCGGTCGCGGCGATGAGCCGAGCGCCCGTGACCGGGGCTATATCGACCGCGCGGTGGCCGAAGCCAAGCGGCGCAACCCGACGGTGAACGTGTCGATCTTCGACTTCGTGCGCGAGGCCCTGCTCCTGCGACATCCGCCCGGGAGCGATGAGCACGAGCGGGCCGAGCGACGGCGCTTCGCGATGCGGTTCCAGCAGACGACGGGCCCTGTCACAGCCAAGGGCGTCGAGGACACCGCGCTCTACCTCTACAACCGGATCGTGTCGCTCAATGAGGTGGGCGGCGGGCCCGCCCGCTACGGCGAGTCGGTCGCCGCCTTTCACGAAAAGAACGCGAAGCGGCTCGAGCTGTGGCCCGACTCGCTCGTCTGCACCTCCACGCACGACACGAAGCGGGGCGAGGACGTCCGCTCCCGGATCAGCGTCCTCTCGGAGGTGCCGGCGGCGTGGGCAGCGCACGTTCGGCGTTGGCGGATGATCGGCCGCCGCTTCAAGCGCCTCGTGGAGGGTCGGGCCGCTCCCGACCGCAATGACGAGTACCTCCTCTATCAGACCCTGGTCGGCGCGTGGCCCGCCCGTGACGCCGACGAATCGGCGGGCTCGTTCGTCGGGCGCGTCTGCGACTACATGGAAAAAGCGACGAAGGAGGCCAAGCGGCATACGAGCTGGATCAATCCCGACCCCGGCTACGACCAGGCCGTCCGCGAGTTCGTGACTAGGCTTCTGTCCGCCGGCAGCCCGTTTCCCGCCGCCTTCGCCCCGTTCCAGCGCCTCGTGGCGCTCTACGGAGCGGTCAACTCGCTGGCCCAGGTGCTCCTGAAGATCGCGGCGCCCGGGATTCCCGATTTCTACCAGGGCTCCGAGCTGTGGGACCTCTCGCTCGTCGATCCCGACAATCGCCGCCCCGTGGACTTCGCGCGGCGCCAGGAGCTGCTCGAAGCTCTACAGGCGCGCACCGCGCAGGACCCGCCGGATCTCCCGGCTCTCTGCGCGGAGCTCCTGGATGCGTGGCCAGACGGCCGGATCAAGCTCTACGCGACCTACCGCGCGCTCACGCTGCGGCGGGCCCGCACGGCTGCCTTCCGGTCGGGGCGCTACATGCCGCTGTCGGCGGTCGGAGAGCACCCGGAGCACATCGTCGCGCTGGCCCGGGGCGACGGCGCGGATGCCGCCATCATCGTCGTACCCAGGCTGACGGCCAGCCTGACGAGCTTTGCCGGCCAGTTCCCCCTCGGGGCCTCGATCTGGGGCGACACCTGGATACGGCTCGCGGACCCCGGCCTCGAGGGCGTCTACACAGACCGGTTCTCCGGCCTCCGGATCGCCACCGAGCGTCGGGACGGCGTTCCCGCGCTACGGGCTGGAGCGCTCTTCGGCTGCCTGCCCGTCGCGCTGCTCGCGCGCGAGGGGGCCGACGGAGGGCCCGGCGTCGAACGGACGATCCGGTGAGGCCGCCTCGCACGCGGCCGGGCACACCGTATCCGCTCGGCGCCACGTGGGACGGCGCGGGCATCAACTTCGCGCTCTTCAGCGAGCACGCCACGACCGTCGATCTCTGCCTCTTCGACCCGGAGGAACCGAGCCGCGAGCAGCACAGGGTGCGCATGCACGAGCAGACCAACCAGGTGTGGCATGTCTACCTGCCCGAGGCGAGGCCGGGTCTTCCCTACGGCTATCGCGTCCACGGCCCGTACGAGCCCGAGAGCGGGCACCGCTTCAATCCGGCCAAGCTCCTGCTCGACCCGTACGCGAAGGCGATCACGGGATCTCTCGCGTGGCATTCCTCGCTCTTCGGCTACCGGCTGGGCGATCCGGTCGACGACCTCTCGGCGGACGACAGCGACAGCGCCCCCTACGTGCCCCGGTGCGTCGCCATCGACCACGCCTTCAGCTGGGGCGACGACCGACGGCCACGCACGCCCTGGCACAAGACCGTGATCTACGAGCTGCACGTCAAGGGCTTCACCGCCCGGCATCCGGACGTGCCCCGGCCCCTCCGGGGCACCTATGCCGGCCTGGGGTCGCCCGCAGCCGTGGAATACCTGAGCCGGCTCGGCGTGACGGCGGTCGAGCTTCTGCCCGTGCATCAGTCGGTCGCGGACAAGGATCTGGTCGATCGCGGGCTCACGAACTACTGGGGCTACAACTCGATCGGCTTCCTCGCGCCCGACGCCCGCTTCGCCTCGTCCCGCAGCCCGGGCGAGCAGGTCGCCGAGTTCAAGACCATGGTCAAGGCCCTCCACGAGGCCGGCATCGAGGTGATTCTCGACGTGGTCTACAACCACACGGCGGAGGGCAACCACCTGGGACCGACGCTCGCCTTCCGCGGCATCGACAATGCCGCCTATTACCGCCTGGTGCCGGACAGCCCACGGCACTACGTGGACTACACGGGCTGCGGCAACACGCTCAACATGACGCACCCGCGCACGCTCCAGCTCATCATGGATAGCCTGCGCTACTGGGCGCTCGAGATGCATGTCGACGGGTTTCGCTTCGACCTGGCGTCGGCCCTGGCGCGGGAGTTCCACGACGTGAACCGCCTCTCGGCGTTCTTCGACGTCATCCACCAGGATCCCGTGATCTCCAACGTCAAGCTGATTGCCGAGCCCTGGGACCTGGGCGAAGGCGGCTATCAGGTCGGCAATTTTCCGGCCGGCTGGACCGAGTGGAACGGAAAGTACCGGGACGTCATCCGCCGCTACTGGAAGGGCGATGAGCGCCAGGTGGCCGAGCTCGGGTACCGGCTCACCGGGTCGAGCGATCTCTACGAGCAAGGCGGACGGCGCCCATCGGCGAGCATCAACTTCGTCACGGCCCATGATGGTTTCACGCTGGCCGACCTCGTGGCCTACAATGGCAAGCACAACGAGGCGAACGACGAGGACAACCGGGACGGCACGGACGACAACGCGTCGTGGAACTGCGGCACCGAGGGACCCACGGATGACCCAGCCGTCCAGGCGCTCCGGGAGCGCCAGATCCGGAACTTCCTGGCCACGCTGCTCCTGTCGCAGGGCATCCCCATGCTCCTCTCCGGAGACGAGACCGGACGGACGCAGCACGGCAACAACAACGCCTACTGCCAGGACAATGAGCTGTCGTGGCAGGCCTGGCCCCTGCCGCGGGCTGCCCTGCGCCAGGTCGCGTTCACGCGCAAGCTCATCCGGCTGCGCCTCGACAACCCCGTCTTTCACCGGCGCCTCTTCTTCCAGGGTCGCCGCATTCACGGCTCGGCCGTCAAGGACCTATCGTGGTTCCGTCCCGACGGCAAGGAGATGATGGAAGACGAGTGGAACAACGGCTTCACGCGCTGTCTCGGCCTGCGTCTGGCCGGGGACGCGATCGAGGAGACGGACGAGAAGGGGCAGCCGATCGTGGGTGACACCTTCCTCTTGCTCCTGAACGCCCACCACGAGGCCATCCCGTTCATCCTGCCGGCCCACCGGGCGCGCGTGCGGTGGGAATTGGTGCTGGACACGCGCGACTGGGAGACCGGCCCCCGTGTGCCGGTCTTCCGCGCCGGGGACGAGTATCCTCTGGAGGCCCGCTCGCTGGCGATGCTCCGCCTGCGCCGCCCGCGGGCCAGGACATGAGGGGGCAGGTCGCGGTCAGGCGCGCGCACCGGATGCCGTTCGGCGCCGAGGTGCGCGACGACGGCACGACGCGCTTTCGTCTGTGGGCGCCCGCCGCGCGCAGCGTCGAGCTGTGGCTCGCCGACCGGCAGCAGGGGTTGGCGATGCCGCGCGATGCGGCGGGATGGGTCGAGTGGGTCACCCGGGACGCGCCGCCTGGCTCCCGGTACTCGTTCAGGATCGACGGCGAGGTCCTCGTGCCCGACCCGGCCTCACGCTTCCAGCCCGACGATGTGCACGGCCCCAGCGAGGTCGTCGATCCGGCGGAGCATGCCTGGTCCGATGCGGAGTGGCACGGCGTTCCCCCGGAGCGCCTCGTCTTCTACGAGCTCCACGTCGGGACGTTCACCCCCGAAGGCACCTTCGCGGGGGTCGCCGGGCGCCTCGACCACCTCGTCTCGCTCGGGGCGACGGCGATCGAGCTGATGCCCGTGGCGGACTTCCCCGGTCGCCGGGGATGGGGCTACGACGGCGTCCTGCCGTTCGCGCCGGACGCCAGCTACGGACGGCCCGAGGCGCTCAAGGGGCTGGTGGAAGCCTGTCACGCCCGAGGCCTCGCGGTCTTTCTCGACGTCGTCTACAACCACCTCGGGCCCGAGGGAAACTACCTGCACCGCTACGCGCCGGCGTTCTTCAGCCGGGCGCACAGGACGCCGTGGGGGGACGCCCTCAACTTCGACGAGCCCGGGTGCGAGGTCGCGCGGGCGTTCGTCGTGCACAACGCGCTGTACTGGCTCGACGAGTATCACCTGGACGGCCTGCGCCTCGACGCCGTGCACGCCATCGCCGACAGCTCCGAGGAGCACGTGCTCATCGAGCTCGCGCGCGCGGCGACCGAGGGCCCCGGCCGCGACCGGCTCATCCAACTCGTCCTCGAAAACGACGGCAACGAGGCGCGGTACCTGGCCGGCGCCGGCCAGGACAAGCGGCCGCTCTACCGGGCGCAGTGGAACGACGATGTCCATCACGCGCTCCACGTCATCCTGACCGGCGAGCGGGGCGGCTACTACGGGGATTACCAGCCGCCCCTTCCCCACCTCGCTCGCTGCCTCACCGAGGGCTTCGCCTTCCAGGGGCAGCGCTCGCCGTATCGCGGCCGGGCGAGAGGTGAGCCGAGCGCGGCGCTTCCACCTACGAGCTTCGTGGTCTTCCTGCAGAACCACGACCAGGTCGGCAACCGCGCCATGGGCGAGCGCATCACGGCCCTGGCTCCGCCCGAGGCGGTGCGCGCCGCCACCGCCGTCGTGCTGCTGGCCCCACAGCTGCCGCTGCTCTTCATGGGACAGGAGTGGGCGGCCCCAGAGCCTTTTCTCTTCTTCTCCGACCTGGGCGCGGATATCGGGCACCTCGTCTCGGAAGGCCGCCGCCGCGAGTTCGCGCGCTTCCCGGAGTTCGCGGATCCTGACGCCAGGGCACGGATCCCCGATCCACAGGCGGAGGCGACGCGCGCCCGCTCCGTGCTCGACTGGAGACGCCTCGAGCAGACACCGCATGCGGAGTGGCTCGCGTTCCATCGCACGCTCCTCGAGCTGCGGGCGCGCGAGGTGGTGCCGCTCTTGCGCGGCGAGCCTGCGCCCGGTGCCGACTGGACACGCATCGGAGAGACCGCGCTCGACGTCACATGGACCTTTCCCGAGCAGCGCGTGCTCCGCCTGATCGCGAACCTGGGCCCCCAGGCCGTCGCGCACGAGGGCCCGCAGCCCGCCTGGGGTCGCCTGCTTTACGCGCTCGGCGCCTCCCCCGCGGGGTGGAGGAGCCTGCCGCCCTGGAGCGCGTGCTGGTTCCTGTCGGAGGCCTCACGGTGAGCGCCGCGCCCTTCGTTTTTCTCGGCTGCGTCGATCTGAGAGAGTTGCTCCCGTACGAGGCGCGAGACGTCCGGGAGCTCCTGGAGCAGCTCGGCCGCGTCCCGATCGAGTCGCTCTTCTGCCACACGGCTGCGGCGCTCCTGCACCGATCCGTCGTGCCCGCGGCATACCCCAACGACTTCGCGCTCTGGACGGGCATCGAGATGCGCGACCAGCGCCTGGCCGAGCGCCTGGCCGCCGTCGACCCGTTCGAGTCCCGCTCGCTCGCGCACATGCGGGACGAGCTCGTCGCGATCATCAGCGACCATCTGCAGCACTTCCCGTCGCCGCCGCCGGCCGCGCCTGTCGAGCCGTTCCGCTTCTTTCAAGCCCACCTGGTCCCGGTCCCGACCGGTCACCAGGCCCATACGCTCCGGGAATTCCGGGACGCGCTGGCCGAGGTCGACGTCAGCGCGCTCTTCTACCACCTCATCGAGGCCCGGTACCGGTTGAGCCGCGGGCGGGGCGACTTCGCCGAGTGGGTCGCCTCGGCTCTCGACCGGCCCGAGGTCGCTGACCGCCTCGCGGGGATCGATCCGTATGGCGGCAGCCTCGAGCGGCTACGCGGCCGCCATCTCACGGTGCTGACCGCCGCGCTGGACGAGGAGGCGCGGTGACCTCGACGGTGTCCTGGGCCAAGCTGGACGATTACCGGCAGGTGGCCCCTCGCGGCGCCATCGACCTGCTCCTGCGGATCGGCGAGCGGCTGCGCGGCCGCCGGCTCGCCAACGTGAGCGCCTCCCGCTACCGGGGCGTGACGGTCGAGGTCCTCAACCGTCTGGTCCCGATCCTCAACGATCTCGGCATCGACGCGAGCTGGGAGATCACGATCGGGGCCGCCGACTATGAAGGGATCACGCGCACCATCGGCAGGGCGCTGACGGGCACTGAGCAGGTCGTGACGGAGGCGATGCTCGGACGGCTCCGCGACGTCTGCGCCGAGAACGCGAAGCGGCTCCGTCTCGAAGCCGATCTCGTCATGGTCCACGACGCGGCGCCGCTCTTGCTCGTGGAGAGCCGCTCCGGAGACACGCGGTGGGTCTGGCGCTATCACCACGACCTGTCGTCCCCGCAGCCCCAGCTCTGGAACGCGCTGCGCCCCTTCGCCCAGCGCTACGACGCTGTCGTGTTCTCCCTTCCGAGATTCGCCGCGCCGCTATCCGTCCCGCGCTTCGTCATTCACTCGTCCATCGACCCGCTCTCCGAGCGGAACCGCGACATGGGCCGCGCCGAGCAGGCCGTCCACCTCGACCGGCTGCGCGTTCCCCGCGACAAGCCGTTCCTCCTCCAGATCGGGCCGTTCGATCGCTCCCATGACCCGCTGGGAGTGATCAATGCCTACCGGCTCGTGAAGAAGCACCACGACGTCCGGCTCGTGCTCGCAGGCTCTCCGTCGGGTCCGGGCGACGACGTCCTGTCGGAAGTCCAGGAGGCGGCCAGCGATGACGCCGACCTGCGCGTCGTCGGGCTGCCGCCCGATCCTCAGACGGAGATGAACGCGCTCGAGCGCGGCGCCGCTATCGTGATCCACAAGCCGCTGGCGACGAGCTTCGGGATCGACGTCGCCGCTGCCATGTGGAAGGCCAAGCCCGTGGTCGGCAGCGTGGCCGGAGGGATTCCGGTCCAGATCGTCTTCGGCGTGACCGGCTACACGGTGGAGACCGTCGAAGGCGCGGCCTTCCGCATCCGGCATCTGCTCAGCAACCCAGAGCTGATCGGGCGGATGGGCGCGGCCGGGCGGGAGCACATACGCCGCAACTTCCTGATCACGCGGCACCTGGGCGACTACCTGGCGCTGCTCGCCCTGCTCACGAGGTGAGACGATCGTGGACCGCGCCCAGCCGTCTGCCGTCGTGAATGCCGAGCCGGGACGTGCCGACACGGCCGATCTGGCCATCGGCGTCATGACGGTCGGAGAGAGCTCGGCCGTGCAGGCGGTGGCCAAGATCGTCCAGGACGGTATGCTGACCCACCTGCCCGGCCTCACGGCGGTGCTCATCCACGTGGACGCGACGCTCCCCGACGAGCGGGCCAGCCAGGTCGAGGATCTTGCCGACGGCGTGCGCCTCGTCCACACAAGGCCGGCGCGCATCCTGCCCTCGGACGACGACGGGAGCGGATGGAGCGAAGCAGTCCAGACAGTGCTCGCCATGTCCCGATCGCTCGAAGCCCGGGCCGTCGTCATGCTCAATGCCGAGATCGTCAGCAGGACGCCCGAGTGGATCCGGGGCCTCGCCGAGCCGGTCCTGACGGAGGGCAGCGCCTTCGTGCTGCCCATCTACGAGCGCGGCCGCTACGAGGGCACGCTGACCCAGGTCTTCGTCGTGCCGCTGGTGCGCGCCCTGTTCGGTCACCAGTTCTGCTACCCGATGGCCGATGAGTTCGGCTGCTCCGGTGACGCGGCAGAGTTCATCCTGTCCCAGGACATCTGGACCACGGACCTGGCGCGCCAGGGCCTGGAGTTCTGGCTGCCGGTGGCGGTCGCCGGCACCGCGCTGCCCGTCACGCAATCGGTGCTCGGCCCGCGAATCCTGGTCTCCGCGGGCCCGCCGGCTCCCCTGGGCTCCACGGTGGGACGCGTCGCCGGCGCCCTCTTTGCGATCGCCGAGCGCCACGAGGCCACGTGGCTGGATGTGCGCGGCTCGGAGCCTGTGACGATCCGTGGAGTCCCGCCGGGCCCCGCGCAGCGAGTCGCGGCCATAGACCCCGAGCGCATGCTCTTGGGCTTCCGCCAGGGCGTGCGCGACCTCCTGCCGATCTGGGAGCGCATCCTCTCCCCCGAGACCCTCGGAGACGTGCTCGTCCTCAGCGAGTATCCGCCGAGCGAATTTCGCCTGGCGGCCCGTCTCTGGGCCAGGATCGTCTACGACTTCCTCCTCGCCTACCGGGCGCGCGTCATGTACCGCGGTCACATCGCGCAGTCCCTGGCACCGCTCTACCTGGGATGCGCGGCCTCCCTCGTCCTCGAGACCCGCAACCGCCCGGACCCGGCCCTCGCGCAGGCGGCGGAGCGGCTGGCGCGCGCCTTCGAGGACGAGAAGAGCTACCTGGTGGATCGCTGGCGATGAAGAAGGAACGGCGCCCGATCGTGATCACGCATGTCCGCCCCTCGGTGGACGATGGCCGGTATCCGGTGAAGCGGGAAGTCGGCGACTCCCTCACGGTCACGGCCGACATCTTCAAGGAAGGCCACGCCACGCTCGCGGCGGCGCTCCTCTTCCGGACTCAGGAGGAATCCGCGTGGCGTGAAGCCCCCCTCCGTCCCGTCGGCAACGACGAATGGACCGGCGGGTTCCGGCTGGAGGCCAACACGCGCTACCAGTTCACGATCGAGGCGTGGACGGACGTCTTCGGCTCGTGGGCGGACGACGCGACACGGCGCCGGGAAGGCGGCCAGGCGGATCTCAGCAGCGAGCTACTCGAAGGCGTCCGCCTGGTCCGACGGGCCAGAGCCAGGGCGGCGGGCGCCGACGTAGCCCTGCTCGACGGCGCGCTCGCCCGGATCGGCGCGGCAGGCTTACAGGAGGAACAGCTCGGCGTGCTCCTCGAGCCGTCGATACGCGACGCCATCGGCCGCCTGCAGGAGCGGCCGGACGCGACCCGCTTCGACCGCGAACTCGAGGTGGTTGTGGACCGGCCACGGGCGCGCTTCGCGTCCTGGTACGAGCTCTTTCCGCGCTCCCAGAGCAAGACACCCGGGCGACACGGCACCCTCGACGACTGCATCGAGCGGCTTCCCGACGTGCGGCGGATGGGCTTCGACGTCGTCTACCTGCCGCCCATACACCCCATCGGTCGCACGGGCCGCAAAGGGCGGAACAATGCGCTCGTCGCGGCCCCGGGCGACCCAGGCAGCCCGTGGGCGATCGGCGGCCCGGAGGGCGGCCACACGGCCCTCCATCCCGAGCTGGGCACTCTCGAGGACTTCCGGCGCTTCGTCGCCGCGGCAGACGAGCTCGGCATGGAGGTGGCGCTCGATCTCGCGTTCCAGTGCTCCCCCGATCATCCATGGCTCCGCGAGCAGCCTGAGTGGTTCTACCGGCGGCCCGACGGCACCATCCGCCACGCCGAGAATCCGCCAAAGAAGTACGAGGACATCGTCGCGATCAACTTCGCCTGCGCCGCCTGGGAGGCGTTGTGGGACGAGCTCCTCCGGGTGGTCCTCTTCTGGATCGACCAGGGCGTCCGCACCTTCCGCGTCGACAACCCTCACACCAAGCCCTTCGATTTCTGGCAGTGGTTCATCCGTCAGGTGGGAGAGCGCCATCCCGAGATCATATTCCTGGCCGAGGCCTTTACCCGCCCGAAGGTCATGCAGGAGCTCGCCAAGGTGGGCTTCACCCAGTCATACACCTACTTCACCTGGCGAAACTTCAAGGACGAGCTGACCCAGTATTTCCGGGAGCTCTCCAGCTCCGAGATGGCGGAGTACTTCCGCGGCAACCTCTTCGTGAATACTCCCGACATCCTGTCGGAGCTGCTCCAGCGCGGAGGCCGGCCGGCCTTCAAGATGCGCGCGGCGCTCGCCGCCACGCTGTCACCCCTCTGGGGGATCTACAGCGGCTTCGAGCTCTGCGAGTCGGAGGCGGTGCCGGGCACCGAGGAGTATGCGCACTCGGAGAAGTACGAGCTCCGCGTCCGCGACTGGGACAGCCCCGGACACATCAAGGACTACATCGCCCGCCTCAATGCCATCCGGCGTGACCATCCCGCGCTGCAGGGATACCGGAACCTGCGCTTCCTCGAGGCCGACAGCCCCCACGTGCTCTTCTACGCGAGGACGGCGCCGGTCGGGACGCTGCTGGTCGCCGTCAACCTCGATCCGTTCGCCCCCCATGAGGTCACGTTCCAGCTCCCACTGGAAGACCTCGGCATTCAGCCGGGCGAGACCTTCGAGCTGCGCGAGCTGCTGTCGGAGCGCCCCACGCTCGTGGGCGGGCGCGCGCTCACGGTCAGGCTGGAACTGGACGAGCCCGCGCACGTGTACCGGCTGTCCCGGCGGCCGGAAGGCGGACCGTGAGCGACCCCCTCTGGTACAAGGACGCGGTCTTCTACGAGCTCCACGTGCGTGCCTTCCAGGACGCCAACGGGGACGGCATCGGCGACCTCGCCGGCCTGACGAGCCGGCTCGACTACCTAAAGGAGCTCGGCGTGGACTGCCTGTGGCTCCTCCCCTTCTCCCCTTCTCCCTTGCGCGACGACGGCTACGATGTGTCGGACTACCGCGGCATCCACCCGGATTACGGGACGATGGCTGACTTCGAGCGCTTCCTCGAGGCGGCGCATGCCCATGGCCTGCGGGTCGTCGCCGACTTCGTCATGAACCACACCTCCGACCAGCATCCCTGGTTCCAGGCGTCGCGGCGGTCGCCCGACTCGCCCTACCGCGGCTACTACGTGTGGAGCGACACCGACCAGCGCTACCGCGAGGCGCGGATCATCTTCCTCGACTCGGAGACCTCGAACTGGACCTGGGATCCCGTGGCCAAGGCGTACTACTGGCATCGCTTCTTCCATCACCAGCCCGACCTCAACTTCGACAACCCGGCGGTGCGCCGCGAGGTGCTCGACGCCATGCGGTTCTGGCTCGACCGGGGGCTGGACGGCTTCCGCTGCGACGCCGTACCGTACCTCTTCGAGCGCGACGGCACCAACTGCGAGAACCTGCCGGAGACGCACGAGTTCCTGCGCGAGGTCCGGCGCCAGATCGACGCGCGCTACCAGGGCCGCATCATGCTGGCGGAGGCGAACCAGTGGCCCGCCGACGTGCGGCCCTATTTCGGGGACGGCGACGAGTTCCACATGGCCTTCCACTTTCCCCTCATGCCTCGGATCTTCCTTGCGGTCCGCCATGCCGACCGTCGGCCCATCACCGACATCTTCCGCCACACCCCCGACATCCCGTCCACGTCCCAGTGGTGCCTCTTCCTGCGGAACCACGACGAGCTCACGCTCGAGATGGTCAGCGAGGAAGAGCGCCGGCGCCTGTACTACGCCTACAGCGCCGACCCGCGCATGCGCCTCAACCTCGGCATCCGCCGGCGCCTGGCGCCTCTGCTCGACAACGACCGCCGGAAGATCGAGCTGCTGACCAGCCTGCTGTTCACCCTGCCGGGGAGCCCCATCCTCTACTACGGCGACGAGATCGGCATGGGCGACAACATCTACCTGGGCGACCGCAACGGCGTGCGGACCCCCATGCAGTGGACCGGCGACCGGAATGCCGGCTTCTCCAGGGCCGATGCCGCGCGCCTCTACCTGCCGCTGATCGTCGATCCCGTCTACGGCTATCAGGCCATCAATGTCGAGGCGCAGCTCCGCACGCCGTCCTCCCTGGTGCACTGGATGAAGCGCCTCATCGCGGCGCGAAAGAAGACGCGCGTCTTCGGGCGGGGCACGCTCCGGTTCCTCCGCCCCGCCAACGAGAGCGTGCTGGCCCATGTGCGGGAGCACGAGGGGGAGACCGTCCTCGCGGTCCACAACCTCTCCGGCGCCGCCCAGCCCGTCGAGCTCGACCTGCACGAGTGGGCCGGCCACACGCCGCACGAGATGCTGGGCGAGATGCGCTTCCCGACGGTGCGCGAGCGTCTCTACTTCATCAGCCTGGCCCCGTACGGCTACTACTGGTTCCGGCTGCAGCCGCCGGCGCCGGAGCTCTCGTCCTATGGCATCGAAGGTAGCCCCCTCTAGCCCGGCCCAGCTCGTCGAGCTCCTGGCGGGCCGCGGTCTCCGCAGCTTCAAGGAGTTTCTCGCGCGCCAGCGCTGGTTCGCGGCCAAGGCCCGGGCCATAGAGAGCGTGGCCATCGAGGACTGGACTGCCCTCGACGCCGAGGCTCCCATTGTCCTCCTCCTGCTGAAGATCGACGGCGAGCGCTACTACGTGCCGCTCTCGGTGTGCGCGTCCACCGTTGCCGAGCGCGCTGACGTCATCAGCGACTTCGGCGCACAGGTGCTTGTCGACGCGCACAGCGACCCTGACCTGGGACGGCATCTGCTGTCGGCGATGGCCGCGAACCGCGAGCTGTCGGGCGGCGCCGGCCGCTTCGTCTGCCGGTCGCTGCCGCCCCTGGCCGGGAGGCTTGGAGAGTTCCAGTTGGGCTCCGCCTCGAGGCGCATCTCGGGCGAGCAGAGCAACACCTCGGTGGTCTTCGACCGCACGCTCATCCTGAAATCCATCCGACGGCCCCAGCGTGGGGTCAACCCGGAGCTGGAGGTGCTTCATTTCCTGACGAGCCGCACGCGGTTCCGGAACGTTCCGAATCTCGTCGGATGGCTCGAGTACGTCGGCTCGTCGGAAGACAGTGCCACGCTGGCTGTGCTCCAGGGCTTCATCGAGAATGCTGGAGACGGCTGGCAGTACACGGTGACGGCGCTCGAGGTCGCCCTCGGTGGACCCCGAGCGCGGGGGCGCGCGCAGGCCGCACGGGCTTCCCGCGCGGCAACGCCCGACTTCCTGGCGGCAGACATGAGGACGCTGGGCGAGGTGACCGGCGGTCTCCATGCCGCGCTCGCCTCCAACCCGGGCGTGCCCGATTTCAGTCCTGAGCCGGTCATGCGGCAGGACGTGGACCGCTGGAGCGCCCGCATCGCGGAGGAGGTGGAGACGCTCATCGCCGACATTGGCGCGGCAGGGTCGGATTCGCTCCCCGACCTCGGGGCGATCCAGGGTCTTCTTCGGGAGTCCGGCCCGCAGATCGATCGGACCCTGGCAGGCCTCGGTGTTCTCGCGAGCCCGGGCACCCACAAGATCCGGGTCCACGGGGACTATCACCTTGGACAGGTCCTCAAGACCCGCGACGGGTTCAGCATCCTCGATTTCGAGGGCGAGCCGGCCCGGCCGCTCGAGGAGCGCCGCGCCAAGCAGCCCCCGCTGCGGGACGTGGCCGGCATGCTCCGATCCCTGAGCTACGCGGCACACACGGTGGCGCGCGCTCGCAGAGTCCCCCGGCCCGCCCGGGAGCTCGGCTGGCTGGCCGACTGGGAGGCCCGAGCCCGAGACGCTTTCCTCGGCGGCTATCTCGAGAGCGCGGAGAAGAGTCCCGTGCGCCTCTGTCCCTCATCCATCGACGAGGTGCGGAGAGCCTGCGCGGCCCTCGAGCTGGAGAAGGTCTGCTACGAGGTGCGATACGAGCTCAATACCCGCCCGGACTGGCTGCCCATCCCCGCCCGAGGCCTTGCCCGGCTTCTTGGCCTGGAGGGCGACTATTACCGTTTGACCGGGTAGTCCGCTCCGCCTGGATGCGGGCCGTCTCCCGTAGCGTCGAGGATCGATCGAAGAACCGCCTGGAGACATTGGGAGTTTCGGACGCTGTTCGTCCCACCGGCACTTGGCACAACGAATGCCACAGCGAAAGGCGTAGCTCAACTGCTTGGCGATGACGGTGTTGTGACAAAGGAGGCCCACATGGTCGGGCTCAACCGGAAGACACTCCGTGCGCTGGCAGCCTCACTGGTCGGCGCTGCGATTCTCGGAGGCTGCATCTACTCGAAAGAGACCACGACGGAGAGGACGGTCCCGGGCGCGGTCGTGGTGACCGCGGCGCCCGTCGACAAGGCCGTGACGTATCCCGAGGGTCGCTATCAGCTCTATGGCGAGGGGACGAGGACGGCACCCTACTACTGGGTATGGATCCCGTCGGGCCGCACCTCGGTGCCGACGCCGCCTCCCCCGCCTCCCCTTCCGCCGAGTCGCTAGGTATAGCTAGCGAGGAGGCCGGGCGATGCCCGAGTCTGCCGGAGACCTGGTCGCGGTTTTCATGGGCGTGATCGTGCTGTGGTTCCTCATGGGCTCGCTCCTGGACGAGGAGCGAATCTGGAGACGTCACCAGGGCCATCGGGGGCAACCGTCGACCGGTCGTCCTCATGGCGGTCGGCCGTCCGGCCGCTGAGTGCTGTTGCAGGCCGGCGGGATACCACCCGGGTTGCTCGAGCCCACTCGTCGCCGAGCAGCTCGCCACTGCCGCCCTGCCGTCTCCGCTCCGTTCACCTCGCTTCACCTTTGCATGACTCGCCTTCGCGCTACTCGCCGCCGCGCTGGACATAGTTCTCCACGAACTCCGCGGCATTCTCCTCGAGGACGCCGTCGATATCCTCCAAGAGGGCATCCAGATCCTCGCTGAGCTTCTTGCCCTTCTCATGAAGCTGGCTCTTGCTGCTCTCCTGCTTGTCATCATGTCTGGACGTTTGCGTCTTCCGTATCTGTTCGCTCATATGTTTCCTCCTCTCAACGGGCGCCTGCGCTGTGGCTCCCTGTGCACGAAGCACCGCAATTCATGTGCCAGAGGAGAAATCGCAGGAACCATCGGAACTCACTCCCGGTGAGCCAGCGCGCATCCCGTCGGAGTTACCGGGTAGGTTCGACCAATCACCCGATCGAGGCCAGCGCGTCTGTGCCGCATCTGCGTGATCTCCGCCGCTGGCCTCCCGAACGGTCCAGGCACATGCATGGCACTTCAAAGAGGGTCAGGAAGCGAACGCTGAAGAACTGTTAGATCAGCTCGCGCACCCTGCCTGCCAGGACCGTCAGCGCGATCTTCTCCCGGTTCGGCTCGCCCCGCAGCAAGGACTTCGCGAAGTGCGCCGCCTGCTCCATGGTTACCTTGGCGGGCAGCGGCGGCTCGAAGGGATCGACGATGCCTTCCACGATCGCCGGTCCGGGCGTCGAGAGGGCTTCCGCGAGGATGCGGCCGCAGTCGGCCGGGTTCTCTATGGTGAACCCGCTCCCGCCGCACGCCTTCGCGAAGAGCGCGAAGTCCATCGGATGTAGCTCGCATCCATACTCCGGATTGCCGAGGAACACCATCTGCTCCCACTTGATCTGCCCGAGGGTGTTGTTCTTCACGATGACGACCTTGACGGGTAACTCGTACTTGACGCACGTGGCGAACTCCGCCATGAGCATGGAGAAGCCGCCATCGCCGACGAAGGCCACGACCTGACGATCGGGATACGCTATCTGCGCGGCGATCGCATAGGGAAGGCCGTTCGCCATGCTGGCCAGGTTCCCGGACAGCGAGTGCATCTGTCCGCGCCTGACCGGAATGTGGCGCGCCCACCAGGTCGCGATGGTCCCGCTGTCGCAGGCGACGATGGCGTCGCTCTCGAGCCGAAGCCCGAGCTCGCGCGCCAGGACTTGCGGCTTCATCGGCGTGTCCATCCGCGTCGCACGCCCTTCCATGAGCGCGTGCCACGCCGTCATTCCCCTCTGGGCCGTCTCGAGAAAGGACCGGTCTGCCTTGGCCTCGAGCAGGGGCAGCAGCGCGTCGAGCGTGCGACGGCTGTCGCCGACGAGGCCGACCTCGACCGGATAGCGGAGACCGATGCGGACGGGGTCGAGCTCGATCTGGACGGCGCGCGCCTGTCCGGGCCTGGGCATGAATTCGATGTATGGAAATGACGTGCCCACCATGAGAAGCGTGTCGCATTCCTCCAGCGCTTCCTGCGAGGGCCGCGTGCCCAGCAGCCCGATTGTGCCCGTCGTGTAGGGGCTGTCGTCGGGCACGACCGCCTTGCCGAGCAGGGCCTTCACGATCGGCGCCGCCAGCCGCTCGGCCGCGCGCTCCAGCTCGGCGGTGGCTCCGAGCGCGCCGCGGCCGGCGAGGATGGCCACTTTCGTTCCGCCGTTCAGGATCTCCGCAGCCCGGTGGAGCTCCTGCTCGTCCGGGAGACGGGCGCTCCGCGCGTAGATGTCGGACGTATGATGCCCGATATTCCTCTTGGAGCGTTGCGTGTCCGCCTCCATGTCCTGGATGTCGACAGGAAAAGCGATGTGCGCCACGCCCCTGTATGCGAGGGCCGTCCGGCACGCGAGGTCGGCGACGTTCTCGACGTGCGACGGGCTCATGATCCGCTCGTTGAACGTCGCGACGTCGATGAACAGCCGGTCGAGCGCGACGTCCTGCTGCGTATGGGTGCCGATGAGGTCGTGATACGCCATCCCCGTGATGGCGAGCACCGGCTGGCCATCGAGCTTCGCGTCGTAGAGTCCGTTCAGGAGGTGGATGCCGCCGGGCCCCGACGTGGCGAGGCAGACGCCCAGCCTCCCGCTGAACTTGGCGTACCCGCACGCCATGAACGCCGCCGACTCTTCGTGGCGCGCCTGGACGAACCGCACGCTGTGCTGCCGCTTGCGGAGCGCTTCCATGATGCCGTTGATCCCGTCACCCGGGAGACCGAAGACGACCTCGACACCCCAGTCCTGAATGGTCTCGATGAGGACATCGGCTGCTGTGGTTGCCATGGTGAGGCCTCCTCTCTCCCGCGACCTGCCGCAACTGTCATGCCAGCGCGCCTCAGCCGCCGTCGCGCCCCGGCACCACCTTCCCGGCCTCGTGGACAGCACGGAGGAAGCCGCGCGGGCGGGTATCGGGGTCGAATGACCCGGTAATTGCTGCCCCACGCGAGCGACTTTGCTTCTTGACGGGTCATGCGAGTCTGCTTCTATAATTCTCCGCCGGCTCATGCCACAGCTCGCACCGGGTCCTGCCAGTCATCACCTGGCCGTTGCCGCGGCAGCCAGAGCGCGTGCGCTGCGATCCCTCGTGAAGCCGGTCTCTCTCGTTTGCCACGACGTCCTCGCGGTGGAGCGGATCGAGCCCGGGACGTAGCGTCATGCCTCCTCACGGCGCGCCACCTCAGGGCGTTCTCGTGACCGGCCACGAGGGACCCCGCACGGCGGCCGTGCGACGGTGGTCCAAAGACCTCGTCGCCATCGCCGTCGTCGCTGCGGTCTATGTCGTCGCCGCCAAGCTCGGGCTGAAGCTCGCCTTCGTCCATGCCAGCGCGACGGCGGTGTGGCCGCCGGCCGGCCTGGCCCTGGCCGCGCTCCTGCTACGCGGTAGCCGGATGTGGCCGGCGGTCTTCGTCGGGGCGTTCGTCGCCAACATCACCACGGCTGGCTCCGCCGCCACGTCGCTGGGGATCGCTGCGGGGAACACGCTCGAGGCCCTCGCCGGGGCATACCTGGTGACGCGCTTCGCCTCCGGACGGCACGCCTTCGCGCGGGGACAGGACGTGATGAAGTTCTTTTTCCTGGCCTGCCTGGCGAGCACCACGGTGAGCGCGACGCTCGGCGTCTCGAGCCTCGCGCTCGGCGGCTTCGCCAGCTTGAGCGAGGTCGGGTCCATCTGGCTGACGTGGTGGCTCGGGGACGCGGCGGGCGACGCGCTCGTGGCTCCGCTGCTGATCCTCTGGGCCGGTGAACCGCGGGTGCGGTGGACCCCGAGCCGGCTGCTCGAAGCCGGTCTCCTCCTGCTGTCGCTGGTGGTCGTCGGCCAGGTCGTGTTCGGCGGGGTGCTGCCGGGCAGAGCTCAAGACTACCCGGTCGACTTCCTCGCCGTTCCGCCGCTCGTCTGGGCCGCCTTCAGATTCGGTCAGCGGGAGACCGTGACGGCCACCTTCGTCATGGCGTCCATGGCGCTCTGGGGCACCCTCCACGGACTGGGTCCGTTTGCCCGGGAGGACCCGAACGAGTCTCTGATCCTGCTGCAGGCATTCACGGGCCTGAGCGCGGTCTTCGCTCTCACCCTCGCGGCCCTCGTCGCGGAGAAGAAGCGGGTGGACGAGGAACGGCTGGCGCTCCTGCCGGAGGCGGAGGCGGCGCGCCGTCTCGCCGAAGCCTCGGAGAAGCGGGCCAGCTTCCTGGCCGAGACCAGCGCCATCCTCGGCTCCTCGCTCGATTACGACGCGACTCTGGCTCGCGTCGCCAGACTGTCCGTCCCCCTCCTGGCGGATCTCTGCGCCGTGGATCTGCTCCAGGAGGACGGCACGACCCGCCGTGTCGCGCGGTCGCGCGTCAACTGGCATGGCTTCGATCCGGTCGTGCCGAGCGGCGTGCCGGCGATCCTTCGCTCCCGACGGTCCGTCCTCGTGTCCCGGGCGACCGACACGGACCTCGCGAGCGCGGCGAGGAACGCGGACCAGCTCGCCATGTTCCGGGCGCTCGACCTGCGATCCTGGATGATGGTGCCCTTGATCGCGCGTCAGCGCATCCTCGGCGCGATCACCTTCGTCGTCACGGAAACGGACCGGCGCTACGGTCCCGCCGACCTGGCGCTCGCCGAATCGGTGGCGCATCGAGCCGCGATCTCGATCGAGAATGCCCGACTCTACCAGGAGGCGCAGGCGGCGCGCGCCGAGACCGAGACGGCGAACCGGCTCAAGGACGAGTTCCTCGCCATGCTGGGGCACGAGCTGCGCAACCCGCTCGGCGCGATCAGCAATGCCGTGCACATCCTCGAGCGCGTCAAGGACGCGCGCGGCGGGTCGGGCACGCATGCCCGGGAGATCATCGCCCGCCAGGTGCAGCACCTGAGCGGTCTGATCGACGATCTCCTCGACGTGGGACGGGTGGTGACAGGCAAGATCCACCTGGACCGGAGCCCGATGGATCTCTACGGGGCCGTGGACCGCGCGCTCCACACGCTCGTGACGGCCGGCAAGACCAGCGATCACGTGGTCGCGCTCCAGGGCGAGCCCGTGTGGATGGACGGAGACGTCACGAGGGTCGAGCAGGTGGTGCTCAACCTCGTCGAGAATGCCCTCAGATACACGCCTGCTGGCGGATCAATCCGGCTCGAGGTGTTCCGGCAAGGGACCAGGGCGATGCTGCGGGTGCAGGACAGCGGCATGGGCATCCGCCCGGAGCTACTCCCGCGCATCTTCGATCTCTTCGTGCAAGGGGATCGGGCGCTGGATAGAGCCAGGGGAGGCCTCGGGATCGGCTTGACGCTGGTCAAGCGGCTCGTCGAGCTTCACGACGGAAGGGTGGAGGCGACCAGCGACGGTCCGGGAGCCGGAAGCGTCTTCACCATCGGCTTTCCCGCCCTCCCCGACCCGGCACTCTCCGTCGCGACGGAAGCCGCGGTCGCACCCGTACCCTCGCGCCGCATTGCCATCATCGAGGACAATGCCGACTCACGGGAGACTCTGCGAGTACTCCTCGAGCTGCAGGGCCACGAGATCTACGAGGCCGCCGATGGCCCCACGGGCCTCGAGCTCGTGTTGCGTGTGCGTCCGGACGTGATCTTCATCGACGTCGGCCTTCCCGGACTCGACGGCTACGAGGTCGCGCGGCGCATTCGCGCCGCCCCGGAGGGCCGGGACCTGCGTCTCATCGCCGTCACGGGCTACGGTCTGCAGGCCGACCAGGAGCGGGCGCGTCAGGCGGGCTTCGATTCCCATCTCGTCAAGCCCGTGCACCCGAATCGGGTGAACGACGTGCTACGGAATCTCGGCGCCGGTTGATGCGGGAAGGCGGGCCGCCTCGGAGCGCGGCCTGTTCGGAGGCGTGACGGGAGTTCGAGGATCTCGAGCGCCACCGGCAACTCGCGGTCCCGCCGCGACCCCGGTGGTTTCGCTCCATCGGAGCCGAGGGGGACGTCGCATCCCCTCGGCCCCGCCGCTGACTGCGATGACTCGGCCTAGCTGACCTTCTGCATCGGCTGGCCGCAGCAGTTACCGGGCTTCGAGGACGTTCCCCCGCACTTCTTGCACTTGTACTGATCGGCCATGTGGGCACCCCTTTCGCTGGTAAAGTCTGAATCGACGCTTCCCAACATCCAAGAGTTAATTAAGCAAGAGAAGTGCCGTGGCAATTTTTCGAGACTTCCTCGCCGCGGGATGGCCCTCAGACGCCATCTACCCGGTCAGCTTTTACCACTCCAGAGCTTTTTTCCCGACGCCGCCAATCCGCTCTAGCGGTTCTGTCGATTCCCTCGGGCCAAGGCAATCACCTCGGCGAGCGCATCTGGACCGACCGGTTTGACGAGGTGGGCGTTGAAGCCGGCTTCGATGGCTCTCCCGCGATCCTCGGGCTGCCCATAGCCCGTCACGGCGACGAGGAAGACCCGGCGACCCGCGGCGCTGCCACGGAACCGCCTCGCCAGCTCGTATCCGTCGCACCCGGGCAGCCCGATATCCAGCAGGGCAATTATCCGGCTCCCTCTGCTGCAGGCACGCCAGCGCGCTGTCGGCATCCCGGGCGTCGTCGACGTCGTGGCCCCACAGCTCGAGCATCGCGTGGAGCATCTCGCGCGCGTCGTCGTTGTCCTCGACGATCAGGATGCGCCCGGAGCCGGCCTTCGCAGCGGCGGCGGCGGCCGCGTGCGGCGGCGCCGGCGGGGCCGCGAGCGGGAGACGCACGGTGAAGGTGCTCCCCTGCCCGGGGCCGTCGCTCGAGGCCTGGACGCTGCCGCCGTGGAGCTCCACGATCTTCCTCACGAGCGTGAGGCCGATGCCGAGACCGCCCTGCGCTCGATCGAGCGCGCTGTCGCTCTGAACGAAGAGGTCGAAGATTCGCGGAAGCATCCCGGCCGTGATCCCGATGCCCGTGTCCCGGACCACGATCACCGCCTGGTCCGCCTCCGCTCCGATGCCGAGCCTGATCGCGCCGCTCGCGGGCGTGTACTTGACGGCGTTGACGAGCAGGTTGGTGAGCACCTGCTCGATCCGGGTGACATCGATCTCGGCCCACGCCGGCTCGGCCACGAGCGCCACCTCGTGCCCCGCCAGCCTCCCCGACGCGCGGAGCGTGTTGAGACATCCCTGGGCGATCGACGCGAGATCGACCACCTGCCGGTGCAGGCTGATCTTGCCCGTCGTCACCCTGGCGACGTCGAGAAGATCGTCCACGATGCCGACGAGGTGACGCACCTGGCGCGCGATGACCGCGCGCGCCCGCGCGGCGGCGGCCTCGGACCTACCAGCATGATCGAGCACGGCCGTGGCGCTGCTGATGGCGCCGAGCGGGTTGCGCAGCTCATGGCCGAGCATGGCCAGGAACTCATCCTTGCTCCGGCTCGCGTCTTCCGCCTGGGCTCGCGCGGCCGTCTCCTTCGCCAGGGCCTCGTCGCGCTCGGCGGAGCGACGCTCGATGAGCTCCGCCGCCTCGACGAGCGTCGCCGCGACCTCATCGACCTCGCGGACATTGGACACGCGGACCCTCGAGGGGTCCGTGTCGGAGCGGGCCAGCGATCTCGCCAGCCCGGCGAGCCGCCTGATGGGCTGCTCGATGCGGCGGCCGAGGACGATCACGAGACCGATCGCGAGCGCCCCTGTGCCGGCGATGCCGACAAGCATGGCGACGAGCGATCCGCGGAGGGAGGCCTCGACCGAGCCCACCGGAACGCCGGTCGCCACCGTCCAGCCCGACAGCGACGCCCGGCTGTGCGCCGAATAGAACCACTGGCCTTCGAGACCGACGTTGCGATAGGCGCCGAGGGGGAACTCCGCGCTCTTCGCGTACAGGGTCGGCGACGGCGGTCGGCCGATCCACTTGTCGTTGCTGAGCGTCCGGGCCATGACGATGCGATTCTGATCGAGCAGGGTCATGGTGGCCTCCGGAGCCACCGGGTAGAGCGACAGGAATCGAAGCCAGATGCGCTGGTCGATCTCGGCGACCAGCACGTACCGGAGCGCGCGTCCTCGCGTGACGGGGATCGCGATGTACGTCGCGTAGCCCCCTCTGCCAGGGGAGGTCACGAGCCCCGAGATCGCCGGCTGTCCGGTCTCGAGCACCCGCCGGAAGGTCGCGCTGTCGTTGAGGCTCGGCACCGGCGCGCCCGAGCGCCCAGGAATACGAACCAGGCCTCGTCCGCCGAGGTCGAGAAGCGTGACGGCGGACCAGGATTCCTCGCCGGCCAAGACCTCCCGCGCGCGCGATTGGAACCGCGACAGGTCGCCTCCGTCCAGGGTCGCGGACTCTGCGAGTCCTCGCAGCGCGGACACCGTGGCAAGATGCTCACGGTCCAGCGCGATGGACACGGCGCGGACGCGCTCGATGAATCTGTCCTCGAACGCAGCCCGCTGCTGTCGCCAGAAGACGACGGTCATGATCTTCGAGAAGGTCATGAGCGGCAGGACGGCCGCCGCCACGAGCAGGACGATGTGCGAGCGGACCCTCATGGGCGCCACAGAATATCATTGTCTGCCGCCGACGACGACTCAGAGGAGACTGAGCCGCTCGAGGAGCTGGCCGCGGGACTGGAGCAGGGTGGTTCCGACGGCGTCCGCCCCGGCGGCCAGCAGCTGCTCACGGTCGCTGACGCTCAGGTTCGTGTCCCCCCAGCGGCCCACGAGAATCTTGACGCCCGGGAACCGTGTCCGGACTCGTTTGCACAGGAGGCGCGTGTGGACCAGGCCTTCGGGAGGCAGCGCGGCGATGAAGAGAACGGGCGGCTTCTTCTCGGCGACGAGCGACACGATCTCGCCCGACAGCGCGTGCGCGGAGCTGAGCTCCATCGTGCATTCGGCCGGGCTCAGCACCTGTCGGAGCATCAGCAGGCCCACCTCGTCCGCCTCGTCCCTGGCGGCGCATCCCAGGACAGACGGAACGCTCTCGTCGACGCGGACGGTCGCCGCGTCCTCTCGCTCGGAGGTCGACGGAGACCGCCGCGCGGCGAGCGCCTCGATGGTCTCTCTCTCGGCCTCGTAGATGGCCCGAGCCTCCTCGTCGCTCAGCCGATGGGCCTCGCGATCCCGCCTCGTATAGCTCAGGGCGCGGATCAGGATGTCGTCGTAGATCTGCTCCAGCGGGTGCTCGACGAGGTAGGCGTCCACGATGTCGCTGCCCTCGGCCGGGTCTCTGGCGAGCAGGCGCTGGTAGTAGGTGACGTCGATCGGAAGCGCCGGCTCGTCCGCCATGAGGACGGTGATGAACTCGAGCGCCGGGACGTGCTTGCCGAGGACCACCATGCAGACCGTGAGTGGCGTCCCCAGCACGAGACCGATCGGGCCCCAGAGCCAGGTCCAGAACGCGAGCGCGACGAGAAGCGCGACCTGCGAGACGCCGGTCGTCTGTCCATACAGCGTCGGCTCCATGACCATGTACGTGAGCAGCTCCACCGCGAAGAGGAGGGCGATGGTGACGAGCGGCCGCGGCCAGCCGTCGAACACCGCGAGACTCAAGGCGATGGGACCGATCGCCGCCAGCAGCGGCCCCACATAGGGGATGAAGCGAAGGACAAACGCCAGAAAGCCCCAGAGCAGGGCATACGGAATGCCGATGAAGAACAGACCAACGCCGAGGGCAGCTCCATAGGTCGCATTGATCATGGTCTGCATGATCAGATACCGCGTGATCCGGTCACCTGCATCGTCGAGCGCCCTGGTCACGTTGGCGAGCCGGCCGTCGCCGATCAACCGGATGAACCGGTTTCGTATCTCGTGCCGCTCGAGCATCATGAAGATCACGAGGACGATGACGAAGCCCGCGCTGCCCAGCGCCTCCAGGATTCTTGGAAGCTGCCAGATCCCGCCCGGCTCGGTCTTCACGACGACCGGCAGCGGCTTGGCCTCGCCCTTGGCGGACTGCTCCTTTTGGAGCTCGCCCATCACCTCCTTGGCCGTGGTCTGCACTTCCGCCAGCACGCCGTGGCGCCCCGCCCCGCGAAGCTCCGCGGTCTTCCGCATGAGGTTGCCCCGGTATTGTGGCAGCTCGGAGCCGAGAGCGATGACCTGCTGGGCGATGACCCACCCGGTCCCGCCGAGGACAGAGAAGACGAGACCGACGACGAGGATCACGGCCATCACCCGGCCACCGCGTACGCGCCCAAGGCCGGCCCGCTCGAGCGCGCCGACCACGGGGCTCAGCATGAAGGTGAAGAGACCAGCCAGTGCGATGGGGATGAGCACCCCCTTCGCCCAGTAGAGCGCGGCGACTACGGGGAGCACCGCCGCGCCGATGAAATAGGGGCGAAGCCGCCGCATCATGGCGCGGACATCCGGCGCGTGAGTGGTCGGTCTTCCCTCCGGAGCCCCCCGGGTGGTTCGGCTGCCGGTCGCTCCAGGCATTCGCTTCCTCCGTTCGAAGCCAGCGGCCCCTGACAGCAGACTGCGGCTCTGGTACTCGTACGCAACCCTTGTGCCGGGATCATCGGAAGGGATCCGTCGTGCAGCGGCGCGGCCTTGGGAGCACTTTCGACGCTCCCTCGTGTTCTCTTCGGCGAGTTTTACCGGGTAGTTCTTCCCCGACTCACGCATCCGGAGCGCGCGGTCCGACGCTACCCGCCGATCGCAGGTGTCGAAGGTTCCCGCCGTGCTCGAAGGGCCGAGCGAGCGCGCGTGATTTCATCCCTGAATCGTGCTTTGCGGTCGTCTGCACGTCCGGCATGAAGCTTGCTGATTCCTCCGTTGCGTTCCCGGGACCGGCACATCCAGTTTCCCGTGACGGCTCGACCTCCTCGGGTGAAGCTGTAACGGGGAGCGAGACGCCGGTCCCGGGGCGCGCCTCCCATGGCTGCGCAGCTCGATCGGCTCGGCATTGCACGGACTCTCCGCGAGATGGCGAGACTCCTCGATCTCGCGGGTGAGCCCGTCTTCAAGGTGCGCGCCTACGAGCGAGGCGCGCAGGCGCTCGAGCATAGCGGCGCCGACCTCGCGAGCCTCGTTCACGAAGGACGGCTCACCGACCTCGCCGGGATCGGACCGCACCTGGCCGGTGTGATCTCCGAGCTCCACCTGACCGGGACCTCGCAGGCCCTCGACAAGCTCCGCCAGCAGCTGCCGCCCGGAACGTCCGAGCTGAGCCGGATACCCGAGCTCGGATTGAAGAAGATCAAGGCTCTGAACGCCGCGCTGGGGATCGAGACCATTGCCCAGCTCAAGGAAGGCTGCGAAGCAGGACGCGCCCGCACCGTCAAGGGCATCGGCGAGAAAACCGAACAGCGAATTCTCGACAGGATACGCCGGCTCGAAGGCCCGACGCGGATGTTGCTGTCCGAGGCCGGCGAGGCGGCGGAAGAGCTTCTCGCGCACCTGCGCGACGCGCCCGGCGCCGGTGCCGTGGACGTCGCGGGGGCCTTTCGGCGGTGCACCGAGACGGTGGACGGCCTCGTGTTCGTCGTCGCCTCGGCCGAGCCGTCGGCCGCGGCGGAGCATGCGCGGTCAGCGCCGCTGCTCGCCACGGTGGAGCGGAATGGCCCTGTGTGCCGCGCCACGCTCGTGACGGGTCTGCCCCTCGAGGTACGCCTCGTCTCCCCTCGGAGCCACCCCACCGAGCTGCTGTTCGCGACGGGAGCGGCGGGCCACGTCGAGAAGCTTCGTCGTGTGGCCGAGGGGCGCCGGCTGAAGCTCGAGCCATCGGGACTGTCCCGTGCCGCGCGAGGCGGTCCGCTCTCCTTCGAGAGCGAAACGGATGTGTACCGGCACCTGGGACTCCCGTTCATTCCACCCGAGCTGAGGGAAGACGAGGGTGAAATCGAGGCCGCCCTCGCCGGAAGCCTCCCGGCCGATCTGATCACTCGAGAGGATGTGCGTGGGATGGTCCACTGCCATACCGTCTATTCGGACGGCCGGCATACGGTGGAGCAGATGGCGAAGGCGGCCGAGGACCTGGGGATGCAGTATCTGACGATCACCGACCACTCACCGACGGCATCGTACGCGCGGGGCCTGACGGTCGACCGCCTCAAGGCGCAGTGGGACGAGATCGCCCGCGTCCAGGAAGGCGTCGCCGTGCGGCTCTTGCGCGGGGCGGAGGTGGACATCCTGGCTGACGGGGCTCTCGACTATCCGGACGAGATCCTCGAGCAGCTCGACATCATCATCGCCAGCGTGCACCAGCGGTTTCGCCTGGACACCGAGCAGATGACCCGTCGCCTCGTCCGCGCTATGTCGCATCCGTGTTTCAAGATCTGGGGGCACGCGCTCGGGCGGCTGGTCCTGTCGCGGCCACCCATCGAATGCCGCGTCGAAGAGGTCCTCGACGTGATCGCGGCGTCACGGGCGGCGGTCGAGATCAACGGCGATCCTCATCGCCTCGACATGGCGCCCCCGTGGGTGCGGGCGGCGCGCGAGCGCGGCATCCGTTTCGTGATCTCCACGGACGCGCATTCGACGAACGACTTCCGGTATCTCCGGTACGGCGTGGCCATGGCGCGGCGGGGCTGGGTGCGGCGTGGCGAAGTGCTCAATGCCGTCGGAGCCGAGGCCTTCGTCCGCGCCGTGTCGCCCGCGGGTCGGGGCCGGTGAGCCCTCCGCCGCGACCTCCCTACCCTCCGATGGAGGCTCTCCTCGTCGCCGACCTTCCGGCAGGACCGGGCTGGCAGTACGAGCCGAAGTGGGACGGGTTTCGCTGTCTCGTCTTCCGGCACGGACACAGCGTCGACCTGCAGTCGAAGTCCGGACAGCCTCTCGCGCGGTACTTTCCCGAGGTGGTGGACCATGTCCGATCCGTGCCGGCGCGCACCTTCGTCCTCGACGGAGAGATCGTGATCCCGGTCAACGGTCAGCTCTCGTTCGATGACCTCCTGCAGCGCATCCACCCGGCGGAGAGCCGCGTCCGGAAGCTCTCGGCGGAGCGCCCGGCCGTCCTCATCGTCTTCGACCTGCTCGTGGACGCGAGCGGCCGGTCGCTCGTGGACCGCCCCCTCCGCGAGCGGCGCCGCCTGCTGGAAGCGTTCGCGGAGAAGCACCTCGCGGACGTCAGAGGACTGCGCCTCTCGCCCGCGACGACGAATGCCAAGGCGGCGCGCAGGTGGCTCGGCATGGCCGGCGGCGCCGTCGACGGCGTCATGGCCAAGCGCCTCGATCTCGAATATCGGTCCGGCGACCGGACCGAGATGCACAAGGTCAAGCGCCTGCGGACGGCCGACTGCGTGGTTGGCGGCTTCCGCTACGCCTCGAATGCGCGCGTGGTGGGATCGCTGTTGCTCGGACTCTATGACGCGGACGGGCTCCTGCACCACGTGGGATTCACGTCCGGATTCCCTGCCGCGGACCGCAAGAGGCTTCTCGCCAAGCTCCGGCCCCTCGTCAAACCGCCGGGCTTCACGGGGCGTGCGCCGGGAGGGCCCAGCCGGTGGAGCACGAGCCGGTCGGCCGAATGGCAGCCCCTGGCTCCCAGGCTGGTCGTCGAGGTGCGCTATGACCACTTCACGGGAGATCGTTTCCGCCATGGCACCCGGTTCCTGCGCTGGCGTCCCGACAAAAGCCCGAGGCAGTGTACGCTGGATCAGGTGAGACTCGGCCGTCGCCCAGCCCTCTTCCCGGATGGGAGCCGCATGTTCGCTTCGACGGGAACACGTAGCTGAGGGGACACCGATGACCGGAGCGGCCGGCCTTCCGCACGTGGTCATCGTGGGCGGCGGCTTCGGCGGTCTGAGTGCCGCGCGAGCGCTGGCCGGCGGGGCTGCTCGGGTCACCCTGCTCGACAGCCGAAACCATCATCTCTTCCAGCCTCTCCTGTACCAGGTCGCCACGGCCGTGCTCAATCCCGCGGACATCGCCACGCCCCTTCGATCCATCATGCGGAAAGCCACCAACGTCACCGTGTTGCTGGCCGAGGTGCAGGCCGTGGATCTCGCCCACCGGCGTCTCGTCCTCGACCGAGGCGACCTCGGCTACGACGGACTCGTCCTCGCCGTGGGCGCCAGCCACTCGTACTTCCACCACGATGACTGGGAGGAGCTGGCCCCGGGGCTCAAGACGCTGGAGGATGCGCTCGAGATCCGGCGCCGGGTACTGCTGGCCTACGAAGCCGCGGAACGCGAGCTCGACGGCGCCGAGCAGGGTGCCTTGCTCACGTTCGTGATCATCGGGGGCGGGCCGACGGGCGTCGAGCTGGCCGGCGCCCTCGGAGAGATCTCCCGGCAGACCATTGCCCGCGACTTTCGACGCATCGACCCGACCAAGGCGCGCATCATCCTTCTCGAGGGCGGGCCGCGCATTCTCAGCAGCTTTCCCGACTCGCTGTCCCGCAGCGGGGAAGCCGCGCTCGGACGTATCGGCGTCGAGGTGCGCACGAATGCGATCGTCACGCGTGTGACGCCGGACGCCGTGTGGCTCGGCGGCGAGCAGATCCGCGCCCGGACGGTCATCTGGGCCGCCGGCGTGGCCGCAGCGTCGCTCGCCCGTACCCTCGGCGTGTCCCTGGACCGCTCCGGCCGCATTCTCGTGGAGCCGGATCTGTCCCTGCCCGGGCGTCCCGAGGCCTTCGCCGTCGGAGATGTGTGCGCGTTCCTCCATCAGACCGGCGCCGGGCTGCCGGGGCTCGCCCCCGTCGCCATTCAGCAGGGGCGGGCGGCGGCGGCCAACGTCCTCCGGCATCTGGGTGGCTCGCCCACCGAGCCTTTCCATTACCGTGACAAGGGCAGCATGGCCACCATCGGTCGCGCGGCTGCCGTCGCCGTCCTGGGGCGGCTCAGGCTGTCGGGGCCTGTCGCGTGGCTGGCCTGGCTATTCGTTCACATCTTGTACCTGATCGGCTTCCGCAACCGCTTTCTCGTCCTCTTCGAGTGGGCGTGGGCCTATGCCACGTGGTCGCGCGGGGCGCGGCTCATCACGCGACCCTGGAGGCCCCGGGGCTCTCGAAGCTCGAAAATATTTCCAGAGCCGTGATCCTCGCGCTGTCAGCCGCGTCGGCACGGCCGTTGCACGGCTCCGGGAGAGGTGCAGGGTTCTCACGGAGAGGAGTCGCATGAACTCGTCCACGGCCGAAGCTGTTATCTTCGATCTCGACGGCACGCTCGTCGACACCAACGGGGCGCACGTCGAAGCCTGGCACCGGGCGTTCCATGAGATCGGTCACGAGGTGCCGCGGAGCCGGATCGTTCGGGAGATCGGCAAGGGAGGCGACAAGCTCGTGCCCTCGATCCTCGGCGAGGAGGGCGATGAGCGCGAGGGGGAGGCGCTGCGGGCGGCGCACGGGACACACTTTCTGGCCATCGCTTCGAGCGAGGAGTTCCACGTCTTCCCGGGCGCGGAAGCGCTCCTCGGCGAGCTCCGCCGCCGCGCGATCGCCACCGCGATCGCGACGTCGAGCCAGCGTGAGCACCTGGACGCGATCGTGGCCAGCAGCGGGCTCGACGTCGACCGACTCGTGGACCAGGTCGTGACAGGCAGTGATTCCGCCAGGAGCAAGCCGTCTCCCGACCTCGTGCAGGCCGCCGTGGCCAAGCTCGACACCGCGCCCCACCACTGCGTCATGGTCGGCGACACTCCGTACGACGCCCAGGCCTGCGCACGTGCGGGCGTGACGTTTCTGGGCCTCCTCTGCGGCGGCCGGGCGGCCGAGCTGCTCACCGGGGCCGGGGCGCAACGCCTCTATGCCGATCCGGCCGACCTGCTCCGCCACCTCGACGCGGCGCTGCGGGTGGCCGCGCCCGCGCCACGTTGAGGCACCGCCATCTCGTCGTGCGATCAGCCGCACGAGGCATTCGTCGCGTGCCGGGAGCGGCGCCGGGTGACGGGGCGCTCGGGCGCAGCCGGTCAGAGCTACCGGGTAGTTTTCGCAGGGGCCCCGACCGTGACAGTCACGCTCCGCCTCGTTTTCTGCCGTTTGAACTCGCCATGGCGGTGCCCCGAAAAGCGGGCACAGGCTTTGCTCTTGAGAAGGCGGCGGCCGGTCCAGGAGCCCGGGCCGCAACAACCCCTTCAGGATGGCGCCGGCAGGACATCTGGCGCCAGGAGGACCATCGATGCCCAAGGCAAAAGGCCGCACCGAGGAGAAGGATGCAATCTCCCTGCTCAAGGGAGACCATGAAAAGGTTCGCAAGCTGCTGGCGCAGCTCGGCAAAGCGTCGGCCCGAGCCCTGAGCCGGCGTGAAGAGCTCTTGCAGGCGATAGAGCAGGAGATCAAGATCCACACGACGATCGAGGAGGAGATCTTCTACCCCGCCTTCCGGGACGCCGCCGAGAAGCAAGACGACAAGAAGCTCTACTTCGAGGCCGTCGAGGAGCATCACGTCGTCGACACCGTGCTGCCGGAGCTCAAGGGAACGGCGGTGGCCTCCGACGAATTCGCGGCCAAGGCCAAAGTGTTGAAGGATCTGGTCGAGCATCATGCGGAGGAGGAAGAGACGCAGATGTTTCCACGTGCGAGAAAGCTCATGGACCGGCAGGAGCTGGTCCGGCTGGGAGAAGAGCTGGCCAAGGCCAAGATCTCGATAAGGGAAGGCGTGCTCACGAAGCTGGTGGAGATCGTACGATCCTAGAGAGGCTTCAGCGAGCCGGCGCTTCACATTTCTTTGCACGGGCGACATACCGCCTACACGCGGACACTGCAAGCTCCGAAGTCACCAGCCACGGACGCCGCGCGAGCTCTTCCGAGGCAGAGCGCGACGCCCGGCCACACCTGGACGCTGGGGATAAGGAGGAACAGGGTGATGAAGAAGCTCATCGGTCTCGCGGTCGTCGGGGCTCTCTCTCTCGCGCTCATCAACCCGGCCTTCGCGGCCTCCGGACATCGTGGCTGGCATCGCGGTCACGGCTGGCATGGCGGCGGTCCGCGTGTCGGTTGGTGGCTGCCCGGCGCGCTGGTCGGTGGGCTCGTCGTCGGCTCCGTGATTGCCACCACCGCCCCCAGGGTGTACTACCCCTACCCGGAACCCGTCTACGTGACTCCGCCCCCCGCGGTCTATTCCCAGACGCAGGTGTACGTCGCTCCCGTTCCGCGGGAAAGCTGCTATCCCTCGGGGTGCTATCGGCTGTACGGCGATGGCGTGACGGCGGCCTATCAGTGGGTGTGGGTGCCGAATCCCGTCGCGCCGGCGGCTCCCCTTCCCCCGGCGCCACCCCCGGGTCCGCCTCAGCAGTGACCGCAGGCGGGCGCCTACCTCGAAAGGCCCGGAAGGTCCTGTGGGCCCCGTGATTCGCTGACCGAGTCGATGAGCTCTCGCCCTTCGGTGCTGGGCGACGAGACGAGTGAAGACACGGGGAAGGCTTCCATCAGCGAAGCCGGAAGAGGACGGAGGCACGGCAACACCTGGGCGGGATCGGTCACGCCATCGTCGAGCCAGATGGCCTCGTCGCCCCGCTCGAGCATGACCGGCATCCGATCGTGCATCTCCGCCAGAATCTCGTTCGGCGTGGTCGTGATGACGGCGAAGGTCGGCGGAGTGCCCGTCTCGGCGTCAGGTGCGGTCCAGAGCCCGGCGAAGCCGAAAAGCCCGCCGCCCTTGAGCCGCACGTAGTACGGCTGCTTGCGCCGCTGGCCCGCGACAGCCTTCCACTCGTAGAAGCCGTCGGCGGGCACGAGACACCGGCCATGCTTGACGGCGCCCTGGAACATGCCGCTCGTGGCGACGGTCTCCGCCTTGGCATTGATGGGCGCCACCTTGGTCTTCATCCAGACCGGATGGAAGCCCCAGCGCGCCCCGACGAGGCGGCGCCGTCCGTCGCCGGCGATGACGATGGGGACCGACTGCGACGGCGCGATGTTGTAGCGGGCGGTCAGGTCCTCCTCATGATCCTCGACGGTGATGCCGAAGCGCAGCGCCAGCTCATCGAAGGCAGCGGTCTGCGTATAGCGCCCACACACGATTGGTTCTCCTCCTTCGACCAGGATTCCGAGCCTCGATGATCCGAGAGAGTGCTGTGGTGGGCGGAGCAGGGCTCGAACCTGCGGCCTCAGCCTTGTAAGGGCCGCGCTCTTCCACCTGAGCTATCCGCCCTCGGGCATCATATCAGGACTTTACGCGGCGGGTTTCCCCTGCCGCATTCCGAACGGGGCCGTGAACGGGGTCGTGCCCCCGCCGCCGGGCCCCCCGCGAGCTTCCGGGCCGCCTCCTGTAAGTCACCGGGGCTCACGATGTGGTACCGGTCGAACACGCTTCGGCTCTTGTGGCCGGTGATTCGTAACATCCGCGTGTCTTTCTCTGGCAGTGCCGGCCTTGCGGTTGGTGGAGACATTGGGCCGCGCACGTCAGGGAGGAGCCGCGAGCTGCAATACGGCGACAGCCCATTCTTCCGAGTTACGCAGGCAGAGCCTACCCACTTCACCGTAATCTACGCAGATAGGCTCGGGAATGATTACACCTTGACGGTGCCGGTTCGCCAGGACCCACGCAACGACGGAGAGTTCAACATGGGCATCGACTGGAACGTGTACACGCCCCTAGCGCCGCAGCTTCGGTGGAGAGACTACTACCGTCTCGGCAAATAGCCGGACGTGGGAGGGCGCCAATAATGACCAGACGCTGGCCCTGCATTGCGCTGAACCGCTGGTGCGCCCTTTTCATAGTCGCATGGGTCGCCTGGCAGCATGGGGTATTTCAGAGCAAGGGTATTGAAGAGTGGACGCCAACCGGCGCGACCGAGACCCTGAATGATTGTAAGCAGGCAGCCGTTACAGCTTCAGAGAACGCTGTCCGTAAGTTCCGTGCAAAGAATCAGAAGGATACTATCCTCACGCACACGGGAGCGGTAATAGAGATGACTTTTGCCTCTGGGGAAAAAGCGTCAATCGTATTTATCTGTCTCCCGGACACTGTGGACCCGCGCAGGCCGAAAGGGAAGTGAGAAGGTGATGGGCTTGAGATGGCGAAAGCAGTACGATTGGATGGTTCGTTGGCCTCAGATGCCGAACAGGAACTTCGTCATCCTGCTGGCTGTCTGCTTCCCTTGGAGCAGACCAGACGCCTCTGCTTCCGCATAGCACGCAGCGAGGGCCTGTTTGACCTCGAACGCTGCCTCGCTTTTCCAAACAGGCTTCAGGTGCTTTATCCAAAGCTCCAGTTCCGCCTCACTCGACATAGCCGCGCCACCAGCGCTGGCCAGTAGACGAGCTGCCGACACAATGGAGCGAGCAAGAGATTCATTGATGACGTTGTCTGGACGCGACCAGTTGCAATCGCCTCCTGCTTCGGAATAGAAGCCGATCTGCTTCAAGGTATCCAAGACGTGCCCATGATTGCTCTCGGGGTCAAAGATCGGCGCGAGGTCGTCAAGGCTCCGCGCCCCTTGACCGACTAGTTCAGGCAGGATGAACGCGAGGTTCTTCTTCGTATGGCTTCGGTAAGCCTTCCACTCTTCGCGCCGTTCCTTCTCATCTCGTGCCAGGAGGATCGAGCGAATGATCGTCGGCTTCCCGGCTTCCTCTATTGCGAGTACCGCTAACGCGGTTGCGCGCGGCCAACGCCGCTTTTCGAGAAGAGCTTCCGCGTCTTCCACCAGGGCGCGGGCATTCGCCACGGCGGCAGCAATCCCGGTTGCAGCTTGTCTGGGCGACAGCGGGCCATCGTATTGCGGCAGAAGCTTCTTACTGGCCATCGCTATGCCGCCTCCCCAATGACCGGCACGAGCAGCCAATAGCCATCCGGCTGGAACCACGGTTGGTACTCCTGGGCGTGGCCGCACCAGTTTACCATCGAGAAGGTCTTACAGGACTTCCAGCCGTTCATGCGCAGGTGCTCGTACGGAGTCGGAGCACCAAGTCTTCCCTGCCGCACTTCTAGCATGGCCCCGTCGGCAGCGGCTCCCCGTGCTCATCGACCCAAAACGGGTGAGGGCATCACCTAGGGCGGCGGACGAGCGTCAGCCACTCGCCAGAACGGGGCGGGGCAGCTCATCATGGAGCCTTGCGACCTACGATGATGTGTGCGGTGTTCTGGTACCACAGGCCGAGTGAGCTCTGCTGGACAGCCTCTACGCGAACCGGCAGTTGGGCAGCCTTGGCGGCCGCGTCCAGGCTGGCTAGCAAGCCCGCGGAAACCTCGCCATGCGCAGCAATTACGAGATAGCCGGGGAAATCATTGAGCGATGTCTTGATGAGGTCCGGCACTGCGCAGCCGGCGTCCCGAAGAATGCCAACAAGTTCCATCGCGAAGTCGCAGCTCTCTCCGTCCATCATTCGACAAGCGACAGCTACCGGCTGCCCGCTGAGGCGCCGGAACATTGGCAGCAGCACCTCGCGCTGAGCATTCACGATACGGCGAGGAGCCGTCTTTGCCTTGAATGCTGCGAGTTCACGTTGACTCTCAGCAGCGGTCGCGTCTGCGCGTTGGATAGCGTCTGCAGTGACCTGCGCCGACAGGCGCTTCTCCTGCCTCTCAACGTAGTACCTAGCCCCGGCAGCCAGAGCACCGAGGATCGCTCCAATGATCGGCAGGAGGATGGACACCCAGAGGAGGTGACTCCATCTGCGCAGCGCCTCGATTGTCGCCCCTTCCGGTATGATGATCGCCTCCACGTCAGCGGCGCATCGGCCGACGCTGCGTACGCTAGCTCAGCGTGGGAGTACCGAATGCCTCTCCGCTCGGGGTGGCGGACGAGCCGCGAATGACCCCGATGGACAACTCTTCACGGAGCACAACAACCTCTCCACGCTCTCCCGTGATTGTGAGTGTCCCGGTTGGAGGTGTAAGCCGCGGCGAAGCTGCGGAGGCCGCACGAACATGGGCTTCGCCGAGAGGCTGCTGTGCAGCCATCTCGTGGACGAACGCGTACGAGTACATGGCCTCGCACAGACACCAAACGATCCTCCGACCACTAACCCTCTCCGGTGTCGCGGCCGGTTCGTAAGTCAGGAGCTGGACGTAACTGTCGTCGGCGTGATTGCCACATTGGGGGCAAGTGTTGTTCTCGCTCGCCGGGACCACGCGAAGCAGGTCCATATCGTGGAGCGACGCGAGGTCCACGTCGGACATACCCATTCTCGCGGCATACGCAGAGCTGAGAATGATCTTGGGCTGCATGAGGGCTCCGCTATACGCCGCTGGACGCGGGCTTGAGGTCTACATCATTCCCCGTCACGGTATAGTGGCCGGACCCCAATGGCAGCCGGTGCGACCGTGGACCCTCCTCGCTGTGCTCATGGTCGCGCGGGGGCTCCGGCGGTTCGTGGTCACCACCATTCAACACCGCGAGGATTTCCTTCGACGCCGGAATCGAGAAGTCCTGGCGGACCTCAACGAAAGCCGGTGGGGCCGGCGGAAGATCGAGGAGAGCGGTCTCCTCGCTCACAGCGGTTTCCTGCGGGGCCGAGCATTCGGCGGAATCCACTTCTCGTTCTCCGGGATGAAATTCAGGTATTCTACGATCCCATCGCTGGCATGGGTACCGACCTCTGGCTGCGGAAGGGCGGCATGGAAGGTGCCGGCCACTATCACCATCGGCGCTGCAGAAATACCAGAGGACGTGCTGGAGACGGCGGCTGAAGGAGTGGCGGTGAGCGTGTTGATCATGGTCGCCCAGCGCGTCCCGACACGGTGTCCGTCTTCCTGCTGCTCCTCGCGGTTCTCCGCCCACGTGAAGCACATGGCCGGCAGAGGCCTCGGCCTCGGGGCGGCGATGAAGGGTCGCACCTCGGCTGCCTCGGCGCGCGCTCGCGCGAGTGCCTCCTCGATCCACTGCGCCGGCAGGGCGTTCACGCGGGAAATTTTATCATGGCGGCGCAATGGTCAGACCGCTGATGGTCCTCGCGCCAGTCTAGACCCGAATAAGGACGCACCGGCGCCCCCTAGCCGGGCATCGGCGGACGGGGTTGAGAACGGGGCCGTCAGGGCGCCGTAGGGCACCCGCCAGCGCTCTACCGCGCCCGATCCGAAAGAAAACCCCCTCAACCGCAAAGGGGGCCCGCGGAGCCCGAACCTAGACCCGTCGGCTTGCGCGCCGCCTCTTGATGCTGGTCATGCACGGCAGGCCTCGACGAAGCGCGCGGGGGCTTCGGGGCAGGAGGCCCAGTGCAGGTGCACGTAGCTCATGAGGGTGCGTCCGACCACGTAGCCTTCGCCGCGCGGTGGCGCTCCCGAGCCGTCATCGACCTGATAGACGCGCTGGACGAAAGCCGGCGGCGGCTCGAGCGCCGAGGCGTGGAACTCGTGACCCCGGAGCCGGGTACCGGCTGGCCCGAGCAAGGTCGAGGCCGTGGTGACGACCTCGCGATAGCCCAGGCTGAGCGAGCCCCTGACCCAGCGCGAGCGGGCGGGCAGGAGACCCACCATGGGCCAGGTCACCCCGCTTCCGTCCTCGAGGGACTCGGCCAGGTACATGAGGCCGCCGCATTCGGCATAGACAGGACGTCCACCCTCGGCGAACTTCCTCACCGTCTCGCGCATGACCGCATTGGCGCTCAGGCGCTTCGCATGGATCTCGGGATAGCCGCCGCCCAGGTAGAGCCCGTCCACCTCGGGCAGCGCGGTATCGTCCATCGGGCTCCAGAAGATCAGATCCGCTCCCGCCCGGCTGAGAAGCTCGAGGTTCTCGGCATAATAGAACTGAAAGGCGCGGTCGCGGGCCACGCCGATCCTCACGCGCCGGCTTTGAGCAGCCACGCCTCGCGCCGCCTTTGGCCGCTCAACGGCGCTGGACGCGAGAGCGACGAGCGCATCGAGATCGAGATGTCGCTCGACGAGAGCCGCCAAGGCTTGGCGCAGCCCGGGGGCATATCCGCCTTCGGCAGCCGTCACGAGACCCAGGTGGCGCTCGGGCAGCGCGACGTCAGCCGCGTGCGGCAGCGCTCCCAGCACGCGCGACCGGCAGGCGCCTTCGACGGCCTGGCGCAGCCATTCGACGTGGCGCGGACCACCTACGCGATTGAAGACCACGCCTTCCATGCGAAGCTCGGGATCGAAGCGTTCGAAGCCCAGCACGACGGCGCCGGCGCTCCTCACAAGGGCACCCGCGTCGACGACGAGGATCACGGGCGCGCCGAGCCACTTGGCGATTTGCGCGGTCGATCCCTCGTCGCTTACTCCTTCGCGCCCGTCGAAGCAGCCCATCATGCCCTCGACCAGGGCTAACTCCGCATCGGCGGCATGGCGCGCCACCGTCTCCAGCACCGCCTCGCGGCCACACATCCAGCCGTCGAGGCTGTAGGCAGGCCGGCCCGTCGCCAGAGCATGGAAGGCCGGGTCGATGAAGTCAGGACCGACCTTGAAGGCCTGCACCCTGAGCCCACGGCGGCTCAGCGCCTCGAGGAGCCCGAGCGTGAGCGTGGTCTTGCCCACTCCGCTCGAGACGCCGGCGATGACGATGGCCGGAATGCCTCCAGAGGAACTCATGGCCACCGCCTTCCCTGAGACCCGCTCCCGGCGGGCCGCCCGGACACCAAATGACGCGCGGAGGCTACCAGACGGCGGGCACGCGGTCAACCGAAGCGGCCCGCCAACTTGAAGCAGCGACGTGACCCTGAAGTCGTTTATCGTCTCGCTGTATCGGCTCGATGGCCATGCCTGTCAGCCGGGAGGTGGAGGGTGTGTCCCAAAGCGCTGTTCGGCGGGCGAACGCAGCTCCCGATGAAGGGGCGTCTCTCGCGAGCCGGGGTGTCCCGGTGAAGGCCGCCTTGGCCGTGCTTGGCACGGCGTCGGACGTGGGCAAGAGTGTCGTGACGGCGGGATTGTGCCGGCTGCTGGCGGATGCAGGCGTGGACGTCGTGCCCTTCAAGGCACAGAACATGGCGAATCAGGCCGGCGTCACCCGCGACGGACTGGAGATGCCTCGTGCCCAGATCCTTCAGGCGCAAGCCGCCCGCAAGGAAGCCCACGTCGATATGGGTCCCATCCTGCTCAAGCCCGTCACGCACACCGGGGCGCAGGTCATCGTGCTGGGCAAAGTCATGGGACATGTCGAGGCCGCCCAGTATTTCGACGATACGAGCGAGCTCGCCACGATCGCCGAGGGAGCGCTCCGGCGCCTCGCAGATCGGCACGATGTGGTCGTCCTGGAAGGGGCTGGCTCGCCGGTCGAGATCAACCTGTGGCCCCGGGATTTCGTGAATCTCCGGCCGGCCCGTGTCGTCAATGCCAGCCTCATCCTGGTGGCCGACATCGATCGGGGCGGAGTGTTCGCCCAGGTCAAGGGAACTCTGGATCTTCTTCCCACCGACGATCGATGCCGAGTGCTCGGGATCATCGTGAATCGATTCCGGGGGGACCCGGCGCTGTTCGAGGATGGCGTCTCGATGCTGGAAGCACTCACGGGACTCCCGGTCCTGGCGGTCGTGCCCTATCTGGACCACGGCCTCGACGAGGAAGATCGACCCTTGCCCATCCCGGTGAACGCCCGGGCGCCGGCCGACATGCTCCGAGTTGGCGCCGTGTTGAGCCCGTCAGTATCCAATACGGAAGACCTCGCGCCGCTGCTCGCGGAAGCCGACGTGCACCTGAGCTGGATCACCGATCCACGCCTCGTCCCCGAGCAGGATCTGCTGATTCTGCCGGCATCGAAGGCCACCGTGGCGGACGTCGTGCACCACACCGTATCGGGCGTGTCCCGGGCCGTCTGCGAGGCGCACCGCGAGGGCAGTTGGGTGCTGGGCCTGTGCGGCGGCTACCAGATGCTCGGCGAGCAACTCGACGATCGAGGGGGCACGGAAGGGGGGCCCAAGTCCTGGCCGGGGCTGGGGTTGCTGCCGATCGGGACCGTGTTCGAGCCGGAGAAGCAGACCCAGCAGCGCCACTGTGTCAGCGCCTGGCCGGTGCTCGGCCGATCCTTGGTGGGCTATGAAATTCACCACGGGCGGAGCAGAGCCATGGGAGGTGGGGAGCCGCTGTTGCTCGGCGCTGGCGCTGAGATGGGCTGGCGTCATGGCCGTGCGCTAGGATGCTATCTGCACGGGCTACTGGCCGACGACGAATGGCGCGGGGCGTTCCTGAACGTGGTGCGGAAGGATCGAGGGCGTCCCCTGCAACCAGTCCGATTGGGCGATTCCCTCGACCTCCGCATCGACCGCTGGGCGCAGCATCTCCGGCGTAGTTTCCGCGGCAATGCCTGGTCGCGCCTTCTGTCGACGGTCCAGGACACGCTCCCCTAAGGAAGAGTTCGAGCTCGGCACGAACGATCACCCAGGTAAGGAGGAAGGCCAATGCGTGGCATCTTCGGAATCCACTCTGGTTGGGGCCTGACATTGGTACGTCTGTCGATGGGGCTTATTTTCATGGCGCATGGATATCAGAAGTTCATGATGGGCATGGCAGGGGTCGCGAGCTACTTCGCCAAGGTGGATATTCCAATGCCCGAGCTCATGGCGCCGGTCATCGCCACGGTGGAGTTGGTCGGCGGGATCCTGCTGATCCTTGGCCTGGCAACCCGGTGGGTGGGGCTGGTGCTGGCGCTCGAGATGATCGTCACCGGGTTCTGGGTACAGACGCGCATGAATGGGTGGAATGCCAGCGAGCTTGACCGCATCCTGCTGGCAGCAGGGCTCTTGCTGTTCCTGGCAGGCCCGGGCCGGGCAGCGGTTGACGAGCTCTGGCTCGAGAAGGGAGAGTGAGCGATCCCTTCCCGCCTACTTCGGGACTCTTGCTATCCTCGCTCCTCCGGCGTCTGCCGGGCGGCAGCCTGGGCCACGCGGACGATGTAGTCGACGAAGCGCGCTGTCGGGTCGAATCCCACGACCGTCGGCGCGTTGGCGACGAAGTTCGAGGTAGCGTTGATCCCCCCAGTCAAGCATGGATTTGCCGGCTGAGGCTCCTTGACGCAGCCGTGGCCACAGAGCAATATCGTCCCGTCCGACCCGCTCGGCGCCCTGGAGCCGAGCTCTGAACCCGCACCGCCGCTGTGAACCCGACGGTAAGGAGGCACCATGACTGACTTCGAGGCTCGCCCCGAAGACCCCCGATCCGGCTGTCCGTCGCTCTCGCGCCGCGAGATGCTCGGACTGCTCGCGACGACGGGCGCGGGGGCGATGCTGGGACCCATCATCCGGTCGGGCGCCGTGCTCGCCGCAGAGACCCCGAAGAAGGGCGGCCAGATCGTGGTGGCGCTGTCCCAGGAGCCCACCGTCTTCAATCCCAACCGGCCACACATCGAGGTGGACCGCGGCGTCCACTTCGGCCTCTTCGACAGCCTGTGGCGGGTGGACGAAAAAGCCCAGTTCCTCCCGAACCTGGCGGTCGAGGTGCCGACCGTGAAGAACGGCGGGATCCAGAAGAACGGCCTCGAGTACCTGGTGAAGCTCCGCAAGGGTGTCAAGTGGCACGACGGCAAGCCGTTCACCTCGAAGGACGTGAAGTTCACGCACGAGCTGATCACGAATCCCAAGTTCGGGGCCTACAGCAAGGTGGGGCACGATCAGGTGGCCAGCGTCGAGACGCCTGACGAGTTCAGCGTGCGCATCCGGCTCAAGGAGCCCTTCGCCCCCTTCATGACCGCGTGGGGCGACACCTACATCGTGCCCGCCCACGTCCTGGAGGGCGTGGCCGATCCCAACACCGCCGAGTTCAACACCAAGAGCCCGGTGGGCACGGGGCCATTCAGGCTCGGCAGCCGCGTGGCCGGCGACCACCTTCTCCTCGTGGCCAATTCCGCGTACCACATGGGAGCGCCCGCCCTCGAGCGCGTGATCTTCAAGTACATCCCGGACCTCACGGTCCTCTACACGCAGTTCAAGGGCGGCGCCGTGGACGTCACCGGCATGCAGGGCATCTCGGCCGAGTTCTACAACGAGGCCAAGAGCCTCCCCGGGGTGACCATCCACCTGCACTACTCGCCCTCGGTGGAGTACATCTACTTCAATCACGGTAACCCGAAGTTCAAGGAGCGGGCGGTCCGGCAGGCGCTCTACTACGCGATGGACAAGAAGGCCATCATCGACCAGGTGTATTACGGGCTGCCCAAGCCGGTGGAGGGATACCTGCCGCCCACCTCGTGGGCCTACAATGCCGAGCTGCCCAAGCACGAGTACAACCCCGACAAGGCCAAGCAGATCCTGGAGGAAGCCGGCTGGAAGGCGGGCGGCGACGGTGTGCGGGCCAAGGGCGGCGTGCGCCTGTCCTTCACCAACGCCACGACCGCGGGCAACAAGCTCCGCGAGCAGACGCAGGCCCTCGTCCAGCAGAACTGGCGGGCCATCGGCGTGGACATGCAGATCACCAACATGCCGGCCGCCGTGATCTGGGGCGAGTACTACGTGAAGTCCAAGTTCGAGACGTTGCTGGTCGGCATCCAGGCCTCGGTGGGCGACGATCCCGACTGCCTGAACCGCATCCACAGCAAGTACATCGCCGCCAAGACGGGCTCGGGCCGGAACGTGAGCCAGTACGAGAACCCTACCGTCGACAAGCTCCTCGAGGACGGCGTGCGGGAGATCGACCGCGCCAAGCGCCGGGCCATCTATCTCAAGCTCCAGGAGGTGATCCGCACCGACCTGGCGTACCTGCCCATCTTCAGCTACGTGCGCATCGAGGGCGTGAAGCAGGGCATCGTCAACTACACGCCCAACAGCAACACGCTGACGAATAGCTGGAACATGCAGGAGTGGGGGTGGAAGGCCTGATCGAAGCTCTCTCGGCGCGGCGCGGGGCGGTGGCCGCGCCGGCTTCGACACGGCGATGAGACAGTACGTCGCGCGGCGGGTGATCCAGGCGGTGGTGGTGCTCTGCCTGGTCTCGCTCGCCGGCTTCTCCCTTCTCCATCTGGCGCCGGGCGGGCCGGCGGCCATCTACGCGCTCAGCCCCACGATGAGCGCCGAGGATCTCGACCGGATCACCCACGAGCTCGGGCTCGACCGGCCGATCCACGTCCAGTATCTTTCCTGGGCCAAGGGCTTCCTCACCGGCAACTGGGGCCGCTCCTACCGCGACGGGCGGGTGGTCCTCGAGGTGATCGTCGACCGGGTCCCGGCGACGGTCATCCTCATGCTGAGCGCTTTCTCGGTGGCCGTGCTCCTGGGCCTGGCCAGCGGGATCGTGAGCGCCGTCCGCCAGTACTCGCTCTTCGACCACCTGGCCACCCTCGGGGCCATGGTGGCGCTGTCCATCCCTACCTTCTGGCTGGGCCTCATGGCCATCTACGTCTTCTCGGAGCTGCTCCACAGCCTGCCGCCCGGCAACATCGGGACCGTGGGCGCGCCGTTCGCCCTCGCGGACCGTCTGCGCCACCTGGTCCTGCCGGCGGGCACGCTCGGCGTGGTCATGGTGGCGACGTGGAGCCGCTACACGCGGGCCTCCATGCTGGAGGTGATCGGCGAGGACTACATCCGCACCGCGCGAGCCAAGGGCGTGTCGCAGGGCTGGGTCATCCTCAAGCACGCGCTCAGGAATGCGCTCATCCCGCTGGTGACGCTGGCCGGTCTCCAGCTCCCGCTGGTGTTCAGCGGCGCGCTGGTGACGGAGACCATCTTCACCTGGCCGGGCATGGGCCGGCTCTTCGTGGACTCCATCGGCTACCGCGATTACCCGGTCCTCATGGGGATCCTGGTGTTCACGGCCACGCTGGTCATCCTGGGCAATCTGGTGGCGGACCTCGTCTACGCGGCCATCGACCCGCGGGTGCGCCACTCGTGAGCGCGGCCGTCGTCGCAGCCGTAGCTCCCGCGAAGGCCGCAGCGCCGGAGGCTCTCGCCGGCATCTTCTGGGCGCGCTTCGTGCGCCACCGGCCCGCCGTGATCAGCGCGGTGGTGATCGCCCTCCTCGGGCTCACCTCGATCTTCGCCGGCCCGATCGCCATGCGCGATCCGCTCCAGATCGAGATGTCCCACAAGTTCGCGCGGCCCCTCGCCAGGGGTCATCTCCTGGGCGCCGACGAGCTCGGCCGCGACGTGCTCTCGCGCCTGCTTCACGCCGGGCGCATCTCGCTGACCGTGGGGCTCGCCGCCATGGCCGTGACCGTCATCGTGGGCGCCGTCCTGGGGACCCTGGCAGGGTACGTCCGCGGAGCGGTGGACACGGTGCTGCTCCGGCTCACCGACGCCATGCTCTCGTTCCCCCCGATCTTCATGCTGCTGGCGCTGGCCGCATTCGTCCGGCCCTCGCTGGCCTCCATGACGGTCATCATCGCGGTTACGTCATGGATGGACGTGACGCGCATGGTGCGGGGCCAGATCCTCACGCTGCGCGAGCAGGAGTTCGTGACGGGCGCGCGGGGGCTCGGGGCCTCCGGGGCGCGGATCATGGCGCGGCACCTCCTGCCCAACACGGTGGGGATCATCGCCGTGGCCGCCACGCTCTCGGTGGCGCGCGCCATCCTGCTCGAGTCCTACATCAGCTTCCTCGGCTACGGCATCCAGCCGCCTCTGGCGAGCTGGGGCAACATGCTCAACAATGCCCAGAGCTATTTCACGACGGCCCCGTGGGTGGCGATCTTCCCCGGGGTGATGATCACGCTGGCGGTGACGAGCTTCAACTTCCTCGGCGACGGGCTCCGCGACGCGCTCGATCCCCGCCACGTCCGCTCGCGGACCTGAGCGGCGGCGGCGCGCGGCCTGAGAGATAGGAGCGGCGATGGCTGAGACGGCGGACGTGGTCGTGGTCGGTGGTGGAGTCAACGGAGCGAGCATCGCCTACGCGCTGGCCTCCAGAGGGGTCAAGCGGGTCGTGCTGCTCGAGAAGGGCGCGCTGGCGAGCGGCGCCTCGGGCCGGTCGAGCGCCCTCGTCCGCATGCACTATACGAACGAGTGGGACGCGCGGCTGGCGTGGGCCAGCTTCCCGCTCTTCACGCACTGGGAGGAGCTGATGGGCGGGCCCCCGGTCTTCACCCATACGGGCTTCCTCAACGTGGTGGCACCGCCCTACGCGGACGCCCTCAGGAAGAACGTGGAGATGCTGCGCGGAATCGGCATCAACACGGTCGCCATCACGCCCGCGGAGCTCCAGGACCTCCAGCCCTTCGCCAACGTGGCGGACCTCGGCGCCGCCGCGTACGAGCCCGACAGCGGCTACGCCAATCCGCAGGACACGGTCGAGGGCTTCGGCCGGCGCGCCCGGGAGCTGGGCGCCCGCATCCTCCAGTGGACCGCGGTGACCGGCATCGTCCGGAGCGAGAGCCGCGTCCTTGGCGTCGAGACCAGCGCCGGCCGTATCGACGCCGGCGCGGTGGTGGTGGCGGCGGGCGCGTGGGCGCCGCGGCTCTGCCGGGAGATCGGCCTTGCCTTGCCCGCGCGGCCCAAGGCCATCGACACGGCGGTCGTGACGCGCCCGCCGGAGCTCCGCGATCCGCACATGGTCTTCATCGACAACGTGACGGGCAGCTACTTCCGGCCGGAGAGCGGCATCCTTACCATCGTGGGCGTGCCGTGCCAGGAGTGGGACATCGATCCGGACACCGTCGGCACGGGGCTCCCGCCGCACGCGGCCGGTGTGGGGGCGCGGATCCTCACCCAGCGCATCCCGGCCATGGAGCGGGCCACGCTCGCGCGGGGATACCGCGCCTTCGATTGCTATAGCCAGGACCGCCACGCCATCCTTGGCCGCGTGGACGGGATCGACGGCCTCTATCTCGCCACGGCGTTCAGCGGCTCGGGCTTCAAGATCGCCCCCGCCGTCGGCGCCTGCATGGCCGAGCTCATCATGGAGGGCCGCGCGAAGACTGTCGACATCGAGCCCTTCAGCCTGCGCCGCTTCGCCGAGGGGCGGACAGTCGACACGCCGTATCCCTATCCTCCGCGCCGCGACCACCTGGACGCGGAGCAGGACGCGGGGAGGTAGGACGGGCCGCGAGCTGCGCCTTGTCGGTAGGCGAGGCGCAGCGCTCCAGGTCAGACATGTTGTGGGAAGCGGGGTCAGGCGAGGCCGAGGGCGGCGAGGCGCGCCGCGGTCGGCACGCCGTCCGCGTCCCAGCCGCGGAGCGCGTAGTAGCGGTCGAGCATGCCGGCGAGCTCGGCGGGCGGGCAGTGCATGCCGACCGACGGGCCATCGGGGATGGGCTCGTGCATCACGCGCCAGGGCAGCACGTCGTCCGCCCGGCGCGCGCCCTCGCGCACGTTGAAGAGGCGCTCGAGGTTGATCACGCGCTCGCCCACGCGCTCGAGCTCGTCCACCGTCACGTCCCAGCCGGTGACGGCCCGGACCATGCGCGCATAGGGCTCTTCGATGAAGAGGCCGAAGCCACGCTCGGACGTGAAGCGGCAGAGCACGAGCGAATCGTCCACGGCCGTGAAGTGCTGGCTCCGCGCGGCGAACTCGGGCTTGCCGTCGGTGCCGCGGCGGTCATAGCCCTGCGCGTACTGCGGCGTCGGGCGCGTGTCGTGGTGGCTGCCGCCGCGGGTCGCCGTGGCATAGCCGATGGACATGCCCTTGAGCGCGCGTGCCGAGTGGGCGGGCAGCTCGAGGCGCTTGACCGCGTAGACGGCCTTCGTCGCCTCAGGCCCGACGGCTTCGGCGAGGCGCCACGCGCCCTCGGCGAGACGATCGCCGAAGCCCTCTCGCGCGGCCGTCATCTCGATGAGCCGCAGCATGCCGCGCCAGTCGCCCCAGCCGAAGGGAAGCCCGATCTTGCCGGGCGCGACCCAGCCGCGCTCGAGCGCCTCGCAGACGAAGGCCAGCGTCACGCCCATGGAGATGGTGTCGAGGCCCAGCAGGTCGCAGAGGTCGTTCGCCTTGGCGAGCGAGCCCGCGTGCGCGTTGCCGAGCATGGAGCCGAAGGCGAAGATCGTCTCGTACTCCGGCATCTTGGCCTTGATGCCGGCGAGCTCGCCGTCGCGGATCTCGTACTGCTTGCCGCAGGCGACGGGGCACTTGAGACAGGTGGTGTCGCGGTCGTGGTAGTGGGCGTGCATCTCCTCGCCCGAGATCGCCTGCGCCTGGGCGAAGGTCTCCTGGCGTAGGTTGTACGCTCCGAGGGCGCCCAGCGTGTTGATGGGCTTGACCAGAAACGAGGTGCCGTAGGTCGAGAGCGCCTTGGTGCCGGTCGTGAGGGCCTCGCGCCGCTCCTCGAGGAGGACCTTGAGTGCCGCGGCGTCGGCGACCTCGGTCTTCCTCGAGCCCGCGACGACGACGGCCTTCACGCGCTTTGCGCCGAGCACGGCGCCGAGGCCGCCGCGCCCCGCCACGCCCTCGCGGTTCTTCCAGTAGGTCGCCATGCAGGCGAAGCGCACGAGATGTTCGCCCGCGGGGCCGATGGCCATCACGTCGGCCGCATCGCCTTCGACGGCCTGGATGCCGAGGACGGTGTCGCGGGTGGTCCGGCCCCAGAGGCTGGTCGCCGGCTTCAGCTCCGCCCCCGCTTCCGTCACCTTGAGGTAGATGGGCGCCGGCGCCTGGCCCGAGATCACGATGGCGTCGAAGCCGGTGCGCTTCATGGTCGCCGGCCACCTGCCGCCGAAGGTCGAGTCGAAGAAGAGGCCGGTCAGCGGCGACTTGGTCACGGCGCAGGCGCGGCTGTTGCCCGGCACCGTCGTGTCGGTGATGGGTCCGACGGCGAAGACGACCGCGTTGGCGGGATCGTAGGCATCCACTCCCGCCGGCACGTGGTCGAGGAGGAGCCGCGCGGCGAGCCCGTTGCCGCCGAGGAGCGCGCGGGCCCGGGCTTCCGGGAGCGTCTCGATGCGGCTCTGGCCGCGCGTGACGTCGACGAAGAGGATCCGCCCCCCGTAGCCCTTCATGCGCGGCCGCGTATCTCCGTGAACGCGTCCTCGACCGCCTCGAGCGTCCGGTCGATGTCGGTGTCCGTGTGCGCGAGCGAGAGGTAAAGCTTGGCGGCGAGGTTGGTCATGATGCCGCGCTCCAGGAGCGCGCGGCCGAGCTGCTGGATGACGCGCGAGTCGGCCTTGAGGCTCGAGCGGTAGTCGGTGATGGGCTCGGCGGAGAAGTAGATGTTCGCGAGCGGCCCCGTGCCCAGCACCTGGGCGGGCATGCCGAGACGCGCCACGATGGCGCCGAGCCCCTGGCGCAGCCGGTCCCCGATCTTCCTGAGCCGTTCGTAGCTACCTGGCCGCTCCAGCACCGCCAGCGTCGCGAGCCCGGCCGTGGCCGAGACGGGATTGCCGTTGAGCGTCCCGCTCACGTAGGCGTAGTCCGGCGAGCCCTTCTTCCGCGGGTTGGCCAGCTCCATGATGTCGCGCCTGCCGGCGACCGCGGCCAGCGGCATGCCGCCGCCGATGACCTTGCCGTAGCAGGCGAGGTCCGGCATGACGCCGTAGAGCTCCTGCGCCCCGCCCCAGGCGACGCGGAAGCCCGTGACCACCTCGTCGAAGATCAGGATCATGCCGAGCTCGCGCGTGGCCTGCCGCAGCCCCTCGAGGAAGCCCGGCCCGGGCGCCAGCATGCGCGAGAGCGGCTCGACGAGCACGGCGGCCAGCTCGTCGCGATGCTGGCGCATGATGGCGACGGTCTGCTCGAGGTCGTTGAAGGGCGCGACCAGCACGTGGCGCAGGCTGTCCTCCGGGATGCCGGCCGAGTCCGGGACGGGCTGCGGAAAGGGCACCTGCCGCTGCGGCGTCACCGAGCACATCACGTCGTCGTGATGGCCGTGGTAGCCGCCCTCGAACTTGAGGATCTTGTCGCGGCCCGTGGCCGCGCGCGCCAGGCGCAGCGCGTAGAAGGTCGCCTCCGAGCCCGAGGCGCAGAACTTGATCGCCTCGGCGCAGGGCGAGGCCGCGACGATCTTCTCGCCCAGGCGGATGGCCACGTCGTTCACGCCGTAGAACGTGGATCCCTGGGCGACCTGGGCGGTGACGGCCTTGACGACGTCGGGATGGGCGTGGCCGACCAGCATGGGGCCGGAGCCGAGGACATAGTCGAGGTACTCGCGCCCTTCCACGTCGTAGACCTTGCTGCCGGTGCCGCGCTGGATCACGAACTCGTGACCTTCCGGCAGATAGAAGGAGCCGAGCGAATTGCCCGGCAGGATCTGATACGCGCGCTTCAGCATCTCGGCATTGGTCGTCATGGCGGCCTCCAGGATGGGATGCCGACCATTATACGCGTCGGATGCGGCCGCGCCGCGGCGAGGCACAGTGGGTCAGTTCAGACACTGGCACTGGGGCAAGTTGCGAGCCAGACGAGGCGCGAGCGGACCGGCAGCCCGAGGCGTACGGCGGTGTACGTTGAGGGTTGCTGGCCCGCTCGTAACGAAGTATGGCGAAGTAAATTGACCCAGTGCCCGGCGAGGCTCAGTTGACGCCGATGCCGCGCAGGCCGCGCTTGGCGGCGTCGGCCAGCTCGGCCTCGACGCCCGCCGAGGCGAGCAGCTTCTTGTAGACGATCGCGGCGAAGTCCGCCTGCTTGAGCGCGACGAACGACTCACCCGCGCTCAGGAGCGCGCGCCGCCCGAGCGGTGTATCGGGCGTGATGTAGGCGGCCGTCATGTAGGACTCGACGGCCTCCTGATGGCGGCCCGCCGCGCGGTATCCCTCGCCGAGCCGGTATGCCGCCTCGGCGGCGACCTGGGCATCGCCCGCCGCGATCGCCCGCTCGAAGAGCGGCTGCGCCTCCGACCACTTGCCGCCGATCATGAGCACGCGGCCGCGCCCGAGAGCAGCCGCGCCCCGCCATGCGGGGTGGTCCTGCTCGACGCGCGTGTAGAGGTCGAGCGCCTGGACCTGGTCGCCGCCGGCTTCGTAGCTGCGGGCGAGGAGCACGAGCGCCCGCGGCAGCCCCGGATCGTCCTTGGGCGACGAGTCCAGAACGGTCTGGAGGCGCGTCCGCGCCTCGCCGATGGCGCCGGTGCGGACCAGGGCCTCGGCATAGTCGAGGCCGACCTCGCGGCCGGCGCTGTAGCTCGGATAGCGGCCGGACAAGGTCTGGAAGACCTCGCTCGCCAGCGGCCACTCTCCGCCCCGCCCCGCCGCGGCGCCCACGAGCGCGAGCGTCACGGGGGTCGCGTCGCTCGTCGGGAACTCCTTGACGAGCCGCTGGGTGGCGGCCTTGGCCTCCTTCCACTTCTGCTCGTCGGCCGCCATGATGGCCGTCGCGCCCAGGAGGTGGGGCGTCGTCCGGGGATCGACGGGCCTGGCGAGGAGGGCCGGGGCGAAGCGCCGGAACTCCTCCCGCTTCGCTCCGTTCCAGAGCGCGGCGGCGATGCCGTACTCTGCCGCGGCGGCAGTCATGCCGGCCCCGCTGTCCCGCGCCTCGACGAACTCCCGCTCGGCCTCGTCCCACTGGCCGCGATCGAAGGCGAGGCGGCCGAGCCAGAGGTGCGCCGGCGCGCCCTCGCCCTGCGCGACGGCCGCGGCGAACTCGCGGCCGGCATCCTCGACCTTGCCGTCGGCCACGAGCGCGGCGCCGCGGGCCAGCCACATCCGGCCCCGGTAGGGCGACAGCGGCGCGCGCCGCACGAGCGCCGTCAGCTCGGTCACGGCGTCCGCGCCCTTGCCGGCGCGGAGCTGAAGGACGGCGCGGTTGAGGCGGGCGATCTCGGCGTAGCCGCCGTCGGGATAGCGCTGGATCAGGCCGTCGAGCAGCCCCTGGGCGCCGACCGTATCGCCCGAGCGCGCGGCGATCTCTGATGCCAGCAGCAGGGCGGCCGGCGCGCGCGGGTCGGCCTGGTGGCTGGTGGCGAAGCGCGCCCAGAGCTGGCGCGCGTCGTCGGCTCGGCCCCGGCGGAACTCGGCCCAGCCGAGCGCCAGCTGCACCGAGGGCGACTGGGGCGAGGAGCCGAAGTCCGCGAGGTACCGCGTGTAGCGGGCTGCCGCCTCCTGCCAGTCACGCGCCGCATAGGCCGCCTCACCGCTCAGCGCGAGCACGCCCGCGCGGACCTCGCCGCTGAGGGGCTCGCGGAGCAGTGCATCGAGCCGCGCCTTCGCCTGGGCGGGCTCGTGGGCGTCCAGGTCCATCTGGGCCAGTCGATAGGCCGCGTACCAGCCGAGCGCCGGCGTCCCCGGCTGATTGTGCGCAGCCTCGAAGCGGTCGCGGGCCTCGCCCGTCTGCCCGGCCTCGTACTCCACCTCGCCGCTCAGGAGCAGGACATAGGCGCGCGTGGCGCGCGCGAGGGTCTTGCCGAGAATCTCCTGGGACACTGCCCGCGCATCGTCGGCGCGACGCTTCTCCGTTGCCCAGCGGCCCACCGCCAGCAGGATCGGCACCCCGAGCGTGTTCGGGGGACCGGCCTGATCCAGTCGGCGCGCCTCGGCCAGGGCGGCCGCGTAGTCCTCGATGTCGAGGAGCGCTAGGACGAGCCCGGCGCGCGCCCACTGCGCCTCGGCCATCTTCGGATAGGCCGAGAGCAGACCCCGGTAGATCTGCACGGCCTGGAGCGGCTGACCTCCGGCGCGGCTCCACCAGGCCTGGCGGAGCAGGCCCGACTCGATGTTGATCTGGGGCCCGCCCGCGGTGAAGGTCGAGAGCCTGGCGACGGCGCCCTGGTAGTCGCCGAGCTGGCCCAGGGTGTCGCCGAGCCAGAAGTTGGCCTCGGCCACGACAGGCTGCGGCAGGCTCTGGCCGAGAAGCGTCGTCCACCCATACCGCGCCTCGACGTAGTGCCCGAGGGCGTACAGCGCCAGCGCGCGGCCGTGACGAGCCCACGGCACCACCTCGGCCGGCACTCGCGCATTGAGGATGCTGTCGAAGATCTCGAGCGCGCGCGCCGGGCGGGCCGCATTGAGCGCGACCCAGCCATAGGCCAGGCCGGCATAGTAGGCGATCTCGGCGGTCGGATCGTCCTGCACAATCCGGAACAGGGCCTGATCGACGCCGTCCATCTGGCGCATGTGAATCCGCGTCTCCGCCAGCCAGTACCGTGCCTCGCGCTGGAGCGCCCGATCGGAGCTCCGCTTGATGGCATTCTCGAGGGCCTCGCGCGCGTCGTCGAACTCGTGGCGCTGGAAGCGCGCCCGGCCGCACTCGAGGAGCTCGGAGGCGACTCCGAGAACCGTCCCGATCGGGTTGCAGGCGAGGAAGCGTGGCGGGGGCGCCGGCGCCAGGGGCCGCAGCGTGAGGTCGGCCAGGATGGTCGCGCGCGGGAGCGGAGGCACCGGCTCCGGCGAGGGCGGCAAGGCCAAGCTCCCGCTGAGCGGGCCCTTGTCGAGCGCGGGTGAGGCCAGCGGCACCACGCCGGTGAGGTCGGGCGGAGGCAGCTTGAGCGCGGTTTCCGCGGCGACGGCGGGCGAGGCCGAGAGCAGCAGGAGCGCGAAGGCCAGGGCCGCGATCACTTCCGCGGCTCCGGCTTGGGTCCGGGCTTGGTTCCGGGCTTGGGGCCCGCCTTGAGATGCGGAGCGATGGCGGTCTTGCGTGACTTGGCCCAGGAGGCGAGCGCCTTGTCCGGGCTCCTCTCGGCCACCTCGTCGTAGTATTTCGCGGCCTGCGCCCACTGCCTCTGCTCCTCTAGAGCCAGGCCGCTGCCCGCCAGGGCCCGGAAGTGCAGCGGCGGCTCGAGTCCGGGCGTCTCGGCGGCGGCCTGGAAGGCGGGCAGCGCCTGCGATGGGCGCTTGAGCTTCATCTCGCTCTCGCCCACGAGCAGAAACGCCTCACCCCGCACCGGATCCTCCGGGCTCTTGGCCGCCGCGCGCCCGAGCGTGGCGGCGTCCCGGTAGGCCTTCTTGGCGAATGCCGCCTGCGCCGACTCGAGCGAGGCCCGGCCGGTCAGCGGGTGCTCGGGAAATTCCTTCCTGAGCCGCGCCCAGGCGGCCTCGGCGTCGCGCGCACGGTCGAGCCGCACGGCGATGGCCCCTGCGTCGTAGAGACCGTCCGGCGATGCCGGCTTCTGCGCCATCAGCGCGGTATAGTCGTCGGCGAGCTCGCTCTTCCTGCCCTCCTTGACCAGGGTGTCGAGCACGAGCCGGCGCGCCACGGGCGCCAGCTCGTGCGCCGGATACGCCCTGGCGAAGGCGCGCAGGTCAGTCACGGCCTGGCTGGTCTCGCCCGAGGCCAGCCGTGCCCGCGCCTGCCAGTAGCGAGCTTCCGGGAGGAGCTTGTGCTCGGGGTGCTTGGAGGAGAAGGCCTGGAGCACCCCTTGCGCCTCGTCGCCGCGCTTGAGATCGATGAGCACGCGGGCGAGCTGGATCGACACCCCCGGCGCGAGCGGATGCTCGGGGAAATCGCCGACGAGCCGCTGGAACGCGACGACGGCGGCATCGCGGCGCTTGGCCTCGAGCTCGCTCCAGCCGAGCCCGTAGAGCGCGTCGGGTACCCTGGGTCCCTTCGCGTCAGCCGAGATCACGGCGTTATAGGCGGTGCGCGCGTCCGCATAGCGCTTGAGGCGGTAGAGCGCCTCTCCCTGCCAGAACTGCACCTCCCCCGGCTTCCCCGGCGGTGGGCGGAAGCCCTCGGCCTTCTGGAGGGACTCGAGCGCGGGACCCGGCGCGTCCGCCGACAGACGCGCCCTGCCGAGGAGGAGCATCGCCTCGCCGGCGCGCTGGTCGGTCGGGAAGCGCTCGACGAAGCGCTCGAGCATGCGGCGGGACAGCGGATACAGCCCGTCCTCGAAGGCCTTGTCGCCGACCAGGAACAGGCGGTCGGCCTCGTCGAGAGCGGGAGAGACGGCCGGGCAGGCGAGCAGCACTCCGCTTGTCACGAGCGCCGCCGCGATCCAGGACGAGAGCGCGCGGGGAGACCGCATAAGAATAGTGTCAGGCTACCACGGCCCTGGGGCCGCTCCTACTCGCCTGCGAGCCGGTAGCCGACGCCGGGCGGAGACGGCACCTCTTTCGTCATGATCGCGTGACTCGGTTGGCTCCAGCCCGGCATTGCGTCGCACATCGAGCGTCCCCTCCATGCGTAGCGCCGGACCCCATTTGGCTCGCGCGTGCCGCGACACCCCTCTTGCTTGCCCGACGGCGGGGACAGGAACTGTTAAGTTATAAGGAAAGGCAGTCACGTGAGAGGGGCGTGAGAGCCTGGGTCGGGCCGGCCCCCCCAAGTCCCTGTTCTGATGGGGAATGCGCGTCCGCCGCCCATCTGCCCGTGTACAATCGGCAACGGAGACGACGTCATGGACGAAAACGAGAAACTGGTCCACGCCGCCGAAGAATTGCTGCAGAACCGCGATGACGTGCGCGCGGGCCAGGCGCTGGCCGAGGCGCACGCTGCCGACATCGCGCACGTGTTCCAGCAGCTCCCGGTGGCGGACCGCGCGACGATCTTCCGCTCACTCCAGCCGAGCCAGGCCGGCGACGTCCTCTCCGAGCTCGATGACGCCACGCTGCTCGAGCTCGTCCGCTCGCTGGGCGATGTCGAGGTCTCGCTCATCCTCGACCGCATGCCGCCGGAGCATGCGGCCGACGTCGTGGACGAGCTGTCGACGGAGCACGCCGAGAAGATCCTCGACCTCATGGAAGACGAGAAGTCCGAAGAGATCCAGGAGATCCTCGAGTATCCCGAAGACTCGGCGGGGCGTCTCATGTCCGCGGACGTCGTGGCGATCCGGGAGACCTCGACGGTCGAGGAAGCGATACAGCACATCAGGAAGACGGTCACCGAAGAGCGCCCGTTCGGCGTCTACGCGGTGGACGATCACGGACACCTCATCGGACGCATCCCCCTGCGGCGGCTCCTCCTGGCGAATCCGCGGAGCCTGATCCTGGGCATCCTAGAAGAAGACCTGGTGAGCGTCAACGCAACCATGGACAAGGAAGAGGTCGCGCGCCTCGTCGCCAAGTACGACCTCGTGACCGTCCCCGTGGTCGACGATCAGAACCGGCTGGTGGGCACGATCTCGGTGGACGACGTGATCGATATCGTCCAGGAGGAGGCTTCGGAGGACATCTTCCGGATGGCGGGCTCGGATGCCGCCGAGCTCGAGCGCCGCTCGCCGCGCCAGGTCGCCATGCTCCGCCTACCCTGGGTGCTCCTGACGCTACTCATCGAGATGATGGCCGGCGTGGTCATCCACTACTTCGACCAGACCCTCGGCAAAGTCATCCTGCTGGCCTCGTTCATGCCGGTGATCCAGGCCATCTCGGGAAATACGGGACTCCAATCGGTGACCATGGTCGTGCGCGGGCTCGCGACGGGACAGGTCCAGCTCAGCCGCTGGTGGGAACCCCTGTGGCGGCAGATCCAGACCTCCGCCATCATTGGAGCCGTGTGCGCTCTCGTCGTTGGCCTCATCGGGCTCATGTGGCACTCGGCTACATTTGCCCTGGTCGTGGCCATCTCGATGTTCGTCTCGGTCAATCTTTCGGGTTGCGCGGGCACCGCGATCCCCATGCTGTCCAAGCGGCTTGGCTTTGACCCGGCCCTCACGGCCGGCCCGTTCGAAACAGCCTTCCAGGACGTCCTGGGGGTCACGATCTTTCTGTCGCTTGCCACTGCCCTGCTCCACTGGTTGATCTAGATTCCCTAGCTTTCAACTTCTGCTTCAACGCGGATTTCTTGACGTTTAAAACATACTGTAGTAGTGTACTAATACACTATTACAGAAAGGGGAGAATGAACGTGATGAACTATCACCTAGCCGAGCAGATCGCGAATGAAAGGCTCACGGAGGCCCGGGCGATGGCGGCCCAGGCAAGCCTCCTCCGGGACATGCACTACAGGCCCGACCCTCTGAGGGTGACCGTGGGGCTGGGCCTGATCCGGCTCGGCCGCTGGATGGCCGGACAGGCCGCCAAGCAGCACACCGGCCCGCGACGCGCCACGGTCTAGCCTCCGGCCATGGCGCGAGAGTCGTGCCGCATAGCGCCCCCATCGGGGCTCCGCGTGAATCGCAAGAGCGCGGTGCCCGTCCACGCGCAGCTGATGACCCAGATCCGGCACCTGATCTCGACCGGAGCGCTCAAGCCGGGCGTCCAGCTGCCGACGGTGCGTCAGCTCGCGGGTTTCCTGCGGATCAATCCGAACACGGTGGCCCGCGCGCTGGCAGACCTCGAGCGCGATGGCTTCATCGAGGCACAGCAGGGCCGCGGCACATACGTCGCCGACCGTCCCGCTCGGGAAGGACCGGCGGCCCGGAGCCTCGAGCGGCTGGTCGGAGAAAGCCTCGAGCGCGCCCGGCGACTCGGCTTCACGCAGGACGAGTTCCTGGAAGCGCTGGCGTCGAGCAGCCCCGCCGGGCAGGCGTCCAAGGCGGTGAAGCACCGCGCGCTCCTCGTCGAGTGCAATGACTCGGAGCTCACCCGCTACCGGGCCGACCTCGAGGCCGAGCTACCGCTCCAGGTAGACCGGATGCTCGTCGAGGAGTTCGAGAGGCGCCTGGCCCGCGATCCCGGCCTGCTCAAGGGCTACCGGATCGTCATCACCACCTTCTTCCACATCCACGAGGTGCGCCGGGTCATGCCGCTGGAGGGTCCGCCGTCGGTGGCGCTCCTGGCCGAGGCCAGCATCAAGACGCTGTTGCGGCTGACGGAGCTGCCCGAGGGCACCACGGTGGGGCTGGTCTGCGCCTCCGCAGCCGGCGGCCAGAATCTCCTGCGCTCCGTCCAGTCGGCCGGGCTCATGCACATCACGCCTGTGCTGGCCTCGACCGACGATGCCTGGTCCATCGATCGCATGCTGGAGAAGACGCGTACCGTCGTGTGCAGCGAGCACGCCGTGGGACAGATACGGGGGCTGCTGCCGGCCGACGTGGAGCTGATCGTCGCCGACCGCACGCTCGACCGAGGCGGCATCGACATGCTCCGCGACGTGCTGGCGCAGATGGAAGAGGACGACCGTGACCGCGCGTGAGGCGCCCCGTTTCATCTGTTAGACTCCTGCCCGTGTCCGTCCCGGCAGCCGTCTGCGTCTTCGACCTCGATCACACGCTCGTCAGCTCACCGCTCGATCTCCGCGCCGTGGGGCGCGAGATGGAGGCCTTCATCCGCGCTCGGGGGCTGCCGCTGCCGGAGCGCGAGCTGCGCTGGTCGGCTCCCGAGCTCCTCGCGCTGGTCCGGCGGGAGGCCGTCCACCTCGAGCCCGAGCTGATCCGGATCCCCCAGGTCCACGAGCGGGCGGCCATGGAGCAGGCCGTCCTCGAGCCCTTCGCCCAGGAGGCGCTCGCCGCGATGAGGGAGCTCGGCTTCGCGACGGCCATCTGGACCAACAATGACCGCGTGGTCGCCAACTTCGTCCTTGGGCGGTTCGGGCTCCATTCCCACCTAGACCTCGTGATCACCCGGGATGACGTGACGGCGCTCAAGCCGCACCCAGACGGCCTCCGAGTGGTTCGCGGCCGCTGGCCCGAAGCTTCGCTCGTAGTCATGGTGGGCGATTCCTGGGTGGACGGCGCGGCGGCTCAGGCCGGCGGCATTCCCTTCATCTGCTACCGCGGTCGTGCCGAGGAGTTCGCGCGGCGCGAGATCGCCATCGCGGCCCGTATCGCCTCGCTGCTCGACCTGCCCGCAGCCTTGGCCTGAGCGCTCCAGCGGGAGAGGGTGGTTGTCGGAGCGTATAATCTCCGACGTGGATCTCTTCGATCCGCCTCCTACCGCGAGCCCGCCCGCCGCCGCTCCGCTCGCCAACCGCATGCGGCCGCGAAGCCTCGACGAGATCGTGGGGCAGGAGCATCTGATCGGGCCGGGCAAGGTCCTCCGCCGCGCACTCGAGGACGGGGCGCTCCACTCGATGATCCTCTGGGGGCCGCCGGGCACGGGGAAGACCACGCTGGCCTTTCTCATGGCCCAGGTGGCCGGCGCGCGCTTCGTCCCGTTCTCCGCGGTGCTGGCGGGCGTCAAGGAGATCCGCCAGGTCGTGGCAGAGGCCGACGCTGACCGCGCCCGGGGCGGACGGCGGACCATCCTCTTCGTGGACGAGATCCACCGCTTCAACCGGAGCCAGCAGGACGCCTTCTTGCCACACGTGGAGAAAGGTACCCTGACCCTGATCGGCGCCACGACGGAGAATCCGTCCTTCGAGATCAATGCGGCCCTCTTGTCGCGCTGCCGGGTCTATGTCCTCAAACCGCTGTCGGAGGCGGATATCGTGCGCATCCTCGAGCGCGCGCTCGGGGACCGTGAGCGCGGGGTCGGCGCCCGGGGCGCCTCGGCAGACGCGGACGCGCTTCGGCTCATCGCCCGCCTCTGCGACGGTGACGCGCGCGGGGCGCTCAACATCCTCGAGCTCGCGGTCCAGCTGGAGAGCGGGCGGGTCACCGAGGCCGGCATCCGGGAGGCGGTGCAGAAGAAGGCGCTCCTCTACGACAAGTCGGGCGAGGAGCATTACAACCTCATCTCGGCGCTCCACAAGTCGCTGCGCGACTCCGACCCCGACGGCGCCCTCTACTGGCTCGGCCGGATGCTGGAAGCGGGCGAGGACGCCCTCTACATCGCGCGGCGGCTCGTGCGCTTCGCCTCGGAGGACGTGGGCAACGCCGATCCGCAGGCGCTGCGCCTGGCGCTCGACGCCAAGGAGGCCTTTCACTTCCTGGGCTCGCCCGAGGGCGATCTCGCCCTCGCGCAGGCCGCCTGCTACCTGGCCCTCGCGCCAAAGTCCAATGCCGTCTACGCCGCCTGGAACGAGGTCAAGCAGGACATCCAGGACAAGCCTGCCGAGCCGGTGCCGCTCCACCTGCGCAACGCGCCCACCGGCCTCATGGCCCGTCAGGGCTACGGCAAGGGCTACGAGTACGCCCACGACGCCCCGGACGCGCGCGTGTCGCAGGAGCACCTGCCGGCGGCGCTCAGCGGCCGCGTCTACTACCGGCCCGCGGACCGCGGGCTCGAGAAGGAGCTCCGCGCGCGCCTCGAGGCGTGGCGGAAGTGGCGAGCTTCGCAGCCGAAGCGGTGAGCGATCGCGCCTGGCTGGCGGCGATCTGCGCCTCCGAGCTCGGCACGCTCCTGGTCTTCTCGAACTTCTCCGCGCTCCTGCCGCTGCTCCAGCAGGAATGGGGGCTGTCCAACAGCGAGGCGGGACTGATCGTCTCGTTCTACCAGTTCGGCTATATCGGCGCGGTCATGATCCTGGCCACGCTCACGGACTACATGCCGCCGCGACGCATCTACCTCGCGAGCGCGTTCTGGACGGCGGCGGCCAGCCTGGCTTTCGCGTTCCTCACTCAGGGCTTCCTCTCGGCCGTCCTCCTGCGCGGCGCCGTCGGGCTCGGGCTTGCCGGCACGTACATGCCGGGAATGCGCATGGTGGCCGAGCGGTTCGCCGCGGGCGGGCGCGGCTTCGCCATGGGCTGCTATATCGGCTCCTTCACGCTCGGGACGTCCGTGTCGCTCCTGCTGACTGGCTGGGCCAATGGGATGTGGGGGTGGCGAGGGGCCTTCGCGGTGACGGCGGCGGGTCCGCTCCTGGCGGGCGTGATCGGCTGGCTCGTGCTGCCGCGCGGGATGGGGCCCGCGTCGAAGCCGACGGCGCTGGCCGCCAGGCGCGAGCGACTGGGGCCCGTGCTGAAGAACCGTCCCGCGATGCGTCTCATCACGGCCTACGGCGCCCACACCTTCGAGCTCATGGGCATGCGGGGATGGATCGTGCCTTTCTTCACGGCGAGCCTGGTCGCCTCGGGCGCTGCGCTGGCCGAGGCCAATCAGCGCGCCGCGCTCGCGGCCTCCGCCGTGCTCGCCATCGGCGCACTGCCCCATCCTTTCTCGGGTCTGTTCTCGGACCGCTTCGGCCGGGCGCGACCGATCAGCGTGCTGATGCTGCTATCGGCCTGCTGCTCGTTCGCCATCGGCTGGGGCCTCGCGTGGCCCTTCCCTGCCCTCGTGGCGCTGGGGCTGCTCTACGGTGTCCTCATCACATCGGAGTCGGCCATCGTCTCGACAGGCATCGCGGAGGCGGCCCAGCCGGCCTATCTCGGGCGAACCATGGCGCTCCAATCCACCGTGGGATTCACCGCCGGCGCGCTGTCACCGTGGGCCGTCGGGCTCGTGCTCGACTGGGCGCCGCGCTGGGGCGTCGCCGCCGACGCCAGGTGGATCTGGGCGTTCGGCCTCCTCGGGATCGTCGCCCTCCTGGGACCGCTCACCGTGGGCTTCAAGGAGTTCACCCGCGGGGCGCGTCGGGTTTAGAGTAAGGCGATGACGAAGAAGCTCCGCGTGGGCGTGGTCTTCGGTGGGGAGTCGGGCGAGCACGAAGTGTCGCTGGCCGGGGCGGCCTCCGTCCTGGCGGCGATGGACAGGACGCGCTTCGAGCCCGTGCCAATCGGGATCACGCGCGAGGGGCGGTGGCTCGTCGGCGGCGACCCGCTCCAGGTGTTGGCGGTGGAGGCCGCGCGCCGCGCGCTCACCGAGGGTGGCCAGGAGGGCTCGGTCAAGCAGGAGCTGGCGGTACGGGCGGGCGATGCCGCTGGGGAGACGGCGCTCGCACGCATGGAGAGCTCGGAGAGCCTTCCGCCCGGGCTTCGCGAGAAGCTCGACGTGGTCTGGATCATGCTCCACGGCCCGCGCGGCGAGGACGGTACCATCCAGGGCCTGCTCGAGCTGGCAGGCCTGCCGTATGTCGGCGCTGGTGTGCTGGCCTCCGCCGTCGGGATGGACAAGGTCGCCATGAAGGACATGTTCCGCGCCCACGACCTGCCCGTCGTCGACTACCTCGTGGTCAGGCGCCACGAGTGGCGGGCCCGGCCGCCCGGGGTGCAGCGCGCGGTGGGGAAAGCCATCGGCTTCCCCTGCTTCGTGAAGCCCGCGAACCTGGGCTCGAGCGTCGGCATCAGCAAGGTCAAAGCGGCGGAGGACCTGGCGGGCGCCCTCGATCTGGCGGCCGGCCTCGACCGCCGCATCCTCGTCGAGCGCGCCGTCCAGGGTCGCGAGGTCGAGGTCGCCGTCCTAGGCAACGATGCGCCCCAGGCCTCGATGCCGGGCGAGGTCTGCTATGCCGGGGAATGGTACGACTACGAGACCAAGTACGGAGCGGGGCATACGACCTTCAAGGTGCCGGCGCCGCTCCGTCCCGACGTGACCGCGCGCGTGCGCGAGCTCGCCATCCGCGCCTTCCAGGCCATCGACGGCGCGGGGCTGGCGCGCGTGGACTTTTTCATCGAGGGCGACAGCCACGTCCTCGTCAACGAGATCAACACGCTGCCCGGCTTCACCGCGACCAGCGCCTACCCCAAGCTCTGGGAGGCCTCAGGCATCTCCTACAGCGAGCTGATCTCACGCCTGGTCGACCTGGCCCTCGAGCGCCGCTGAGCCTCGCATGGCGCGCGGCTTCGGCCTTCTCGCCGTCCTCGTCTCGCTCCTGATCGTCGGCCTTCTGGCGGCGGTCGGGCTCCAGCGCTACTTCCAGGCCAGCCTCGACCCGCTCGTGGGCGCCACGCCGACGAACAGCGCGAGTCCCGAGCAGGCTGCACGCCTGGCCGAGGCGCAGGCGCTGACGGGGCGGACCATGGCGGCCCTGACGCTCTGCGCCCGGACCAAGGGGGCGGCGGCACGCATGACCGGCGGCAGCGGCGGCTGCTCGCTCGTCGAGGTGGCGGCCAGCGCCGGCGTCGGAGTCAATGGCGCGACGGCTGACGGCCGCTGGCAGGTCACGGTCGCCGAGGTCAGCATGAGCGGCGAGCCCGCTCTGCCCAGAGGCCAGGTTTCGGTGGCGGACGTCGGCGGCAATGCGGCCGGGCTTTCCACCTCGCTCTTCGCCACGCCTGCAGGGATGGTCGCCCGCTGCGCGGCTGGCGGCGCGCCACCGCCCTCGAGCCCCTCGGCCGGCCAGGGCTGCTGAGGCCCGGTGCGAATCGTCATCGCTGGCGGCGGCACCGGCGGACATACGAGCACGGGGCTGGCCGTGGCGGAGGCGCTCCGGGCCGGCGGCGCCGTCGAGATCCACTGGATAGGCAGCCGCGAAGGTCACGAGGCCGCGCGGGTGCCCGAGGCGGGTCTGGCCTTCCATCCCATCGCGACAGGCAAGCTCCGGCGCTACTGGGACCGCCGCAACGTGAGCGACATGCTCGTCAACGTCCCGGCCGGCTTCATCCAGTCGTGGCGGCTCTTGCGGCGGCTCCGCCCGGCACTCGTCTTCACCACGGGCGGCTTCGTCTCCGTTCCTCCGGCGCTCGCGGCTCGCGCTCTCGGCATCCCCCTCGTCATCCACGAGCAGACCGCGGTGCCCGGACTCGCCAATCGCCTGACCGGCCGCTGGGCCTCGCGGATCGCCGTCTCCTACCCGCTGCGCAACGGCGCGCTGCCCGCCGCGCGCGTCGTGCTGACGGGAAATCCCGTGAGGCCCGAGCTGCTCCATGGCAGCCGCGAAGCCGCTTTCGCACGCTTCGGCCTGGATCCGGCCCTGCCGCTGGTTTATGTCACGGGCGGCGCCCAGGGCTCTCACCGGATCAACCGCGCGGTGGGCGAGGCGCTCCCGCAGCTCCTCGGCGTGTGCCAGATCCTGCACCAGTGCGGCGACAACCGCGAGACCGGCGACCACGCGTGGCTCGAGGACAGGGCCCGCGCGCTGCCGGCCGGCCTGGAGCGCCGCTTTGCCGTCAGGCCGTGGATCGGCGCAGAGCTCCGGGACGTCTACGCGGCCGTGTCGCTGCTGGTGGGGCGAAGCGGCGCAGGGACGGTCAACGAGTGCTGCCACCTGGGCGTGCCGGCCGTGTTCATTCCGCTGCCGGGAACGAGCGGCGATGAGCAGACGGCCAATGCGCGGCTCGTCGCCCAAGCGGGCGGTGCCGTGGTGCTGCCGCAGAGCGAGCTCACGCCGGAGCGGCTGGCCGGGACCATCATGGGGCTCCTGCGCGACAGCGCGACGCTCGCGTCCATGAGCTTGCGCGCGCGGAGCCTGGCGGTGTCGGATGCGGCGCTGCGGCTGGCACGGCTCATCCGCGAGATCGCCGGTCTCTGAGGTCGACGTGCCCTCAGGCGCGATGCCCGGGCAGGACAGCAACGGCAGCGACCACGCCGTAGTTCTCCCATGCCTTCGGGCGGAAGTGGCCGTGTAGGGCCGTGTAGAGGCGCAGGAGCCGGCGTGCGGTTCTCCTCAGCCTCCCTCTCTCCAGAGACAGAGGGAGAAGAAGCGGAGGCCCGATGATCGCAATGGAGTTGGGGCTCTGGGCGGCGATCACCATCGCCGTGGCCGGTCCGGCGACATCGCCCGAATATCTGCCGGTCCACGTCGCCCAGGCCGAGGGTTACTTTGCCCAGGAGAAGCTCGAGGTCACGCTCAGGCTCGAGCGCACCGAAGGCGACGCAGCGCGGGCTCTCGGGCGTGGCCAGGCCGATCTCGCGGCGACATCCGTCGACGCCGCCTATCGTCAGGGCCATCTCGCAGGCGATCCGCCGCTCCTGCTCTTCGGCCTCACGGCGGCGGCGCCGGTCGCCATCATGGTCTCCCCGAGCCACAAGAACACGATCCGCTCGCCGGCCGATCTCCGCGGCCAGCCCGTCGGGCTGCCCGGCGCGGGCACTCCGGAGCAGGCCATGCTTGCTTCGGTCCTGGCCCAGGCGGGCGTGCGCCTCCACCAGCTGTCGGTGCAGAGCTTCGGCGAGCGCCGGCTCGTGGGCGCGCTCGAGGAAGGCCAGGTCGCCGCCGCCGTCATGGTCGATCCTTGGGTCACGCGTCTCGCCGAGGAGGGCAAGGTGGCCATCCTCGCCGATCTTCGCAAGCGCGGGGACGCGCGGCGCTGGCTCGGAGCCGAGACCGTTCACGCCGCCGTCTTCGTCCGTCCCGGATCCACGCTCGGCGACCGGGAGCTGACCGCGCTGGCCCGCGCCCTGCTGCGCGCCGTCGCGCACGTGACCCTCGCCCCGCTCGAGGCTCTGTGGCCCGCGCTGCCGTCCGCCGTCAAGGGCAGTCGGGAGGACTTCGCGATACGCGTCAACGGCGCGCGCGAGGCCGGGCTGCCGCGCGGCCGCGTCACCGAGGAGATGCTCAAGGTCAGCGTGGAGCAGGCTCGCGACCGGGCTCCCCTGGCGGCGGCGCTCAAGCTGCCACTGCTCCGCTGGTACCCGCTCATCCTCACGGGCCCGCTCCGAAACGCCCAAGAAACTCCCTAGAGCAACCTGCTAGAGGAGTCCAAAGCGCTGGAGTAGACGGCGTGTGGTCTCGACTGGAAGCCCGACCACGTTGGTGTAGCAGCCGTCCACCGAGCTGACGAGTCGGCCTCCCAGACCCTGCACGGCGTAGGCGCCGGCCTTGTCCAGCGGCTCGCCCGTGGCCACATAGGCCGCGATCTCCTCGTCGGTGGCCTCGGCCATCGTCACCCGCGTGGCGACGGCGGCGGTTTCCTCCCGCCCCGCCGGGGACTCGACGAGGGCCACGCCCGTGATCACCTCGTGACTCCGCCCCCGGAGGGCCCGCAGCATGCGCATGGCGTCGGCCGCATCGGCGGGCTTGCCCAGCAAGGCTCCATCCAGGACCACCTCGGTGTCGGCGCCCAGGACAACGGCCGGACCCGACCAGCGCCGCGCGACGGCGCGGGCCTTGTCGAGCGCGACCGCGATCACGGCCCGGGCCGCGTCCCCGGGCGGGTGGCGCTCCGGAACGTGGCTCGGGTGGACGGTGAAGGCGATGCCGAGACCGGCCAGAAGCTCCTGACGGCGGGGAGACGCCGAGGCGAGAACGAGCGGGCGGCTCAGGACACTATGAGCGGGTTCTTGTCCGTGATGACCCGCGTGTTCTGGTCGAGGGCCTGAGTCAGGAACTTGGGGAGGTTGAAGGAGTGCAGGTGCGCGGCCCCGTTCCAGTAGCCGAGGTCGTCCGGATTCATGCGCTCCGCGATCAGCTGGTCGATCTCGGCAGCCGTCTGCCGGCGAGGATCGATGCCCTTGGAGGCGAGGATGAAGCCCCACGGAGTCCCGAAGCAGGCGATGAACCCCTGGTAGGGCGCGACCACCGGGAAGACCGCCGTGAGCGTCCGGTGGACCGCGCCGTAGAAGAAGAGCTCGTTGATCTTGGTCATGCCCGCCTGCATGGTCATGACCCCGTCGTCGGTGAGCCGGTCGCGGATCAGCGTATAGAACTCGGTGGTGAAGAGCTGGCAGGCCGGCCCCTCTTCCAGCGGCTCGGGCAGGTCCACCACGATCAGGTCGAAGCGCTCCGTGGTCTTCTCGAGATAGGCCCTGGCGTCCTCGTGGAGGACCCTGGTGCGCGTGTCCTCGAAGGCGCCGCGGTGCATCTCGGGCAGGTGCTTCTTGCACTCCTCGACTACCTCGCCGTCGATGTCCACCATGAGGCAGTCGGTGATGGTCGGGTGCCGCAGGATCTCCCGGACCGTGGCGCCCTCGCCGCCGCCGATGACCATGGCGCGAACCGGCCTGGGATGGGCTAGAAGCCCGGGCTGGACCAGGATCTCGTGGTAGATGAACTCGTCGTGCTGGCTCGACTGGATGCGCCCGTCAAGAACCAGGACCTTGCCATAGGAGTGGGTCTCGAAGATCTCCATGAACTGGAACTTGGTCTGGCGGGAGGAGATGGTGCGGGCGATGGCGTGCATGTGGCCCTCGACAGGCGTGGTGCTCTCGAAGAACCACTTGTACTGCGGAGGTCCTGCCATCTACCGGACGGCGGCCGGCCTGGAGAGGGAGGCGGCCGGCTTGTGGGGCATCGGCCCCACGGTGAGGAAAATGCCGCGCTGAAGCTCGACGACGGAGGCCCGGCCGGCGCCGAGCTCTGCCACCAGGTGGTCGACGGCCGCCTGCGGCTGGAGCACGTCTCCGCAGGAGAACACGTCGACGGCCGCGTAGCGGTACTCGGGCCACGTGTGGATGGCCAGGTGCGACTCGGCGATGACGACGACTCCGCTGATGCCGAACGGGTTGAACTCGTGGAAGACGACGTCGACGATCGTGGCTTGGGCGGCCTTGGCGGCTTCCACCATCGCGGTCTTCACGGTCTCAAGGCTGTTGATGGCGTCTGCGTCGCAGTCGAACAGCTCGAGCAGCAGGTGTCGTCCCAGTGCTTGCACTCGTTCCCTCCTCTCCGTGTTTTCTGTCGCTCGGGAAAAATTCACGAGCGTGATTTTTTGAATGTAGGGCCATGTTTTTGGCATTGCAAGAAAAAAATGGCCTCTCGGAGCCGCTCGGCGCGGCCGAAACGCGGGCAGCGGGCCGGCGAAGGAGCCGCAGAGCGGCTCCGCGGAGCCGCCGCAGGCGTCGCCGGAAGCCACTTTTCTCTTGCGTTCCACTCGCGACTCGCTAACATGAGCCGAGGAAAAATTTCCGGGCGGCTCACGTCGACCGCCACGCGATTCACGTCACCAGAAGGAGGCGAGGAGGAGCGAATGGGTTGGAAACCGGTGACCAAGGCAGCGACGACCTCCGGAAGCGCTGAGGGAACGACCTCGCTCAACGCCTTCGACAACGCGCTCCTGGCTGCGGGAATCGGCAACATCAACCTCGTCAAGGTGTCCAGCATCCTCCCGCCCGAGGCGGCCGTCGTGGATCTCCCACGATTGCGGCCCGGCGCCGTCGTGCCGACTGCCTACGCCGCCATGACCAGCGAAGTCCCCGGGGAAGTGGTCGCCGCGGCCGTCGGCTGGGCGCGGCCGGCCGACCCCGCGAAGAACGGCGTCATCATGGAGTTCCACGACAAGGCCACACGCGAGGAGGCGGAGCGGGCCATCGTGTACATGCTCGAGGAGGCCTTCCGGGCTCGCGGCTGGGCCATCCACGAGATGAAGGTCTGCGCCGCCGAGCATCGCGTCGAGCGGACGGGCTGCGCCCTCGCGGCCGTGGCACTGCTTGCCGACGACGACGTCGTCTAGTTTTTGATCCCGGCCAACCCACGCTTCATCGCCTGCCGGGCGAAATACCCGGAGGCCCGGATCGTCCTCTTCGGCATCCCCTTCGAAGGGACGGTCAACCTCCGGACCGGCGCCGACCGGGGCCCCCGCGACCTCCGGCTGGCCTCCGACTCCATCGAGACCTACTCGCCCGTCCTCGAGCGTGACCTGGAAGATCTGGGCATCGCCGACCTGGGCGACTGCGAGCTCGGGGCGGGCAGTCCCCGCGAGCAGCTCGTCCGCGCCCGGGAAGAGATCCGCTCTTTCTGGCGTCCGGGTCTCGTGCCGGTCATGCTGGGCGGCGACCACACGGCGACCGTGCCCGTGATCGAGATCCTGGCGCCCGCCATCCCCGAGCTTCGCGTCCTGCAGCTCGACGCCCACCCCGACCTGCGAGAGGACTTTCTCGGCGAGCGCTACAACTATGCCTCGGCCATGGCCCGGGTCATGGACGTGGTGGCGCCGGAGCGTGTGTATCAGGTCGGCATGCGGTCCGGCGCCCGCGAGGAGTACCGCCGCAAGGCGCCGAACCTCTATCCGGCGCATGTCGTGCACCCCGTCGAGGCCGTCAGGAGCCTGGTACCCGAGCTCCGCCGTCACCCCCTTTACGTCACGATCGACGTGGACGTGCTCGACCCGTCGGAGGCGCCGGGCACCGGCGCTCCGGAGCCGTGCGGCATCACGGCCTCCGATCTGGTCGCCATCGTGAGATTGCTGGAGCCCTGCTCCATCGTCGGCACCGACCTCATGGAAGTCGCCCACGCCTTCGACCCCTCCGGGCGCACGGCCATCACCGCCTCCTGGGTCCTGCGCGAGGCGATTCTCACGTGGTGGGCAAAGTGAAGCCCGGGCGCCGCGCGCGGCCCCGACCAGAGTGGCCCACGGCCAAGAGCGCCCAGCCATGTTGAGGATGAAAACACAGTACTCGGCGCCGCGGTACTACGAGATCGCCTTCGACATGAACCGGAAGCAGGAGGTGGACTTCCTCGTTCACTGCTTCCGGCGCTATGCCAGGCGCCGGGTCAAGAGCGTGCTCGACATCGCCTGCGGCACGGGCCCGCATCTGATCCGCCTCGGCCGCCGCGGCTACCGCATGTCGGGCCTCGACCTCTCGCCGGAGAACATCGCCTTCCTCCGGCAGCGGGCCGATGAAGAAGCCCTCGACGTCGGTCTCCACGTGGGAGACATGACGCGCTTCCGGCTGCCCAGGCCCGTGGATGCCGCGATCTGCATGCAGGACTCGCAAGGGCATCTCCTCACCAACGAGGCGATCGTGGGCCATCTACGCTCCGTGGCAGAGGCCGTTCGCCCCGGCGGGCTCTATGTCTTCGACCGTTACATGTGCTCGTCGTGGACCGACCCGGCCCGGCGCTGGTCCTGGACGCGCCGGCGCGGGCGCGCGACGGTGCGGGCGACCTTCGAGGCGCTCAAGGACTTGAATCCCGTGACCCAGACATTCTTCGAGGACATGGAGCTCGAGGCCGAGGAGGACGGGCGGCGCCAGGTCTACCGGCAGCGCCACGCCTCGCGCATGGTCTTTCCCCAGGAGATGAAGGCGCTCGTCGAGCTCAGCGGGGGCTTCGAGCTGGTGGAATGGTTCTACGGCTTCAAGCCCCGCCTCAAGCTCGACCGGGCCCATCATCCGCTCTTGATGGTCGTGGTCCTGAGGAAGCGCTGACGACACTGCTCTCCCTCACTCCGTCTCTCGCGTGGCCCAACTAGTTCTCAAGCGCGGCGCCGAGCGCCGGGTCAAGGCTGGGCATCCCTGGATCTACCGCACGCAGGTCGCCGACCTCAAGGGCGCGTGGAAGGCCGCGGAGGCGGTCGAGCTACGGGACTCCGGCGGCCGCTTCCTGGGCCGAGGCTTCTACAACCCGCGCCCGTCTCTCTGCTGCCGACTGCTCACCCGCCGCGACGAGCCCGTGGATGCCGCCTTCTTCCGCCGGCGCCTCGAGGCCGCCTGGGAATATCGCAGGACGGCGAGGCTCATCGCGGACGCCTATCGCCTGGTCTGGAGCGAGGCCGACGGCCTGCCGGGCCTCGTGGTGGACCGCTACGGGCCGCTCAGCGTCGTCCAGTGCCTGACGCTCGGCATGGCCACTGCGGCGCCCTGGATCGTCGAGAGTCTGAGCCGCCTCTATCCCGAGGGCCGCGTACACCGCTCGGATGACGCGACGGCGGCGCGGCTCGAAGGCTTCGAGGCCCAGCACGACCCGCCAGGTCAGGAGCTCGTCGTCACCGAAGGCGCCTGCCGCTTCGCCGTCACGCCCGGCACCGGCCACAAGACCGGGCTCTATCTCGACCAGCGAGAGAACCGGGAGCTGACCGCCCGTCACGCAGCCGGCCGGCGGGTGCTCGACGCCTTCTCGTATGCCGGCGCCTTTGCCTGCCACGCCTTGGCAGCGGGCGCCACCCAGGCGCTCCTGCTCGACTCGTCGGCCGAGGCGCTGGCTCTGGGCCGGCGCAACCTCGAACTCAATCAGGTGGCGGGCCGGGCGGAGCTCCGGGAAGGCAACGCGTTCGACCTGCTGAGGGGGCTCGAGGCGGCGGATGAGCGATTCGGCGTGATCGTGCTCGATCCCCCGCCCTTCACGCGCCGCAAGGGCTCGCTCGAGGCGGCGGCGCGCGGCTACAAGGAGATCAATATCCGGGGGCTCAGGCTGCTCGAAACAGGGGGGGTGCTGGCGACCTTCTCGTGCTCCCACCATGTCACGCCGGCGCTCTTCGAGGAGATCTGCCGCGAGGCCGCGGGCGACGCCGGCATCAGCGTGCGCGTGGTCCAGATGCTCAGCCAGAGTCGCGATCACCCGGTGCTGCTCAGCGTCCCCGAATCCCGCTACCTGACCGGCCTCCTTCTCCAGCGCCCCTCCTAGCGTCTCAACCTAGCGTCTCGACGCAGAAACTCGCTGGAGAACTGCCGGGAGGGGCCGGGGGGGGGCGCCCTCCCCGGACCACGCTGACTCGCAACCCGCTATGCTCACTCGTCACGGTTCTGTCACAGCGATTCGTCGACTCGCGGCGCCGGGTGGGGCAGGGGGCCCTCCCCGTGGACCCGTATCTTCTGCGCGTTGCCGAAGGCGGCAACCTCGATCTCGTGGCTCCTTGCGAGAGCTGCAGCGGGTTGCGAGTCAGCGTGGTCCGCGGGGAGGGCCCCCTGCCCCGCCCGGCGCCGTGTCGGCGCGCGGGCTCAGGCCTCGCGGTAGAAGATGAGCAGGAGGCCGATCAGCGCGAGAGAGACGGACCAGATCCTGCCCGGGATCGCGCCCTCGTCGGGCGACAGCCTCAGCTCGAGCCAGCGCCCCCAGCCCACCAGCATGGCCAGCACGCCCAGCGGCGCATGCGTCACCTCGATCAGGTACTCGTACTTCAAGTTAAGCGAGGCGTGCGAGTGCGTGAGCAGGAGCGCGCCGCCGCCAGCGCAGAGGACGGGGAAGATCAGGGCCGCGCGCGGCGCTCGGATGCGGCCCGTGCGCACCAGCCACTCGAAGGTGCCGAAGCCCAGGACGAGCAGCACGAAGACCCGGTGCTGCAACACCTCGGGGTACTGCATGCTGTCCCAGAAGCCCAGGGGACCCAGCGGCCAGGCGCCGGGGTCATTGCGCACGAGCAGGAAGGCGGCCAGCCCGAAGAAGACGAGCGGCCAGTGCCGCGCCCAGCGCGCCCGGCCGGTCCGGTGCAGGATGGCGAGCAGCCCCATGATCAGCACGAAGAACCCCGCGAAGTGGTGGTTGTACTCGGACCACGCGCGGTCCTCGGCCGTGCGCGGCGCGTTCCTGTCGTCGACCGGCATCTCCTCGATGCGCGGCGAGGTGAATGACGGCACGCGCGGCGTGAAGACGTGGCCGACCTCGGCGGGCGTGGCGCGGTCCGTGACCACGTCCACGGCCGGCGGCAACGAGGTCAACGAGGCCGCCGCGAAGAGCACGGTGACCCCCAGGCCGAGCTCCACCTCGATGAAGCGGCGCAGCCTCAGCGAGGACACCAGGTCGGCCGCAGGCAGACGGCGCACGGCGAAAAAGTTGAGTGCGCCCAGCGCCATGAGCAGGCCCAGGATCACGGCCTTGGTCAGCACCATCATCCCGTAGGCGGTGCCAATCACGGCGTAGAGTCCGTCCACGTAGAAGAAGCTGAGCCCGATGCCGCCCGCGACCAGGACGGTGACGGCAGAGAGCGCCAGGGCCGAGAAGCGCTGGAGCAGGACGGGCGGCCACGGGCGACCGCGGCGTCCCACCGTCACGGCCGTCAGGAGCATGAGGCCGCCGACCCAGACGCTCGCGGCGTACTGGTGCACGGCATCGATCACGAGGAGAAACCCCTCGTGCTCGAGCCGGGCGGCGGCGTGGCTGATGGCGGCAGCCGTGGCCGCGAGCACGATGGTAAGACCGACCAGCGCGGCCCACCCCAGCCGCGACTCCGGCCGCCGGCGGAGGGCCAGGGCGCCCGCGCCGAGGGCGAGGCAGGTCAGGATGCGGAGCGCACTCGCCTGGACGTAGGCGGTGCGGAGGACCTCGCTCAGGGGCCAGGGCTGGTCGCCGGCGAGCGCCACCTGCTGGACTCCCAGCGCCAGAAGCTGGCCCACCGCCACCACGGCCGCGCCGGCGGCGACGAGCGCCAGCACGCGGCCGAGAAGAGCGCCCAGCTCCGGCCGCTGACGGGCGGCGGATCGCAGCACGAGGAGCGCGAAGCAGACACCGCCTATGGCCGCGGCCTGACCGCAGAGCGCGAGACCGCGCAGGAGAACGTCGACGAAGCCAGCCACCGGGTCTAGCCCTGCCGCATCCGGTCGGCCCAGAGCCGGACCAGGATGAAGAGCGGCGTGCCGGTGGACACGGGCACGAGGAACCAGGCGGCGCGGCCGAAGAGCGCCAGCACGATGATGACCCAGATGAAGTCGCGATGGGCGACGGCGTCGGCCAGCCGCGCGCCGGCCGACCGCACGCCGCGTGGCCTGGCCGGCGTCACCATGTGCGGCGCCACGGCGGTGGCGGCGAGCGCGGTGCTCGCGCAGGCGAGGCCGCCCAGCAGGAGCGGCCAGGCGGCGTGGATCTCCAGGCTCCAGCCCACGGCCATGCAGGCGAAGACCGCCACGTGCACCACGTTGTCGCCCCAGAAGTCCAGCACGGCGCCCCAGCGCGACTCGAGGAACTTGAGCCGCGCCAGCTCCCCGTCGCAGCCGTCGAGGATCGAATGCAGGAGGAAGAGAAACGCGCCCGTGACCTGGAGTGGCGGCGCCAAGGACAGGAAGAACGGCGCGCCTGCGAGCCCCAGGCTCAGGCTCACGATGGTCATCATGTTCGGCGTCACGCCGGTGCCGACGAGGCGCCGGGTCACGGCGAGCGAAATACGTCGCTCGACGTGGCGCGACATGAAGCCCTCGCTGTCCTTGATGAGGCTCGTGAGCAGCCAGGTCTCCGCGGCCGGCACGTCTTCCGCCGAGTCGAGCACGAAGCGGCCGCGTGGATCGAGCTCGCCGTCGATCTTGGCGAAGGAAAGCCGCAGCCCCGCCATGAGCTCGCTCGCGCCGCCGGCCGCCCGCGCCGCCTCGAGGACGTCGCCCGCGCGCTCAGTCTCGATGACCGCGGCCATGGCCGAATCCACCCAGAGCGTGTCCGGCGGCAGCGGCATCTCGCGGAGCCCACGGAGCCAGTGCGGCTGCGGGATCACGTTGGACGGCAGCAGGATGACGCGGCGGAGCCCCGCGGCCGTGGCGGCATCGCGCGGCAGCGTATCGGAGGCCTCGAGACGCACATCGACGATCCCTGCACGCGCCGCGGCCAGCGCCGTCCGGCGGAGCAGCGGCAGTCCGGCCAGCGGCGCCTCCGGCCGGATGCCGGGCCCGGCGCCTGGCTCGGCAGGCACGACGACGAGCATGGCCGGCGCGCTCAGAGCCGACTTCCCGCGGGCAGCGGCCCGCACGGCAGGGACTCTCCGCTCCGCAGGCTCGACTCCCGCGCGAGCGCTTCGATCTCCACGCAGAGCGCCGCCTCGGCGAGATTGCCGGCCGGGCCCTCGCCCGAGGCCGCCGCCAGGAAGCGATCGGCGATCGGGTGGAACCAGTCGGGATGGTGGGAGCCGTCGGACAGGGGCGGCGGGCAGCCGAAGCGGCGCTCGCTTCCGGCCCGCGTGAGCACGATCGTGTCGCCCCGGAGCTCGATGCGCCCGTCGGTACCCTCGAGCTCCACGGTGTTCCGGCGCTCATCCGCGGCCCAGGTCAGCAGGATATCGGCCGTGGCCTCGGGGAACGTCAACCGCACCGCCGCGGTGTCCTCGACGGCGAAGGCGGTGTGGCGTCGCGTCTCGAGCCGGGCTGCGACTGCCGTGGGTCGCGCGTCGATCCAGGCCGGCACGACATAGGCGACGTGCCAGCCGTGGTCGGTCAGGACGCCGCCCCCGGCGACCGCCGGATCCACGCGCCAGTTCAGGCCCTGGCCGTCGCCGGCCACGGCCGGCCGCGTCCGGAGCGTCTCCCAGAGGACGTGACGCACCCGGCCGATCTCCCCGGCGCTGACGAGCTCCCTCGTGCGCCGGATGATGGGCGCGTGATGCCAGTTGTGCACGGTGTGGAGGACGCGGCCCGCGCGGGTCGCGGCCGCGGCGACCGCCTGGAGCTCCTCGCGCGACGAGACGAGCGGCTTCTCGCACAGGACGTGCAGCCCGCGCTCGAGAGCGCGATGGACGAGCGCGGCGTGGCTCGAGGGCGGCGCGCAGATGTCGACGAAGTCGAGCGCTTCGCGGTCGAGAAGATCCGCCGGGGAATCGTACCAGCGCGCGCCGGGCAGAAGCTCCGCGCACCGGGCGCGCTGGTCGGGCCGGACGTCCGCCGCGGCCGCCAGCACGACATCCGAGCGAGCGAGCCATCCGGGCAGATGGCCGTGGATGGCGACGTTGCCGAGGCCGATGATTCCGCCGCGGCGCATCCTACTGGAGCCGATGCTCGCGGACGACGGCCTCCAGGGCTTCGTCGAGGATCGCGAGCCCGGCCAGAGCGGTGTCTTCGCTGATGAGGAGCGGCGGGTTGATGCGCACGGTGGACGAGTACGTCATCGCGGCGAGCCCGCGGCGCAGGCACTCCTTGTAGAGAGCCTGGGTCACGTCCTTGCCGAGCGGCTCCTTGGTCCGGCGGTCCTTCACGAGCTCCATGCCCAGGAGCAGGCCGCGCCCGCGCACCTCGCCGATCACGCGGTGCTTGTCCTTGAGAGCCTCGAGCCGCTTGAGCATGACGGCGCCGACGCGGTCGGCGTTCTCGACGAGGTTCTCCTTGAGGATGATCTCGAGCGAGGCCAGCCCCGCGGCCGCTGCGAGCGGGTTGCCGCCATAGCTCGATGACGAGGCGCTCGGGTTCGACCAGGGCTTCTTGCTCGTCAGCTCCTCCGTCGAGATCACGGCGGCGAGCGGGAAGCCGCCGCCCATCCCCTTGCCCACGGTCAGGATGTCCGGCACGACCTGGTCGTGGTCGGAGCCCCACATCGCGCCGGTGCGCCCGAAGCCGGTGATCATCTCGTCGCAGATCAGGAGCGCGCCCGCTTCCTTGGCGATCTGCTGGATGGCGCGGAGGAAGCCGTCGGGCGGCACGACATTGCCGGCCGTGCCCTGGATCGGCTCCACGATGATGGCCGCGATCTCCCCACCCGTCTGGTGGCGGATGACGTCGCGGACATAGTCAGCGCAGGCGATGCCGCACTCGGGATACGTCAGGCGGAGCGGGCAGCGGTAGCAGTCGGCATAGGGCGTGAGGTACTGACCCGGGAGGAAGGGCCCGAGGTGGTGCTTGAAGTCGCTGCCCAGGAGTCCGAGCACGCCGCCCGTCTTGCCGTGGAAGCCGCCCCAGAAGCCGATGACCTCGTCCTTGCCCGTGGCCGCCCGGGCAAGTCTCAGCGCGGCCTCGACGGCCTCGGCGCCGCCCGAGAACATCTGGATCCGCGTCAGCCCCTCGGGCGTGATCGAGGCGAGCGTCTCGAGGAAGCGGGCGCGGGCCTCCGTCGTGAAGCTGCCGAACGTGAGCTTCTCGACCTGCCGCTTGAGCGCCTCGACGTAGTACGGGTGGCAGTGGCCGACGGAGCCCACGGCGATGCCGGCGATGAAGTCGATGTATTCCTGGCCGTCCTCGTCCACGAGCGTCGTGCCCTGGCCGCGCGCCATCGCCAGGCCCGCGTAGAGGGCGAAGCCCTGCATGCCGGCGGCGGCGAAGCGACGCTCGCGCTCGACGATGGCCTTCGAGCGCGGGCCCGGCTCGCGACGGTCGGTCATCGAGCAACCCTCCGCAAGCGCGCGGCCAGATAGCCGGCTATGACCGGCGCGGCCTCGTCGCGGTAGAGGGCGAAGCTCGGCCAGGCATTGAGGTCAATCAGGACGAGGCCGCCGCCCGGTGTCACGATCACGTCGCCGCCATAGATCTCGAGCCCGAGCGCCGCGGCGGCGCGGCGCACGAGCCGCGCGAGCTCGGCCTCATCGAAGCGGTGGCCGGCGAGCGTCTGCTCCTTGTGGTAGAACCACCGGAACCACTCCGGCGCGCCATGCCGGCCCCCGCCCGTCCCGATGCCGTAGAACTTGATGAGGTCGCCGGCCACGTGGGGCTGGATCACGGCCAGCGGGATGCCTCGGCCGGCCAGCCCCTGCAGGGCCCGCAGGACGGCGGCCGAGTCGACGGCATGGACGACGTCGCCTTCCTGCGTGTTGTGGACATCGCCCCGCTTGACCCAGACCGGGCGGGACACCTCCGCCCGCGTGTCCGAGGTCGGGACGAGCCGGCTCTCGATGAAGGGCACGCCGGCCTCCTCGAACTGCACGACCATGCGGTCGCGATAGGTGTTGAGCACGGCCGCCGGCCGGTTGACCGCAACGGTGCCGTGTTCCTCCCAGGCGGCGAGCGTCCGCAGCACGGGCACTTGCTCGCACATGAGGAAGATCGCGCGGGGGCGTTTGTCCGCGGGCACGGCGAGCTCGTCGGGGCCCTTGAGGTCCACCTGGAAGCCTCGCGCCTCGAGGTTCTTGGCGGTCAGGCGCAGGATCTCGGCGTCGTCGCTCTCGCGGCCCGGCGAGTGCGCCTCTTCCCTGAAGATGCCCCAGCAGTACGGATCGCCCACGCGGTGCTCCTCCTGTCGGTTCACGAGGCGCGCGTCGCCAGCGACTCGGCTAGCGCCACGTCCTCGGCTCGGTCCACGTCCACGACGGTCTCGATCACCTCGCCGTACATCGGCTCCCCCGAGACCCGGAGCCATTCCAGGTATTCGCGGAGCCGCCCGAGCCCGGCTGTCCCCGCCTCCCGCCGCGCGCGCTCCGAGACGAGGTAGACGCCGGCGGTCACGAGCGCGGGCGGCTCGACGCCGAGCGCGAGGACGCGGCCCGCGGAGTCGATCGTGGCGCCCAGCGGCTTCTCGTCCGCGACGAGCGGCGTCAGCGCGAGCACCGTCGCGTCCACCGGCCGCCGGCGCGCGGCCGTGACGAAGCCCACGAAGTCCGCCGGACGGCACCACGCGTCCACGGTCGAGATGAGCATGCGGCCGGCGTCCGGACCCCCCGCCACGAGCGCAAAGCTCTCGAGCGAGGAGGCCGTGGTCTTCACGATCCAGTCCAGATGCAGGCCGGGAAAGCGACCCTGGGCCCACGCGACGCAGTCGCGCTCGCGCTCATTGACGATGATCCGGAGTGACGAGGTGCCCGCGGCGGCCAGGTTGCGGATCGCCGACTCGAGCAGGGGCACGCCGGCCACCGGCACCATGGGCTTGTGCACCAGGAAGCCCGCCTCGCGCAGGCGGCTGCCCTCGCCCGCGGCGATGATGCCGCCGGAGAGCGCCGGCTCGGATGTCACAGCAGTAGTCCCTCCAGCTCTCGCAGTGAGCGGATCACGCGATCACCCGGACAGCACGGCGTTCCCTGCCGGGCCGGCTCGGGCGCAAGCCAGACATGCCGCATGCCGGCCGCCCGGGCCCCGGCCATGTCGCGGGTCAGGGAGTCGCCCACGACGGTCGCATCGGCGGGCCTGATCCCCAGCTCCTCGACAGCCTTGAAAAAAATTCGCGGGTCGGGCTTGGTCAGCCCCACCCGTGCGCTGTCTACGATGACGCTGAAAAGTCTCGTCAATTCGGCATTATCGCATACCGTCGCGAGATTGCCATAGAAGTTGGAGACGATGCCGAGCCGGTAGCGCGCCGCGAGCCGCTCGAGCAGGGGCCGATTGGCCTCGATGCAAGCGCGGGCCTCGTCGAGAAAGCGCGCGGCGACCCGGCCTCCGAGATCGGGATCGTCAGGTCCGAGCGCCTCGGCCACCCCCAGCGCCACCTGGCGGACCGTGTCCTCGAAGGACAGGGTCTCGGACACCGTGCCCACGAGCGCGTCGTCGGCCGCATAGAAGACCGGATCGAAGCGCACGGTCGACGTGCCCATACCCTCTGCGGCGAAGAGACGGGCGAAGCGCTCCTTCCAGGCCACGCCGTCGGCGTCCAGCGTGCCGCCGAAGTCGAAGAGGACGGCCGCAGATCTCAGGACAGCCCCACCGATCGACGGGCGCGATTGACGTGCTCGTCGAGGCTCTGTGTCACGTCCTCCCCCAGATCACCCAGGTCGCGGGCGAAGTGAATCATGGTGCGCAGCTGATTGAGCGCCCGGATGATATCCGCCTTCTCGCCGCCGACCCCGCGCTGCATGGCGGAGAGAGCCGCCTGCTCGAGCGCGGCGCCGACGGACGCGCGCGCCTCGGGCACCAGGGGCCGCGTGGCGCGGAAGACCTCGAGGGCCAGCGTGTAGAGGAGCGACTGGGGCGACGCGACCGGCGCCTCCACCGTGACGGGCCCGAACTGGATGACCGGGGCTCCGGCTTCGAGCGCCTTGTCGATGGCCCGGTTGAGGAAATCGAAATCGATCGGCGTGAGGACATAGTCGAAGGCGCCGAGCGTCAGTGCTGCCTTGGCACGGGCCGTGTCGGCGGGATCGGCGACCACGACGATACCGATACCGATGTTCACCTGGCGAATGCGCCTGAGCACGTCGAGGCCGTCCATGTCGGCCAGAGCCAGCGAGAGGAGCACGGCATCGGGACGCGCGTGGGCCAGCTCGGTCAGCGCCTCCTCGAGCGTGTGCGCCCGGACCACGGCCAGCTGCTTACCGGCGAGGTAGTCGGCGATCAGCTCGACTTCCGCGGGCTCGTCGTCGACGACGAGGATGGTGCCGCGCGTCCCGGCCATGGACGTTCTCTCGCGGTGGCGGCGCTGCCGCGCTACCCCGCCGCGACGCGCTCGACCCAGCCGGACACGAGGGAGAGAGCTTCGTCGAGCCGCGCGGCGTCCGTGCCGCCCCCCTGGGCCAGGTCCGCGCGCCCGCCACCCCGCCCTCCCACGACGGGCGCCACCTCCTGGACGAGCTTGCCCGCCTGGAAGCGCTTGACGAGGTCCTTCGACACAGAAGCGACCAGATTGACCTTGCCGTCCACGGCCGAGCCCAGGCAGATGACGCCCGAGCTGATGCGCTCGCGCAGCGTATCCACCACGGAGCGCAGGTCTTCGGCGTCGAGGCCGTCGAGGCGCGCCACCAGCACCGGAACGCCCGCCACGGTGCGCGCGGAGGCCGCGAGCTCCTGGGCGCGGCCCTTGGCGAGGCGCGCCTCGAGCTGCTGGAGCTGCTTCTCGAGCTGCTTCTGCTCGTCCAGGAGCTTCTGCAGGCGCTTCGGCAGCTCGAGCGGCGGGATCTTCAGCAGCCCGGCGGACTCACGGAGCGCCTGCTCCTCGCGCCCCACGTGGCGCAGCGCCGACTCCCCGGTGACGGCCTCGATGCGGCGGACGCCGGAGGCGACGGCGCCCTCGGAGACGACCTTGAAGAGCCCGATCTGCCCCGTGGCCTCGAGGTGGGTGCCGCCGCAGAGCTCGGTGGAGAAGTCGCCGATCCTGATGACGCGCACCCGGTCGCCGTACTTCTCGCCGAAGAGCGCCATGGCCCCGCTCTTGAGCGCGGCCTGGAGATCCATCTCGGCGGGCGTGACCACGATGTTGGCCTGCACGTGCTCGTTGACCAGGTCCTCGACCTTTTCGACCTCGGTGTCGCCCAGATGACCGCCGTGGGAGAAGTCGAAGCGCAGGTGGTCGGGCGCCACGAGTGAGCCGGCCTGGCTCACGTGGGTACCGAGAATTTTCCTCAGGGCGGCGTGAAGCAGGTGCGTGCCGGTGTGATGCAGCTTGAGGCCCTGACGCCGGCGCGATTCCACCGTGACCGCGACTTCCTCGTTCTCGTGGAGGCTGCCCTGGGTGATGCGGACGCGGTGGACGATGAGCTGCCCGCCCCGGTAGTACGTGTCCTCGATGGTGCCCTGCCCCTCGCGTCCCACGATGGTACCCGTATCGCCCATCTGGCCGCCCGACTCGGCATAGGCCGGCGTGCGATCCAGAATGACCTCGACGGTCTGGCCCTCACCCGCTTCGAGTAGCCGCTCACCCTCCCCCACTAGAGCCAGGATGCGCGCGGGTGAGGCCAACTCGCTGTAACCGAGGAACTGGGACTTCGGTAGCTGGGCGGAGAGCTGCTGATAAACAAGGTTGATCGGGCTTTCGGTGATCCGGTATGAACCCCCGCCAAGCTGGAAAGAATAGGCACGCGCACGCTCGCGCTGAACATCCATCTCGGCCTCGAACTGATGGAGCGCCTCCGGGGGCACACTCCAGCCCGCATCCTCGAAGACCTCCTTGGCCAGATCAGTCGGGAAGCCGTGAGTGTCATAGAGCGTGAAGAGGAACTTGCCGTCCACGACCTTGCAGGCGTCCTTCGCATGCAAATCGAGATAGTCGCGGATCTTGGCCATCCCGAGATCGAGAGTCTCGGCGAAGCGCTCTTCTTCCTGCTTGACGGCATCAACGACGCGCCCCTGCGCCTCGACGATCTCCGGATAGGCTGCGCCCATGATTTCCACGACGGTCCTGGTCACGTCCCAGAGAAAGGGCTCGGTCAACCCCAGCATGCGACCGTGGCGCATGGCCCGGCGCATGATCCGCCTCAGCACATAGCCTCGCCACTCGTTGGAGGGGGTGACGCCGTCGGTGATCAGGAACGTTGCCGCCCGCGCGTGGTCGGCGATCACCTGCATCGACACGTCGTGCTCGATGCTGGCTCCATAGGCGATCTTCGACAGACGCTCGACGTGGCCGATGAGCGGCCGAAACAGGTCGGTGTCGTAGTCCGAGGCCTTGCCCTGCATCACTGCCGCGATCCGCTCCAGCCCCATGCCGGTGTCGATCGAGGGCTTGGGCAGCGGCGTCAGCTTGCCAGAGGCGTCCCGATTGAACTGCATGAAGACGAGGTTCCAGATCTCGAGCCACCGATCGCATTCGCAGGCGGGCCCGAGACACTTCCGGCCCGCCTGCTCCTCGGCACAGGGAAGATGGTCGCCCTGGTGGAAGTGCACCTCCGAGCAGGGCCCGCAGGGGCCGGTATCGCCCATGGCCCAGAAGTTGTCCTTCTCCCCGAGTCGCAGGATCCGATCGTCGCTCAGTCCGGCGACGCTCTTCCACAGCTGGAAGGCGTCGTCGTCATCCGTGAAGACGGTCGCCTTGAGGCGGTCCTTGGGCAGTCCCCACTTCTGCGTGAGTAGATCCCAGCAGTACTCGATCGCCTTCTTCTTGAAGTAGTCCCCGAAGGAAAAATTGCCCAGCATCTCGAAGAAGGTGTGATGCCGTGCCGTGCGGCCCACGTTCTCAAGGTCGTTGTGCTTGCCGCCCGCGCGCACGCACTTCTGAGCGGAGACGGCCCGGCGGTAGTCCCGCTGCTCCTCGCCCAGGAAGACGCGCTTGAACTGCACCATGCCGGCATTGGTGAAGAGGAGGGTCGGGTCGTCGCCGGGCACGAGCGGGGAGGAGCGCACGACCGTGTGGCCGCGATCGCGGAAGTAGTCGAGAAAGCCCTGGCGCAGCTCGTTGCCTGTCGTGGTCATGGGAGCCCTCATTATACCGGGCCCGTCACCCGACTGCGTCCCCGTCCGCCTGCGCCCCGGTGAGCGCCGAGACGGTGCGCATGACGAGGCCCGGCGGGTAGCCACGTCGCAGCAGGTAGTCGCGAAGACGGGGGGCGGCGCGCTCCCGGGCCGCGCGCAGCAGCGTGGGAAGCCGGCGGCGCCCGGCCGCGAGGCAGCGCTCGGCTTCGCCCACCTCGGCGAAGGCCGCTTCCACCGCCAGCCCCGCCACGTCGCGCGGGATCCCCTTCTGGGCCAGCTCCTGGCGGAGGCGGCGGCTGCCGACGCGACGCGCGCGGGCGCGAGACTCGGCCCAGAAGCGGGCGAAGGCCTTGTCGTCGACGTAGCCGCGACCCGTGAGCTCCTCGACGACGGCACGGGCCACCTCGGCGGGCGCCCCGCGGCGCCGAAGTCGGGATGCGAGCTCGCGCGCGCTCCAGGCCTTCATGGCCAGAAGCTCGAAGGCCGCCAGCTTGGCGGCCTTCGCGTCCAGCTCGGGCATCTCTCGAGGCCCGCGCGCGCGGCCTCGGGGCGGCATCAGCCCTTCTTGAACACGCCCGGGCGGCCGACGTTGGGGGCGCCGACGAAGCCGGGGCTCGACGAGTCCCAGGTCATCTCGCCGGTGGAGAAGATGCCCTTGACCTTGAGGTCGAAGTCGTCCGGGTTGGTCGCGGCATCGCGCGCGGTTTCGTAGGTCACGAGCTCCTGGCGGTAAAGCCCGAGCAGTGACTGGTCGAAGGTCTGCATCCCGTACTGCGCCTGCCCGGCGGCGATGACCGTCGGGATCTGCGGCGTCTTGGCCTTCTCGCGGATGGACTCGCGGACGAGGCCCGTCATCATCATGACCTCGACCGCGGGCACGCGTCCCTTGCCGTCGGCGCGGACGACCAGGCGCTGGGAGACGACGCCCTGGATGACGGCCGAGAGCTGGGCGCGGATCTGGTCCTCCTGGTGAGGCGGGAAGATCGAGATGATGCGGTTGATCGTCTCGGTCGCGTTCAGCGTGTGAAGGGTCGAGAGCACGAGGTGGCCCGTCTCCGCGGCATGCAGGGCGACCTCCATGGTCTCGGCGTCGCGCATCTCGCCGACCAGGATGATGTCCGGGTCCTGGCGAAGGGCGGCGCGCAGCGCCTGCGCGAAGCTCGTCGAGTCCTGGCCGATCTCGCGCTGGCTGATGACGCACTTCTTGTCCTCGTGGACGAACTCGACCGGATCCTCGATCGTGACGATATGGTCGTTGCGGGTCCGGTTCATGTAGTCGAGCATGGCCGCGAGCGTGGTGGACTTGCCGGAGCCGGTGATGCCCGTGACCAGGATCATGCCGCGCCGCTCCAGGCAAAGCCGCTCCAGCACCTTGGGCAGGTGCAGGTCCTCGAAGGGCGGGATGTGCTCGGGGATGTGACGCAGCACGGCGCGGACGTCCCCCTGGCAGAGGAAGACGTTGATCCGGAAGCGGCCGATGCCCGGCACGGTGTGCGCGAGGTCCATCTCCTCGCCTTCCATGAGGGCGTTGTAGCGGATCTCGCCCAGCAGCGTCATGGCCGTCTTGCGCATGAAGTCGCGCGACACGGAAGGCAGGTCGTCCTGGGTCTCGAGGTGGCCGTGCACGCGCACGATCGGGCGCGAGCCGGACTTCAAGTGCAGGTCGGAGGCGCTGCGCTTCACGCACTCGGTCAAGAGCTGGTGGAAGTCCATGGTCGCTCCTACTTGGTGGCCTTCTCGGGCTGCGCCGGCGCGGCTGCGCCGACGGGCTTCAGGCCGAGCGCGGCCCGCACCTTGATTTCCAGATCCGCCAGCACCTTGGGGTTGTCCTTGAGGTACTTCTTGGCGTTCTCACGGCCCTGCCCGATCCGCTCGGTCTTGTACGTGTGCCAGGTGCCGGACTTCTCCACGAGGTTCTGCTCGACCGCGGCGTCGAGGACCGAGCCTTCCTTCGAGATGCCCTCGCCGTAGATGACATCGAACTCGGCCTCGCGGAACGGCGGCGACAGCTTGTTCTTCACGACCTTGACCTTCGTGTGCACGCCGATCGCCTCGGTGCCGTTCTTGATCGTCTCCTGCCGCCGGATGTCGAGGCGGATGGAGGAGTAGAACTTGAGCGCCCGCCCGCCCGTCGTCGTTTCGGGGCTGCCGAACATGACGCCGATCTTCTCGCGGATCTGGTTGATGAAGATGACGGCTCCGCCCGAGCGCGCGATGGCCGCGGTGAGCTTGCGCAGCGCCTGCGACATGAGCCGCGCCTGGAGGCCCGGCAGCGAGTCGCCCATGTCGCCGTCGAGCTCGGCCCGGGGCACGAGCGCCGCCACCGAGTCGATCACGATCACGTCCACGGCGTTCGAGCGCACGAGCGTCTCGGCGATCTCGAGCGCCTGCTCGCCCGTGTCGGGCTGGGAGATCAGCAGCTCGTCGGTGTTGACGCCCAGGTTCTTGGCGTAGATCGGGTCGAGGGCGTGCTCGGCGTCGATGAAGGCGGCCGTCCCGCCCATGTGCTGGGCCTCGGCGATGATGTGAAGCGCCAGCGTCGTCTTACCGGAGGACTCCGGGCCGTAGATCTCGGTCACGCGGCCGCGCGGGATGCCGCCGATGCCGAGCGCGACGTCGAGAGACAGCGCTCCCGTGGGAATGACGGAGATCTCGTCGAACACGCCGCCCTGGCCCAGGCGCATGATGGCGCCCTTGCCGAACTGCCGGTCGATGGACGCGATGGCCAGGTCAAGGGCCTGACGGCGATCGCTCTTCGCTACTTCAGCCATGGGTAATCCTCCGGAGGCGCGCAAACGCCCGATTCGACGAGTAGTTAGAGCATTGTAGGGGCCCGCGAGCCCCAAAGTCAATTAAGACCCGTCACCCAGGGTATCGTGACGCCGCCGCGGGCGCTGTCAATGTCCCGAATGCGATACGGATGGAGGCCTCAGAGCTCGTAGTGAGAGACCAGGGGGAACGAGGCGATGCTGGTATAGCGGGCGCCCGACGGATAGAGGTCGCTCCGCATGAGCGAGATGGCATCGACCGGGATGGTGCCGAAGCTCACGGTCGCCCCGCGGGCCAGAGACGAGCGGATCTCGGCCATGCCCTCGCGCCGCGAGCGTCGCTCGTCCATGACGCGCCCGATGGTCACGTGCGCCTGCCAGGCGCGCGTTTCGAGCGGGAACCCGTGGCTCTCGAGCGCCTGGGCCACGCGTCCCTGGAGCTTACGCACCTCGGCGCTGCCCTCCGAGATGCCCACCCAGATCGTGCGCGGGTGCTCGAGGCCGGGGAAGGCACCGAGTCCCCGGAGACCCATGGTGAAGGGCCCGATGCCCTGGACCCCTTCCTCGAGTACGGGCTTGATCCCGGCCAGCTGCTCCTCGGTCTGGTCGCCGAGGAAGCGCAGCGTGACGTGCAGGTTGTGCGGGGGCACCCAGGCGACGACGCGGGAGAACGGCCGCAGCTTGTCGACCTCCGCCGACAGGGCTCGCCTGACCTGGTCCGAGAGGAGGACGGCGACGAAGGTGCGCGGCATCAGCGCGCCAGGCGCCGGCGCAGCATGTCGAGCGCCGCCTGGGAAGACTGCCATTTGATCGCGGCCCGGCCGCCGGTGAAGCGGTGGCGGCGGACCTCCACGCCTTCGGGAGCGGCGCACGCGAGATACACCGTCCCCACCGGCTTCTCGGCGCTGCCGCCATCGGGGCCCGCTATGCCAGTGACGGCGAGCCCGCACGGCGAGCCCGACGCTCGGCATATGCCCACGACCATGGCCTCTGCCACGGGCGCGCTCACCGCGCCGTGGGCCCGGAGGAGCGCCTCAGGCACGCCCAGCAAGTCCTCCTTGGCGCGGTTCGAGTAGACGATGACGCCCCGCTCGACCCAGCGTGAAGATCCCGCGATATTGGTCAGGCGATGGCCGAGAAGGCCGCCCGTGCACGACTCGGCCACCGAGACCGTCAGACCCCCGTCGAGCAGCAGCCGGCCGACCACGGCCTCGAGCGTGTCCTCGTCCTGGCCGTAGCAATCGAGGCCGAGGGCCGCGCGCACTTCGGCCTCGACCGGCAGGAGGGCGGATTCCGCGAGGGCAGCCGTCGGGCCGCGGCCGGCCAGGCGCACGTGAACATCGCCTCCGACGGGCACGCAGGACACGGCGACCTCGCCCTCCTTGCCAAGCCAAGAGCCCAGGCGCTCCTCGGCGTCCGCCAGGCCGAGCCCCGTCGTCAGGAGCACGCGCTGCACCACCGCTCCGTCGGCGGAGAGAGAGCCGCGCGACTCGAGAAAGTCGCCGGTCATGTCCGCCAGGTGAGGCGAGCCCAGAGGCAGGACGACGATGATGCCGCTCTTCCTCTCGAGGGACCAGCCGTCCCAGCCGTCGGGCGCAGACGGCAGGAGGAGGGCGCCCTTGGGGAGAAGCGCGAGGCGGTCCAGCCGCCGGGGCATGGCCTGCCCGCGCTTCGCGAAGGCAGCCTCGAGCAGGGCCAGCCGCTTCTCGTTGAGGACCAGCCGCGCGCCCGTCAATCGCGCGACCAGGCGAGGCACGAGCTCGCCCGCCGAGCCGCCGGGCTGCGCAAGCACCACCAGGAGCCCGCCCGCCTCGAGCGCGCCGCGCAGCGCGGCCTCGAGCGCCGCCTCGCTCTCGTCCACCACCTGGCGCGAGGCGACCTGGACGCCCGCGGAAGCCAGCGCGCGTGCCACGGTGCGGGCCGCCGTGTCGTCGGCCGCGCCGTCCGCGACCGTGAGGACCCACGCCGCGCTCACGCGGGCACCCCGAAGAGCATTCGCGCCCCCATCAGCAGGACGAGCGCGTAGAGGCCGGCGATCAGGTCATCCACCATGACGCCGAAGCCGCCGCGAAGGGCCTGGCTCTCGCGGGCGGGGAAGGGCTTCCAGATGTCGAAGAGGCGGAAGAGAAAAAAGGCCGACACGAACACGGCCGGCGTGCGGGGCAGGAACAAGACGGAGAGCATCATGCCCGCGAACTCGTCGATGACGATGAGCCCGGGGTCCTTGCGCCCGAGCACGGCTTCGACGCGGTGCGACGCCCAGAAGCCGAGCGCGGTGACGATCACGAGCGCCACCGCGAGCCAGAGGGGCGTGAACGGGATGAACCACAGGCCGACCGCGGCCACCAGGCTGCCGGCAGTGCCGGGCGCAACGGGAGAGTACCCGGCGCCCCCGCCGCTGGCGATCGCGAAGGCCAGGCGGTCGGTCGAGCGGATCGCCTACTCTCCGACGAGCTCGTAGCCGTCCACTTCGACGATGTGGACGTCCGCGAAGCGTCCGGGCGTGAGGCGGGCATCGCGCAGATAGACCACGCCGTCGATCTCCGGGGCCTGTCCTGCGGTGCGCCCCTCGAAGGGAAACGCCGGGTCGGCGCTCGTGCCGTCCACGAGGACCGTCTGACGCGTGCCGAAGAGCGCCTTCTGGCGCTCCCACGCGAGACGATCCTGGAGCTCCTGCACCTGCTGCGCGCGCTCCGCCATCAGCTCGGCGGGCACCTGGCCCGTCATGGTCGCGGCGGGCGTGCCCTCCTCGACCGAGTAGGTGAAGACGCCGAGGCGGTCGAAGGCCGCGTCCTCCACGAAGGCCAGCAGGTTGTCGAAGGCGGCGTCCGTCTCGCCCGGGAAGCCCACGAGCACCGTGGTGCGGATCGTGACGCCAGGGATCGCGTCGCGGAACTGCGCCACGATGTCCTTCATCCGGCGGGCCGTCACCGCGCGGCGCATGGCGCGCAGGATCCCGTCGTCGCCGTGCTGCACCGGCATGTCGAGATAGGGCACCACGCGCGCGCGCCGCCATTTCTCCACCAGGCGCTCATTCACGTGCGCGGGGTGAAGATACATCGGACGTATCCACGGCATGCGCGTGTCGGACAGCGCGAGCAGCAGGTCGCCGATATCCCCGTTGGCCGGCAGCTCGCGTCCGTACGCGAGCGTGTCCTGCGAGACCAGGATGGCTTCCTGGATACCCTGGCGCGCCAGCCCCTCGACCTCGGCGACGATGTCCCTGAGGCGACGGCTACGATGGGATCCGCGAAACTGAGGAATGGCGCAGAAGGTGCAGCCCATGTCGCAGCCCTCGGCGATCTTCACATAGGCATACGGCATGCGGCCCGTAAGCAGGCGCGGCGTCCGGGCATCGTAGAGATAGCCGGGGGGCGCGCTCGTCACCCAGTCCTGGCGTCCCTCGGCCTGGCCCACGAGCTCCACGATGCGGTGGAGCGCCGAGGTGCCGAGGATGGCATTGACCTCGGGAATCTCCTTCAGGATCTCGCCGCCGTAACGCTGGGTCAGGCAGCCCGTCACGATCAGCGCCCGGGCGCGACCGATCTCCTTCACCCGCGCGAGGTCGAGGATGGTGTTGACCGATTCCTCGCGGGCCCGGTCGATGAAGGCGCAGGTATTGACGATGAGGCACTCGGCCGCCTCGGCGGCGCCGGTGAGCTCGTGACCCGCCTGCGCCAGCATGCCCTGCATGAGCTCGGAGTCCACCTGGTTCTTGGGGCAGCCGAGGGTCGTGAAATGGACTTTCATGGGGAAGCGTTATGATCCCACACGGCTCGGAGGGAAGCAAACGCCGGGGCCGGAACCCGCATTGACTGCCAGGAGTTCTATCGTTATCGTGTGTGCCATGTCCGGGCGGCGCGTGACCCTCGCTTCCTCTCTCTTCCTGGCGACGATCCTGACGGTGGCTGCCGCAGGACCGGTCTGGGCCCATGAAGGGGGCGCCTCGGTCGTCCTGTGGGCTCCCGTTTCCGCCGCCGCGCCAGCCGTTCCATCGGCCCTCACGCCGGCATCAGCCGCTTTCCAATTCCACTGGATGGCCCTGGCCGCGTTGATCGTGCTCCTGACCGTCTGGCGGCGCTCCCGCTCGGCTGCGGCAGTCGCGCTGGCGCTCGCCCTGTGCACCTTCGCTTTCGAGCGCGGCGTGCATTCGGTCCATCACCTGGGCCAGGTCGTCCAGGAGAACGAATGCGCCGTGGCCGCCTCGGCGTCGCACACGGACGCCGCCGCTCACGATGCGCCAGGAATCGGCGCTCCGGATCTTGTCGCTGCGGGCCCGACACCCGAGGACTCGGGCCCGGGAGTCGCCGCTCTCCAGCTCTCCACAGAACAGGGACGCGCCCCGCCCGCTCCGCTCGCCTGATCGCTCGATCTCTCGCAGCTCGCAGGCCCTCATCGATCAGGGAGAGGAGCCACTCATGCACCATACCGTTGCTCGTGCCGTCGTATCTACCGTCGTCGCCGCCCTCGGGCTGGCCGCCGCGGACCCCGCACACGCCCACGGGCTCGCCGGGAAGCGCTTCTTTCCTTCCACGCTGACGCTGGACGACCCGTTCGTGGCCGACGAGCTCTCGCTGCCGACGGTCTTCCATATCAAGGAGCCGTGTGACGGCGACACACCCGCCCGCCACAGCACGGAGGTCTCGGGCGAGCTCTCGAAGCGTCTCCTGCCCAACCTGGGGCTCACGCTCGAGGGCGGCTGGCGCAATCTCGACCCGGCGCCCAATGGCAGGACTGAGGGCGGCTTCGACAACCTGGAAGTCACGCTCAAGTACCAGTTCTTCACGAGCGCCGCGCACGAGACCATCCTGTCACTGGCGCTCGGCTGGGAGGTGGGCGGCACGGGCCGGCCAAAGGTCGAGGCCGAGTCCTTCGACGTCATCAAGCCGACACTGCTCTTCGGCAAAGGCTTTGGCGACCTTCCTGACTCGCTCGGCTGGCTCAAGCCTCTCGCGGTGACGGGCATCGCCGGCGGCGAGCTGCCGACCCGAAGCGGCACGAAGACCCTGCGCCTCAACGACGACGGAGACCTCGACATCGACATCGAGAAGAACCCGACGATCTTCCACTGGGGCTTCGCCGTGATGTACAGCCTTCCGTATCTGCAGTCCTTCGTGCGTGACGTGGGGCTGCCCGTCGTCCTGAATCGGCTCATTCCGCTGGTCGAGATCGACATCACGAATCCGCTGGATCGCGGCTTCGCGGGGAAGACGACGGGCACGGTCAATCCGGGCATCATCTGGGCCGGCAGGTACTTCCAGGTCGGGCTCGAGGCGGTGATCCCGATGAACGAGCGGACCGGCAAGAACGTGGGCGCGCGCGCGCAGCTACACTTCTTCCTCGACGACATCTTCCCGACTACCATCGGACGGCCGCTCTTCGGACGATGAGGAGCGCGCGGCTCGGCTTGATCGTGGTCCTCGCGCTGGCCGCGGCGGCCCCCGCGTGGGGCCACGCCTTCCTCGACCGCGCGGAGCCGCGAGTGGGCAGCACCGTCAAGTCGGCTCCCGCCCAGGTGCGGGTGTGGTTCACCCAGAACCTCGAGCCTGCCTTCAGCACCCTCGAGGTCGTCAACGAGCGGGGCGAGCGCGTGGACAAGGGCCCGGCTCAGCCCGATCCGGAAAATCCCGCGGTGCTCCACGTACCACTCAAGCCGGTCGGGACCGGGACCTACCGGGTCAGGTGGCGCGTGCTCTCGATCGACACCCACGTCACCGAGGGTGACTTCACGTTCCGCGTCGGTCCCTAGCATCTGCAGGAGCGCGGCACGATGACACGGTCGAGCCAGAGCTCAAAGACGGGGCGGGATCGGATTGCCAGGCGAGCTAGGTGGAACGATAGTTCGTGAACTGGAGCGCGATGCCGAGATCCTTGCCCTTGACGAGGGCGATCACGGCCTGGAGGTCGTCGCGGTTCTTGCCCGAGACGCGCACCTGCTTCTCCTGGATAGAGGCCTGCACCCGGATCTTGGAGTCCTTGATGAGGCGGACGATCTCCTTGGCCTTCTCCATCGGAATGCCGTCCTGGAGGGTGATGCGCTGGCGCACCGTCCCGCCCGCCGCCGGCTCGGGGTCCTTGATCGTGAGGGCCTTGAGATCGACGCCGCGCCGGTGGAGCTTGGACTGCAGGATGTCAAGGACGGCCTTGAGCTTCATGTCGTCGGCCGAGGTGATGACGAGGTCCATCTTCTCCTCGGCGATCTCGTTCTTCGAGCCCTTGAGGTCGTAGCGAGTCTCGACCTCGCGCTTGGCCTGGTTGACGGCGTTGGCGACCTCCTGCATGTCGACCTTGCAGGCGATATCGAAGCTGTTCTCGGCTGCCATGGCGACTCCTGGGCGGCGCTTACCGCATCTCGAGCGGGACGACCGCCGCCCCCTTGGGCGGCGTGAACGTGAAGAGGGTATCACTGAGGCCGGGGTTGATCGCGACACGATTGAACGACATGGTCACGGTGTTCTGGAGCTGGTCGTAGAGCACGGCCTCCCTGACCACATGGTCCTTGGGGTCGAGCGTCAGGATGAGGCGCGTCAGCAACGGGGTCGGCTTCTTCGGCGTGAGGTCGAGGACGGGCCGGCCCGCGCCGTCCGTCTTGTTGGCCGGGTTCAGGAAGCGCACGCTGAACTCCTCGCGCACCTTCCCCAGGCCCTGGAGGAAGCTCCCCGCGGGTCCCGCCAGCGCCTTGGGCGCCTCTCCCTTGTTCACCTGGTTGAGCTCAGGCGTGTAGACCCAGAGGTAGGTGCCGTCCGAGACGATCTGCTGGGGCGAGGGGGTCTTGTAGTCCCAGCGCATCTTTCCGCCCTTCTTGAAGTAGACCGTGCCCTCGGCCTTGACGTCCTGTCCCAGGCTCTTGTTCCGCGCCACCTGCGTGAACTCCGCCTTGAGGTCGTTGATCTTGCCGTAGGTGTTCTCGAGGCCGGAGACCACGGCATCCAGCTCCTGCGCAGACACAGCCACCGGCAGGACGAGCATACTTGCGACAAGAAGCGCTGCGAGGCCCCTCACCCTACCCTCTCTCCAGAGGGGAGAGGGGTGCTTGAGGCAGAGGGGAGCGCCTTTCTGCGGACGCATCACTTGCTTCGCTTCGAGAGGTATTCCGGGCCGACGAGGATCTCGCGTGGCTTGGCGCCCTGGCCGGGCCCGATCACCCGATCCTGTTCCATCATGTCGATGAAGCGCGCGGCCTTCGGATATCCCAGACCCAGCCGCCGCTGCAGGAACGAGATCGAGGCCGCGCGCTGGGAGATGACGAGGTTGACGGCGTCCCAGTACACGTCGTCCCGGTCCTCGCCCCCGCCGCCGGCGTCCTCATCGAGCACCGGCAGCTCCACCTTCTCGTAGACCGCCGCGCCCTGCTTGCGCAGGAAATCGCAGATCGCCTTCACCTCCTTGTCCGCGACCCAGGAACCGTGCACACGCATCTGCCGCGAGGCGCCCGGCGGGACGAAGATCATGTCGCCGCGCCCCAGGAGCTGCTCGGCCCCGTTGGCGTCGAGGACCGTGCGCGAGTCGACCTTGCTCGCCACCTGGAAGGCGATGCGCGTGGGGAAATTGGCCTTGATGAGGCCCGTTACGACGTCCACGGAGGGGCGCTGCGTGGCCAGGATCAGGTGGATGCCGACCGCGCGGGCGATCTGCGCCAGGCGCACGAGGGAGTTCTGGACCTCGCCCGCCGAGACCATCATGAGGTCGGCGAGCTCGTCGACGACGACGATCCAGTACGGCAGCTTCTCCTCGGGCGGCACTTCCTTGTTGTAGCCCTCGATGTTGCGGACGGCCTTGGCCTGGAGCGCCTTGTAGCGATCGTCCATCTTGCCGACGATCCACTTGAGCCGCGCCGAGGCCTCCTTGGCGTCGGTCACGACCGGGGCCAGGAGGTGCGGGATGTTCTCGTAGACGCCGAGCTCGAGGCGCTTGGGGTCGATCAGGAGGAAACGCACATCGGCGGGCGTCGCCTTGTAGAGGAGCGAGCAGATCATCGTGTTGAGCCCGACGCTCTTGCCGCTGCCTGTCGAGCCCGCGATGAGCAAGTGCGGCATGACCGTGAGGTCGGCGACCACGGGGTTGCCCGTCGTGTCCTTGCCCAGCGCCAGCGGCAGCCGGCCCTTGGCTTCGACGAACTCTGGCGTGACCAGGATCTCGCGCAGGTAGACCGTCGATTGCTCGGGGTTCGGCACCTCGACGGCCACCGTGCCGCGCCCCGGAATGGGGCCGATGATGCGCACGGCCGCCGCTTTCATCGCGAGCGCGAGGTCGTCGGCCAGGTTGACCACCTGGCTGACCTTGACGCCGGCCGCCGGCTCGAACTCGTACGAGGTGATGACGGGGCCGGGGCTCGCCTGGACGATGTGGCCGCCGACGCCGAAGTCCTCGAGCTTCTTCTTGAGCGTCTGGGCGTTGCCCTCGAGCTCTTCGCGAGTGCGCGTGAGCTCCGAGGCGGGCGGGGCCTGCAAGAGCCCCACCGGCGGGAGCTGGAAGGCCCTGGCGCCGCTCTTGCCGAAGTCGAAGGTCTCCTGCCAGGCCAGGCCCTTCTCGACGAGCGATCCCTTGGGCCTGGCCGGCTCCTTGACAACGAGCCGCGGCGGCTCCACGGGCTCTTCCGCCTCCACCGCGGGATCGGGCCGCGAAGCCATGGAGCGCGCCGCCGGGCCGGCCGCCGCATCCCCGTGGAAGAACGGCAGTCCTTGGAGCCGCATGCCCGCCGCGCGCGACATGACGTGGAGCGAGATGCGGGTGATGAAGAGCACGGCGACAGGGATGAGCGCCACCAGGATGATCCAGGTGCCGACGGTGCCGACCGAGCCACGGAGAGCCTCGGACACGGCCCAGCCGAGGACGCCGCCCTTGTGGATGCGTAGCTCCGAGAGCGTGTCGGACGCGCGCGTGAGGATGCCCGTGACGCTGACCAGGAGCAGCGCGAGCCCCACGCCGGCGGGCCAGCCGGTGACCATGCGTGACCGGATGAAGGCCGAGGCGCCGTAGCCGGCCAGGAGCAACGGGAAGAGATAGCCGGCATAGCCGAAGGCCCAGAAGAAGGCCCAGCCGAGCCAGACGCCCACGGGCCCCACGGGGCTCGACTGGTCGAGGAGATGCAGCGTCGGGTCATAGGCGTAGAGCGCCACGCCGCTGAAGCCCGAGAGCGCCAGCGCGAGGATGCCCTTGACCTCGCGCACCCAGCGCCCCTGCTCGCGCCTGGCCCTCCGGGCGGCCCGCGCGGCGGCGTCGCTCTTCGTGCCCGGCGGCCGCGGCGACGCGCCGTCGGCCAGTCTCTCGGCTCGCTCGGCCATCAGACCTCCAGGACCAGCGGGATCACGACCGGCTTGCGGTCGAAGCGCTGGTTGATGAAGCGGCGTACCGCGCTCCGGACGATGGCGCCGATCAGCTCGCGGTCAATCACCTCGGGCTCCTCGCGCGCGGCCAGCGCCTCGCGGATGGCCAGCTTGACTTCTTCCATCAGCTCGTCTGACTCCTTCACATAGACAAACCCGCGGGAGGCGATCTCGGGTCCCGCCACGACGAAGCCGGAGGTCTTGTCGATGGTGAGCGCCACGACGACCATCCCTCCCTCGGCCAGGAGCTGCCGATCGCGCAGCACCACCTGCCCCACGTCGCCGATGCCCTTGCCGTCGACGAAGACGCGCCCGGCGGGATAGCCCGCCAGCACCCGGGCGCCCGACTTCGACAGCTCGAGGCCGAGACCGTCCTCCACCAGGAAGATGCGCTCGGCGGGAATGCCGCTGCTCTCGGCCAGCCTCGCATGCTGGAGGAGGTGCCGGTATTCGCCGTGGACCGGCATGAAATAGCGGGGGCGCGTGAGCTCGATCATGTGCCTGAGATCCTCCTGGCTGGCATGGCCCGAGACGTGGACGAAGGCCACGTCCTCCCAGAGCACCTCGGCGCCGAGGCGGAGCAGCGCATTGATGGCGCGCCCGATGACCCGCTCGTTGCCGGGAATGACACGCGAGGAGAAGATCACGAGGTCGCCCGGGCCGACCTCGACGTACTTGTGCTCGCCCGCGGCAATGAGCGACACGGCCGAGTGGGTCTCGCCCTGGCTGCCCGTCGAGAGAATGACCTGGCGCCGGGGCGCCAGCTCGCCCAGCTCCTCGAGGGAGACGAGCAGCCCCTCGGGCACCTTGAGATAGCCCATCTCGGAGGCCACCGTGACATTGGCGACCATGCTGCGGCCGAGGAGGGCGACCTTGCGCCCGCAGGACCTTGCCAGGTTCAGCACCTGCTGGATGCGGTGGATATGCGAGGCGAAGGTGGCGACGACGATACGCCCGGGCGCCTCGGCGAAGCGCCCCTGCAGAGCCACGCCGACCTCGGTCTCGGAACCCGTGCGGCCGGGCCGCCCGACATTGGTCGAGTCCGAGCAGAGGGCGAGCACCCCCCGGTCGCCGAGCGCCCGGAACCTGGCAAAGTCAGGCTGCTCGGCGTCCACCGGATGATCGTCGAGCTTGAAGTCGCCCGTGTGGATCACCGTTCCTACCGGCGTCTCGATGGCAAGGCCGATGCCGTCGGCGATCGAGTGGGTGACGCGGATGGGCTCGATGGCGAGCCCGCCTATCCGGATCTCGTCCCCCGGCTCGTAGGGTCGCAGGTCCGCGCCCTCCAGCGCGCCCAGCTCGGCGATGCGATGGCGCGCAATCGCCAGCGTGAGCGGCGTGCCGTAGACGGGCACGTGGAACTCGCGCAGGAGGTAGGCGAGCGCACCGATGTGGTCCTCGTGACCGTGGGTGAGCACCACCGCGCGGAGGCGCGCGCGGTGCTCACGCAGGTAGGCGAAGTCCGGGATGACGTAGTCCACCCCGGGCATCTCGTCGTCCGGGAAGAGCAGGCCGCAGTCCACGGCGACGATGTCGTCGCCAGACTCCACCAGCATCATGTTGAGACCGATCTCCCCCAGGCCCCCCAGCGGGATGAGGCGGACGGCGGGCTCGGCGGGGACGTCGATCGGGACCGGTTCCGGTCTGTAGATGGTGCTCACGGCGGCGCGTTCATGGTATCACCCCGCCGCGGCGGGACGAAAGAACGGGACGTCTAGGCTGGACTGTTCGCGAGACAACGCCACCCTCACCCAGCCCTCTCCCTCTCCGAGGGAGAGGGATTTATCGCTCTTCACCAGAATCTGTACGGACCCCTGTCGGGATGCGGGTGCTGGAAATGAGGGAGAGCATCGGCTCCGAAACTGATAGATCTCCTGACGTGACTCGCCATCACGGACAGGAGGGAGCCGATGCCCGAGGAGATC
>WNGF01000063.1_pt1 | contig 151384 bp, 128 predicted proteins | sample 5400641 | NCBI WGS metagenome assembly WNGF01 (sample SAMN13153371, study PRJNA577476) | soil metagenome | isolation source: 80 cm soil or saprolite under grassland replicate 2 | place: USA:California | collected 2016-06-15 | reverse complement strand
AGCACCAGCGGCTCCAGCCTCGTATCACCCATGCCACCAGCAGACCGCGGGCCAACGGCCTCGTCACCACCAAGCCGGGATCTGAAACAAAACACGACTCACGTGGTGATGAGAAAACCCAAGACCGGGACACTAGGCCGCTGCCGCCAGCCTGCCGGGTATGATCCGGCTCGTTGCGGAGAACATGTCGCTTGCCCCTGAGCGGCAGCCGCACGGCAGGCAGGTGATCGCCGATGGTGGCCCGTGTACGACCATGATCCGGAGGATGTCGACGTCCTGGGCTGGGACGAGTTCATCGCGCGCCAGTGGGAGTCGATCTTCGCCGGCTACCGGACCGGCAGCGGCCTCAGGCGGACCGGCCGGCGGTGGAGCGACCTGATCCAGGCGGGCCTCGGCTGCCCGCAGGAAATTGCCGACATGCTGGTCCGGTCCCAGGTCATCGACCGGGTCGACCGTGACCTTGAGGGGACAAGGAACCCGACCGACGTCGTCGCCGGGATGTACGACGTGCTCGCCAAGATGGGGGCAGACCTGCGGGAGCTGGCGGCGGACGGGATGCCGGCCGCCGCCGGACTGCTTGACCAGCATGCCCGGCTGCTCGCCGCGGTGCACGCGTACGTGTTCGGCCACGAGTCAGGCGTGGCCCTTCCCGGCGCCGAGTAGCGGGAGCGGCAGCTGAAGGCGCTGGGCCGTGCTGCCCTGCCGTGCGCCGCCGGAGAAACCCCGGGCCACTGCTGCTACGCCGAGGATGAACACCCGTTCCCGGCCGCGTCATGGTGGGGCAAGATGCCCGGATGAGGCTTCTGGTACTGGGCGGCACCCATCACGTCGGCCGGGCGGTCGTGGAAACCGCGCTCGCCCGGGGCGACGATGTCACCACGCTGACCCGCGGCGTCAGCGGGCTGTCCGCCCCAGGGGCGCTCGCGCTGCACGGCGACCGTACGGACCCCGGGGCGTTGCGCGCGGCGCTCGGTGACGCCGAGTGGGACGCCGTCATCGATACCTGGAGCGGCGCGCCGGCCGTGGTCGGGGACTCGGCCACGCTGCTGAGGGACAGGGCAGGTCACTACGGCTACGTGTCGAGCCGGTCGGTCTACACCTGGCCGGTCGCCGTCGGCCTCGACGAGAGCGCGCCCGTGGTCGACGGCGACCCGGCCGATACGAACAGCGAGGACTACGCGGCGGCGAAGCGCGGCGGCGAACTCGCGGCGCTAGCGGCATTCGGCGACCGGACCGTGCTCGCGCGGGCCGGCCTGATCCTCGGCCCGTACGAGATCGTCGGCCGGATGCCGTGGTGGCTTGGCCGGATCGAGCGCGGCGGTGACATGCTCGCCCCCGGCCCGCCGGACCAGCCGCTGCAGTACATCGACTGCCGCGACCTGGCCGCCTGGATGCTGTCCATGGCGGATCGCGGGCAGGGCGGCACCTTCAACACGGTGAGCGAGCCGGGTCATACGACCATGGCTGGCCTGCTGCAGGCCGGCATCAGCGTGACCGGATCGGATGCCCGGCTCGTCTGGGTCTCGCCGGAGGTCATCGAGGCCGCCGGGATCGAAGCCTGGACGGAGCTGCCCATCTGGGCGCCGCCGGACAGCGAGGCAGCAGGCCTGCACGGCGGGAACGTTGACGCCGCCGTCGCGGCCGGCCTGACCTGCCGTCCCGTCGGGGAGACCATCGCCGCGACCTGGGCCTGGCTGCAGGCCGAGGGTTACCCGCCGCCCCGCCCCGGGATCGGGCTGGATCCGGAGAAGGAACGCCAGGTGCTCAAGGGCCTGCCCGGCTAGCCGCGAGTGCCGCGAGCGGCTGGCCGCCAGCGTTCGATGCAGGCTCGCGCGTGCTCCGGGCCAGCCAGGCCGTCCCAGAGCACGCGGATCGCCCTCAGTGCCCGTAGACCGGAATGATCGTGGCCCGGGCCAGCGTGTGGAATCCGAGGTTGAAGCCGGCCACCGCCGGGGAGACGTCCGAGTCGATCCCGAGCGAGTCGGTGTCCAGGGCGTGCACGGTGAACACGTAACGATGCGGCCGGTCGCCGGGCGGCGGCGCCGCGCCGCCGAAGTCCTTGGTGCCGTAGTCGTTGCGTACCGAGAACGCGCCGTCCGGCAGGCCGGCGCCGCCGGCCGCGCCAGCGCCCGCCGCAAGCTCGGTCACCGCAGCGGGGATGCCGAAGACCAGCCAGTGCCAGAAGCCCGATCCAGTCGGAGCGTCAGGGTCGAAGCACGTCACCGCGAAACCCCTGGTCTCGGCCGGGAACCCGTGCCAGCTGAGCTGGGGCGAGACGTTGTCACCGGACATGCCGAAGCCGCTGTAGACCTGTGCGTTGCCCATCTGCTCGCCGTCGGCCACGTCCTTGCTCTGCACAGTGAACGACGGCACCTGCGGCAGAAAATCGTGGGGCAGCGGCGCCCGATCAGTCATGGTTGCCTCCTCGTTAATGCGGCTAAGCGTGGCCCTCGCCAACGCTACTGGAGAGTGCGCTGGCGGCGGCACTGGCACCCTGGGCCCCGTAACTGCCGGCCTGAGATCACCGCAGTCGCTCTCGCCGGCCTTCCGGTCAGAGCAGAATGGCCTACGTTGGCGGTGGGCGGTCCGGCGGAAATGCGGCCGGCGGCGGGCAGCGGGGCAATCAGAAGGGTTCGGCACGAGCGTGAGGCTGGCACGCGTTCCCGCGGGCTGGGCGCGGCGGGCTGTGCTCGCGGTCGTGCTCGCCGGGGCTGCTGTCATCCCTGGTCATGCCGTCGGCTCTGCGACCAGGGCGTGCAGCGGGCCGCCCTGCGGGCAGGCCGGGAAGGTGCGGTGGGCCCGGCCGCTGCCCGGCTCCTGGACGGCCAGCGATATCAGCGGAACGGTGCTGGCCGCCGGGCAGGCGTACGCGGCGGTCGGCGGCCGGGTGGCCGCGATCGGATTCGGCCAGACTGTTGCCGCCTACGACACCCGCACCGGGACCTTGCTGTGGATCAAGGAGCTCGCCGGATTGCCGGGCGCCGCGTCGGTCGCGTCGGTGCGGGCCTGGCCGGGCGTGGTGACCGTCGGCGTCAGCATCCCGCGGCCCCAGCCCGGCCGGGCCGTGCGGCGGGAGATCGTGCTGCATGCCAGGACCGGGGCGAGGGCCGGGGCCTATCCGGCGGCCGCGTACGGCGGTGCTGTATCGGCCAGCCCCGCGGCCACCGTGATCGTCGGCCGGAACTCGGTGACCAGCTACGACAACAAGTCCGGCAAGGTCAGGTGGCGACGGCGGACCGGCCGGGTCGCGCAAGCGTGGCGGGTGGACGGCAACGACCTGTACGTCACCGTCGCGGCCGGCGGCTACCTCGGCACCGCGCCGGTCACCGCGCTGCGGCAGATCAGCCTGGGGACCGGCGCGCAGCGGATGATCCGGCCGCACGGCCGCTCGTTCGCTGGCGTGCTCAGCGGCGCGTTCCACGGTGTGGTGATCTTCTCAGGGGCGAGCGGGGTGACTGCCTACAGCGGGGCGACAGGGCAGCGCCTCTGGGCGCGCGCGCATGTTGTCCCGCAGAGCGTTGATGAGGTGCAGGGGCGGCTGTATCTCACCAAGGGCAGCACGCTGCTCGGAGTAAACCCAGAGACCGGCGCACGGAACCGGCGGAGGGTGACGCCTGGCGCGTCCGGCCTGTACGGCGTGCGTAACGGCGTCGCCCTCGGCCTGGACCAGGGGCCCGAGGGCGACGCGTGGGGCTACGACGTCGCGAGAAAGCGGGTGGTGTGGACCACTCCGCAGCTGCCATGGCCGCACTACTTCGTCGACCTGTCCGGCCTCGGCGGCAGCGCCGACGGTGCGAGCAGTACCGTGCTGGTCACCTCGTGTGCCCGGCTGGGCGCCACCCGGACCGCCGCCAGAGGCCGCGCTGGCTCAGCCGGGCAGGCCGGCCAGCCCGCGCAGGCTGGCCCGGCGTGCCTGCGGCCGCAGCTTGTCGCCATCCAGCGGTAAACCAGCCCGGGCCGGGCGGCCGTCACCGGGCCCCGGCCCGGCAGGCCGTCACCGGGCCAGTGCGGGCAGAGCGCTACCTGGCCGTCAGCCCGCGGGTCCACAGCACCGGGCCGCACGCCTTGGGCTTCGTCTTGGTCTTCGTGTTCAGCTGTGACATACCGACGATGCGGGGGGCCGGTGAGCACCGCTGCGATCCGGGGGCCCCGCCGCCGAGCAGCATCGTGCACGCCATGACGGCCAGCGCCGCGGGGAAGAACAGGGCGGTCCGCAGCCGGGACCCCGCCCTCGTCCTGAGCCACCTGCGGACCGTGAACCGCCGGAACTTCAGCCAGAGCCGCAGCTGCGCAACGCCGGCCCGCAGCTGTTCCATGGCCGGCATTTCCTCGTCCCGATTGAGCCGGGTGAAGATCGCGAAAAGCGACGCCAGCCGCGGATCAGATGCCCGAAGCGAGCTTTCGATCCTGTCCAGGTGCTTGCGCTGGCCGACGGGCAGGCCCATCGCTACCTCCCCCTTTGGCCGCTTTCCCCTGCCAAGGTAACAGTCGCCATCAGGCGAGTTGGCACGCTCCCCGGCTTTGGCGGAGAGCCGTTCCAGGCGGCAGCGGTTCGGCCGGCTTCGGCAGTCCCAGGCGTCGCGTGCTGCTCTGTGGCATCAGCGGCAGGCCACCCGCCGACGGGCAGTGCCAGCGTCCGCCCGGCAGGCGGCGGCGCCGGCGTGGCGGAGTCGGCCCGCTCGTGTGATCATGAACTCAGGCTTCGCCCGCGTGATCATGAACTCAGGGCTCAGCGCCGCGCTGCCCGCGAGGAGGCATTCTGATGACCGCACGCCGCGCCCTCGTGACCGGGGCATCGCGGGGGATCGGTGCCGCGATCGCCAGGGCACTGGCCGGCTCCGGCCATCGCGTGGCCGTGCACTGCAGGGCGGATACGACGGCCGCCGACGCCGTCGCCGCCGCGCTGCCCGCCGCCCCGGTCCCGCCGGGCGGCGCGGCCCTGCCAGGCGGCGGGCACGCCGTGGTGACCGGCGACATCGCCAATCCGCGGCAGGCCGCCAGCCTGGTCGCGGCGGCCGTTTCCGCGCTTGGCGGCATCGACGTGCTGGTCAACAACGCCGGCGTGTACGCACACCAGCCGATCGACGGCACCTCCTACGCCGACTGGCAGGCCTCCTGGCGGCGCATCGTGGACACCAACGTGCATGGCTCGGCCAATGTGACCTGGTGCGCGACCGACCACCTGCTGAACCGGCCGGAAGGCCCGGCCGGCGGCAGGATCATCAGCGTCGGCTCGCGCGGGGCCTACCGCGGCGAGCCGACGGCGCCGGCCTATGGCGCCGCCAAGGCCGCGCTGCATGCCATGACCCAGTCCCTGGCCGTCGCGCTTGCCCCGCACGGCATCGCGGTCGCCGCCGTGGCGCCCGGCTTCGCCCGCACCGAGATGGCCGAGTCGGTGCTGGCCGGCGCCGCCGGGGACGCCATCAGGGCGCAGAGCCCGTTCGGCCGCGTCGCCGAGCCGGAGGAGGTCGCGGCCGCGGTGGCGTGGCTCGCATCGCCGCTGGCGCTGTGGGCAAGCGGGGCCGTCATCGACCTCAACGGCGCTTCCCACCTGCGCTGAGCACAAACCAGGCGCAGTGCTGTCACCCCGCGCCGCCGCGGAAGTGCGCGGAGCGCAGAGCCGATGGATGTGCACATCGGTCGGCACCCGCGCCTACCGAAATGCACATCCATCGGCCGCCTGGCCGGCATCGGCCGTGCCTAGCCGGACATGCCTAGCCGGACATGGCTTGCAGGCCGATGACGCGCAGCAGCGCGAGCTTCTCGGCGTCGTCGCTGCCGGGCTCGGCGGTGTAGGCGATGACTCGCAGGTCGGACCCCTGGACGGTGCAGACATCGCAGTCCAGGGTGAGCGGGCCCACCTCGGGGTGGTCGATGCGCTTGCGGTCTGCGGTGCGTACCGCCACCGCCCTGGCCTGCCACAGCTCGGCGAAACGGGCGCTGGCCCGGCGCAGGTCATCGACCAGCCGGCGCAGCGAGTCGTCGTCCGGATAGCGGGCGGCGGCACCGCGGAGATCGGCCACCGCCTCGGCCTCGAACGCGGCGGCCTGCTGCTCGCTATGCCGGACGCGGCCCGGCTGACCGGTGAAATAGCGCCAGAGCAGGTTCCTGTCCCGGCCGCGCTGTGCTGACGGATCGCCCATCAGCGCGGCCCACGTCTGGTTCCAGGCCACCAGCGTCCAGGCCGCGTCGTAGACCCCGACCGGGATGTCGTCGAGGCGCCGCAGCAATCGCTGGACGCCAGGCGTGATGCGGGCGGATATCCGGCCAGGCGCCGGCTCTGGCTGCCCGGCCAGCCGGAACAAATAGTCCTGCTCGTCGGATGACAGCTGCAGTGCCCTGGCGAGAGCGGCAAGTACCTGAGCGGACGGATGAGCCGACCGGCCCTGTTCCAGCCGGGTGACGTAGTCCGCCGACAGGCCGGCCAGCATGGCCAGCTCCTCGCGGCGAAGGCCGGCCGCCCGGCGCGGCCCGTTCACCGACAAGCCGGCCATGGCCGGGCTGATCCGGTCCCGCCACAGCCGGAGCGACTTGCCGAGCTCGTTACCGTCGTCATGCACGGTTCTAGTGTCGCCGAAAAGCGGCGCCCGAGCCTGGTACCGCTGGTCCCAGGAAGATCGGGGGACTGGCAGCACGGCGCAGCGGTGCCGAGGCTGGTCCCATGACGACGACACTGATCACCGGAGCGAACAAAGGCCTGGGCCGCGAGACAGCGCGGCGGCTCCTCCAGCTTGGCCACACCGTCTACCTCGGCTGCCGCGACCTGGAACGCGGCAAGCGGGCCGCTGCCGAACTGGGCGGCGTGCCCGTGACCATCGATGTCACCAGCGACGCGTCGGTCACCGCCGCCGCCGCGCGGATCAGCGAGCAGGCGGGGCGTCTGGACGTGCTGATCAACAATGCCGCGGTGCCGGGCGGCTTCCTCCCCGCGGCGCACACCACCGCAGCCGACATGCTCGCGGTCTACGACACCAACGTCGCCGCGATGTCGCTGGCCGCCGCGACCGCCGCCGTGCTGCTCCGCGGCCGCCCAGCGGTCTCTGCCGCGAGCGCGATCCCGGCACCGGCTACGGCTCCGCCGGCCCGGTGACTACGCGGTCCGGTGCGGTAAGTGCAGCATCGGACCGCGCATTCGCCGGGCTGGCAGGCCGGGCCAGCCGCCGGTGTCGGCCGGGCACTGGCCACCCCGTATTTCTTAACGGGGCCGCCCGGCCCGGTCCTGCGTGCTCCGCGTGTCAGTAGCTCCGCGACCAGGTCAGATCGTTCAGGCGGTCGGCGTCGAGCACGACGACCGCGTCTTTCCCCGAGCTGACCAGGCCCTCGTTCTTGAGATCACGCAGGATCCGGCCGACCACCTCGCGCGGGCTGCCGACCTGCTCGGCAAGCTCCTGCGGCGAGAGCCTGGCCACGATGCTGTCGCCGTTCTCGCCGGACTCGGCCGCGTCGAGCAAGTGCCGGACCACGTCCTGGCGCACCGAGGGGAGCGTCGCGGTGGCCAGCGCGCCGAGGTAGGCGGTCGCCTGCTCGGCTAGGTCGGCCAGCAGCACGTTGGCCAGGCCAGCGTCCACCGTGGCCAGCTTGCGGACCGTCTCAGGACGCAGTAGCAGCAGCCGGCTGCCGGTCACGGCCTGAATCGACATGCGCGGGGACTGCCCGGCATAGACCCCGGCGAGGCCAACCAGATCACCAGGCCTGCTGTACCTGACCGTGATCTGCTTGCCCTGCTCGGAGATCAGGCAGGTCCGCAGCGTTCCCTCCGCTATCACGCAGAGGAAGAGCGAGGTGGAGCCGATATGGTGCAGGACGGTGCCCTCCGGCACGTCGAGCATCGCGGAATCAGCGGTCATGCGCTCCAGGATCGCGCTGGGCAGCGCATGGAGCCGGCAGCGGGCCAGCACCTCCTGGTATTGCTGATCGAGCATCGTCACCCCCTCGGGGATGTTCAGGTGAGTGGCCCCACACGATAACGGAAGCAGCACGGCCATACAACGACCTTGCATACATGCTCAAAGCAGGACCAGCCCGCCAGTAACCGCGTCCACCAGCGCGCTGTCGGCCGGCCCGATGGCGCAGCAGGTAGCCGTGCCCGGTGCCAGCTGAGTCCGTCCCGCGTCCCTGATGACTTCGGTCGCCAGCCCGGCGGCCCGGGCGGTGGCGGCGACCTGGGCCAGCTCAGCGGCGTTGCCGACCCGGAGCACGACCTTAGGCTGCCCGTCAGCGAGCCAGCCGGCGAAGTCGCTGCCGCCCTGCGCGGCCAGCGCCGCGGTGACGGCGGCGTGTGCGACCTGGACGGCTATCTTTCCCCGCCCCATGTCAAGATCCGTGCGAACCACCACGGAAAGCTTCGCTGTCATCCGGGGCACTCTAACGCGGTGGCGCAGGCCGCACCGTGCCTGCCCGCCCCGGGTTGCGTGGCTGGGCCGGTCCGGGGTTGCGCGGCCGCCGGGCACGCCGCCCTTCGGAACGGGCGGCCGCTGCGCGCGGCTTCGCGATCAGCGGCAGTGCGGCGGCCGTTTTCGGCGAGCGTGCCGGATTGCCAGGGAATGGCCCGCGGCGTTTCTGGTCCCCAAGCTGGCTTGATGACAGGATGTGCGGCAGGGGACACGCGGAGCATGGCCGCGGTCGCGGGGGAAGGACGCGCTCCATGACAACTCCAGGGCCCGGTCACACGGAATCGGAAGCGCATCCGTGGCGAATCGACATCCCCGATCACCCGAAGCGCCAGGACTCGGCTGAGTATCGCGCCTCTCGGGCGCGGATGAACGACATGGCGGCGGGGTCGTCCGGGCTGATCTACGGCTCAGGGCCATATCAGGATCACCATGGCGGCAGCCTTTGGCTCAAGGACGCCGGCGGCTGGTTTATGGTCCGCAATCTCGCCGGGATCGAATGGTCCGCCCAGTTCTGCGCCGATCCGGCGAAGGTCGATCTGCTCCGCGAGAACGCCCGCCGGTTGTACGCGCTGATGCCGCCGGAGATCGCGCGGGAACTCGATCCTGACGGCCTGCTGGACACGCCGATCACCGATGCCGCCGGAGTCGCCCGCTGGACCGACTCGATATTCAACGCCGGGGTGCCGCTGCACGCCGGCTTCCACACTGGCGTGCTCCCGAGCGCGCAGAAATCCCCCGGGGCCAGCGCGGCAGCCGAGGTCCCTGCCGCGGGCGAGGTGGCCAGAACGGCGGACAGCGAGGCTGCCGGTAATGATGCGGCCAGAGAGATTGTTGGTGTAGCTGGGGTCGAAGATGCGGTCGGTGTAATTGAGGCAGTTGAGGCTCCTCAGCTCGTCGGGCCCGCTGAGACACCGGCCGGGGCTGCCGGGGTGACCGGGGGGCAGGCCGGGGCGATCAGGGCTGGTCAGGGAGCCGGGGACGCTGGCGGGGGCTGCGACTTCCGGGGCTGCCGGGGCGACCGGGGGGCAGGCCGGGGCGATCAGGGCTGGTCAGGGAGCCGGTGCTGCCCTGTCGGCGGAGCCGGTGGCCGGCGGGGTGCATCACTATCCCACGCCCGTTGCCGACATCCAGCTGTTCAAGTACGACGACTTCCAGCTCTGGGTGACCGACGAGGAAGGCAACCCGGCCGCGGTCGCGCCGGTGAGCCGGCGCGGCAGCGGGGATGCCTGTGTGCATGTCCTGTATGCCACGCCGGGATCGCGGCTGGCCCGGCGGGCCGCGCAGGCCCGGCGCGACCAGGTTCCGCTGATCCTCGGCCCGGACCATCCCATTTCCGTACAGGCGTACATTCACCAGCCGGCGGCGGCGCCCGGCGGCGCCGCCGGGAGTTAGCCGACGGGGGATGACGCGCTAGCCGCCGCGATACCCGCGGCGCCGCCGCCCGGCATCCGGCACGAACACAAGCCGGCACGAACACAAGTAAGGAGCGGTACATGCTGATTTCGATCCTGAACCAGTCCACCCTCGTCTCCGATGCGGACGCGGCGACGATGACGGAGGCCATCGCTTCCCAGGTGCGCCTCGATGCGGCCCCGCTCTGGGACCGGGCCCCCGCAGCCGTGGTGTTCTACACCGACCCGTCGGCCATTCCGCCGGAGGCGCACGGCATCGCGATCGTGGACACCATCGCGGACCAGCCGCAGGGCGTGCTCGGCTTCCATACCGAGGACAAGGGCGGGAAGCTGTGGGGTGTCGTCGCGGCCAAGCCGGAACTCGACAATGGCGGCAAGACGACGACTGGCGACTGGAGCGTCTCCAGCGTGCTTTCGCATGAGGTCCTCGAGATGTTCATCGACCCTAACTGCAACCTCTGGGCAAACAATAACCAGGGAGCGGTGTACAGCTTTGAGGCCTGCGATCCGGTCGAGGCTCCGACTTACGATGTCAATGGCGTGTCGGTATCCAATTTCGTGACGCCTGCCTGGTTCGATCCGCTGGCTCCGCCGACCGCGCAGTTCGACAAGCTGGGCAAGCTGCATGCCCCGTTCACCATGGTCAAGGGCGGCTACGTGGTGTACTCATCGGCCGGTACCGCGCACCAGAAGTTCGGCGACGAGTTCCCGCAGTGGCGCAGGGAGATGAAGAGCGGGCCGCTTGCCCGCACCCGCTCCCGGATGAAGCAGCTGTCCGCGGGAAGCTGACCGGCGCCTTCGCCGGCTCCGGGATCCGCCCCCGCCGCGATCCGCCCGGCCGGGCGGATCGCGGCGGGGGCGGGCCTGGCCGGGCGAAATCAGCGCCGGTTGGTCATTCCCGGGGCAATGTGCAGGCGTAATGCAGCATAATAGAAGTGATGAACTCTTCCCGCGCCCTCCCCCGGCGTTATCTGCCCAGCAGTCCCTTCAATAATCGTCCCCCGGCCCAGCCGATTGAGCAGTACGCGGTGCACGACCAGGTGACGCACGACCGCTACGGCCTCGGCAGGGTTGTCGGCGTCGAGGACGATGTCGCCGTCCTCGTCGACTTCGGCCCGCAGCAGGCCAGGATCACGACTCCTTTCACCAAGCTCACCAAGCTCTGAGCTAGCATCGGGCGGCCCCAGCCGGCGATCTGCGCCGGGGCAGCGCGAGATCGCGTCGGCGATCATGCGGCGGGCGAGGACGATGTCGCGCGTCCCGGCCACCAGCCCGCCGGAGGCCAGGATCAGCACGTCGGCCTCGAGGGCGGCGGCCTCCTCGACGGCGATCAGGTTGTCGGCCAGCGTGGCACGGCGGGCGCCGGGTTGCGCGTGCGTGAAGAAGCCGCCCCGGCACAGACTGGAGACGTGCAGCCCGGACCGGCGCACCGCGGCGGCCGGCGCCATGATGGCGGCGAACGCGCCGAGCAGCGCGTCGCTGTGGCCGGGCAGCCGGAAATGAGCGCCGGCACCTCACACGTCCAGCGGCGGCACTTCGATGCGCAGGCCCTCAGCCGATGACCGCATCGCGAGCTCCGCGAGCTGCACGCCCTTGGCGCCCTCAGCGAGGTCAGGGGAACGGCTCCCCGGTGGCCGCGTGCCGGAGGAAAGTCTCCCATTGGACCTTGAAGCCGTTGTCGAACGACCCATTGTCCGGCACGTCGGTCCACTGCGCCAGGTAGTCGATCGGATCCGGCAGGTCCGGGTTCCACACCGGCATCGGCGTGGTGGCCCGGTGCTGGACGGCGCAGTTGCGCAGACCGGCTACCGCGCTGCCCGACGTGCCATCGACCTGCAGCTCGACCAGCTCACGGCGGTTGACCCGCACCGCCCACGAAGAATTAACGGAGGCGACGGCCCCGCTGTCGAATTCCAGCAGCGCGTACGCGGCGTCATCCGCCGTAACGTCATTGTGAGCGCCCTTTTCATCCCACCGGACTGGGACATGGGTAGCTCGCCGTGCGTAGAGCGCCTGGATGGGGCCGAAAAGATCCTCCAGGAGGTATCGCCGGTGCGAGAACATGTCGAGGACGATCCCGCCGCCCTGCTCCGTGCGGTAATTCCAGGAGGGCCGCTGCGAGGCCAGCCCGTCGCCCTCGAAGACCCAGTAGCCGAACTCAAGCCGCACCGAGAGCACGCGCCCGAAGAACCCGTCGTTAATGAGCCTGCGTAGCTTAATGACGCCGGGCAGGAACAGCTTGTCCTAGACCACGACGTGCACGAGGCCCGCCGCGCGCGCAAGCCGCAGCGCGCCGTCCAGCGAGCCGGCCACGGGCTTCTCGGCGTACACGTGCTTGCCGGCCCCGATGGCCCTGCCCAGGCTTGCCTCGCGTGCCAAGATGACCTGCGCGTCGATGCAGACGTCGATGCCGGGGTCGCTAAGGACATTGTCCAGGCTGGTCGTCCAGCGGCCGATGCCATGCCGCTCGGCGATCTGCCGCAGCCGCTCCTCGCTGCGGCCGACCAGGACCGGCTCGGGAAAGATCGCCGTGCCGTCATCGAGCACCACCCCGCCCTGGTCGCGGATCGCCAGCAGCGACCGGACCAGATGCTGCCAATAGCCCATCCTGCCGGTGACGCCGTTCACCGCGAGCTGGACGGCCTTGCGCGACATGGATCACCCTCCGGGCGCAATCCGCGGAGTCAGGGCGCGCAGTATTGGAAAGCACTTTCCAAGACTAGGCTGGGCTGGAAAGCTTGGTCAAGCCGGGCGGCGGATCAGCGGCACCAGGTGACCGGGTGCCCCGGGCCGCCCGGTACCGGGCCGTGCGGTGCCAGCCTGCTGGCGCCGGATTGCCGGCGGCGGGTTGCCGGCGGCGGGTTGCCGGCGGCGGGTTGCCGGCGGCGCCTGGCGGCCGGCCGCGCGGAGTGCCGCCAGCGGGCGGGACCGGGGCGCGGAGATCGAGGGCACGTGGATCGGGAGAGGCAGTGACCGAGGCGGGGCTCGCGGCGGGGCTCGCGGCGGCCCGGCACCGGGCCGCGCAGGACGGCGCGGCGTCCAGGGTGACCCTGCAGGACGTCGCGGACCGGGCCGGGGTATCGCTGACGACGGCATCGAGGGTGGTCAGCGCCGGGTCGCGTAAGGTGGGGCAGCAGCTGATCGACCGCGTGAACCTCGCCGTGGCCGAGCTCGGCTACACCGCCAACCTGCAGGCCAGGGCGGTGGCGACCGGTCAGAGCAGCACGATAGGGGTCGTCGTGCACGACATCGCCGACCCGTATTTTTCTTCCATCGCGGCCGGGGTCATCGAGGTCGCCTACGCCCGGCAGCTGCTGGTGTGCCTGTCCAGCACGCCGGCCGGCGAGCTCAGGGAACGCGAGTACGTGGCGCTGATGCGGGCCCAGCGGGCCCGCGCGGTCATCCTCATCGGCAGCAGGTCCGACGAGGTCCCGGTGCGGGAGGGCCTGCGCCGCGAGATCGATGCCTTCCGCCGCTCGGGCGGCCGGGTCGTCACGGTCGGCCAGGACCTGCTGGGCGTGGACACGATCATGCCGCAGAACGTGGCCGGCGCGGACGCCCTGGCCCGTGCGCTGGTCGCCCAGGGTCACCGGAGCTTTGCGGTGCTGGCAGGCCCGCGCCGCCTGCTCACCGCGCGGGACCGGCTGGCCGGGTTCAGGGCGGGCCTGCGGGCCTGGTCGGTGCCGCTGGATCCGGATGCCGTCATCTACGGCGAGTTCACCCGTGACGGCGGCTACGAGGCGATGTGCACGGTCCTGGCCAGGGGGGACAAGCTGCCGGACTGCGTGTTCGCCGTGGCCGACGTGATGGCCGTCGGCGCGCTCGCCCGGCTGCGCGCGGCCGGGCTATCCGTGCCCGCCGACATCGCGGTGGCCGGATTCGACGACATCGTCACGCTGCGCGACGTTTACCCGCCGCTCACCACGGTGCGGCTGCCGCTGATCCGGATGGGGGAGATGGCGGCCAGCCTGGTGCTCGACGACATCGCCGCGGACCGCCCCCGGGTCATACCGGTGCCCGGCGAGGTGATCCTTCGGGACAGCACGAACCCGCAGCCGTCCTGGTGAGCGCGCCGCGCGGGCGGCCGGCGCGGCGCGCTTCGGGTGGCCTGCGCTGGCTGGTTCGGGTGGCCTGCGCTGGCTGGTTCCGGTGGCCTGCGCTGGCTGGTTCCGGTGGCCTGCGCTGGCTGGTTCCGGTGGCCTGCGCTGGCCGGCTCGTTGGCCTGCGCTGGCCGGCTCGTTGGCCTGCGCTGGCCGGCTCGTTGGCCGGCGTCGGGCTGCTCCGTGGCCGTGTGGATGAATGCGCCCGTGCTGATGGCGTGCCCGGCCCCGGCGTCGCTTACGCGGCTAGCCGGTCAGAATGCCTTCCGACTGATGGGAAAGCGCTTGCCCAGATATTTAGGGGCAAACTACGTCAAGGTTCGTAATCAGTGCTGAAGTTCCCCGGCCGCGAGGCCGCAGCACTGCGCGGAGTTCAGCGTGGTCAAGCACCTGATCCTGCCCATCCTCGGGATGATCGCGATCGCCGTGCCGGTGTACTACCTCACCAAGCCGGGGCAGGAGGCTCCGTACAGCTGATTCCCGGACGCTGCGCTCGGCGCGATCGTGGTCGCGGTGGCCTACGCCATGGTGCTGGTCCGGCGGGATCCGTCGGCCGGCGAGCGGGCGGGCTCCATCGTGGCCGACGAGTGGGCCACCGCGGAGTGACCCGATGACTGGCTGACCGATGACTAGCTGACGTATTGACGTGCGTACCGTGGGGACCGTCCCTAGGCGCCGGACCTGACGAGGGAGGCTCGTGATGACCGACACCGAGGTGAGATCGGCCGACTCCGGGGCGGGCTCCCCGCGCGCACCGCGCCCGCCCCATCCGCTCGACCCGGCCAGCGCGGCGGAGTACCGGGCCGGGCTCCGCATCCTCGCCGATGCCGGCCTGCTGACGGAGTCGACCAGGTTCGCCTACTACGGACTCGAGGAACCGCCGAAAGGCGAGGTCCTTGCGTATTCGGCCGGTGAGGGCACCTGTCCTGACCGCAGGCTGCGGGTTTTCCTGATCGACGTGGTCTCCGGCGAGTCGGCTGACGCCGTCGTCTCCGTCACCCAGCACAAGGTGATCGCGAGCCGCACTCTCGACCCGCTGACCGATGGCCAGGTCCCGATCATCGACCGGGACTTCGCGCTGGCCGAGGAGCTCGTGCACGCGGATCCGGACTGGCGTGCCGCGATGGCAAGGCGCGGCCTGAGCGATGTCTCGAAGATCAGGGCCTGCCCGCTGACGGCGGGCTCGTACGGCGTCGCCGACGAGCAGGCCCGCCGGATGGTCCGGGTGCTCGCCTTCGTCCAGGCCCGCGAGCACGACCTGGCCTGGGCGCACCCGGTGGACGGCGTCACCGCGTACGTCGACCTGATCGAGCGCCGGGTCTTCACGGTGATCGACGAGCTCGACCTGCCGGTCCCGCGGGAATCCGGCGACTATGAGGATCCGGAAGTCCGCGGGCCGCTGCGCACCACGCTCCGGCCGATCGAGATCACTCAGCCGGAAGGGCCGAGCTTCACCCTGGACGGCAGCTGGCTGGAGTGGCAGGGCTGGTCGCTGCGAGTCGGCTTCGACGCCCGAGAAGGGCTGACGCTGCACCAGATCAGCCTGGATGACCAGGGCAGGCGGCGACCGGTGATCTACCGGGCTTCCATCCCCGAGATGGTCGTGCCGTACGGCGACCCCGCTCCCACCAGGTACTGGCAGAACTACTTCGACGCCGGCGAGTACCTGGTCGGCAAGTGGGCGAACTCGCTCGAGCTCGGCTGTGACTGCCTGGGCGAGATCGCCTACCTGGACGCGACGGTTGCCGGCGACGACGGCGAGCCCCGCACGATCAGCAACGCCATCTGCATCCACGAGGAGGACTTCGGCATCCTCTGGAAGCACACCGATATCTACACCGGCTCGGCCCAGTCCCGCCGCCAGCGCCGCCTGGTGATCTCCTTCTTCACCACGGTCGGCAATTACGATTACGGCTTCTACTGGTATTTCTACCTGGACGGCACGATCGAGTGCGAGGTGAAGCTCACCGGCGTCCTGTTCACCTCCGCGTATCCGGGCGACGGGTTCCGTTACGCCACCCAGGTCGCGCCCGGCCTGGGCGCGCCCGTCCACCAGCACCTGTTCAGCGCGCGGTTGGACATGATGATCGACGGCCTGGCCAACGCCGTGGAGGAGATCGACACCCACGGCCTGCCGATCGGGCCGGACAACCCGCACGGTAACGCGCTCACCCAGACGATCACGAGGCTTGCCCGGGAATCGCAGGCGGGCAGGCGGGCGGCGCCGGACCGGGGCCGCCTATGGCGGGTGATCAGCACGGAGCAGGCCAACAGGTTCGGCCAGCCGACCGCCTTCACCCTGTACCCCGAGGCCGCGCCCACCCTGCTGGCCGCGCCGGGGTCGTCGCTGTACCGGCGGGCAGCGTTCGCCACGAACCATCTCTGGGTCACCCGCTACGACCCGGCGCACCGCTACCCGGCCGGCGATTTCGTGAACCAGCATCCCGGCGGCGCGGGCATCCCGGCGTTCGTCGCGGGCGACCACGACATCGACGGCGCCGACATCGTGCTCTGGCACACGTTCGGGCCCGCGCATTTCCCCCGGCCGGAGGAGTGGCCGGTGATGCCGGTCGCCCACTGCGGTTTCACGCTGAAGCCGGCCGGCTTCTTCGACCGGAATCCGACCCTCGACGTGCCGCCCGGCACCCGGTGTCACCCCGCAGCGCCCGCAGCGCCGGGCGACGGCGGCCACTGAGGCAGGGACCGGCGGGGTCAGCCGCCGGACGGCCGGGATGGGGGCGCGATGCCGGCCAGGCGGCACTGCGGCCGGGTCGCCCGCGCGAGCCGGTCATGCCCGGCGAATGCGGCACGGCACATGGCCCGGGCGGTGCCGCCGCAGCCGTGCTGAAGCGCGCCACCGGTGCTGCTCGGCACGGAGACGGTGACGCAGCCGTTGCGGGATTGCCCGTAGGGGCCCGGGTTGGCGATACTCCAGGCGGTCAGCCCGCCGACGACGGCGACGGTGAGTGCGCCCGCTGCCGCGATCACCCGCAGCCGCCGGCGCCGGGCGCGCGGCGGCGCTTCGGCCGCCCACGGCGGTCCGGCGCGGTCCGGCGAGTTGCCCACGATCTGAACAGTACAAGGCGGCTGCCGGAACGGGCGGCCAGCCCTGTGGCGGTCAGCACCGCGCTGTGCTGACCGCCACAGGGGCGTGGCCCGCCCGCCGCCCACTCAACCGGTGGGCGGCGGGCGGCCTGTGGGTGGGCGGACGACGCGGCCAGCCGCGCGCCGCCGCGAAAGCAGGCAGCAATCTATCACTTACGCTGAGTAATATCCGCTCTCCCAGCCGGCTGCGCAGTGGTGTCGCCCCTACGTCAGCCTGACTGCAACGTCGCGGCAGCCGGTCAGGGCGGGCGGAGGGCGCCGAATAGCCGGCCCCGACGGCATCGATGGGACTTCACTGTCGCTGTCAAGGTGGCGGGATGCCGTCGGATGCTGCCGGGGCGCCGGGTCCGCGTGGTTCGTGGTGGCTGCGGCGCCTGTGGTGCTGGTGGTGCGCGTGGTGGGCGTTCCGCCTGGTGGATGAGGGATAGGTATGCGCCGGCGAATACCGCAGCCACATCCATCAGCCGGAACGACGTCTCCCAGTCACGTTGTGCGCGAGAACCTGGCCGCCGCCCAGCGGGCATGATCTCCGCGGCGCCCGGTGTCGTCAGGGCCTGCGCCGGTCCGACCTGGATGTCCTTGCTGGCCCGCCTGGCAGTGGCGCGCCTGGCAGGATTCGAACCCGCGACCGGCTGCTTAGAAGGCGGTTTCGTGCAGGGCTATGAGCAGCGGTTTTCCAGGTCAGGTGACCGATCTGGATGTCCGTGAGTTACCGCTACGCACCGTGCATCGCAGCTACATCGGGCACGCAACGGGCACGCCAGACCCGCGTCACGTCATCTCCTCGGTCGGGCACTCTCCGAGCTACCCCGGGTTCTCCGGGGCGGCAAGGGTCTGCCCGCAGGGTCGATCGAAGCGAGCCCTTGCCGCCCCGGAGGTTCCGGGGTAGGGCCCTGCCTGCCCGGGCGAGGAGATGACCCCCTTGCTCCATCTCCGCGGGAGGGCCGGGGTGCGGGGCAGAGCCCCGCGATATGCCGACGTTTTACAGTGAGTCGGCCGGTTGCCAGGTGGTTTAGCCTTTACCTGCGGCTGGCCCGTGTCGGCGTCAACTGCACCCACCGCCGTTTCGCTGTGGTTTCGTGGATGGCCGTGACCGACCGGGCGGTCCGTGACGTCGCTTGTGACACGTGAAGTGGCAGTCCCGTTGCCAGGTGCACACGTGACCTTGCGGTGGCATGCCGATGCGAGCCACAGCCTCGTGCTTCTGTGCCACTAGGACGTCTCTGCGGTACTTGGCGCGCTTCTGCGCGATCTGACGCGTCAGAACGCTACTTGACGCTACTCGGCGTCCGCCGAGTTGACGCTCGTATGTTCGGTGAAGTTGCTTCGGGCCGTCCATTCGGGCATACTGTCCGGTGCGACGACGCGACGGGAGGTGCAAGGTGGCCGATGTGAGCGACGGTACCGCAGCAGGTCTGCTGGAGTTCCTGGACTGGGCAGGGGGCCGGGGCGAGATCAACGTCGCGACCGCCAGCGCGCGGGCAGTTGCGGTGCGCCGCGTACTGGACATCGAAGGCGTCCCCCTCGAATCGATCGATCTCCGGGCGGTGGACCTGGACGAGCTCTTGGAGCGGTTTGAGACCCTCAAGCGGACCGAGTACAGCACGGACTCGATGGACTCCTACAAGAGCCGGTTCAGGAGTTCCGTCAACATGTACCTCGCCTGGCTCGACAAGAGCCCGGACTGGAAACGGGGTGGACGTCCCGGGACTGCGCCAGGGAAAGGAGCTGCTTCACCACCCAGGCGCAGAGTCTCCAAGTCGAGGAATTCGTCATCAAACGTTTCCGGCGTTGCGCAGAAAGATGGGGTAACAGACCAGCCGGGTTCCAGTGCGGCTCCAGGGGAGCCAAACCCAGTCTTGCGGATGATCCCTTATGAGGTGCCACTGCGGCCGGGCAGCGACATACGGGCGAGGCTAGTCCTGCCAGACGACCTGACAAAGGCGGATGCGGACCGATTGTCCCGGTTCATACAGAGCCTTGCCTTCGGGCCATCCGACAGAGCCCCCCGGGAGAACGCACCGGGGCAAGACCCGCCGACTGACGGGAGGCGAGATGGGCTGGGATAAGTAGGGCGCCCGTCCTTGAGTGACCACCTGTGAGGCCGGTTGACGGGCGCCCTTGCTGATCTAGGTCAGTTGGCCGTGTGCGCGACCCTGACCTACAGCCGTGTTGACGGTACCAGGGCGGGGCCAAGAGTGACACATCTCGGCCCCGCCCGCTGAACGCACGGCTCGGGGGGTCCTCCATCAGCATCCGGCAGGGCCAGATAGTCCAGCGTGGCCCGGAATGTTCCTCGGCTGCCTTAGCGAGGTGAGCGCTTCCTTTTCAGCACTGGCTGTTTATGGGGCGCACCAGTGCGGTCCAGCAATCCGGTAGGGGCGCAGTGCGTCCGCTGCGTCCTATGTTCGTCGGCGTTGCTGTCAGCAGCTCGCCGACCTTCTGATCCGTAGCAAGATTCCAGATGTCCAGATCAGTCCATAGCTGTCAGTTAGGCCTGCTCGCGCGGGGGTCGCGGCCCCCGCTTTGTCCAGCAGCATCCAGAGTTGTCCATAGCCGTTGTTAGCAAATCTGTTAGCAAGATCAGACCCGCTGCAAGTCACTGGCCGTGGGGCTAGGAGGATGCGACGGAGTACAGCCGCCATTGCCCGGGCACGCCCTTCAGCTCGGCCAGGCCGCGGTCTTCGAAGGCGATCCTGGAACCGGCGACCAGGTCCTTGACCGTCTGCGACACCAGCACCTCGCCTGCCGCCGCCCGCGCCGACACCCGGGCGCCGATCGCGACTGCGATCCCGGCCACCTTGCCGTCGAGCACCTCGCACTCGCCGGCGTGCAAACCGACGCGGACCTGGAGGCCGATTTCGCGGACCGCGTCGCGGATCGCCACCGCGCAGCGGATGCGCGGGCCGGGCCGTCGAACCGGGCGAAAAACCCGTCCCCGGCCGTGTCCAGCTCGATGCCGCGGTACTGGGCCAGCTGGGCGCGCACCCGCGCGTGGTGCTCGGCCAGCAGCTCTCGCCACCGCGCGTCGCCGAGCTCGGCCGCCCGCGCGGTCGAGCCGACGATGTCGGAGAACAGCACGGTCGCCAGCACCTTGTCCGGTTCGGGCACCGCCCGGGTGACCGCCTCCCGAAGGAACGGCAGCATCTGTGCCAGTAGCCGCGGCGCGGTGGCGGCGGTGGGGATGTGCTCTGCGCCGTCCAGCTCCACATAGGCCGCCCCCGGGATGTGCTGCGCGAGGTAGGGCCCGTGCTCGACCCGAACCGACGGGTCGGCGCGCTGATGCACTACCAGCGTGGGGGCGCTGACCAGGGGCAGCACCTCTCGCACGTCCATCGCCATGTTCATCCGGTACAGCGCCTCGACGGTGCCCGGGCTGGCGCCATACCGGAACACCCGCGCCAGTGCCCGGACCTCGTCCTGGTCAGCGGACGGAACGTCGCGGAGCAGCATCGCTTCCTCGGCGCCGGGGGTCAGGAAGCTTTCAATGATCTCCCCGAGCTCGTTGCGCGCTTCTCGTTCGGTGTCTCCGAACAGGTAGTCGGGCGCCCAGAGCACACGTGCCATGCCTCCGTAGAGCACGAGTGCCGACACCCGCTCGGGATGGGACGCGGCGAATACCACGCTCATCGGGACGCTATCCATAAACCCGGCGAGCGCCGCGCGCTGCGACCCGGCCGCGTCCATCACCGCCCGGATGTCATCGCTGCGCTCCTCCAGCGTCGGCGCGCCCGCCACCCGGTCCGACATGCCCGTGCCCCGTTTGTCGAACACCAGCACCCGCGCCTGCTCGGCGATACCACGAAGCAAGGCAGCCCAGCCCGCCGCCTCCCACTGCACCTCCACGTGGGACACAAAGCTGGGTGCGATGACCACGTCAAACGGGCCCTCGCCCAGCACCTGGTAGGCGATCATGACATCCCCGCTGCGCGCATAGCGGGTCTCGGGCATGCCCATGCCCACGAGTCTGGATGCCTGACCAGGGGCGCGCAAGAAAAAAGGCATCCGCCCGCTGGCACCCTCACCGGTTACACCTTGAGGCACAGCCGTACAGCGGACGCGCGGAGCCGGTAGAGCTAGGAAGACTCGAACCCCTGACCCCCTGCTTGCAAAGGTAGTGGCTGCGGGCTGCGGACCTGCGGTTGCCCAGGTCGGGCGCATTGTTGGCTGTGCCGTGAGTAACCGTGAATCACCGTGGGTGACCCTCCTGACGGGCACGCGGCGGGCACGGCCCCGTCCTCCCGGATGCTCGCCTGACTATCAGATCCGTAGTTATGGGCGGACCGTCCAGACCTGTCCAGGAGTGGCTGTCCTCTGGGGCGATCTTCCAGGCCTGTCGTCTTTCGTCGGTAGCTGGCCACGGTCATGGCAGCAGTTTTGGCAGCAGTCGGCGCGCATGGCTGGGATGTCAGCTCATACGGATCTGCCCATCCAGGCCACGCACCCGCCGAGGCACCGCCTTGTAGGCTTCGGGCGGCTCCAGCGGGCGCAGGCTCTTGGCGCGGACCAGAACCACCTTGTGATCGCGCCGTCCACCGGCCTCGTGAACCCAGGACACCCACGCCCACCAGGAACCATCACGCTCATGGCGCTCCCAGGCGAGCAGATAGCGGCCAGGACCGGAACGCCGGACCTGCTGCCTGCAAAGCCCGCCAGGTGCGGGACCGATGATGTGTTCTCACCGACTGTCAAGGCGAGAAAGGGCCGGGCCCTGGCAAAGGCCCGGCCCTTTCCTGTCTAAGCGGCTCTGCCTATGGGTTTAGGGGTCGGTGGCGGCGATCGTGATGTAGGGCGAGCTGAAGCCCGCGAAGGTGAGCGTGTAGCTGAAGCTGGTGAGCGTCTGCGACCCTGGCCGGATCGTGGGCGTCCAGTTCGGATTCGGGCAGCCGACTGGCGCCCCGGTGAAGCTTACTGACTGCGCCGGGACAGCCAACTGCCCATTCTTCGAGGAGGTCACCGTAGCCCTACTTGTGGGCGAGAAGCTCGTCTGGTGTGACTCGATCGGGTTGTTCGGGTTGGTGCCGGGGTTGAAGCAGTCGACGATCGCCGTGTAGTTGGCGGTCAAGAGCACGTCCGCGTTCGTGTGCCCGACGCCCCCGAGGGTGTACGAGTTACAGCTGATGCTGAGGTCTGGCGCTACTGTGCAAGTGGGCTGGGCCGAACCGTTCGCGACGTGCGAGCTGCCCGGGGCCTGAGAGGAGTTGAAGGTAGCGGGGACCGGGCCTGGACTGACGCTGGCCAGAGCTGGCGCGGCGAATGCGATGACCGCGGCACACGGCACGGTCAAGATGAAAAGGATCCGTCGAAGCATCTTTGCTTCCTCCTGATAGTTGTCGGTTATGCCCTGCCTTGCACGTTGGGTGAACTGACGTCGTTCCCCGTGCGGGTGGGCATGGGCACCGTGGAGTGAGCGATTCCCGAGACCAGATAACGCGCGCGCAGGGGACTGCGCTGTCGCGGACGGTTGCCCCGCAACATTCCCAGCCCCGGTGCGGCGGTATCCTAAATACCGCATCGATAAGCGCGACTGTCTGTGAACGTGCCCGCTTTCGCTGCATGCGAGGTAGGGTGTGCCTACCTCCTGTGCGGGCGGATGTGGGCTTCATGAAGTGGCCTTCGGGAGATCACAGAATGCGCGCACAGGAGGGCCCCGCTGCCGCGGACGCCCGCACCGGCGCCAGGTTCTTGGCTGGATGTGGGCGCTTGCGTGCCGGACGGGTGATTGGCGCATGGTCCCCCCGACCTTCAGGGTGCTGAACCCCGGGTCGAGCTGCCCCGCTCCTGTACGCCATCCGGCTAGGCCCTGGGAGCAGCTCGCCGGTTCTGTCCCCGAGTGTCCGACCTTACCAGTCCGTTACTTCACGGTCTAGGCTCGGTGAGGTAAAATCCGTACAGTAACAATCGTTAACTTCCTGTGATGTGCCATTATCGGTTTTGCGCCCGCATGAGTCACAGATGAAAGCGACGTTGAGGCGTGCCACCAGGCTCACGCCCAGCGGCACGTGTTTGCCAAACTTGGGCAGGGCCGCGCGACAGTTCCTTCCGCATGTCAGCTGATGTCTCGCCTAGTTATCCTCACCCTCATATACAGGCATCGGGCTGGCCCGACGCGACTTCCCGGGAGACCAGACCATAGTCTTCGCATGCATATTTCCCCTGCTATTAGGGCAAGCCCCTTAGCAGAAATGCGTCGACTCAATTCCCAATGCTCGTGCCCGGCTCGCGACCCAGTACGCGGTGGCCGACCGCCCGGCCCTGGGTTCAGGCCTCTCCCATCTTCCCGATAGGCGCTGATCCCTTGCGCACCGATCCGCGTAACAGGTGAGCCCGGTTGATTAGGGGCGTCAGCGGGGGAGGCCTGGCGCGCGCCGGCCGGGCCTCTCCGAAGGCAGAGGCCGGCGCTATCGCCGGGCCAGCGGCGCCGCAGGCGCCGTCTTGATCTAAATACGGCTTAATTCGGCAACGCGACGTGCGGTGCAGCGCAGACTGCCGTGCTGGTCTTGGCTACCGGGTTGGCTCCACATCGCTCTGGGCGCGCCGTGGTCGCTGGCTGTGCCACTTGCGGATCGTCGCGGGCCGCCAGACAGGTTCTCGGCCGATGCGCCGGTCAGCTTCGGGCATCTGGTCGCGAGCGACATATGCGCGGATGGTGGACGGCGCGACTTTGAGAAAGCTCGCGACATCGCGTGTCGTCCACCAGTCGCGGGGGAGCTGCTCCGTCACAGAATCCAGATTACAGCGCTTACGCTGCTTCATCGCGGCTGGCGCCCTCGGGCCAGATGACCGTGACCGGCACTGCGCGCTTACGCGCCTCGGCGACCACATCAGCGGTGCCGCCATATCCCCGGGCGGGCTTGCCGTCCCACACGGCGAACAGGCGATCGGTCCGCGCGAGCATGGCTTTGCTCGCCTCCATGTGGGCCTCCTCGGTCGACTCGAAACGATCGAGGCGGTCCACTTTGGCGGCTCGCGCCAGGAGCGCGTCATAGGCAGCATGAGCGGACACGGGAAGGCCGTCACGGTAACGGGCGGCCGGGACGATGACTTCGAGCCGCCCGCCTGCGTCGAGGACGGCCCGGGCGAAAAGCTGGTCTGCTCCATCAGCGAGAGCGCTCACCCCCACCAGATCGTCCTCGGCGTAGGCGGCGAGCTGCTCGCGGATGGCCCGGTCAACCAGACGCTCGGTTGCGGCCGGGAGCCCTCGATGCCCGGTGATCGCTATGCGCATCAGTTGGTCCGCGTCGCGTAGGCGCTGTGCAGCCGCTCGTCGAGTTCAGCGGTTACCCGGTGCGGCGCCCGAGAGCCGAGGCTGGCTCGGAAGTCGCGGACGGCTTGCCGGACGCGTTCTGAGTCATAGCCGTACCCGATGTCATATGCGGCCAGGGCAAGGGCGCAGGCCTGCTCCAGCTGGCCGCTGGTTGCCAGCGCCCGCGCTTGCTCGGTGGTGACAATCGCGGCTTGCTTGGGGCTCCGCGCGGACGTCTCGGCCTGGCGGAAGGCTTCGGTAGCGATCTTCGGGAGGCCGAGCCGTGACGCGGCGATCGCCCGGTAGCTGGCAATCTTTGACGAGTCAAACTGGAAAACCCAGGGCCAGACCGGCTCGTTGCTGATGGACGTGTCGGCGTACCGCTCGGCGTCGCCGAGAACCCCGAGGGCCGCCTGGTCGCCGAGGTAGCCGAGGGCGACCGCTTCCAAGCAGGCCAGCCATGCCCGCGCTGTGCTGGGCGCCGACCGCGGCAGCCGCGCGGAGGCATCACGAAGCAGGCGCAACCCGTGGACTGGATCACCTATGGTCGTGGCGTACTGGCCGAAGCTGCCCTGCATGTAGATCGCAAGCAGCGCGTGCCGTGCCTCGTAAGCCGTGGCAATCGACATCTTGTAGAACTGCCGCGCCTTGGCTGGCTCGGCTAGGTCGGCGTGCAGCCACGCGGCTAGGCCCGCGATCTCAGCCACTGCGGCCGATAGGCGGATGCGCTGCTTCCCATCAGCCCGGCGTGCGAGGTCACGCGCAAGCGAAAGATGCGCGGTGACCGGTTGGGCAAGCGCCCGGGCAGGCGTGCGCTGCTCAAGCTGCCGGTAGTTGAGCGAGGTAGCCATCAGCAACCGCTCGTCGCCTAGGTCGCTGTGCGGGATCGCCGCAGCAGCGAGGACACCGAGTGATCCGCCGAGGAACTGGCGCCGGTCCGTGTCGTCCTCCTGGCTGGTGTCATCTAGCAGGCCTGCGAACTGTCTCGGGATTTTCAGCCCGTCGCACAAGGCCTTCACTGTCTTGATACCCGGTGAACCACTCTTCCCGCCAGCCAGCCTTGAAACCTGGGACTGAGAAAGGCCGGTGCGCGCGCCGATCGCGGTCTGTGACAGTCCCGAGTCGAGGAACGCACGCAGCACGACCGACCAGTCTCCGCGTGCCAGGGCGGCCAGCACGTCAGGCCTGCCGCAGACGGTGGTCAAGGCGGCACCGTCTTCCGGCATAGTTGCAGCCTCCTTGGTCACTCCCCATGCATCGTCGCATACCGGGCGTGATCTATGCATGCATGCGCGCGGTCAGCCTTGTCGCCCGCGTTCAATGATCGTGCTCTCCGGCGTGCAAGCCGGGACTGGACAACTACAGCGCTATCGCTGTACGCTTTACAGCGTTATCGCTGTAGAAGTAGCGAACCGCGACGTCCGAAGACGTCGCGACCTGTGGAAAACGGAGGTGAAGGCCATGGCCTTCAAGAACGGAACGCGGCTCCCGGTGAGCATGGCCCAGGTGTTCCCGGCCGGGTGCCATCTGGTGCCGGACTCGATCGCTGAGGCGCAGGACTACGACGAGCAGACCAAGCGGCGTACGCCGTCAGTGGACAAGGTGACCGGCAAGCGGGTGTTCCAGTGCCGGGTCGTGGACATGGACCCGGACCTGGAAGGGCGATCCCGGGAGACAGCGGTCAAGATCCTGGCCGACCGGATGCCAGCGCCGCCGACCCGAGCACCATTCGAGCTGGTGGAGTTCGACGGGTTGCAGGTCACCCCGTACGTGACCGACCGGGGCCGGATGGCGTACTCGCTGCGCTCCACCGCGATCAAGGCCGCCCGCCCGGTCGTAAGCAAGGACGCGGCCTGATGCCCGTTAAGCGGGTCACGACCGTGACGCTGCCGGTGGACACCCGATCGGCGGTGGCGTTCGAGGCGTACCGGGACCGGACGCCGCTGCTGACCATCATGGCGACCCGGCCCGCGCTGCTGGTCACGCTCACCCTGCCGGAGCGGATCGAGGCCGGTCATGTCCGGTTCGCCCGCCAGCTCGCGGACCTGACCGCCCGCTACGCCACCGAGGTCGAGCGCGCCTACCGCGGGCTCCCGACCCCGCCCGGTGTCGTCCCCGCCCCAGGGTGACGGCTGTTGGCCCCGGCCAGTGATGACAGCACCGGCCGGGGCTCCTATCCCTTTCCCGCCCGAGGAGCACTCAGGAAGGAACCCCCATCATGACCGACCAGCCCTGCCGGGTCATCCCCGGCGACCTCATCGAGCGCGTCCAGGTGATCACTGGACTGCGGCAGCTCGCCAACTACCTCGACCAGCACCCGGACCTGCCGGTGTGCCCGTTCGGCTGGGACCTGAACGTCTACCCCCGCCAGGCCACCGAGGCACAGAACCGTGCCGAGGTCGACCGGATCGCCGCCATCCTCGGCGTCACGCCCGCCGACCAGACCCAGGCGGGCGGGCACTACACCGCCGCCCGCACCTTCGGCCGGATCACCTACCAGGCCATCTACATCCCGGACCGCCGCATGGCCGCCCACGACGCCCTGATGTCTTACCGGGACTGCGTGCAGCCCGCGCAGGCGGCGTCATGAAGGCGTCGGCGTTTTACGGCGAGCAGCTGGCCCAGGTCGATAACCCCGACCCGTTCGCCCGCCCGGTATGGCGGTCCCCGGTGTACCACACGCCCGGCTGGGTGATCACCATCGTCCAGCTCTGGCGGCTGCTCATCACCGTGATCGCGGTCATCCTGCGCCACCCCATCGCCGACACGCTCGCCATCGTCTCGTTCCTGGCCTGGCACCTTCTCGGCTGGCCCGGCCCGGCCGGGCTCGTAGCCTTCCTGCTGGCTGTGCTGGGACTCTGGCGGTGGCGGTGGCCCACGTCGTTCGCCCGGTTCATCGCCCGCCCGATGCTGGGCAAATGGCGCAGGTGGCATTACCAGCAGCGCTGGGCCGCGGTGATGACCATCGGCCGCCTCGCGCCGATGTTCCAGGGCCGCATCCTGCTGCCGGTCCTGGGCCGCGTGTCCTCCACCCGCTACACCGACCGGGTGCACGTCCGCCTCGTCTCCGGCCAGGCCGCTGCCGACTTCGCTAACCGCGCGGAGAACCTGGCGCACGGCTTCGGCGCCATGTTGTGCCGGGTCCGCACCGGCAGGCCCGGCTGCCTGGTCCTGGAGTTCGTCCGCAAGGACGCGCTCAGCACCCCGTTCCCCGCGCTGCCAGTGCCCGTCGATGTCGACCTCAAGGCGCTGCCGGTCGGCCGCCGCGAAGACGGCGCGCCCTGGCTGATCCGGCTGCACGGCACCCACCTGCTGATCGCCGGGGCCACCGGCGCCGGGAAGGGCTCGGTCATCTGGGACCTGATCCGCGCCCTGACCCCCGCCATGGACGCGGGCCTGGTGCAGGTGTGGGCGGCCGATCCGAAGCTGATGGAACTGGCCTTCGGCCGCGCCCTGTTCGAACGCCACGGCCGCTACGCCGCCCAAGCGCTGGCGATCGTCACCATGCTGGAAGACGCCGTGCGGGCTATGCAGGCCAGGGCCGCGGTGTTGGCCGGGAAGCAGCGCGACCACACCCCCACGGCCGGGCATCCGTTCGTCGTGGTCCTGGTCGATGAGGTCGCGTTCCTGACCGCCTACCTGCCGGATAAGCCGCTGCGCGAGCGGGTCAAGGCCGCGCTCGCCACCTTGACGACGCAGGGCCGCGCGGTGGGGTTCTGCGTGGTGGCCGCGTTGCAGGATCCGCGCAAGGAAGTCATGTCCATCCGCAACCTGTTCCCCGACCGCATCGCCATGCGGCTCGACGAACCCGAGCAGGTGGACATGGTCCTCGGCGACGGAGCCCGCGACCGGGGCGCGACCGCCGACCTGATCTCTTCCAATCCCTCTACTGGCGCGGGGGTGGGGTTCGTCCGGCTCGAAGCCGATCCCGACCCGGTACGCGTCCGCGCCGCGTGGGTCTCCGATGACGACATCACCGCTATGACCGCTGACCTCGCACCCGAGGCACTGCCGGAGCTGGAGTCGGCCGAGGCCGGTGCTGCCACATGACTGAGGTCACGTCCTGGCGGACGGATGACCCGTGCCCGGCCTGCGGCACCGGCCTGACCGCTACTGACACTGGCTCGCAGGTGACCCAGGACTGCGGCCTGTGCGGCTGGTCGGCAACCTGGCAGGCCGACTAGGACGGAGGCAGCCCATGACCGTACGAACTACACGTGCCCAGCGGATGGCCCAGCCCCGCGCCGCCGATGCGGTTAAGACCCTGGCCGAGGCGAGCGGCGGGTGCATCCGCCCCGTCCAGCTCCGCCGCACCAGCCTCGACACCGGCCACACCGAACCCGTCCTCGTGCCCTGCGGCTCGACCCTGGCCACCGCCTGCCCGGCCTGCGCCGAACGAGCTAAGAACCTGCGCGCTGCCCAGTGCCGGGAAGGCTGGCACCTGGAGAACGAACCTGTCGACAAGCCCGCCCCGCCAGATGACTGGCAGGCCTGGCTGCTGGAACAACGCGCCGAAGCACAGCAGCTCCGCGACCACACCGCCGCAACTAGCCAGGACACCGCCGAGCTTGATGAACTCATCGGCGAACTCGACCACGAGCTCGCCCGCGCCGGTATCCGTGGCAAGGCCAACCCCGGCCGTGACAAGCCGCGCCGCCGATCGACCCGGCGCCGCCAGGACACCCCGGACCTGCCAAGACGCAAAATCAGTCCGCAGACGACCGGGAAGGTCTACACCACGCCGGAGGGTAAGGCTTACCGCCCGTCGATGTTCCTGACCCTCACCTGCCCCAGCTACGGCAAGGTCACCGCTGATGGCACCCCAGCCGACCCGGACACCTACGACTACCAGCGCGCCGCGCGCGATGCGCTGCACTTCGCCGCGCTGCTCGACCGGTTCATCCAGAACCTGCGCCGATACCTCGGCTACGACCTGCAGTATTTCGCCGCTATCGAGCCCCAGCGTCGCCTGGCCCCGCACGTCCACATCGCGATGCGCGGCACCGTCTCCCGCGCCGACCTGCGCCAGGTGATTGCCGCGACCTACCACCAGGTGTGGTGGCCCGCTACCGATGTGGTGCGCTTTGACGGCGATCAGCTGCCCGTCTGGCACGAGGCATCCGGCAACTACCTCGACCCGGCCACCGGGGAAGTGCTCCCGTCCTGGGATGACGCGCTGGATGCGATCGGTCCGCAGGCCGCCCCGCTGCATGTGGCCCGGTTCGGAGCGAAGTTCGACGCCCAGGGCGTGCTGGCCGGATCGAAAGACTCCGGCCGGTGCATCCGCTACCTGACCAAGTACCTGACCAAGCACATTTCCGGCTGCCACCAGGCCGAGAATGACGTCCAGCGCGATCACGCCGCCCGGCTCCTGGACGCGCTGCGCTACGAGCCCTGCTCACCCTCATGCGCGAACTGGCTCCGCTACGGCATCCAGCCCAAAAACTCCCGCAAAGGCCTGCGGCCCGGAGCGTGCAAGGGCAAGGCCCACCGCGCCGAGAACCTCGGCTACGCCGGCCGCCGTGTCCTGGTCTCCCGCAAATGGTCCGGCAAGACTCTCACCGACCACCGCGCTGACCGCAAAGCCTGGCTCCTGGACCTGCTTGGCTTGCCCGACCCCGCTGACGGCGGCCGCTATCGATGGGAGGTGGTCACTCCCGCCGATACCGATTTCATGCCGCTCGGCAGGCGGATGTTGCATGTCCTGGCCGACCGCGCCCGATGGCAGGCCGCGCTCGCCGAAGCCAGACGCAAAGCCCAGGAAGCAACCGGCGATCCTCCGTCGACCGGGAGGGCGGCGTAATGGGCAGAACAACAGACAAGCGCGTAGAACAGCTGCTCACCGTGGCGCAGGTCGCCGAGCTACTCGGTACGAGCGAGCGTTTTCCTCGCCGCCTCATCGCTGAGCGTCGCATCAGGTTCGTACGGCTCGGCCGCCATGTGCGGATCTCTGAATCGGCTTTGGCCGACTTCATCGCGGCGGGCCTGGTCGAGCCGGTCATCCGCGGGCGCAAGTATCGGGGGAGGGCGGCCTGATGGTGGCTGGCAAGCGCAGGTTCGGCCGTGTCCGCCAACTGCCCTCGAAGCGATGGCAGGCGCGCTATCTCGGACCTGATGGCATCGACCGACCGGCTCCCCGGACCTTCGCCACCAAGCGGGACGCTGAGATCTGGCTGACTCGTACTGAGGTCGAGATCCTGTCGGATCGCTGGCTGGACCCAGATGCCGGGGCCGTGACCTTCGGCGCCTATGCCGATGTCTGGATCAGCGAGCGCCCTGGCCTGCGGCCGAAAACAGTCGGGCTATATCGCTACCTGCTGTGCCGTCATCTGCTCCCGTCTTTCGGCAACTATCCGGTGGCCGATATCCGCGAGCCGCTGGTGCGCCGCTGGCGGGGGGAAATGCTCGTCAATGAGGTTAGTGAGGTGACGCTGGCCAAGGCATACCGGCTGATGAAAGCGATCATGAACACGGCGGTGGAGGACCGGCTCATCAGCCGCAATCCATGCCGGATCAAGGGTGCCGGGCAGGAGCGGTCGGCAGAGCGGCCGGTACTGACTATGGCCCAGGTGTTCGCCCTGGCCGAGGCTATCGACCAGCGATACCGCGTCCTGGTCCTGCTGGCCAGCTTCGGCAGCCTGCGATGGGGCGAACTCGCAGCCCTGCGGCGGGGTGACGTCGATCTGGACGCTCGGGTGGTGCGGATCTCCCGTCAGCTGACAGAGGCGCGGGGTGCCGGGCTCGCGTTCGGGGCACCCAAGACTGATGCGGGCAAGCGGATCGTAGCCATACCGGATGTGATCATCTCTGAGCTGCGCTGGCACCTGGCCCGGTTTACCGCCGAAGGTGCCGAGGGTCTTCTGTTCACTAGCGCAGACGGTAAGCCGCTGCGGCACAGCAATTTCCGTAACCGCGTGTGGCTCGGAGCTGTCGAGAAGGCCGGGGTCGGCGAGCTTCATTTCCACGATCTACGGCACACCGGTAACCAGCTGGCAGCGACTACCGGAGCCACGCTCCGGGAGCTGATGGACCGCATGGGCCACTCAACGACCCGCGCCGCACTGATCTACTTGCATGGCAGCAACCAGCGCCAGCAGCAGATCGCCCAGGCGCTCAGTGACCTGGCCAAGGCGGAGCTGAAGGGGCGTGCCAAGCGCCCCAAAGGCCGAGAGGCGCGCAAGACAACGGGCATGCAACGGGCACGAGGCAAGCGGAATGCGTCCTGAGCCGGTCGGCGAGGATGCCCGCACATTGCCTGTGAGCTGGGGTTTCTTGCTGGCGCGCCTGGCAGGATTCGAACCCGCGACCGGCTGCTTAGAAGGCAGCTGCTCTGTCCAGCTGAGCTACAGGCGCCCGGAGTTCATTGTGCATGACCGGGGCCATGCGCTCGACACGGTCGTCGCGAATCCTGCCGTGGCGGCCGGCCCGGCCGGGACCGGCCCGGCCGGATCGGCTCGGCCGGGATCGGCTCGGCCGGGATCGGCTCGGCCGGGATCGGCTCGGCCGGGGCCGGGCTGCGGGCGGGACCGGGTCGTGCCTATCGTCGTGACCCGTGACTCGACTCGCTGGGGTGGCCGGGACCGGGCTGAGCCGCGCGTCCGGCCGGAAGGCCGGATCACCTCACGGGCCAGGCCGCGCCCGGAGGCGTCCTGGGCGCAGCGGCTGGCCGGTGGCCGGCGGGCTGGTGGCCGGCGTGGCCGTGGACGCTGTGCTCGGCGACCCGCGCCGCGGCCATCCGGTCGCGATCTTCGGCCGGGCCGCGCAGGCGCTGCAGGACCGGGTCTATGCCGACAGCAGGCTGCGGGGGTCGGTGTACGCCGGTGCCTCCGTTCTCCCTGTCCTTGGCTGTGCCGTGGTGGCCGACCGGCTTTCCCGGCGCCGGCCGTGGGCGCAGCTTGCCGTCACGGCCGCCGCCGGGTGGGCGGTCACCGGTGCCGCGTCGCTGGCGTCGGAGGCCGAACGCATCCGGGTGGCGCTTGCCGCGGGCGACCTGACCGCCGCGCGGGCCGCGCTGCCGGGCCTGTGCGGGCGGGATCCTGGCGGGCTTGACGCGACGGAGATCGCCCGGGCCGTGATCGAGTCCGTCGCGGAGAACACCAGCGACGGGGCGGTCGCGCCGGTGCTGTGGGGCGCGGTCGCCGGGCTGCCCGGGCTGGCGGCGTACCGGGCGGTGAACACCCTGGACTCGATGGTCGGGTACCGCTCCAGCCGGTACGCGAGGTTCGGCTGGGCGTCGGCCCGGCTCGACGACGTCGTCAACTGGGCGCCGGCCCGGCTGACCGGCCTGCTCGCGGTCGGGTGCGCGCCCCTGGCGGGCGGCAGCCCGGCCGCGGCCTGGCGGGCGTTGCGCGGTGACGGAGGCCGGCACCCGAGCCCGAACGCCGGCCGCTGCGAGGCTGCCTTCGCCGGGGCGCTCGGCGTGCGGCTCGGCGGCTCGAACGCCTATGACGGGGTCACCGAGCAACGGCCGCGGCTCGGCGATGGCCGGCCGCCCTCGCCGGCCGACATCGCCCGCGCGGTCCGGCTCTCCCGCGCCGTCACCCTCGCCGCGACCGGCTTCGCGGCGCTAATGTCGGTGATCACCGAGAATCCGGCGTCTTGGAAGACGCCGGAGCTTCCGCGATCATGGGGGAGCGGGGCACGGTCAGCGGAGTCCGGGCGGGCGGCCATGCCAGGGGCGGCCATGGCAGGGGCGGCCATCGCCGGGGAGGAGAGCGGGTGAACGGGGCGCTGCTGGTCGCCGGCACCACGTCCGACGCCGGGAAGAGCGTCATCACCGCCGGGCTGTGCCGGTGGCTGCGCAGGCAGGGCGTTTCGGTGGCGCCGTTCAAGGCGCAGAACATGTCGCTGAACTCGTTCGTCACGCTGGACGGCGCGGAGATCGGTCGGGCGCAGGCGATGCAGGCGGCCGCGGCGGGCATCGAGCCGGACGCGCGGATGAACCCGGTACTGCTCAAGCCCGGGACCGACCGGCGCAGCCAGGTCGTGCTGCTCGGGCACCCGGACGGCGAGGTCGACGCGGTGGAGTACCGGCGCCGTGCCGGGCGGCTGCTGGACGTGGCGCTGGACAGCCTGGCCCAGCTGCGGCGCGAGTTCGACGTGGTGATCTGCGAGGGCGCGGGCAGCCCGGCGGAGATCAACCTGCGGGACACCGACATCGCCAACATGGGCCTAGCCCGGGCCGCCGATCTGCCCGTCATCGTGGTCGGCGACATCGACCGGGGCGGGGTGTTCGCCGCGCTGCACGGCACGGTCGCGCTGCTGAGCCCGGCCGACCAGGCACTGGTGGCCGGATTCGTGCTCAACAAGTTCCGCGGGGCGCCTGAGCTGCTGGACAGCGGGCTGCGGATGCTGCGTGAGCTGACCGGCCGTCCGGTGCTCGGCGTGCTCCCGTGGCGGGACGGACTGTGGCTGGACGTCGAGGACTCGCTGGCGCTGGACGGGCGGCGGGCGGTCCTGGCCGGCGGCAGGCCAGCCGGGCATGACGTGCTGCGGGTCGGCGTGGTGCGGCTGCCGCGGATCAGCAACTTCACCGACATCGACGCGATCGGTGCCGAGCCTGGGGTGCTGGTCCGGTTCGCCAGCGCGCCGTCTGAGCTGGCCGACGCCGATCTCGTGGTGCTGCCAGGGTCCCGTGCCACCGTGGCCGACCTCGGGTGGCTGCGGGACCGCGGGTTCGCTGACGTGATCGCCGCCCGGGCGCGGAAGGGGCTGCCGGTACTCGGCATCTGCGGCGGGTACCAGATGCTGGGCCGCGAGATCGACGACCGGGTCGAGTCCGGGGCCGGACGGGTGCCAGGCGTGGGACTGCTGCCGGCCCGGGTGACGTTCGGCGCGGCCAAGCGGCTGGGCCGGCCGGCCGGCTCGGCGTACGGGTGCGCGGTGACCGGCTACGAGATTCACCACGGGATCGCCACGGTGGACGAGGCCGGCGCCGAGCCGTTCCTTGACGGCTGCCGCAGCGGTGCGGTGTGGGGCACGAGCTGGCACGGGACCATGGAGAACGACGCGTTCCGGCGGGCGTTCCTCGGCGAGGTCGCGGCGCTGGCGGGGCGGGACTTCCGGCCAGCGCCCGATACCGATTTCGCCGCGCTGCGGGAGGCCAGGCTGGATGTGCTCGGCGACCTGGTGGCCGGCCACCTCGACACCGGAGCGCTGCTCGGGCTGATCTCGGCCGGGCCGCCGCCCGGGCTGCCGGTGATCCCGCCCGCCGGCGGCGGACAGCTGAGGGAGGGCGCTCATGAGGTGGCAGGGACCGGACGGCTACTGGGCGAGCGATGACGCCGCGCTGGTGGACATCAAGCGCGTACACCAGTGGATGAGCGCGGAAAGCTACTGGGCGGCCGGCCGGCCCTACGAGGTGATGGCGCGGGCGATCGAGAACTCCCTCGTGCTCGGCCTCTACGGCGCCGGCGGCGAGCAGGCCGGCTTCGCCAGGTTCGTCACCGACTACGCCACGTTCGCCTGGCTCTGCGACGTGTTCATCGACTCGGCGCACCGCGGCCGCGGCCTCGGCTCGTTCCTGGTCCGGACTTCGGTCGGCCATCCGGCCGTCCGCGACCTCCGCCAGGTCCTGGCCACCGCCCCTGAGCGCACCATCTACCGCCGGGAGGGCTTCGGCAGCCTGGCCCACCCCGAGCGATGGCAGGAACGCGGGCGTTGACAAACCGGCCCGGGACGGCGTAGCACTCCGGGAGAGGCCGCGCCGCGCCGGGCCGCGCCGACCCGGGAGAAGGTGGCTCGCATGACCGACACGCAGACCCAGATCAACGGCACCTGCGCGGCCGGCTTCGAGCCGGTCAGGGACGCGTTCGCGGAGAACTTCGCGCAGCGCGGCGAGATCGGCGCCAGCGTCGCCGTGGCGGCGAACGGCGAGCAGGTGGTCAACCTGTGGGCGGGCTGGGCCGACCCGGCGAAGACCCGTCCGTGGCACGAGGACACCCTCACCAACGTGTGGTCCACCACCAAGGCCATGACCTCGCTGGCCGCACACATCCTGATCGACCGCGGCGAGCTCGACCCGGACGCGCCGGTGGCCAGCTACTGGCCGGAGTTCGCCGCGGGCGGCAAGGCCAGCATCCCGGTCCGCTGGATCATGAGCCACCGGGCCGGCCTGGCCGGGCTCACCGTGCCCATCAGCGTCGAGGACTACTACGACTGGGACAAGATCACCGGTCTGCGGGCCGCGCAGGAGCCGCTCTGGGAGCCTGGCACGGCGACCGGCTACCATGCGATCACCTTCGGGTACCTGGTCGGCGAGGTCATCTTCCGTATCACCGGGCAGAGCCCCGGCGTGTTCTTCGGGTCCGAGATCGCCGGGCCGCTCGGTGCGGACTTCCACATCGGCCTGCCGGACAGCGAGCTCGGCCGATGCTCGGACCTGCTCGGCGTCCGGCCATCGCAGGACGAGCAGAGCGCGATCGCCCAGGCCTACGCGAACGCGCACCCGGCCGCGCTGGCCGCGCTGGCCAACCCATCGCTGACCGGTGACGAGGCGAACGAGGCCGACTGGCGGATGGCCGAGATCCCGGCGGCGAACGGGCATGGCACGGCAGCGGCGCTGGCGACGGTGTTCGGCACCCTGGTGGACGGCTCGCAGCGGCTGGTCTCCGCCGAGACGCTCAAGGCCGCCTGCACCGGCCAGGGCCGGTTCACCGACATGGTGCTGATGTTCCCGCTGGAATTCGGGCTCGGCTATGCCCTCTCCGGCCCCGAGCACCATTACGGCCCGAATCCGGGCGCGTTCGGCCACGACGGTTTCGGCGGGTCGGCGGTCTGCGCTGATCCCGAGACGGGCCTGGCGATCGCCTACGTGATGAACCGGATGGGCATGAACCTGGCCGACGACCCGCGGAAGATGGCGGTGATCGACGGCGCCTACCGCAGCATCGGCCGGGGCTAGCACCCGCCCCCGGGTCGCACCGGCTGATGCTCAGGCCGGGACACCGGGTGAGGACGACTCTTCCGGCGCGGCGTCATCCCCGGTCGCCGCACCCGCCCCTGGGCCAGCACCCGGGCCCTGGCTGGCCGGCCGCAGCGTGGCGTGCCGCACCGCCGGGATCAGCGCGCCGAGCAGCAGCGCGCCGCCGACGCAGGCCAGGCCGCCGGTGACCACCGACGTGGTCACCGAGAACAGCTGCGCCACCGCGCCCGCCTCGGTGTTGCCCAGCGCCGGGGCGCTGGTCACCTGCGCCAGGTAAAGGCTGCTCACCCGGCCGCGCAGCTGATCGGGCGTGTAGTGCTGCAGCAGCGCGTTGCGCAGTACCTCCGAGATCAGGTCGCTCATTCCGGCCAGCGCGAGGAACGCCAGCCCGAGCGCCAGGCTGTCGGACAGGCCGAAGCCGACGATCGCCGCTCCCCACAGGATCCCCGCGCCGATCACCACCAGGCCGGGCCGCCGCAGGTGCCCGGTCCAGCCGCTGGCGGCGGCGCCGACGAGAGCGCCGAACGCAGGCGCGGCGGTGAGCAGTCCGAACGTGGCAGGACCGCCGTGGAAGTGCTCGCTGGCCAGCGCGGGAAACAGCGCGGCCGGCATCCCGAAGATCATCGCGTTGGTGTCGATCAGCAGCATGCCGCCGATCACGCCGCTCCGCCGCACGTACCGGAATCCCCCGGCCAGCGACCGCAGCCCGGGCCGCTGGCCGCCGGGCGCAGGCGGCAGCGGCCGGACGAACCGCAGCGCGAGGCCGAAAACGGCGAAGCCGAGAGCGTCCAGTCCGTAGCACACCGGCAGGCCAGGGCCGGCGATCAGGGCGCCGGCCAGCGCCGGGCCGCCGAGGTTGGCCAGCTGGCCGCTCATCGAGTTCAGCGCGGCGGCCGGGGCCAGCCGCGCGGGCCCGACCAGCGCCGGCATCGCCGCCGACGACGCGGGCGCGCTGAGCCCGGCCGACAGCCCCATCGCCAGCGTGATCACGTAGACCGGCCATAGCGCCGGGCGGGTGAGCAGGCTGTTGGCCGCCAGCAGCGCGGCGAGCACGGCCTGCGGAACCCGGACGACGGTGAGCAGCTTCCGCCGGTCGTGATGATCCGCCAGCACGCCGCCAGCCAGCAGGCCGACCAGCATGCCTGCGCTGTCGGCCAGGCTGACCAGGCCGACCGCCAGCGAGGAGTGGGTCAGCCCGTAGACCTGCCAGTTGGCCGCGGCGGTGGTCAGCGCGTTGCCGACCGTGGACGCCAGCCGCCCGGTGAACAGCCAGCGGAAGTCACGGCTCTCCCGAAGCGGCACGACGTCGATGACGATCTGCCCGATGCGCATGCCCGCTCCGATTCGCAACTCCCTGTCTCTCGCAACCCTCTCGCAACGCACGGCAGTTCCGCCAGGCTGTCCCGGCTTGCCCGGCGCCCTCGCGGGCGGCGGGTCGGGAGGCCCCCGCGCGGACGTGCGAGGATCGGGCGGTGCCGACGATTCTGCTGTTGTCCACTGCCGACACCGAACTGCTCGCCGCACGCGCCTCGGGTGCTGACTACCGGGTCGCCAACCCGGCGCGAGTCGCGCCAGCAGCCATTCCCGCCCTGGCCGCCGGTGCTGACCTGGTCGTCCTGCGGCTGCTCGGCGGCCGCCAGGCCTGGCCCGACGGGATCAGCGCGCTGCGCGGGACCGGCCTGCCCCTCGTCATGCTCGGCGGTGAGGCAGCACCCGACGCCGAGCTGATGGCGCTGTCCACGGTGCCGGCCGGCGTCGCCGCCGAGTCGCTGGGCTACCTGCGCGAAGGCGGCCCCGGCAACCTGCGCGAGCTCGCCGCGTTCCTCGGCGACACCATCCTGCTCACCGGCCAGGGCTTCGGCCCCCCGCAGCCGATGCCCCAGTACGGCGTCCACGAGCCGGCCGGCCCGCCCGCCGGGCCGGGCGGCACCCCCGCTGGGCACCACCCCGCCGGGCCCGACCGGCCCGTCGTCGGCGTGGTCTTCTACCGGGCGCACGAATTGTCCGGTAACACCGGATTCGTAGACGCCCTGTGCCGGGCCATCGAAAGCCGCGGCGCGACTCCGCTGCCGGTTTTCTGCGGCTCGCTGCGCAGCCCGGAGCCGGGCCTGGGCCGCCTGCTCGGCCAGGCCGACGCGGTGATCACCACGGTGCTGGCAGCCGGCGGCGCCACCGCGGCCAGCGCGCAGGATGGTGACTGGGACGCGGGCGCGCTGGCGAGACTCGACGTGCCCGTCATCCAGGGCCTCTGTCTCACCACGTCCAGGGCGCAGTGGGCGGAATCGGCGGCCGCGCTCACCCCGATGGACGCCGCCATGCAGGTCGCCATCCCCGAGTTCGACGGCCGGCTGATCACCGTTCCGTTCTCCTTCAAGGAAGAGGGCCCCGACGGCATCGGCGTCTACCGGGCCGACGATGAGCGGGCCGCCCGCCTGGCCGGAATCGCCGTCCGGCACGCCCGTCTCCGCCGCCTGCCGAACTCCGGCAAGCGCATCGTCATCGCGCTCTCCTCCTACCCCACCAAGCACGCCCGCGTCGGCAACGCCGTCGGCCTGGACACCCCCGCCTCCGCGGTCAGGCTGCTGCGCTGCCTGCGCGACGCCGGCTACAACCTCGGCGACGGCTTCCCCGAGGATGGCGACGAGCTCATCCACGCGCTCATCGCGGCCGGCGGGCACGACATCGAATGGCTCACCGAGGACCAGCTCGCCCGTGCCGAGGTCAGGATCCCGCCCGGCAGCTACCGGAGCTGGTTCACCCAGATTCCTAACGAGTTGTCCCGCCGCATCGAGTCCGCCTGGGGAGAGCCGCCCGGCGAGCTCTACACCGACGACGACCACATCGTCCTGGCCACGCTGCGGTTCGGCAACGTGCTGCTGATGATCCAGCCGCCACGAGGGTTCGGCGAGAACCCGGTAGCGATCTACCACGACCCCGAGCTGCCGCCGTCGCACCACTACCTGGCCGCCTACCGCTGGCTGGCCGCCGAGTTCGGCGCCGATGCGATCGTGCACCTGGGCAAGCACGGCACGCTGGAGTGGCTGCCCGGCAAGGGCCTGGGCCTGTCCGCGGAGTGCGCGCCGGACGCCGTGCTCGGCGACCTGCCGCTGGTCTACCCGTTCATCGTGAACGACCCCGGTGAGGGCACCCAGGCCAAGCGGCGCGGGCACGCCGTGATCGTGGATCACCTGGTGCCGCCGATGGCCCGCGCCGACACCTACGGCGACATGGCCAAGCTCGAGCAGCTGCTGGACGAGTACGCGACCGTCGCCGCCCTCGACCCGGTGAAGCTGCCGGTGGTGCGATCGCAGATCTGGTCCCTGGTCCGGGCCGCGCAGCTGCATCATGACCTGGGCGTCGAGCAGGCCCCGGAGGCCGCGGAGTTCGACGACTTCGTGCTGCACATCGACGGCTACCTGTGCGAGGTCAAGGACGCCGCGATCAGGGACGGGCTGCACGTGCTCGGCGCGGCCCCGGAAGGCGAGGCGCTGGTCAACCTGGTGCTGGTCATCCTGCGGTCGGCGCAGGTCTGGGGCGGCGCGCCCGGCGCGCTGCCCGGGCTGCGGGCCGCGCTCGGGCTGGCCGGCGACGGCGCGTCCCGCGGCGATACCGATGCCGCCGAGGAGACGGCGCGGGCCCTGGTCGTCGCGATGGACCAGGCCGGATGGGACCCGGCCCGCGCCGCCGAAGTATGCGCCGCCGTGCTCGGCCCGGCGGATGCGGCCGTGGCCAGGGACGTCACCGCGGTGCTGAGGTTCGCCGCCGAGGAGGTGGTGCCGCGGCTGGCCGCCACCTCGGGCGAGATCGACGCGGTGCTGCACGCCCTGGCCGGCGGCTACGTGCCGGCCGGCCCGTCCGGGTCGCCGACCCGCGGCCTGGTGAACGTGCTGCCCACCGGCCGCAACTTCTACTCGGTCGACCCCAAGGCGATCCCGTCCCGCAACTCGTGGGACACCGGCCGCGCGCTGGCCGATTCGCTGCTCGCCCGGCACCTGGCCGACGAGGGCTCGTATCCCCGTTGCGTCGGGCTGACCGTCTGGGGAACGTCCGCGATGCGGACCCAGGGCGATGACATCGCGGAGGTGCTGGCCCTGGTCGGCTGCCGCCCGGTCTGGGATGACGCCTCCCGCCGGGTGACCGGCTTCGAGGTGCTGCCGCTGGCCGAGCTGGAACGCCCCAGGATCGATGTGACGCTGCGCATCTCCGGCTTCTTCCGTGACGCGTTCCCGCACGTGATAGCGCTGCTCGACGAGGCGATCGCCACGGTGGCCGGGCTGGACGAGCCCGCCGAGTCCAACTACCTGCGGGCGCACGCGGTGGCCGATCACGCCGGGCACGGCGACTGGCGCCGGGCCACCACGCGGATCTTCGGCTCCAAGCCGGGTGCCTACGGCGCCGGGCTGCTGCCGCTGATCGATGCGCGGAACTGGCGGGACGACGCCGACCTGGCCGAGGTCTACGCGGTCTGGGGCGGCTACGCCTACGGCGCCGGCCTGGACGGCAGGCTGGCCAGGCCGGACATGGAAGGCGCGTTCCGCCGGATCGCGGTCGCGGCCAAGAACACCGACACCCGCGAGCACGACATCGCCGACTCTGATGACTACTTCCAGTACCACGGCGGCATGGTGGCCATGGTGCGGTCGCTGACCGGCACTAACCCGGCCGCGTACATCGGCGACTCGGCCGTGCCCGACGCGGTGAAGACCCGGACACTGGCCGAGGAGACCCGCCGGGTGTTCCGCGCCCGGGTGGTGAACCCGCGCTGGATCGCCGCGATGCAGCGCCATGGTTACAAGGGCGCGTTCGAGCTTGCGGCGACCGTGGACTACCTGTTCGGCTACGACGCCACGGCTGGCGTGGTGGCCGACTGGATGTACGAGCAGCTGGCCGCGTCGTACGTGTTCGACCCGGAGAACCGCGCGTTCATGGAGAAGTCCAACCCGTGGGCGCTGCGCGGGATCGCCGAGCGCCTGCTGGAGGCGGCCGACCGCGGCCTCTGGGCCCAGCCCGACGCCAAGACCATCGATCAGCTGCAGCAGGTCTACCTCGACCTGGAAGGCGACATCGAGGCCGGGACCTGAGGCTGCGGTCCGGCTACGGAACTGGCGCCGGACCGGTTCGCCCGGCCGGCGCCCGGCCCTGGGCAGGCTGGCGGCGGCCTGGCGGTGCCGCCTACACTTTCGGGACAGGCCCAGGACGGGCTTGCGCTCAGTCGCTCTTTGCGGAGGCCATCGTGCTGCTGACCGGGCTGGCCGGCCTGATCGGTCAGCTGGCGGGCAGCTGGCATCTCGCCAGCCATGCCCTGTCGACGCCGTCCGGCCTGCTGGCGCTGGCGGCGATCGGGCTGGCCGGCCTGCTGGTCGCGCTGATCGCCCGTAGCGCGTCCATCACGGCGGCGCTCAGCACGCTGCCGCTGACCCGGCGTGCCGCCGCACTGCGGGAGAAGTCCTGGCTGGCGCGGTTCCAGCGGCAGCTCGATCCTGACGCGGCGGGCCGTGCCCGGCCCAGAGCACCCTCGGCGGCCCCGGCGGCCGCCTGACGATCCGCCCTCACCTGCCCGGCCCGGGCCGCACAGTCACCTGACCGCGCGTTCCCATGGTGCCCGGGGCGCGGACGCACCTCGCGGCCGTCTCCAGCAGTCATCCGTCGACGACCCGCTGGAGGGGTATCCCGTCATGTTCCGTCTTCTCGGCGACGCTGTTGGCGCCGCCTACCATGTTGTCTCCGCGTACGCCCAGGTCCTCGCGCCGCTCACCGGGAGCCTGGCCACGGTGGCGGCGATCATCGCGTTCACGATGAGCGTCCGCCTGCTGCTGCTGCCGCTCAGCCTGTCGGCGGCCCGCGGCCAGGCCAGCCAGGCCCGGCTGCTGCCCCAGGTGGCTGAGCTGCGGAAACGGCACGCCCGCAACCCAGAGCTGCTGCGGGCCGGGCTCGCAGCGCTCTACCAGCGCGAGAACACCAGCGCGCTGGCCGGCTGCCTGCCTGCGCTGCTTCAGCTGCCGTTCTTCAGTGTCATGTACCGGCTGTTCCTCGACCACACCGTCAACGGCACGCCGAACGGCCTGCTCAGCCACGACCTGCTGGGCGCGCCACTTGGCAGCCACTGGCTGGGCGGCCCCGGCCCGTTCAGCGCCCAGGGCGCCGTCTTCCTCGGGCTGCTCGGGCTGCTCGGCCTCGTCGCCTGGTTCTCCGCCCGGGTAGCGCGGCAGGCGGCGGCACGGTCCGATGCGGCGGCCCGGCCCGGCGGGGCGGTCCAGCCCGGCGGGGCAGTCCAGCCCGGCGGGCGGGCTCGGCCGGCCAGCGCAGCTCAGTCCGGCGCGGCTGCACCGCCCGCGACGGCGGCGCGGTCGCTCTGGGCGGCCCGCCGGTCCGGCCAGGCGACTCAGCCGACCGCCGCGCGGCCCGCCGCCGTGCCAGGCTGGCTGACCCGGCTGCTGCCGTACACGACGGTCGTCATCGCCGCGATCGTGCCGCTGGCGGCCGGCATTTACCTGCTGACCACGACGGCATGGACGACCGCCGAGCGGGCGCTGCTGCGGCGGCGGATCCTTCCGTCGGGGATGGCGGGCCCTGGCCGGCCCGGATCCGCCCTCGCTTAGCGGGCACCGGGGTCAGCTGCCCGCGGGCGGCTGGCCCCGGGCGCTGGCGCCGCACCGCGAGTTCGCGCCGCGTTCCGGGGAGGACAATCGATGCCTATCCGCACCGGGTAGCCCGTTATCGGCCCGGCCGGGGCGGCAGCCGTCCGGCGCGGGCGATGTACGCCGGCAGACCCGTTGGGCATGATGAGGACAGTAGCCCGGCGCGGGCGCTGGCTATGGCTGCTGCCGCGCCCGCCGTGCCCTGAGTACCCGTCGCCCCAGGAGGCCGCCATGCATCAGCCGCCCATTCCGCATGTCGCCAGCACGGACCCGGAGATCGCCGGCCTGATCGAGGGCGAGTCACAGCGGCAGTTCGAGAAGATCCGGCTGATCCCGTCCGAGAACTACACATCCGTCGCCGTCCTCGAGGCATCGGGCACCGTGCTGACCAACAAGTACTCGGAGGGGTACGCGGGCCGGCGTTACTACGAAGGGCAGCAGTTCGTCGACCCGATCGAGCAGCTGGCGACGTCACGGGCCGAGGCTCTCTTCGGCGTCGATCACGCCAACGTCCAGCCGTATTCGGGGTCGCCGGCCAACCTCGCCGTCTACCTCGCCTTCCTGCAGCCGGGCGAGACCGTGATGGGGATGGCGCTGCCGATGGGCGGGCACCTGACGCACGGCTGGCCGGTATCGGTCACCGGCAAGTGGTTCCGGTCCGTGCAGTACGGCGTGCGGGCGGACACCGGCCGGGTGGATCTCGACGAGGTGCGGGATCTCGCCCGCCGGGAGCGGCCGAAGCTGATCTTCTGCGGCGGGACGGCCATTCCCCGTACGATCGATTTCCCCGCGTTCGCCGAGGTCGCGGCCGAGGCCGGCGCCGTGCTCGTGGCCGATATCGCGCACATCGCCGGGCTGATCGCCGGCGGCGCGCACCCCAGCCCGGCCGGATATGCCCAGGTCATCACCACGACCACGCACAAGACGCTGCGCGGCCCGCGCGGCGCGATGATCATGTCGACCGCCGAGCACGCCAAGGCGCTGGACAAGGCGGTCTTCCCCGGCCTGCAGGGCGGCCCGCACAATCACACCACTGCCGGGATCGCGGTCGCGCTGCACGAGGCGGCGCAGCCCGAGTTCCGCGCTTACGCGCACCAGGTGGTGGTGAACGCCAGCGCGCTGGCCGCCGCGCTGCTGGAGCGCGGCTACAGCCTGGTGTCCGGCGGGACGGACAACCACCTGATCCTGATGGACCTCACCCCGCAGGGCATCGCCGGCAAGCCGGCCGCCAAAGCGCTGGACCGGGCGGGCATCGAGGTGAACTACAACACGGTGCCGTTCGACCCGCGCAAGCCGTTCGACCCGTCCGGCATCAGGATCGGCACCCCGGCGGTCACCACCCGCGGCCTCACCGAGGAGCACATGCCGCGTATCGCCGGCTGGCTGGACGAGGCGATCACCGCTGCCGTCAAGGACGACGAGCCCGCGATCGACCGGGTCGCCGGGGAGGTCAGGGAGCTGCTCGGCGGCTTCCCCATGGCCGGCTGGGCGTAGCAGCCCGGCTCGGCGTAGAGCCGGGCTGTGCTGACTGGCTCGCGGCCGGGCTCCGCGCCGCGTCCGCCCGAAGGTGATGAAATCGGTGGCCGCAGACCTCGCCGGGACTCCGGGGCGCTGCTCCCGAAGGTGATGGATCCCGGGATCGCAGACCTTGTAAGGTACGCGATCCCGGGATCCATCACCTTGCTGGCGAGCGGCCTGGCCGGCGTGCCACCCTGCTGGCGTGCGAACATGCCGTCCCGGGCAGGTCAGCTGGTCGAGGGCGGCGGGAGGCCCAGCGCCTTCCTGCTGGCCTTCACCCAGGTCTCGACGGCGGCATCGGCTGCCATGTGACGCCCGGTAAAGGTCTTCAGCTTGGCGAGTGAAGGTGACCGCGCCTCCCGCCGGGTGAGCCAGATCCGGCTCCGGTTCGCCCGGATCAGGGCGCGGGCCATCCTGGCGATGGCCGGCGGGAAATGGATCCGGGCAAGCTGCCGGTCGAAATGCCGCTCCGTGGCAGCCTGCGCGCGCAGGTCCGCGGTGGCCTTCGCGAGGTCGTCATGGCGATGATCACGGAACCCGTCCACGGCGACCTCCAGCTGGTGATTGGCGGGCCTGGCTATCGCCAGGTACCTGGCGGCCAGGGCCCGGATCCTGGCCGAGGTGGCCGGCTGTGCGGTACCTGACGGGCCCGGCGACGCGGTGGCTGGCGTGCCCGGCTCCGTGCTGGCCGACGGGCTTGACTGCGGGCCGGCCGACGGGGACAGGCTTGCCGGGGCCGCTGCCGGCTGTGACGACGCGCAACCCGTGCCGAGCCCGACCGTGCCGAGCAGAGCCAGGCTGAGCATCAGGGCGGACGCCCCCCGCCGTCGGGCTGATCCCGGAAGCCGGATATCGGTGCACTTCATCGGATTGCAGAACGTCCACTGCCTGTCGTCGGGCCGGCCCGGGCCAGTCTTTCGCGGCCCTGGCCGTGCGTCAACCGGATGGCCGGTGCCCTGGGGCGCCCGCGTGCGCAGCCGGGCCGCGGGGATTCTGCCGCCATTGCCATGAATCCGGATGAATCCATGGCCATAACCTGGCCGGTTTATTACCTCGCGGCCGGCCATGTCCTGACAGCTGGTTTCGAGAATCTACGGCAGCGTATAGATGCCGTTGCTGGATCCGGCCGTAAGATTTGCCATCAGTCCGGCGAGTCGGCATGCTCAGCCGCTTTGGCAGCAACTAGCGTGCTTTGGGAAAGGGCAGCCGAATCACCCGTCAGCATGGGTGAGACAAGGAAATCAGCAGGTCGCCGAGCCGGGGGCTCCGGAAATCAATCGGGGAGTTAGCGGGAAGAAACCGCGCACGGGGGAGGCAACGCCCATTATGTTACTCGGGGAATCAATCATGCGTATAAGGCGCGCGCGCGGGAAAGGTAGCGCCGCGGCATGCCGCCGCATAGTGCTGCGGCGTTTCTCCGCTTGCTGCGCCGGCCCGCAGCAGCGCACGGGCGGGACAGCGCGCGTTCAAGGAAAACGGCAGTCTTACCCGCGGCGGCGTCCTTGCCCGCGGCGGCGTCCTTGCGCCCGGCGGCGTCCTTGCCCGCGGCGGCGTCCTTGCGCCCGGCGGCGTCCTTGCGCCCGGCGGCGTCCTTGCGCCCGGCGGTGCGCTCGCGTTTAGCGCGCTCACGGCTCAGGCACCCGGCTGGCCCGCGGGGCCGCCGCAACCGCGATTCGCCGGCAGCGGTCCTGCCCTCGGCTGGCCTGGCCGGGCCTGGCCGGGCCTGATCGGCCCGGGCTAGATCGGCCGGGCCCAGGCTGGCCAGCGCCGCCGGGCGGGGCTTCGACTCCCGACCAGACAAGAAGGCGGTTCGAGCATGCTCGCAGATCAGCTGCCGTGGATAAGGCGGCATGGGCGCGCGCTCGCGATCGGCGTCATCGCTGGAGCACTAGCCGTGCCCGGAGCACTAGCCGTGCCCGGAGCACTAGCCGTGCCCGGAGCACCAGCCGTGCCCGGAGTCGGCAGCCGCACCGCGGCGAGCGGCCCCCTGGCCCCGGGCGGCTGGCCAACGGCGCCCGCTTACCCGGCCGTGCCCGCTCGTTCGGCCGTTTCCGTTCACCCGGCCATGCCCGTTCACCCGGCCGCGCGCGTGCTCTCGGTCGCGAGCGCCCGCCGGCCGGCGCGCCCGGGGCCGGCCATGAAGCGGGTGTCGTACCGGGGATACACCTTCGATATCCCGCGCGGCTGGCCGGTGGTCAACCTCGCCCGCCGGCCGCGCACGTGCGTGCGGTTCAACCGGCACGTCGTCTACCTGGGCAGGTCAGGCGCCAACCAGGACTGCCCGAGCTGGCTGGTCGGCACGACCGAGGCGATGCAGGTGGTGCCTGCCGCCGGGAAGACCGGCCGGTCATCGGTGGAGAACCCGGTCGCACGGCAGATCACGGTGTCCGCTGCGCGGATCCGGATAGCCGCCACGTTCGACACCAGCCCGACCCTGATCTACCGGATCCTGGCGAGCGCCTCGCTGCCGGCGCCGATCATCGTGGTCCCGAAGCCGGACCCGAACGCCGGCCGCCGCCAGGCGTCCCTGCGGGCCAATCCGCGGGCCCTGTCGGCGGCGCGAAGCCCGCGGTTCCCGCGAGTCAATCCGCCGGAGCTGCCGGCCAACGTCGCGAACTTCCGGGGCCGCGGCTTTGACGCCTGCACGGCGCCGAGCAAGGCGTACATGCGCGCCTGGCGCAGGCACTCGCCATACCGCGCGATCGGCATCTACATCGGCGGCGCGGACCGGGCCTGCGGGCAGCGGAACCTGTCCGCGCGCTGGCTAAGGACCGAGGCAGCGGCTGGCTGGCGCTTCTTCCCGATGTACGTCGGCCCGCAGGCATCCTTCCATCAGCTCAGGGCGCCGGTGCGCCAGGCACGGCGGGCCGCCGACGATGCCGTTTCCCAGGCCCAGCGGCTCGGGCTCGGGCCGCGGACTCCCATCTACTACGACATGGAGGCCTACCGGCCACGGTGGACTCGCCGGGTACTCCGGTTCGCCACGGCCTGGACGAAACGGCTGCACAAGCTGGGCTACAAGGCCGGCATCTACAGCAGCTCCGAGTCCGGGGTGGTGGACCTGGCACATCACTACAAGAGCCACCGGTACAAGATGCCGGACGTCATCTACGACGCCCTGTGGAACGGATCCAGGAATACGAAGGACAGGTCTCTCCGCAAGGGGCAGTGGGGCGGGCACCGGCGGCTGCATCAATACAGCGGCAATGTCACGCAGACATTCGGCGGGGCCACGATCAACATCGACAAGGACTACCTCAACGTGCTGCTGGCAACGCCCGGCGGCACCCGGCAGGCGTCACGGGCCGCGGTCCAGGCGGACGGGACGGTCGACGTGTTCTACCGCGGCACCGATCGCCGGCTGTGGCACGAGGGGCCGCTGTCCGGCACCGGCGCCGGAGCCGACGCGGCCGTCCCGGCGGTCCTGGGCGGCACGCCGGCCGCGCAGCCGACGGTGGTCTCGCCGGTGCCCGGTGCGCTTGACGTCTTCTTCGAGGGGCCCGGCCATCTGCTGTGGGAGGTGTCACGCAAGGCGGGCAGGCCATGGTCGGCGCCGAGGAAGATCAGCCGGATGGGGGTGCTCGGCAGCCCGCCGGTGGCGGTGGCGCAGCCCAACGGCGTGGTCGACGTGTTCTGGCACGGATCCGCGGACGACCATCTCTGGCATGGCCAGTTCAGTCCCGGCAAGGGCTGGAAGGGCCCGCAGGACCTGCGCGGCAGCCTCGCCTCCGGCCCGTCACCCGCCGAGTCGTCGCCGGGCACGGTGCAGGTGTTCTGGAAGGGCAGGGACCGTGCGCTCTGGCATGTGATCCGCAGGCCAGGGCGGACCTGGACGAGGCCGTCCAGCCTCGGCATGGGGCCGCTGGGCGGCGCGCCGCAGGCCACGGCGCGCCGCGGCGGCGCCATCGACGTGTTCTGGCGGGGACTCGGCAATGACCGGCTCTGGTCGGCCTCGTTCGCTCCCGGCCGCCGCTGGGCCGGCCCGCGGGAGCTGGGCGGGCGGCTCGCCTCGGCGCCGTTCCCGCTGATGACCCGCGACCGCGTGCACGTCTTCTGGAAGGGCGCTGACGGCCAGCTCTGGCAGGTCTCGCGCGGGCCGAGGGTGGGCTGGCGCCGCCCGTCCAGCCTCCGCATGGGGCCGGCTCGCGCCGCGCCGTTCGGCATCTCCGGGCACGGCGGGAAGAGCGAGCTGTTCTGGCGGGGCAGGGCGGGACACCTGTGGTTCGCCGCGCAGCAGCGGGGACACGGCTGGAGCCGGCCGCACGACCTGGGCGGCCATGTGGCCTAGCAGGCCGCGCACTCCTGGCAGGCCGCGCACTCCTGGCACGCCGTGCTCTCCTGGCACGCCGCCGGCGGCCCTGCGCTGGCGAGCGATAAAGGCCCGTGCCGCCGCGGCGGCAGGCTCCGTCGGCACGGTGGTTATCAGCGGGATCAGCGGGTCCGCCGAGACGTCCTGGATCAACGGCACGTCCTCGTCGGCGAACGCCCGCAGCAGCAGCGGAGGATCCTCGATGCCAGGCAGGCGGAGAGGCAGACTCAGAGGCGGCCGCACCAGGCCAGTATGCCCGGGCAGGCGGCCACGCTCGTCCGGGCATAGGCGTCGGCGGCGCGGCGGCACGGACGGCGGCGGCTTACCCGGCGACGCCCGCGGTGCCGGATGGATCTGGCGCTCACCGTACACTGGCAAGGTAGTGACACCGTGGCTGCCAGCATTTACGCGGCTCGGCGGACTGTGACCGTGGCGGCAGATGACCCTGCCGGCACCAGGGCGGTCGCGGCCGGAACATCGCGTCATCCCGCTTGAGGCGGGCTCCGTACGGTATACCTGTCTTACCCATTTGCAACGGCACGCGTCGACCTAGGACACCCATGACTGTGGCACGGCCCAAGATCGTTAACGCTGCATGGCACATGCTCCCTGAGCCGCTGCGGGGCAGGCTCCGCGGCAACACGGGCCGGCGGTTCGTCCGGTTCGTGCCGGTGTCCATGGCAGCCGTGGCCGCGAGCCAGATCACCCTGGCGGTCCTGGTCGGCATCACCAAGCTGAGCGCGGGAACGTCGGCCATCATCGCGTCGATGGTCGGTGCCGGCGTGAGCTACGTACTCAGCCGCTGGGCCTGGGAGCGCAAGGGCAAGCCGCACGTGCTGAAGGAGACCCTGCCGTTCTGGCTGGTGTCTGTCGGCGCCTGGATCGTTCTCGGCCTGGCCAGCCACTACGCGAGCGTCTGGGCCATCTCGATGGGCGCCAGCCACTGGGAGCGGGTGGCCATCGTCAACATGGCGTACCTCCTGACCAACTGCGTCACGTTCGTCACCAGGTTCGCGATCTTCCACTATGTGCTGTTCGCGAATCGCGGATCGGAACGCGCGGCCGCGACGCCGGCCGGCGGGCCCGGGCTGGCAGCTGCCGGGTCCGCCGCGCCTGCTGGCACTCGGCGGCTAGCCGGCTCGCCGCGCGGCGATCATGGCGAGCCGATGCCCTTCGCGCTCGCCGCCGACCGGCCGGCGGCGCCCCGCGCACGGCGCTGACGCTCCCGCCACCAGGTCCCGCCGATCACCCCGACGAAGCGCATGCCGTAGAAGACGTTGTTGCCCTTCTTGCTCTTGCCGACCTGCCGCTTGTGAATCGTGGCCGGGCGCTCGGCGACCCGGTAGCCGTGGGTAATGACGCCGATCAGCAGCTCGGCGGCCTGATACTGCGGCTGCTCCAGCAGGACGGAGCCGGTAACCTCGGCCCGCATCGCCCGCAGCCCGAACGTGGTGTCACTGATCCGCTGGCCGGTGAGCGCGCTGATGGTGATGGCGAAAACCCGTACTCCCAGCCGCCGCACCGGGTCCCTGGTCTCCTCGCTGCCGAGCCGCCGCGATCCGGTGACGAAGTCGGCCTCCCCGGCCAGGATCGGCTCGAGCAGCCGCTCGATCTCGGCCGGGTTGTACTGGCCGTCGGCATCCGTCGTGACGATGTACGCGGCACCGCCCTCGCGGGCCAGCCGGTAGCCGAGCCGCAGCGCGGCACCCTGGCCGCGGTTGACCGGCACGTCGCAGACCAGCGCGCCGGCCGCTTCCGCCTCCTTGACCGTGCCGTCGACCGCGCCATCGGAAACCACGATCTTCGCGGCCTCCAGCCCGCAGGCCGAGCTGGGCAGTGCCTCGACGACCGGGCCGATCGCGCCCTCCTCGTTATAGGCGGCGATCACGATGGCCAGCGGCGGCAGCTTGGTCGCCCTGGCTCCGTAGTGGTCAGTGAACGCGCGGACGGCCGCGTCGTCGATGGCGGCGTCGCTGGCGGGCGTGGACGTCATTTCGCTGCCTCCGAGAACTCCGGCCAGACGGTGGCCAGGCCGGACTTGAGGTCGTGCCCGGGCCGGTAGCCAAGCGCCATGGCGGCGGAGATGTCGATGATCACGGCAGGCATCTCGCCCGCCTTGGCCGGGACGTTCTCGACCGGTATCTCGGCGCCGGTCACGCTGCGCGCGGCGGCGACGATCTCGTTGACCGTGACCGATTCGCCCGCGCCGAGGATGAGCGGCCCGGTGAATCCGGCCCGCAGCGCGGTGAAGATGCCGGCCACGATGTCATCGACGTGCACGAGGTCGCGAACCTGGGTGCCGTCACCGTAGACCTGCACGCCCCGGCCGCCGGCGGCGGCGCGCATGAGACGCGGGACGAAACTGTCCTTCTCCGCCATCCCGGGACCGTAGACGTTGGAGAACCTGAGCGCGCATCCGGTCATCCCGTAGCAGGCGGCGTACGCGCCGAGCAGCATCTCGCCGGCCGCCTTGGTCGCCCCGTACGGGGTGAGCGGCCGGAGCGGGATCTGCTCGGTGATGGTGGCGCGCCCCACGTCGCCGGTGACCGCGTTGGTCGAGGCCAGCACGAAGCTACCGACGCCCTTGAGCCGCGCCTGCTCCAGCAGGCCCGCTGTCGCATCGACGTTCAGCGCATGCGTGCCGGCCGGATCCTCGATCGACAGCAGCACTCTCGTCACCGCCGCCAGGTGGATGATCACTTTCGTTCCCTGGCTGACCGCCGCCTCGACGACAGAGGGGTCGCGCAGGTCCCCGACCACGGACCGGACCGTGCCGTCGGGGAACGCCCGCAGGTCCGCAACCGTGACCTCGGCGCCGCTGCGCACCAGGGCGCGGACGAGCCGCCGCCCGATGAATCCGGATCCGCCGGTCACGAGTACGCGGGAACGATACTCATCCCCCATCGAGGCTCCATTCGCGTCTGTTGTCATGTGTCCATCTGTTGTCGCGGGCTGTTGTCGCGGGTTCGCCACATTCAGTCACCCGGTCACGCTGAAGCGCGGTCATGGGATCGCTGAGCTTTCTTCAGGCCGGCGCCTGCATGCCCGCGCCCGCCGCCGGCCGGCGGACCGCCGGGCCAGCCTGGGGCGCGGGGCCTGGCTGCGCTGCGTCGTGCGCCACCAGCAGGGGGACAGTCGTCCTCAGCTCGGCCGCGCAGCCGTCAGTGTATCGGCGGGCCGGCATGCGCCAGCCCGGAAAGCCGGCGGTTGTGCAATGCTGTTAGACCGACGGCAGCTGCGGAGGAACCCGGTGGGAATCCGGGACTGTCGCGCAACTGTGACCGGGGAGTGACCCTCAGCGGCCACTGCCGCGGATCGAGCCGCGCTCCAGCGGGGCCTGATCACGGCGGGAAGGCGGGGCGAGCGTCGATCCGGAAGCCAGGAGACTCCGGCCGTCGGCTGAACCAACTACGGGCGCGGGAACCCGGGAAGGACGAGGCTGGATGATGGCCGGGCCGGGCATCGGGGACGGGGCCGCGAGAGCGAGCGCGCGAGCCGGCGGTGGTCACCGGCCGGCCAGCCCGCCGCCCTTGCCCGTCGATCACCCGAACGGATCCAGCGGGCGAGGACCAGCCGCCAGTCCCGCGGCCCGGCCCGCCCATCCGCCGGCGCACGCCGCCTATCCGTTCGCCGCGATCGTCGGCATGGCCGACCTGAAGCTCGCGCTGCTGCTCAACGCCGTTTCGCCGGCGATCGGCGGCGTGCTGGTGCGGGGCGAGAAGGGCACGGCGAAGTCGACCGTGGTGCGCGGGCTCGCGGCACTGCTGCCGCCGGCGGAGGTCGTCGCTGACTGCAGGTTCGCCTGCGACCCGGCCGCGCCGGATCCCGGCTGCCCGGACGGCCCGCATCCGGACCGGCCGGCGCGGCTGAGCCGGCCAGCCCGGCTGGCCGAGCTGCCGGTCGGCGCCACCGAGGACCGGCTGGCCGGCTCCCTGGACATCGAGCGCGCGCTGACCGAGGGCGTCGCGGCGTTCGAGCCAGGGCTGCTCGCGGCCGCGCACCGCGGCCTGCTCTATGTCGACGAGGTCAACCTGCTCCACGACCACCTCGTCGACCTGCTGCTCGACGCTGCCGCCCTCGGCGTCAACTATGTCGAGCGGGAGGGCCTCTCGGTGCGGCACGCCGCCAGGTTCCTGCTGGTGGGCACCATGAACCCGGAGGAAGGCGAGCTCAGGCCGCAGCTGCTGGACCGGTTCGGCCTGACCGTGGCGGTCACCGCCACGAGGGATCCGGCGGAGCGCGCCGAGGTGGTCCGCCGCCGGCTGGCGTATGAAGCGGACCCGGTGCGTTTCGCGACGGACTGGGATCAGGATTCGGAACGGATAGCTCGCCGGGTGGTCACCGCCCGCGAGCGGCTGCCCGCGGTGCGGCTGCCGGATGCCGTCCTGCGGCAGATCTGCGCGGTCTGCGGGGCATTCGAGGTCGACGGCCTGCGCGCCGATCTCGTCACCGCGCGGACGGCCATCGCGCTGGCCGCCTGGCACGGCCGGGACGAGGTCGGCGCCGAGGACGTGCGCCAGGCCGCCAGGCTCGCGCTGCCGCACCGCCGCCGCCGCGATCCGTTCGACGTGCCCGGCCTGGACGAGGAAGCGCTCGACCAGGCCTTGCAGGACGCGCTCGGGGCCGACCAGCCCGCCGGCGGCCCGCCCGGCGAGGCGCCGGACGGCAGCCCGGATGACAGCCGCCCGGACGGCGACGGCCCGGACAGCGACGGCCCGGGGGATGGCGGCCCGGACGATGGCGGGCCAGGCAGCCCCGGCGGCCGGGGGCCGGGCGGCCAGCCAGGGCCTCAGCACCGCGATCCGGCCACGGCCGCCGGGACCGGCCGCGGCCAGCGGCAGGGCGCCGAGCCCGCGGCCGGTCCGCCCGGGACGACGCGCGGCGACACCTCGGCCAGCGGCACGGCGCCGTTCCGGCCACGGCTGCTGACCGTGACCGGGATCGGGCAGGGCGCGCCGGGCCGGCGGTCGGCGGCCAGGACCCCGTACGGCCGGGTCACCGGCGCCCGGCTACCCGCCGGGCGAGTGCATTCGGTGCACCTGCCAGCGACCCTGCGCGCCGCCGCCCCGCGGGTCGGCCGGGCCGCGCGGTCAGCCACGCCGCGGTTCCGGATCCGGCCGTCTGACCTGCGGGAGACCGTGCGGGTCGGCAGGGAGGGCAATCTGGTGGTCTTCGCCGTCGACGCCAGCGGCTCGATGGCAGCCGGGCAGCGCATCCGCGCCGTCAAGGGCGCGGTGCTCTCGCTGCTGCTCGACGCCTACCAGCGCAGGGACAAGGTCGGCCTGATCACGTTCCGCGGCGCCGCTGCTGAGCTCGCGCTGCCCCCGACGTCGTCGGTCGACGCGGGCGCCCGGCGGCTCGCCGCGCTGCCGACCGGCGGCCGCACCCCGCTGGCAGCGGGCCTCGCCCTCGCCGCCAGGGTGCTGCGGGCCGAACGTCTGAAAGATCCCGACCGCCGCCCGCTGCTGGTGGTCGTCACCGACGGCCGGGCGACCAGCGGCACCGGCGCCGACCTTGCCCGGGCCGCCGCGGCGCTGGCCGGGGTGGCCGCGATCGTGATCGACTGCGAATCCGGCCCGGTCCGGCTCGGCCTCGCGGTCCGGCTCGCGGCGTGGCTGGGCGGCAGCGCCGTCCGGCTCGAGGAACTCGCGGCCGCCAGCATCACCGGCGTGATCAGAGCGCACACGCCGGCCGGCCGGGCCGGGCAGCAGCGGCCGGGCGGCCGGGGCAGGGGGGCCGCCTGATGCCGCAGGGCAAGCCCGCCGTCGTGCCCGACGATGGCCTCACCACCCGGCAGCGCCGCGGTCGGCCGCTGGTGATCGTGCATACCGGCTCCGGTAAGGGGAAGTCGACCGCCGCCTTCGGCCTGGCGCTGCGGGCCTGGGACCAGGGCTGGCCGGTCGCGGTGTTCCAGTTCGTCAAGTCGGCGAAGTGGCGGGTCGGCGAGGAGCGGGCGCTGACGACGCTCGGCAGCAGCGGTGCTGGCGGCACCGTGACCTGGCACAAGATGGGCGAGGGCTGGTCCTGGATCCAGCGCGACACCGGCGACCACGCCGAGCGGGCCGCCGAGGGCTGGGCGCAGATCAGCCGGGACCTCGCCGCGCAGGCCTACCGGCTGTACGTGCTCGACGAGTTCACGTACCCGATCAAATGGGGCTGGGTCGACATCGACGAGGTGATCTCGGTGCTGGCCGCGCGCCCCGGCAATCAGCACGTGGTGATCACCGGCCGGGACGCCGACCCTAAACTGGTCGCCTTCGCCGACCTGGTCACCGAGATGACCAAGATCAAGCACCCGATGGACACCGGCCAGAAGGGCCAGAAAGGCATCGAATGGTAGCCGTGCCGCGGCTCGTCATCGCCGCCCCTGCGTCAGGGAGCGGCAAGACGACCGTGGCCACCGGCCTGATGGCGGCGCTGGCCTGCCGGGGTCTGCGGGTGTCCGGGCACAAGTCCGGCCCCGACTACATCGACCCCGGCTATCACGCCCTGGCCACCGGCAGGCCGGGCCGTAACCTGGACCCGGTGCTGTGCGGCGAGGACCTGATGGCCCCGCTGTTCCTGCACGGCGCGGCCGGCGCCGACGTGGCCGTGATCGAGGGCGTGATGGGCCTCTTCGACGGCGTGGCACCCGACAGCGTGGCACCCGGCGGCGCGGCACTGGGCGATGCCGCGACGCCGGCCGGCGGGCGGGACTGGCCCGATGACCCCGGGTTCGGCTCCACCGCGCACCTGGCCGGCCTGCTGGCCGCGCCGGTCGTGCTGGTCGTCGACGCGGCGGCGGCCGGCCGCTCGGTGGCAGCCCTGGTGGCCGGCTTTCGCGACTACGACCCACGAGCGCCGCTGGCCGGGGTCATACTCAACCGGGTCGGCTCCGACCGGCACGAACGAGTGCTGCGGGATGCGCTGGACGGCATCGGCATGCCGGTCTTCGGGGTGATCAGGCGCACCGACGCGGTGGCGACGCCGTCTCGCCATCTCGGCCTCGTCCCGGCGGCCGAGCGGCTGGCCAGCGCGGAGCGGGCGGTCGCCCAGCTGGGCGCGCTGATCAGCGCCTCCTGCGACATCGGCGCGCTGATGGCGCTCGCCAGCAGCGCGCCGTCCCTCGCGGCGGCCCCCTGGGACCCCGCCGTTGCGCTGTTCACCGATCCCGGGGATTTTTCCGTCACAGTGCCGGAAACTTCCCCGGGATCCTGGGAAGGCACCAGGCCGGAGCCAGTCATCGCCCTCGCCAGCGGGCCGGCGTTCACGTTCGGCTACGCCGAGCAGGCCGAGCTGCTGATGGCGGCTGGTGCCCGGGTCGCCAGGTTCGACCCGCTGACCGACGAGTCACTGCCGGAAGGCACGGCGGGGCTGCTGATCGGCGGCGGGTTTCCGCAGATACACGCTAGCGAGCTGGCCGCCAACGGGCCTATGCGCCGCCAGGTCGCGGCGCTCGCCGCGGCGGGAGCGCCGGTAGCCGCCGAGTGCGCCGGGCTGCTGTACCTGGCCAGGACGCTGGATGGCCTTCCGATGTGCGGCGTGCTGGGCGCCGACGCCGCGATGGCGCCGAAGCTGACGCTCGGCTACCGCTCGGCGGTCGCCGCCGCCGACTCCGTCATCGCGCGGGCGGGCGAGCAGGTACGCGGGCACGAGTTCCACCGGACCGTCGTAACCAATGAAAGCGGAGATCGCCCTGCGTGGCAGTTTTCCTCCGGGGCCTGCGAGGGATTTGTCCGCGGCGGCGTGGTGGCGTCCTACCTGCACCTGCACTGGGCTGGCCAGCCGTCGTTCGCGGCCAGGTTCGCCGCTGCGGCCGCCGAGGCGGCGTGATGCGGCGGCTGATCGGGGTCGGCGTCGGGCCCGGGGACCCCGAGCTGATCACCGTCAAGGCGATCCGGGTGCTGCGCGCCGCCGACCACGTGTTCGTCCCGGTGCTGGCCAGGCCCGGCGAGGAGGACAGCGCCGAGCAAGGCCGGGCCGAGGCCACCGTCCGCGCGCACGCCGATGCCGCGCGGATCCGCCGTGTCGCCTTCGCGCTGAACGAGCCGGGCGGAGTCACGGCCGGCCGCGCCGCCGCCTGGGACGCCGCCGCGGCGGCGGTGGCCGGCGCGTTCGCGGCCGGCGCGCGGACGGTGGCATTCGCCACCATCGGCGATCCCGCCATCTACTCGACGTTCAGCTACCTGGCGCAGACGGTGACCGGGCTGGCGGCCGATGTCATGATCGAGACAGTGCCCGGTATCACCGCCGCGTCTGACCTCGCCGCCCGCAGCGGCACCACGCTGGCCGAGGGCACCGAGTCGCTGCTGCTGCTCCCGCTCACGGCGGGCACCGACGCGCTAGCCGAGGCGCTGGCCAGGCACGACACGGTCGTCGGCTACAAGCTGGGGTCGGCGGCCGGTCCCGGCATCGAGGCGGTGCTCGGGCTGCTTGCCGGGTCGGGACGGCTGCACGACGCGGTGTTCGGGGCGCGGCTCGGGCTGCCGGGCGAGGACATCAGGCCCGCCAGTGAGCTGGCCGGCAGCGGGCCGGTGCCCTACCTGTCCACGCTGATCGCGGTCCGTCCCCGCGCCGGGCGCGGCAGCAGGCTGGGGGGCTCGCGATGACGGCCGGCAAGGTCACGTTCGTCGGTGCCGGGCCCGGCGCGCCGGATCTGCTGACGCTGCGCGCGGTCGCCGCGATCGGCGCGGCCGACGTGGTGATCTGGGCCTCCAGCCTGGTCGACCCCGGCGTGCTCCGGCACGCCAGGGCGGGCGCCGAGATCGTCGACTCGGCGCTGCTGCCGCTCGAAGGGGTGCTGCCGCACTACCAGCGGGCCCGGGCCGGCGGGCTGCGGATCGCGCGGGTGCATTCCGGTGACCCCGCGCTGTGGGGCGCGGTTCAGGAGCAGCTGGACCGCTGCCGGGAACTCGGGCTGGAGACCGAGATCGTGCCCGGCGTGTCCAGCTTCACCGCGGCCGCGGCGAGCATCGGCCGGGAGCTGACCATCCCCGAGGTCGCCCAGTCGGTCATCCTCACCAGGCTAGGCGGCGGCAAGACCCCGATGCCGCCCGGCGAGGAGGTCGCCGAGCTGGCCAGGCACGGCACCACGATGGCGCTGTTCCTGTCCGCCGCCAGGTCCGGGCAGCTGCAGGAAGAGCTGCTGGCCGGCGGCTATCCGCCCGGCACGCCGTGCGTGATCGCCTACCGGGTCAGCTGGCCGGACGAGCTGGTCGTGCGCTGCGAGCTGGCCGACCTCGCCGCCACCATGAAGGCGCACCGGCTGTGGAAGCACACGCTGGTGCTGGCCGGTCCCGCGCTGGCGGCCGGAGGTACCCGGTCGCACCTGTACCACCCGGGCCACTTCCATGAGTACCGGCGGGCCGACCGGGCGGCCCGGCGGGCGTTGCGCGGCGGCGCCGGGCCCGCCGGCGCCGGGCCTGGCGGCCCGGCCATCCGGGGCGGGCCGCTGCCGTGACCGAGCCCGCCGAGCTGCGCGAACCCGACCTGCCGCGGACCGCCAAGGTCCGGCGGCGGGGCCTGCGGGCGGGCTGGACCACCGGAACCTGCGCGGCGGCGGCCGCGAAGGCGGCCGCCGCCGCGCTGGTCACCAGCGAGGTGCAGCACGCCGTCGAGATCGGCCTGCCGTCCGGCCGCCGGGTGTCGTTCCCGGTGCAGTCGTGCCGGATCTCGGCCGACGGCGGCGGACCGGCCGGCGCCGGGCCGGCGGGCGCCGGGCCGGCCGGGGCCGGGGCCGCGCGCGCGGAAGCGGTGGTCGTCAAGGACGCCGGTGACGACCCGGACGTGACCGACGGCGCGCACCTGACCGCGTCGGTGACCTGGCGCGGTGAGACCGGGCTCGAGCTGGACGGCGGCGTGGGCGTGGGCGTCGTGACCAAGCCGGGTCTCGGGCTCGAGCTCGGCGGGCCCGCCATCAACCCGGTGCCCAGGAAGATGATCGCCGAGGCCGTCGGCGAGGCCGTTGACCTGGCCGAGCGCGGGCTGCGGGTGGTCATCTCGGTGCCGGACGGCGAGCGGATGGCGCGCAAGACGACCAACGGCAGGCTCGGTATCCTGGGCGGCATCTCGATTCTCGGCACGACCGGCATCGTGCGGCCGTTCTCCACCGCGTCCTGGCGGGCCAGCGTCGAGCAGGCCGTGGCCGTGCTCGCGGCGCAGGGCGAGCGCTCCCTCGTGCTGTGCACCGGCGGCCGGACCGAGAAGGGCGCGATGGCGCTGCTGCCCGGCCTGCCCGAGGTGTGCTTCGTGGAGGTGGGCGACTTCACCGGCGCCGCGCTGCGGCGTGCCATCGAGCACCGGGTCGCGCGGGTGGTCTTCGTCGGCATGGCGGGAAAGCTGACCAAGCTGGCCGCCGGGGTGCTGATGACGCACTACACCCGCTCGAAGGTCTCGACCGGGCTGCTCGGCGATATCACCAGGGCGGCGGGCGGCGACGGTGACCTGATCGCGCGCGTGTCCGGGGCGAACACGGCCCGGCATGCGGTCGAGCTGTGGACGGAGGCCGGCTTGCTCACCGCCGCCGGGGCCGAGCTGTGCCGCCGGGTGGCTGACGTGCTGGGCAGGTTCTGCGCGGAGGTCGCTGCCGCGCCGGTGGCCACCGCGACCGTGGCCGGCGCCGCGCCCGGTGATGCGCCGGCCGGTCCGGGGCCGGCCGGGCAGCCCTCTGGTCAGACGCCGGCCGCGCAGACGCCGCCTTCCGTCGAGGTGATCATGGTCGACTTCAGCGGCGTGGGCCTGATCGCCGCGTTCCCGGAGCGTGCGGCATGACGCCGCCGGTGACCGTGATCGGCCGCGACGGCAGCCCGCTCGGCCCGGCCGCCACCGCGGTCATCGCCGCGGCGTCGCTGGTGGCGGGCGCCCGGCGGCAGCTCGCCGCGGTGTCCATGCCGGACAGCGCGCGGCAGGTGGAGATCACCCGGCTGGATGACGCGCTGGACGAGATCTGCCAGGCGCCCGGGCCGGCCGCGGTGCTGGCGTCCGGCGACCCCGGGTTCTTCGGGATCGTCCGGTCCCTGCGGGCGCGCGGCATCACGCCGCGGGTGATCCCGGCGGTTTCCTCGGTGGCGCTCGCCTTCGCCCGTCTCGGCCTGGACTGGGACGACGCGCTCGTGCTGTCAGCGCACGGCCGCGCGCCCCGGCCGGTCGCCGCGGCGGCGCTCGCCCACCCGAAGGTCGCGATCCTTACCGCTCCGGGGGAGGCGGCGGCCGAGCTCGCCAGCACGCTGCTGGCCGCCGGGCGCCGGGTCTACGCCGCCGAGCGGCTCGGCGAGCCCGCCGAGCGGGTGGCCGAGCTGACCGCCGGCGCGGTCAGCGCCCTCGCGGACCCGAACGTGCTCGTCGCGGTGGATCCGGCCGCGTCCCCGGCCGAGCGACCCGGCTGGGTGGCCGGGCACCGCGGTGCGCCGGCGGGCTGGGCGCTGCCGGAGGAGGCGTTCGCGCACCGGGATTCGATGATCACCAAGGCCGAGGTGCGTGCGGTCGTGCTGGCCAGGCTCGGCCCCGGACTTGGCCGGATGGTGTGGGACCTGGGCTCGGGCTCAGGCTCGGTGGCCGTCGAGTGCGCCAGGTTCGGCGCCAGCGTGATAGCGATCGAGGACGATCCCGGCCAGTGCTCCAGGATCGGGCAGAACGCCGCCGCCCATGGCGTGGCCGTCCGGATCGTGCCGGGCCGCGCGCCGGGGATGCTGGCCGGGCTGCCCGCACCGGACGCACTGTTCGCCGGCGGCGGCGACGATACGGTACTGGACGCGGCCGTGTCACTCGGCCAGCCGGAGCGGGCCGTGGTGACGCTCGCCTCCGTGGACCGCGTGCGCACCGTCAGCGAGCTGCTCACCGGCTACGGTTATCAGGCGTCCGGCGTGCAGTTGCAGGCATCGCGACTGGCGGCCCTGCCCGGCGGGTCGCTGCGGCTGGCCGCGGTCAACCCGGTTTTCGTGATCTCCGGAGAGCGGGACGCCCGATGATCGGCCTGATCACCGTCACCGCCGGAGGGCGCTCAGCGGCTGAGCGCCTGGCGGCCGTGCTGCCGTACGCGCAGCTTTACGACGGACCAGCCGCCAGCGCCATTCCCCGGGCTTTCGCCGAGTGCGACGCGATCATCTCCTTCCTCGCGGTGGGAGCGACCGTGCGGATCGCCGCGCCGCTGATCACCGGAAAATACGATGACCCGGGCATCGTGTGCGTCGACGAGGCGCTGCGGTTCGCGATCCCGGTCCTCGGCGGCCACGCAGGCGGCGCGAACGTGCTGGCCAGGCGCATCGCCGGCATCCTCGGCGCGACGGCGGTCATCACCACGGCCGCCGAGGCAGCGGGATCGGTGGGCCTCGACGAGTTCGGGGCTGACATCGGCTTCGTGCTGGAACCCGGCAGCGACCTGGCTCCGGTGGGCGCGGCGATCCTCTCCGGCGAGCGGGTCACGCTGACCATGGAGCACCAGTGGCCGGTCCCGCCGCTGCCGCCGAACGTGGTGCGGACGGCGCGGCCAGGGCGAGGCGTTCCTGCCATCGTGGTCACCGACCAGGCGCCGCCGGAGCCAGCGGAGACCGCAGAGTCCCCGGCGGACTCCGGCGCCGCCACGGCGCCCGCCCCGCGTGTCACCTACCGGCCACGTTCGCTGATCGTCGGCGCCGGCGCCAGCACCGGAGTTACCGCCGACGAGGCGGGCGGGCTGATCGACGAGGCGCTGGCGGCGGCGGGCCTGTCGCCGCGGTCGGTGCGGTGGCTCGCCACCGCGGACATCAAGGCACGCGAGCCCGGGCTGCTGGCGGCCGCCGGGCAGCGCGGCTGGACGATCATCACGGCCTCCGCCGCCGAGCTGGCCGCCATCGACGTTCCCACCCCCAGCGAGACCGTGCGCGCCGCGGTCGGCACGCCGAGCGTGGCCGAGGCCGCCGCGCTGCTCGTCGCGGCCGGCGGCGGCGAGGGGGAAGGCGGCCCGGGGCCGGCCGGCCCGGGCGGCGCGCAGCTGATCGTCACCAAGCAGGCCAGCGCGCACGCCACCGTCGCGGTCGCCAGGCGGCGGCCGCGCGGCAGGCTCGCGCTGATCGGCCTCGGCCCGGGCGCCCGCGACCTGATGACCCCCCGCGCCGTTGCCGAGCTGCGCCGGGCCAGCGTGGTCGTCGGGCTGGACCGGTACGTCGATCAGATCGCCGACCTGATCGCGCCGGGCGCGCAGGTGCTGGCCAGCGGCCTGGGCCAGGAGGAACAGCGGGCCGCTGCCGCCGTCACGGAGGCCATGGCAGGCCGGGCGGTCGCGCTGATCGGTTCCGGTGACGCGGGAATCTACGCGCTGGCCGGCCCGGCCCTGCGGCTTGCCGACGAGCGGGTCGAGGTCGTCAGCGTTCCCGGCGTGACCGCCGCGCTCGCGGCCGCGGCCGTGCTCGGCGCGCCGCTCGGGCATGACCATGCCGTCATCTCGCTGTCCGACCTGCACACGCCGTGGCGGCTGATCGAGCGCAGGATCCAGGCGGCCGCCGAGGCTGACCTGGTCACCTGCTTCTACAACCCGGCCAGCCGGACCAGGACCTGGCAGCTCGGCCGCGCGCTGGCCATCCTGGCCACCCGCCGCCCGGAGCAGACGCCGGTCGGGTGGGTGCGGGATGCCTCCCGGCCCGGCCAGCACGCCGGGATCTCCACTCTGGCCGGCTTCGATCCGGCCCGGGCGGACATGCACACGCTGGTCGTGGTCGGCTCGTCCAGGACCACCGTGGTGGCAGGCCGGATGGTCACGCCGCGGGACTACCAGTGGGCGGCGCCATGACCGGGCCGGGCGGGCCGGCCTGGCCGGCCGGTGTCCGGGTGACCGCGGCCTGCCGGGGCTGCGGCGCGTGCCTGCTCACGTGCCCCGAGCACGCGATCCGCCCGGTTCATGATCGCGGTATCGGCGCGCCGCTGACCGTCCTGCCCGGCCGCTGCACCGGCTGCGGCGAATGCGTCGAGATCTGTCCGGCCGACGCGATCTTCCTGGCCGAGGAGGTGATGACGTGGTGACGTGGCCCCCGGTGCCCGATGACGTGCACTCCATCGAGGCAGAGTCCTACCGGATCTTGCGGTCCCGTATTGATCTTTCCCGGCTGCCGAGGTTCAGCCGTGACGTGACCGAGCGGGTCATCCACGCCAGTGCCGACTTCGACTACGCCACGGACCTGGTCTGCGATGAGGAGGCGCTGGCCGCCGCGGTGGACGCGCTGGCCGGCGGCGCCGCCGTGGTCGCCGACGTGGCGATGGTGGCGGTCGGCATCACCGGCTGCCCGGTTGTCTGCAAGATCCGCGAGCCGCTGACCCAGCGGCTCGCCCGCACGGCGAACATCACCAGGGCGGCGGCCGCCGTGCGGCTCGCCTTCGGCGAGGTGGGCCCCGGTGCTGTCTGGGTCGTCGGCTGCGCGCCCACGGCACTGCAGGAGATCCTCACCCGGGGCGTGGAGCCCGCGTTCGTCGTCGGCCTGCCGGTCGGGTTCGTCGGCGCGGCGGAGGCGAAGGACGCGCTGCGGGCCAGCGGGCTGCGGGCGCTGACCAACGTCTCCGAGAAAGGCGGCTCTGCCGTCGCCGCCGCGGCGCTCAACGCGCTGCTCCGGGCGGCGACGGGCCAGCCGCCCGGCCAGCAGGCGCCGGCCGGGCGGGATGACGAGGCAGCCCGGTGAGCCGGCCGGCGTTGCTGCTCGCCGGGCACGGCACCCGGGATCCAGCTGGCGTGGCCGCATTCGGCGCCTTCACTGCCCGGATCGCCGCCGCCCTGGCGCCGCAGGGGGTCGACGTGGCCGGAGGATTCATCGAGCTGTCCGCGCCGCCGCTGCGGGACGCGGTGGCCGAGCTCACCGGGCGCGGCCACCGGCATCTGGTGGCCGTGCCGCTCGTGCTGTCGGCGGCGAGCCACTCGAAGAGCGACATCCCGGCCGCGCTGGCCAGGGAGCGCGCTCGCCACCCGGGCCTGGGCTGGAGCTACGGGCGCCCGCTCGGCCCGCACCCGGTGCTGCTTGACCTGCTGGCGGCCAGGATCGCCGCGCAGTCACCCTCGGCGGTCATGCCAGGGCTGGCCGGGCTCCGGCCCGCCGGGCCGCCGCCTGCCGTGCTCCTGGTCGGCCGCGGTTCCACCGATCCCGATGCCAACGCCGAGGTATGCAAGACCGCGCGGCTGCTGTGGGAGGGCCGGGGCTACGCGTTCACCGAGACGGCGTTCGTGTCGCTGGCCGCTCCCGATGTGGCCGCCGGACTGGAGCGGTGCCGGCTGCTCGGCGCCGCGACGGTCATCGTGGCCAGGTACTTCCTGTTCCCGGGCATCCTCCCGGACCGGATAGCCGATCAGGCGCGCCGGTACGGTGCCGCGCATCCCGGCATGGACGTGCACTGCACGGACGTCCTCGGGGACACCGGCGAGCTGGCCGGCCTGGTCGCCGAGCGCTACCACGAGGCGCTGGCCGGGGACATCAGGATGAACTGCGACGTCTGCGCGTACCGGACGGCGCTCCCCGGGTTCGAGCACCGGGTCGGCGCGGCGCAGCGCCCGCACGTGCATCCGCACGACGACGGACACGTCCATGTCCACTGACGGCCGGCCGCCGGCCGGCCAGCATGCGCAGAAGCGCGGCTCGCCAGGATTACCACGGGAGGATGCGATGGATCTGCTCGATGAGGTGCGGGCCGCGATCGGCCCGCTCGCCCGGGCCGCGATGGCGGCGGCACGGTCGCGGCAGGACCTGATGACGAAGCCCAGGGGCTCCCTCGGCGTGCTCGAGGAGGTGTCGATCCGGCTGGCGGGGCTGGCCGGGCGCTGCCCGCCGCCGCTGCCCGCGCCGGCGGCGGTTGCCGTCTTCGCCGGGGATCACGGCGTGCACGCCCAGGGCGTCACCCCCTGGCCGCAGGAGGTGACCGCGCAGATGGTCGCGAACTTCCTGGCCGGCGGCGCGGTGGTCAACGCGTTCGCGGCCCAGACGGGGGCCGAGGTGGTGGTGGTCGACGTCGGCGTCCGCGCCGACCTGGAGCTGGTTCCCGGGCTGCTCCCGCGCAAGATCACGGCAGGCACCGCCGACTTCACGGCGGGACCCGCGCTGACCCGCGAGCAGGCCAGCGCAGCGATCATGGTCGGTGTCGAGGTTGCCAGCGACCTGGTCGCAGCCGGTAACAACTGCCTGCTCACCGGCGATATGGGTATTGCCAACACCACCGCCTCAGCCGCGCTGGTGTGCGCATTCACCGGGCGGGACCCGGCTGAGGTGACCGGCTACGGAACTGGCATCGACCCGGCCACTCACGCCAGGAAGGTGGCTGTCGTGCGCACCGGGCTCGCCCTGCACCGGCCGGACCCGGCGGACCCGGTGGGCGTCCTGGCCGCGTTCGGGGGCCTGGAGCATGCCGCGCTGGCCGGGTTCATCCTGGGCGCAGCGGCCCGCAGGACACCGGTGATACTGGACGGCGTGATCGCCGGGGCGGGCGCCCTGGCCGCCGTGGCGCTGGCCCCGGAAGCGGTGGAATGCTGCATCGCCGGGCACCGTTCTGTCGAGCCAGGGCATGCGGCTACGCTCCATCATCTGGGCCTGCGGCCGCTTGTCGATCTCGAGCTGAGGCTCGGCGAGGGGACCGGCGCGCTGCTGGCCCTGCCGATCGTGCAGTGCGCGGCCCGCGCGCTGCGGGATGTCGCGACGTTCGACTCGGCTGGCGTGACGGACAAGACCTGATGAGATTGCATGCAGAGGATGGCTACCTGCTGGCGGTGCGCCTGGCGGGCCGCCGCGTGGTCGTCGCCGGCGGCGGCACCGTCGCGGCCAGGCGCGTGCCCGCGCTACTCGACGCGGGCGCCGAGGTGGCTATCATCGCGCCGGAGCTTAGCCCGGCCCTGTACGATCTCGCCGCCGCGGGCCGGATCGCCTGGGCCGCCCGCGGCTACGCCGGCGGCGACTGCGCCGGCGCCTGGCTGGTCTGCGCCTGCACCGACGATCCCGTGGTGAACTCCGCCGTCGCGGCGGAGGCGGACGCCGCCGGAATCTGGTGCGTCCGGGCTGACGACGCGGCCGCATCCAGGGCCTGGACCCCGGCCTCCGGCCAGGCCGGAGACGTGCGGCTAGGCGTGCTGAGCGGTGACCCGCGGCGCAGCGCCGGTATCAGGGACGAGCTCGTGGGCGCGCTGAGCTCGGGTGCCATCGGGGCCCGCAGTGCCAGCCGCGGGGGGCGGCGCGGCGGCGTCGCGCTAGTCGGCGGCGGCCCCGGCGATCCCGGGCTGATCACGGTGCGCGGCCGTGCCCTGCTGGCCCAGGCGGACGTCGTTGTCGCCGACCGGCTGGCGCCCCGGTCACTGCTCGATGAGCTGCCGGCGGATGTCGAGATCGTCGATGCCGCCAAGATTCCCCGCGGCCGGGCGATGGCCCAGGAGTACATCAACTCTGTGCTCGTCTCGCGGGCAACCGCGGGCCGTTTCGTCGTGCGGCTGAAGGGCGGCGACCCGTTCGTGTTCGGCCGCGGCGCCGAGGAAGTCCTGGCCTGCCTGCGGGCCGGCCTGCCCGTCACCGTGGTGCCCGGGGTTTCCAGCGCGATCGCTGCGCCGGCGGTTGCCGGGGTACCGCTCACCCACCGGGGGGTGGTCCAGGAGTTCCATGTCATCTCGGCCCACGTCCCGCCGGGTGATAAGCGCTCCACGGTCAACTGGGCGGCGCTCGGCTCGTCCCGGGCCACACTCGTGCTGCTGATGGCCACCGAGCACCTCACGGCCATCACTGATGCACTAATGCGTCATGGTCGTGACCCGAAGAGCCCCGTATCGGTGATCGCCGACGGTACTCTGCCCACGCAGCGCAAAATTACCGCAACACTGGATACTGTCGCCCACGACGCTGCCGAGGCGGGCATCCGGCCCCCGGCGGTCGTGGTAGTGGGTGAGGTCGTGACGATCGCGGCGCAGATTGCCGAACTATGCAGCAGCCCGGCCAGCGAGACGCCGGGCGGCACGTTCCTGCCTGGAGCGCGCCCCGGGCAGGCTGATGACCCCGCGCGGGTTCCGGCCCCGCCGCAGGTTAACGGCCCTGTGCAGGGTAATGATCTGGTACGGAGGCCGGCCCAGTGACTGGCATCTCGCCGGTCTCGGGAGGCCGGGCGGCATGACAGAGGGACAGGGCCGGACGGCCGCGGCGCCGGGCGACGCCAACCGCGGCGGTGCCGCGCTGCCGGACGTCAAGGTCGGCGGCGGCGCTGCGCACGTCCCCGGCCATGCCGCAGGCGCCGGGCCTGCCGACGGAGCCGCCGCGGCCCGCGGCAATGACCAGGCCTCCGCGAGCGACCAGGCCGCCCGGGCGAGCGGTCCGGCCGGCCCGGCGGACGACCAGGCGCCCCCTGCGGCGGGCCCAGCGGTCCCGGATCCCGACCCGGCCGCGCCCCGGCGAGTCGACGCGGGCCGGCTGGAATCCGCGCTGCTCGAGGTGCGGCACCAGATACTCGACGTGCCGTTGTTCCTCGATGCGCCTGGCGTCGACGACGCCAGGGCGGAGCGCCGCAAGCTGCTGAGCCAGATCGACGACTACCTGCTCCCGAGGCTGCGCGAGTCAGGCTCCCCGGTGCTGGTCGCGCTGGTCGGATCGACCGGCGCCGGAAAGTCGACCCTGGTGAACAGCCTCGTCGGGAAGCAGGTCAGCAACACGGGCATCCGCCGCCCCACGACGAACAGCCCGGTGCTCGCCAGCCATCCGAGTGAGGTCGACTGGTTCGCGGAGAATGTCTTCCTGCCAACCCTGCCCCGGGTCCGGCAGCAGGGGCTGGCCATGCCGGGCCGGGACGGGCTGCTCGTGCTGGCGTCCAGCGAGGGCATGCCTAAGGGCGTGGCCCTGCTGGACACGCCGGACATCGACTCCGTGGTGCAGGCGCACCACGAGTTCGCGCATCAGTTCCTCGACGCGTCCGACCTCTGGCTCTTCATGACGACGGCGACCCGTTACGCCGACGCGGCCGTCTGGGAACTGCTGCAGCACGCGCGGGACCGCGGCGCCGCGCTCGGCATCGTGCTTTCCCGGGTCCCGCCGTCCTCGGCGGCCCAGCTCACCGCTCATTTCGACGCGATGCTGGCAGCCAACGGGCTCGGCGGCACGCAGCGCTTCGTCATCCCGGAGACCGTGCTGACCGAAGGCAGGCTCCCGGCCGAGATCTACGGCCCCATCCGCGAATTCCTGGAGGACACGGCCGCCCGAGAGGACCGGCGGGTGGCGGTGCTCACCCAGACGATGTCCGGCGTGCTCGATACCTTCCGCACCAGGGTGCCCGCCCTGGCCAGCCAGGCTGAGGCGCAGCTGGCGGTCCGCGCGGAGCTGCGGTCCGCGGTGGACGGGGCCTACGCGGCCGGCCTGGCCGAGATCGGCCAGGCCACCGGGAACGGCTCACTGCTCCGTGGCGAGATCCTCGCTCGCTGGCAGGACTTCACCGGGACCGGCGACCTGCTGCGCATGCTCCAGGTCCGTCGCGGCGGCGCGGCAAGCCGGCCACGCAAGCGCCGGATGCCGGCCAGGGCCAGCGCGCTGAAGATGGCGGTGCGCACCGGCCTGGAGTCGCTCGTCGCTTCGGTCGCCGACCGGGCGGCCGAGGATGCGGTGTCTCGCTGGCGCCAGCACCCGGCCGGCGGCCCGCTGCTCGCCGGACTGGACGCCAAGTTGTCCGAGCACGACTACGGCTCGGAGTTCGCTGCGGAAGCCGGGCTGACCTTCGGTGAGGTGGCCGCGCTGGACGACGGGCCGGACGGTGCGGCCCGGACGGAACGCACCGGCATGGCCACGATCGGCCGGGCCGGGACTGCCGCCCTGGCCAAGTCAGCCCCGGACCTGGCCACGCGCACATCACGAGCCATCAGCGCGTGGCAAGACCACGTGATGCACCTGGTAGCCGCGGAGAACGTGACCAAGCGCTCGGTAGCGCGGGTCGTCTCGTTCGATGAGGAGCCGCTCGCACTGGTGCTGACGATCGGCCTGCTCGGTGACGGCGCGGGCGGCGGCACCGCGGCCGGCCAGGCCACCAGCGTGGTGCCGCAGCCCCTGCTGACATCGCTGTTCGGGGTGGGGCCGCTGCGCGACATCGCCGCGAAAGCCCGGACAGACCTGCACGACCGGATCGGCTTGCTCTTCGATGAGGAGATGCTGCGCTTCACCCAGATCATTGACGCGGCCGGCGTCCCTGATGACGCCGCTCCCGCGCAGCTGCGCCAGGTCACCCTGGCGCTCGAGACAGCGCGATGACCAGCGGGCTGGCCGGAGCCGGGTTGCCGTCGGACCGGGCCGTTGCCGGCCTGCCGGGGTCCGCGCTGTCGGACCGGCTCACCGCGCTTGCCCGGCTCGTCCAGATCGGCGCGGCCAGGACCGGGCCCGACGGGTTCAACGAGAAGCTGCTCAACGATGCTGGGCAACTGCTCGCCCAGGCAGGTCAGCGGCTGCGGCTGTCCTCGGCGCATACCGTCGTGGCCCTGGCCGGCGGAACGGGAAGCGGTAAGTCCTCGCTGTTCAACCGGCTGGCCGGGGCGGACTTCTCGGCGGTCGGCGTCACCCGGCCAGTGACCAGTGATCCGCATGCCTGCGTGTGGGGAGTGGGCGGCTCGGGGCCGCTGCTCGAGTGGCTGGGAATCCAGCGCAGGCACCGGTACGCCCGCTCCAGCGCGCTGGACCGGGGCGAGGATGCGATGGCCGGGCTGATCCTGCTGGACCTGCCTGATCACGATTCGGTGGTGACCGGTGCCTCCGCTGAGGTCGACCGGCTGGTCGGGCTCGCGGACCTGATGGTGTGGGTGCTCGATCCGCAGAAATACGCTGACGCGGCCGTGCACCGCCGTTACCTGGTACCCCTGTCCGGCCATTCCGAGGTCATCGCGGTCGTGCTGAACCAGGCCGACCGGCTCTCGGCCAGGCAGGCCGAGGACTGCGTCCACGACCTCCGCCGGCTGCTCGACTCGGAAAGCCTGCATGACGCGGCGGTGCTCGTCACCTCGGCGCTCACCGGCGGCGGCATCGACGAGCTGCGCAAGCTGCTCATCCAGGCGGTATCGGCGCGGCGGGCGGCCGCCGCCCGGATATCCGCTGATGTGGACATGATCGCGGACAGATTCAGGATTTACGCAGCCGGCACCGCCGAGTCGCCCGCTCGTGCGGAATCTCCGGAGGGGCCGGCCACGACCGTGGCCGGCGGCACGGTCGAGTTCCTTGTCGAGGCGTTCTCCCGCGCGGCCGGAGTGACCGCGGTCGCCGAGTCGCTGCGCAGCGCGCGCGAGCTCCGCGCCATGGATTACGTCGGCTGGCCGATCGGCTGGCTGGCCGAGCGGGTCGCCGGGCACGATCCCGCGCGCAAGGTGCGGCTGGGCAAGCTCTGGGAGGAGCTGCGCAGCGTGACGGCCGGGCCGTCCGGCGTGCAGCAGGCGGAGATCGACAACGCGCTCACCGCGGTAGCTGACACGGTTGGCCCGCCGCTCCCGGCACCATGGTCGCGGACGGTCAGGTCCGCGGCACGCTCGGCGGCGAAGGACATCCCCGGCGCGCTCGGCACGGCGATGGGAGCGTCGCTTCCGGTGGAGAACGAGATCACCGGCTGGTGGCGGCTGATCGGCGCCTGGCAGGGATTGCTGCTCGGATGCGTGATCGTGGGCCTGGCCTGGGTTGGCGTGATCGTGGCGTTCGGCGTGTTCCACGCGGCCGGGCATGTTCCTTCCCGGCTGTTCGATGACGTGTCGCTGCTGCCCTGGATCGGCCTCATGATCGTGGCGATCCTGCTGCTTGGCTGGCTGACGGCTTCTGGCTGCATGAACCTGGTGCGGGTGGCCGCCGAGCGGGAGCAGGAGCGCGTGGCGGTCGCGATGCGGTCCCGGATGGCCGTGGTGGCCAGGGACATGGTCGTGATGCCGATCGAGCAGGAGCTCTTCGAGTACGAGCGGTTTACCGAAGAGCTGCGCGTCGCGGCCGGCTAGTTCTCCCTCCCCATCGCGTCATCGCCTGGCCATGGCAGGCATTGCCTTATGCCGGGCGCGCTGGCGGCGAGGTCTCGTTAAACGCCTCTCCTGAGCCGCCGTGTCCGGCGGTATCTTCTTGTGGACATCCAGTTGTAATGTTGTAATCCTAGACTTCTGGAGGACAGCATGGCAGCTGACTCGCCACTCGACGCGTACTCGCAGACTGTTACCGCGGTAGCCGCCGCGCTCACGCCGAAGGTGGCCAGCCTCCGCGTGCCGCGGCCGGGCGGCCGCGGTGGCGGAGAGAGCCTCGGCTCGGCCGTGGTCTACACCGGCGACGGGTTCCTGCTGACTAACGCGCACGTCGTCGGCCGGGCGCAGGGCGGCACGGCCTTGTTCTCCGACGGCACCAGCGCCTCATTCACCGTCGTCGGCGCCGACTCGCTGTCCGATCTTGCCGTGGTCCGGGCCGGCGGGCCGACGCCGCCGCCCGCTGACCTCGGTGAGGCGGACAAGCTTGTGGTAGGGCAGCTGGTGGTGGCGGTCGGCAGCCCGCTCGGGCTGGCCGGGTCGGTCACCGCCGGCGTGGTCAGCGCGCTCGGCCGCTCGCTGCCGACGCGGAGCGGCTCAGCGGCCCGGCTGGTCGAGGATGTGATCCAGACTGACGCCGCGCTCAACCCGGGAAACTCCGGCGGTGCGCTGGCCGACGCGGGCTCCCGGGTGGTCGGGATCAACACCGCCGTGGCCGGGATCGGGCTCGGCCTGGCCGTGCCCGTCAACGCGACGACCAGGCGGATCATCGCCGCGCTGATGCGTGATGGCCGGGTCAGGCGGGCTTACCTGGGGCTTGTCACCGTGCCCGCGCCGCTCAGCGCGCAGCTGCAGCAGCGCTTCGGCCGCGCCAGCGGGCTCCGGGTTGCTGAGGTCGTTCCGGACGGCCCGGCGGCCAGGGCCGGCCTGCGGGCCGGCGACCTGCTGCTGGCCGCGGCCGACCAGCCGGTCACCGCCGCGCAGGATCTGCAGCGGCTGATGTTCGGCGAGGCGATCGGGCGGCCGCTGGCCATCACCGTGATGCGTAACGGCGCGCTGGTGGACGTGATCGCCGAACCTTCCGAGCTGATCGCCGCCTGACCGCGGCTGGGCCCGGATTATTCGCCCGCCTGGGTTGCGGGCTCGGCCGGCTGGCTGGTGCGGCCGGCTGGCTGGTGCGGCCGGGTTGCTGGTGCGGCCGGGTTGCCGGTGCGGCCGGGTTGCCGGTGCGGCCGGCTGGTCGTGCGGCGTTGCGGCCGGAGTGTCGCATATCGCGCGACGTACCGGGATCCGCCGTCCACAGCCGCGGCCCTGCTGGCCGGCTGTCCACAGGGCACCGCCGCCGCTCTCCCGGCCTGGGCCGGATCCGCGAGCTTAGTGAGCAGCCGGGCGGCGCCGAGCCGCCGGTGCCGAAGCGGGGACACGCAGCGCGCCCCGCCGCAGCAGACTTCAGGAGGATGACAATGGCCAATGAGGCACAGGTGAGCCTGACGGGATACGTGGCCACGCAGCCCAGCTTCTGGACGACGACCTCGGGTGCGCCGAAGGTGACGATGCGGGTGGCCTGGACCCCCCGCCACATCGACCGCGTCACCGGCGAGTGGACCGACGGCAACACGTCCTATGTCACGGTGGTCTGCTGGCGCAAGCTGGCCGACAACGTGGCCCTGTGCATCCGCAAGGGCGATCCCGTGGTGGTGAAGGGTCGCCTCTCCGTCCGGCCCTACGAGAAGGACGGCATATCCAGGATCGTGGTCGAGGTGGATGCCAGCTCGGTCGGGCATGACATGTCCCGCGGCGCGGCTCATTTCCAGCGGACCAAGCGGGCGCCGGGCGAGACCGCGGCCGGCCAGCTGGCGACGGGGTTCGGCACCGGCGGGCTGCCGGGTGACGAGGGCCTTCGCGGCGGGGACGCTGCCGCGGGCCCGGACGGTGGCGGGATCGCTGCGGAGTCGCAGACGGCCGGTGCGAGCACCGGAGCCGCAGAGTCGGTGCCCGCAAGCGGCGCCGACCGGGAGCCGGGCGAGGACATGTTCGACGAGAGCGCGATCGCGGCGCTCGCCGAGGAGCCGGAGCCGGTCTCGGCGCCGTTCTGAGCCAGACTGCCAGGCCGGGGAGCTGATCCGCGCCCCCCCGCGAGCGGATCAGCCGCCGGCGTCCGAACCGCGCTGCCAGTGCCCCTACCCTGGGTACATGCCCGAATTCATCTACCAGATGCGCGCTGTGCGGAAGGCGCACGGCGACAAGGTCATCCTCGACGACGTCACCCTCGCGTTCCTGCCCGGCGCGAAGATCGGCGTCCTCGGCCCCAACGGCACCGGCAAGTCAACGCTGCTGCGGATGATGGCGGGCGTCGAGCAGCCGTCCAACGGCGATGCCCGGCTGATGCCAGGCTTCACGGTCGGCCTGCTTGATCAGGAGCCCGGACTGGACGAAACCAAGTCCGTGCTGGGCAACGTCGAGGAAGGCGTCGCCGAGACCAAGGCACTGCTCGATCAGTACAACGAGATCGCCGAGAAGATGGCAACGGACTACTCCGACGCGCTGCTCGAGGAGATGGGCAGGTTGCAGGAGCAGCTTGACCACCGGGCGGCCTGGGATCTCGACAGCCAGCTTGAGCAGGCCATGGACGCACTGCGCTGCCCGCCGCCCGACGCGGACGTGAGCGTGCTGTCCGGCGGCGAGCGCCGCCGGGTCGCGCTCTGCAAGCTGCTGCTGCAGCAGCCCGACCTGCTGCTGCTCGACGAGCCGACGAACCACCTGGACGCCGAGAGCGTGCTCTGGCTTGAGCAGCATCTGGAGAAGTACCCCGGCACGGTGGTCGCGGTCACGCACGACCGGTATTTCCTTGACAACGTGGCTGGCTGGATCCTTGAGCTGGACCGCGGCCATGCCTATCCCTACGAGGGCAACTACTCGACGTACCTGGAGACCAAGACGGCGCGCCTCAAGGTGGAGGGCCAGAAGGACGTCAAGCGCCGCAGGCGCCTGGAGGACGAGCTCGATTGGGTGCGATCAAGCCCGCGGGCGCGGCAGGCGAAGAGCCGCGCCAGGCTGCAGCGGTATGAGGAGATGGCGGCGGAGGCCGACCAGAACAGGAAGCTGGACTTCGAGGAGATCCAGATCCCGCCCGGCCCGCGGCTGGGCAGCCAGGTCGTCGAGGTCACCGACCTGGCCAAGGGCTTCGACGACCGGATGCTGATCGAGGACCTGAGCTTCACCCTGCCGCCGAACGGCATTGTCGGCGTGATCGGGCCGAACGGGGTGGGCAAGACCACCCTGTTCAAGATGATCATCGGGGAGGAGCAGCCGGACGCCGGCTCGATCAGGATCGGTGAGACGGTGCAGATCGCCTACGTCGACCAGTCGAGGGGCCGGATCGACCCGGACAAGAACGTCTGGCAGGTGATCTCCGACGGCGAGAGCTACATCCGGGCGGGCCGCGCCGAGATCCCCAGCCGGGCCTATGTCGCCGCGTTCGGCTTCAAGGGCCCGGACCAGCAGAAACCCGCCGGGATCCTGTCCGGTGGCGAGCGCAACAGGGTGAACCTCGCGCTCACGCTCAAGCAGGGCGGGAACCTGCTGCTGCTGGACGAGCCGACGAACGATCTCGACGTAGAGACGCTGTCGTCGCTGGAGAACGCGCTGCTCGATTTCCCTGGCTGCGCGGTGATCACGAGCCACGACCGGTGGTTCCTTGACCGGATCGCGACGCACATCCTGGCCTGGGAGGGCGGGGCGAGCTGGTTCTGGTTCGAGGGGAACTTCGAGGCGTACGAGAAGAACAAGATTGACCGGCTGGGAGCGGAGGCCGCCAGGCCGCATCGCGTCACCTACCGCAAGCTCACCAGGGGCTGACCGGCTGGCCCATGCCGGGCCCGGGCAGTCTTCCGGCCAGCCTGCCGGAAGGGCGCGGCGCCCGGCACGGGCAGGGGCGCGGCGCGCCCGGGCACAGGCGGGGCGTGACGTGCCCGGGCACAGGCGGGGCGTGACGTGCCCGGGCACAGGCGGGGCGTGACGTGCCCGTCAGGCGGGGGTGAGGCCCAGGTCGGGCCCGCCCTGCGGCTCCGGTGGCTGGTTGACCAGGCTCTGCGCGGCCATCACCAGGTAGTCCCAGAGCAGCCTGTCCTGGGCCTCGTCCAGGGCCAGCTCATCCAGGGCCGCGCGCATGTGCCGCAGCCACGCGTCGCGCTCGGCTTCGCCGATCGCGAAGCGCGCGTGCCGCATCCGCAGCCGGGGGTGCCCGCGCCGCTCGCTGTAGGTTCCCGGACCGCCCCAGTACTGGATGAGGAAGAGCCGCAGGTGCTCCTCGGCCGGGCCGAGATCCCGGCTCGGGTAGACGGCGCGGAGTTCCGGGTCATCCGCGACTCGCTGGTAGAACCCGCTCACCAGGCGGCGGAACGTCTCTTCGCCCCCCACTGCCGCGTAGAGGCTCAGCTCTGTTGATTCGTTCATGGCTGGGCACCAGGGTATTACCCGAGCGCCGGATCGTCGCCGCCCGGCATGTCCAGCGCGTTCTTCATCCGCTCCCTGAGTTCCCTGGCGACCTCCCACTGGCGCAACGGCGCCGTCCTGGCCGCCAGCCGGACGACGATCTCGTCGGTGGAGACCTCCTGCACGCCCCACACTTCCGGTTCCTCGAGAATGACCCCGTGCCAGTCCGGCTCCCGCCACATGTCCGCTGCCGTCCGCGTCATGAGCCGCCGGACGCGCGGGATATCCCGGTGATAGGGAACCGGGAAGTCGACAATGGCCCGAGTCCAGCCCTGGGACTCGTTGCCGGCCTGGTCGATGGTGCCATTGCGGATATGCCACACGACGCCGTTGACGTCCCGCAGTCGCGTGACCCGGAGGCTGACCGCCTCCACGGTCCCGGTGACGTCGCCGACCACGATCATGTCACCGACGCCGTACTGGTCCTCGAGCAGCATGAAGATGCCGGCCAGGAAATCCTGCACCAGGTTCTGCGCGCCGAATCCGATGGCGACGCCCAGCACCCCGGCACTGGCCAGTATCGGCGCCAGGTTAAGTCCCATGTCGCCGAGGATGATGACGATGGCGATGCCGAAGATGATGACCGAGGCCGCGTTGCTGAGGACGGAGCCGAGGGCGTTGGCGCGGGGATTGCGCCGCTCGCCGCCGGGTCCGGCCCGGCCGGACGCGCGCGCACTCGCGCGCTCGGTGATCCGGCGGATGACCCGGTGCGCGGCGAACCGCAGCAGCACCGCGATCAGCAGCACGAACCCGATCCGCGCGGCCACCTGCGCGGGCCCGGCGAAGAAAACGTTGGTCAGGTCCGCTGCCTTCTTGCTGTGCGAGATGTCCCAGATGAACCGGCACGCGATGCCAGGATCGGGCCCGCAGGCGGAGGCAAGCGTATCCGCCGGCGGGCGGGCAGCGAGGCCGTGGGCTGCGACGGCGGGAACGTGGAGCACGGCGGAATGCACGACGAGATCCCTTCGGGCGACCGGTTTCCCATAGTCGCCGGCGGCGGCCACGACCGGCGGCCAATCTCGCGCTTAGGCGCCGGCCGGCCCCCTGACCGGCGGCTGATGTCGCGTTTGGTCGCCCGGCAGCGGCTATGACCGATGGCTGATCTCGCGCGCGCCTGCCGCTCGGCCATCGTCTGGGGCTTTCGCCTCGGCGCGGATGCGCTCGATCTGGTGGCTGTTGCCGTCCACCAGGGCGACCCAGACCCGCGTGTGGTGCCGGTCGCGGCGGGCCGTTTCGTCGAACCCGGCCGCGATCACCGCCGCGGCGTCGTGGGTGACGCTGGCGGAAAGCCACTTACCGGCCGCGACCGGCGCCGGCCGGGCCGCTTCGCGCTCGCCGTGGTCGGGCAGGATGTCGGCGACCGTGCGCGGGGCAGGGGTCAGGTCGTACACGGCGGCGACCTCGGCCATCCGCTTGCGGTTGCGTTTCTCGCCCTTGGACAACCGGGTGGACAGCTTCTGGCTGGCCGCGGCCTTGGCGGTGGCCTCCCGCAGCCCGTCGGGCGCATCACGACACCTTTAGCGTCGTAGGTCATCACCAGCACGGCGGCATCCGGTGCCAGCTCGGGGGCGTGGGCGGCGTAGAAGTCATCAATGTCCGCCGCCGCCCGGGCGGCGAGGTCCTCGACCTGCCGTTTGCCGGCCCGCACCCGGTGGCCCGCTCGACGGCCGCCGCCGCGTCGTCGAACGACCCGCGGGCCGCCTCCACGGCGGCCAGCCTGCGCAGCCCGTGGGAGTGCTTCTCGGCCGGTAGGTTCAGCGCCGCGTCGGCTGGGTACAGGTTGGCCCGCCCCCGGGCCCGGTGGGCGATGCGCGCCACAGTGACCTCGCCGAAGACGGTCGCCAGGCCACGGTCATGGCCGTACTCGACGGTGCCACGCCCATGGCCGTTGGCATCGACGACATCGGCCAACCGCAGTTCGCGCTCGGCGCGAAGGTCCAGGTGGTCTTGCAACAGTTGACGCAGCAGCGCCCGGCCGTCGACCTCCAGGCCGGCCTCCAGATCCGCGTGCGACAGGCCGGCCGCCTCACCGCCGGACAGCCATCCGACCAGGGTGTCGAAGCGCGTGTGCGAGGCTCCGAACGCCCCGTCCACGGCGTCGGGTACGTATGCTTCCACCGGGCTCCTTCTTCGCGTCGTTTGGGTGTAGAGATCCACGTACGTAGCGGGAGGGAGCCCTTATGTTGCCTCGCCACACCGTCGAACCGTTCTGGCCACACCGCCCTGGAAGCCCTCCAGGCGAGCCGCACCCTATTCCTGTCGCGTCCCGCCCCATCATGCCGTACGCCCGCGATGGCGCGGTGGCCTCAGCGCCGGGCCGCGGGTTCTACCCGCCGGGTGGATCCGCGTTCCGGCAGGGCGGTCTCGAAACCGTCCAGGATGCGCTCGAGGGCACGCGAGAAGGCGGTGTCGTCGTCCTCGTGCGGGGCCGGCGTGTCGATGACGATCCGGCGCAGGTACGGGAAGTCGCCGCCGCTGGTGAGCGACGTGACGTACTCCCGTTGGCGCGCTTGCCATTGCGCCTGGGTCAGGCCGCTGCGCTGGATGGCGCGTGACTCGGCGATGTCGTTCTGGGTGGCCGCGATGGCGAACAACATGACGGAGTAGACGACCTGGCCCATCTCGTCGATCCTCAATCCGAGACCATCGATGCCGGCCAAGGCGTATTCGAGACCGCGGATGCCGTTGGGACCGGGCATACCGACGCCGGCGGAGAGCTCCGGGTACCAGGGGTGGCGCCGCACCACGCGGCGGATATCGAAGGCCATCCCGCGCAGCGCCGTGCGCCAGTCGGCGGGCGGTGCTCCGGCCGGCGGCCCCGGCGCGACCTCGTCAGCCATCAGGGCGTACAGCTCGTCCTTGTTGCGCACATAGCGGTACAGGGTCATGGTGCCGGCGCCGATGGCGGCGGCGACCCGACGCATCGAGACCGCCTCGATGCCCTCCGCGTCGGCGATGTCGATCGCGGCCCGGGCGATCTGGGATCTGGTGTACGTCGGTCGTCGGCCCCGCCCGGTGACCTCCGGTCGCACCCAGATGATCGGCTCCACGTCCTTGTCGGCCATCAGACCAGCATAGTTGCGTACGTTGTACCCATCGCGCTACCCTTCTATGTGTACGATGTACCCATAGAATACTGAGCCGTGGAGAAGGAGATCGAAATGCCGGAAACGCTGTCGAAGTGGGATGAGCGAGTCGAGCCTTCACAGTTCGAGGAGTACTCGGAGAAGTACAAGGACTTCTTCGTGATGACCCGCCGCAACGGGATCCTCGAGGTGCGTATGCACACCAACGGGGGCCCCTTCCGGCAGACCTGGAAGGGGCACAACGCCTTCAGCCAGGCGTGGCTGGAGGTCGGCCGCGATCCGGAGAACGAGGTCCTGATCATCACGGGGACCGGCGACCAGTGGCTCACGGTCGATCTGGCCGAGGTCTGGCACACACCGTTCGGCCAGTGGACGGGCGACAGCAAGCTCAAGATGTACTACGACATGATCAAGCTGCTCGAGACCCTGGTCTTCTGCATCGATGTCCCGACCATCGGGGCGATCAACGGTCCCGGGGGGCACTTGGAGATAGCGACCTTGTGCGACATCACGTTGTGCACCGAAGACGTGGACTTCTCCGACCCGCATTTCATGGTCGGTGGGCCGCCCGGGGATGGGATGGCCCTGACGCTCCAACAGACCATGGGGTTCAAGCGGGCCTCGTACTACGCGTACACCAGCCAGAAGATCGACGGACCGACGGCGTTGCAGCTTGGGATGGTCAACGAGGTGTTGCCGCGCGAGCGCCTGCTTCCGCGGGCATGGGAGCTCGCGGAGATGATCATGCAGCGGCCTCGCCTCACGCGGCGCATGACGCACGCGATCCTGTCTCGTCCCTGGAAGCGCGCGCTCGTCGACGACCTCGGCTTCCACGCCGTCCACCAACTGTTCCCCATGAGCCTCGATGAGGAAGGGATTCTCGCGAGACTCGAGCAATACCGCCGGCGCATCGCCGACCGGCACGCTTGAGCGGTCGACTACAGCTCGTCCATCACGCGGTAGATGCGCTTGTCGGAGACGGGGAACGGGGTGCCCAGCGACTGGGCGAAGTAGCTGACCCGCAGCTCCTCGATCATCCACTCCGGTCTCGGTGCGGGGTGGCGGGCAGCTTCTCCACGCGCTGTTCGATCGCCCGCAGATAACTCAGCACGTCGGGCGGGCGCCACCATCCGGTGGCGGCGATGAAGCCGCAGTAGACCAGCCTCCGCGCGCTGATCAGCAACGGCGACTTCGACCAGTACTGGACCTGGCACCTCACCCAGCAACAACGCATCCACAACAGTCGCTACCTGGGCATCGCCATCCCCACCCAGTAGACACCTTCAGGAGAGCCACACCCAATTCGATTAGCGGGGAGCGACATGTAAATTACAGTAAGCGACTGCTGTGATCGCGCTGGGGGACGCGCGATTTCCTGAGCGGGGGAGGGCCGGATGCCTGGCAAAGGTCGTCAGTTAGCTCCTGATCTTGCGGCCAGCCACGGAGCGCGGCTGGCCGGGCGGGAGAGAGCGGTTGACCACCCCGGCCCAGCTAATCCCGGGCCGGCTGCGACTTGTCCGGCTGGTCCCAGGTCGGCTGCGACTAGTCCGGCAGCCCTCGGCCCGGAGAGAGTGGATGCCGCCCCCGACGCGACTAGCCCCGGTCCGGCCGCCCCCTGCCCGGCTGGCACTGGTCCGGCTGGCACTGGCCCGGCTGGCACTGGCCCGGCTGAGAGCAGCCAGCGCGCACGGGAACCCGGCGATGCCCGCAGCGAGCTGACGCGGGCCCGCGAGATCAGGGCGCGCGAGATCGTCGCGGGCCAGAGCCCAGCGGCGATCGCGGCCGCCATCCGCCGGGAGTGCAAGACGGCCTACGGTACGACCTGGGTCCGTGCCTACCGCCTGGCGCTCGGGATCGCTCTGGCAGATGTCGTCGCGCAGGTTAGGGCCTGGTACGAGGCCGAAGAACGAAAAGTCCCGCGATTCAGCGAGACGCTGCTGTCCGCCTACGAGAGCGGGCAGAAGCGCCCAGGGCCTGAGTACCTGCACTACCTGTGCACCGTCTACCACGCGGACCCGCAGGAACTCGGCTATCAGGGCAGGTGTTTCTGCGGCCGGTCGCATGGCGCGGCAGCGGGCGGCGCGGAAAAGGATAATGCCGCCGTATCCCGTGCCCCGATTGCCGCTGGGCCGGCCAGCCATGAGCCTTCGAAGGAGCGGCATGGCCCGCGTGCCCGCGCGGCGCCATCGGCCGGAGCGGTTGCCAGTTTCTCACCGTCGGCTGCCTCACCGTCGGCTGCCTTGCCGTCGGCTGCCTTGCCGTCATCTGGCCAGGGGGCATCTGGCCACGGGGCATCTGGACCGGGGTCAGCTGGCCGGCCAGCAGCCGTCCCGCGGGCGCGTGCCTCGTCCGCGAGTCGCATGGCGGTGTACGGCGAGCCCGCTCGCGTGGACCCAGTACCAGGTGGCCCGGCCTCCGGCGGCCCCGTCTCGGGCGACCCGGCCTTCGGCGGCCGGGATCTGTGCGGCGAGCCCGCCTCCGTCGGCCCGGACCCATGCGGCCCGGACCCAGGCGGCCCGGACCCAGGCGGCCTGGATGCTGGCGGCATGAACCCTGGGGACGCGCTCCGGGGCATGCTGCTGACCCTGATGAAGGACGGCGCGGTCGCCGCTAGCAGCCGCTTCCTCGCCGCCGCTGACCAACTCCGGCGCGAGATGGACGACGCGCTGCTCGACCGGACGGTCTCGGTAACGATGCTCGACCACCGGGAGGAGACGACGGCCGGGTACGGCGCGCTCTACATGACAGCGCCGCCCCTGCGGCTGCTCTGCGATGTCCTGCTGGATTTCAGCGACGTCCGCCGAATGTGCGCGGCGCACCAGCCGATCGAATGCGCGGAACGGCTCTGCCGCCTGGCTGTGCAGCTGGCCGGCCTGACCGCGATCGCCATGATCGACCTGGGGGACCAGCGGCTGGCCCGGTCATTCTTCCGCACCGCGCGAACGGCGGCAGACGAGACGGGCGACCGGCGCCTCCGTGCCTGGGTAGCGGCCCGCGAGGCGCTGGTCCCGCTCTACTACGGCGACCCGCGGGAGGCGGCCGCGCTGGCCAGGGCTGCGACGGACATGGCGGGCCGCAAGCCGTGCGTAGCCGGGGTCATCGCACCGGTCGTCGAGGCACGGGCGCTGGCCCGGCTGGCCGGACGCGGCCGCCGGGAAGCGCTTGACCGGGCCAGGATCGCGCTTGACCGGGCCCGCGAGATGCTCAGCGAGCTTCCCCCGGCCGACACCGCCAACACCGCGTTCGGCTATACCGAGCGCCAGCTGTTCTTCCACGAGGGGGACGCCCTGGTGACCCTGGGCGACTACCAGGGCGCTACCCGGGCCTTCGCGCATGCCCTGCGGCTGTATCCGCCGGCCGAGTTCCTCGACCGCGCCCTGGTCATGTTCGGCGAGGCACGGTGCCTGGCCGAGGCCGACGAGCCAGAGCAGGCGCTGCGGCTCGGCCGGGACATCCTGGTCAACCTGCCCCGGCCGCACCGCACCGAGATCGTGCTGCACGTCGCCCGCGGGCTGGCGGACTCCGTGGCCGCGCGGCACGCCCGCCTTCCGGCGCTGCGCGACTACCGGCAGGCCGTGCACGGCGACTTACGCCGGGACGCACTCCTCACAGCCTGAGCCCGGTGTAGCGGGCTGCGAACGCGAGTGTCTCCGACGACAGGGATACCGACCTGCTCACCGCACGCGCGCCATGCCCGACATCCCGCTCCCGCCGCAGCAGGGCCGGGCGCCGGCCCGCTGAATCAGCGGCGGCATGCTGCAACGCCGCGCACATCTTGCGGGCGTGCAGCGGATCGACCCGGGTATCGCTGTCGAACACGGTGAACAGGACCGCCGGGTACCGCGTCCCCTCGCGCACGTGGTGATAGGGCGAGTAGGACAGCAGCCAGCCAAGCTCCGTGTGATCAGCGGCGGTCCCGTACTCGTCGTTCCATGTCTCGCCGAGCCCGAACCGCTCATAGCGCACCATGTCGAGCAGCGGCGCCGAGCACACGACCGCGGCGAAGAGATCCGGCCGCTGCGTCAGCGCCGCGCCCACCAGCAGCCCGCCATTCGAGCCGCCGGAGATCGCCAGCTGCCCGGGAGTTGTCCAGCCATCGGCGATCAGCTTCGCCGCCGCGGCGTAAAAGTCGTCGAACACGTTCTGCTTGCGGTCGCGCATCCCGGCACGGTGCCAGTCCTCGCCCTCCTCGCTGCCGCCGCGCAGCCCGGCGATCGCGTACACGCCGCCCGCTTCCGCCCAGGCCAGGGCCGTCGGCGCATAACCGGGCGTCATGCTGATCCCGAATCCGCCGTAGCCGGTCAGGATGGTCGGCCTCGGCCCGGGCTGATCCTGGCGGCCTGCGATGATCAGCATCCGCACCGTCGTGCCGTCCGCGGACTGGTACGCCACCTGCCGGGTATCGACATCGGGAACATCGACCGACCCCGGCGCACGCTCCCACAGCCCGACTTCCCCGGTGCGGGCGTCGTAGCGGTAGACGGCCACCGGGGCGGTGTTGTCGGTGTAGGCGAACCACGCCTCGTGCCCGCCCTCCGGCCGCTCGCTCAGCCCGCCGACCGTGCCGAGGCCCGGCAGCGGGATACTGCCCAGCCGGTCTCCGGTGGCCAGGTCGTGCACGCTGATCTCACCAATCGCGTGCCGGGTCCAGGACGCCAGCAGCACCGGCCGGTCAAGCTCGTCGCCGTCCAGGATCGCGTAGCCGGTCAGCACGGCCTCGGGATCCTGCGGGATCTTCTCTTGCCAGCCGCCGAAGCCCGGGTCGGCCGGGTCGGCCACCATCAGGCGGCCCCGCGGCGCGTCCCGGTCGGTGAAGATGTAGAGCACGCCGTCCCGGCCGGCCCTGGCCGTGGTCTGCGCATCGACGTCCCGCTGCACGACCCGGAGGTCTGGTGCCGACTTCCCGGAGGCGGTCAGGTCAGCGATCCACAGGTCGTTGCGCGGCGCGGTGCCCGCCGACGCACCGACGATGAGCCAGCGGCCGTTCATGCTGACCGATGCCATGTAGTAGTTCGTCTTCTCGCGGCCTTCGCCGAAGATCAGCGTGTCGTTATCGGCGGGAGTGCCGACCTGGTGCAGGTAGACGCGCCGGTGATATTGCTCCTCCCCGTGGGGGACGGCATCGGGGGCGAGCCTGCGCATGTAGTAGAACGCCTTTCCGCCCGGCAGCCAGGCCACCCCGCTGTACCGGCACCGGTCGATCGGGCCGTCCACGTCCTGGCCGGTCTCGACGTCGAGCACGCGCAGAACAGACTCTTCCGCCCCGCCCTCGGACAGCTGATAGGCCAGCAGCCTGCCCTCCTTGTCGGGCTGCCAGGCATCCAGCGTCGTGCTGCCGGACGGATCGACCTGCATCGGATCGACCAGCACCCGCTCGTCCCCCTGGCCTGTCGCCGTGTACAGCACCGCGTGCTCCTGATCCGGCGTCCGGCGCACGAAAAACCGCCGCGCGCCCCGCCAGGCCGGCGCGGTGACAGTTCCCGCGCCGAGCAGTTCGGCCAGCCGCGCGGCCAGCCGTTCCCGCCCCGGCAGCGCGGCCAGGTGCTCGGCGTAGAGCGCGTCCTGGCCGGTCAGCCAGGCACCGGTCGCGGCGCTGCCGGAATCTTCCAGCCAGCGGTACGGATCAGCCACGAGGTATCCGTTAATGCTCCCCTGAAGATCGGCTCGAAGGGCATGAGGGTACGCAGTCGTCATGGCTTGCACTCTAAGGGCCACGGGCGACTTCCCCCGGCCGGCGGCCGGTACGTGCCCTCGGCGGTCCGCGCCGTTACGCTATTGGAGTTGTCGGACGGGCTGTCGGCAACCACACTGGTCACGGGTGCTCCGGCTCCGCGAGCGGCGCGCCCGGCGGGAGGTGAGAGTGCGTCGGGTACTGCTGCTCAACATCACGTATGAGCCGCTGACCACGGTCTGCCTGCCCCGGGCGGTGTGCCTGGTGCTCGGCGAGAAGGCCGAGGTCGTGCACGAGGACGCCGAGGGCCGGGTGCTGCGTTCCGCGTCGGTCAGGCTGGCCGCCCCTTCGGTGATCAAGCTGCGCCGCTACGTGCGGGTGCCCTACCGCAGCCGCGTCCCGCTCACCCGGGCGGCCCTGATGCGCCGCGACAACTACCTCTGCGCCTACTGCGGGACCAAGGCGGAAACCATCGACCATGTCGTGCCCCGCAGCCGCGGCGGCGTGCACGCCTGGGAGAATTGCGTCGCTTCCTGCACGAAATGCAATCACGGCAAGGCCGACCGGCTGATTGAGGAACTTGGCTGGAGCCTTCGCTGCGTTCCGGCCGTGCCGCGCGGAGCGCATTGGCGGCTCATCGGCGCCGCGCATGATGGCGATCCGCAGTGGGCCGCGTACCTGGCCAAGACCAGCGCCGCCTGACGCACCGCCCGGCAGCCGACGCACCGCCCGGCAGCTGGCGCGCGGCCCGGCAGCTGGCGCACCGCCCGGCAGTTGGCGCGCGGCCGGGTTCAGAGCACGGCAGAAGCTTTTCCGGCCCCGTGCCCATGGCCGGTCTTTGCCGGAGCATCGCGTCAGCTGCGATTGCCGCAGCCCCGTTTCCTGGCCAGCCGGAGCATGGCCCTGGTCATCTCGGCGGTCGAAGGCGGCATGGGCAGGCGGGGGCCATCCCGGCGCTGGAACGCGTCGAGCGCGAGAGCCACGAACCGTCGCGCGGCACCGTCGTCGCTCGGTTCACCCGCCCGTGAGCGGCCGCGGGAAGGCACCGTGAGCAGCGGCTTTCCGCGGCGGTGAGCGGTGCGAGCGGTCGGCCATTCAGCGGTCACCATCGGCAGGCCGCCAGCCGCGCTAGCCGTACCGCCGGTACCGCCAGCGCGGATCAGAACGGACCGGAACGGAGAAGCACCAGCCGGGCGGCACAGCAGGATGCTGGCTCGGCGGGATGGAGTGTTACGTTCACCTGCAAGAGGCGGACCGATCAGGGGACGGCGATGCGGCGCGAGATCTTCAGCAGCGAACACGACGCGTTCAGGGACATGGTCCGGTCCTTCATCGCCCGCGAGATCACCCCGTACCACGAGCAGTGGGAGCGCGACGGGGCCGTCTCGCGTGACGTCTGGCTCGCAGCCGGCCGGGCCGGCCTGCTCGGCATCGATGTCGACGAGAAGTACGGCGGCGGCGGGAACCCGGACTACACGTTCTACCTGATCCTGAACGAGGAACTGGCCAGGGCAGGCGCGCACGGCCCGGGGTTCTCCGTGCACAACGACATCAACGGTCAGTACCTGCTCCGCCTGGCCAGCCCCGAGCAGCGTGAACGCTGGCTGCCCGGCTACTGTTCCGGCGAGCTGATCACCGCGATCGCGATGAGCGAGCCGGGCACCGGCAGTGACCTGCAGGGAATCCGCACCTCGGCGGTGCGGGATGGCGACCACTACGTGCTCAACGGCAGAAGACGTTCATCTCCAACGGCCAGCTGGCCGACCTGGTGATCGTCGTTGCCCGCACCGACCCCGGGGCCGGGTACCAGGGCATCAGCCTGCTCATGGTCGAGCGCGGAATGGCGGGCTTCGAGCGGGGCCGCAACCTGGACAAGATCGGCATGCACGCCCAGGACACCTCGGAGCTGTTCTTCAGCGACGTCCGGGTGCCCGCGGCGAACCTGCTCGGGGACCCGGGTGGCGGCTTCGTCGCCCTCATGCAGAACCTTCCCAGAGAGCGGGTCGCGATCGGCACTACTGCCCTGGCCGCGGCGGAGTACGTCTTCGAGCAGACGCTGGAGTACTGCAAGCAGCGTCAGGCCTTCGGCCGGCCGATCGGGAGCTTCCAGCACAACCGCTTCGTCCTGGCCGAGATGGCCACCGAGCTCGCCGTGGCCAGGGCCTTCACCGACCGTGCGGTCACCGAGCACGTCGCGCGCATCCTGTCGAACGAGGACGCCTCGATGCTGAAATGGTGGGACACGGAACTCTGCAACAAGGTCATCGACCGCTGCGTGCAGCTGCATGGCGGGTACGGCTACATGCGCGAGTACCCGGTCGCGCGGGCATTCGCCGACGGCCGGGCGCAGACCATCTTCGGCGGCACGACGGAGATCATGAAGGAGATCATCGGCCGCGGCCTGGGTATCTAGCCGGTTGCACGTCGCGGCACAATTCGTAATGATGTAATCATGGAGTCGTTGTACGAGCACGCGGGCGGCCACGCGGGGATCCGCCGCTTCATCGATGTCTTCTACCGCAGCGTGCTCGCCGATCCGGTGCTGCAGCCGCTCTTCGGCGCGGGCCGCCCGGAGCACGTCGACCAGCTGACCGCGTTCGACTCGGAGTCTTTCGGCGGCCCGGACGATTTCACCCGGCGGATGGGCGGCTTCGCCCACCTCATCGACGTGCACCGCGGCCTGAAGATCACCGAGCCGCAGCGGCAGCGGTTCGTCGCGCTCTACCTGGCCGCCGCGGATGACGCCGGGCTTCCCGGCGACCCGCGGTTCCGGGCCGCGCTGCGCGAGCACGTCGAGTTCGGCTCGCACGTCGCGATGCAGAATTCGCATGCGGAGACCGACGACCAGCTGCATCCGCTGCGCGAGGTCCCGATGTGGCAGTGGCCGGCCGACGGCTCGGACTGAGTGCGCCCGGACCGCGGGCGGCGAGCCTGATATAACGCTTCTAGGCAGATCTGGCGGTATCGTGTAACACGGTTGCCTGTGCCCGTGCGCCGGGCATCAACCGGGTGCGGTGCGCCGGCGCCGCCGGGATGCACGAGGACGGAGCGGGACGTGGCGGACTCCCAGGACACGACGGCGCGGCACGACGAGCTGATCATCCCGGACGGCGGGTTCTGGCCTGCCCCGCAGATCCCGCAGCCGAACATCTACCCGATGGAGTGGCGGGTGGAGACGGAGAAGCTCGCCGCGATCTACCAGAAGTCCAAGCTGGTGGCCTGGAACCCGGCGGACCTGCCCTGGGACGGCCTGCGCGCCGGGGACTTCACGGCCGAGCAGCGGCTCGGCATCATGTACTGGTTCTCCGTGCTCGCCAACTTCGACGCGTCCGGGCCCGCGGTGTTCGCCCGCGCCACCATCCACGCGTTCGAGCAGCACGAGGAAGACCCGGTCCGCAAGTGCTTCTTCTCGATCACGCGCGACGAGATGAACCACGAGGAGTGCTGCCAGCGCTCGATCGCCGCGCTCTGGCCGGGCGGCCCGCTGGACTGGAGCCCGTCGACCGACCTGGAGCGCGCCGCGCACAACAACATCGGCTGGCTCTACCACAACGGCGGCCGGTACTGGAGCGGCTATACCAAGGCGGTCGGCAAGTACTCGCTGGCCGTGCTGTTCACCAGCTTCATGATGGGCGAGATGGCGGCGTCCACCCTGTTCCGCGGCATGGCGTCCGGCACCACGCATCCGGTGTTCTCGGAGATGTTCCACAAGATCGGCCGGGATGAGTCGCGGCACCTGCAGATCTGCATGACGATCCTGGAGAACGAGTGGCCCGGCCTGACCGACGACGTGAAGGCCACGATCACCCGCCAGCTCCGGGCCGGGTTCATCTTCCTCTCGATGATCCTCTGGGAGCCGCCGGACGGGTTCTGGGATCTGCCGCCGTACTTCCTGCCCAACCACCGGGTGCTGATGCGGCACGCCAGGGAGGCCGGCCTGGGCGTCCTGTCCTATCAGGAGCAGGCCCAGAACTGGAAGACGGCGATAGCCAAGGTCCGGGTGATCGTCCAGCGCTGGGGGATCGAGTTCCCCGCGATTCCCGAGCTCGACATCGAGGGAGTGAACGTCTCCGATGACATCAACCCCGAGGACATCATCCCGGTCTTCTAGCCGGTCAGGCCGGGCGCTCCGGGGGCCGCGGGCTACTGTAACGCCCTGCGCCGATATCAGGTGCGCCTCCGGGGCGGCTGACTAGGCTTCGGCGGTGGACATCAGGTCGCTCGGCTTCCGGACGGACATCGCGCTGCGGGTCCTCGAGGGCAGCGAATGCGTCGATCACGGCGACCACCTGGTGATCCGCAGTCCGGCGAACCCGTCGTTCTGGTGGGGCAACTACCTGCTGCTGACGGAGCCGCCGGCGCCGGGCAGCGCGGCCGGCTGGCTGTCCAGGTTCGCCGCGGAATTCCCCGCCGCCCGGCACGTGGCGTTCGGCGTCGACGTCACGGACCAGGGCGAGGTCGACCCGGCCGGGTTCGAGGCCGCCGGCCTCAGCCGCACCAGCGAGGTGGTGCTCACCGCCGCGGCCGTGCACGAGCCGCCGCGGCCGCAGCATGCCGCGCACTACCGCCCGCTGGCGGGCCCGGACGACTGGCGGCAGGTAGCCGAGCTACGCGCCGCCTGCTACCCGGACGAACCCGGCGGCAGCGACTTCCTTGACCGCAGGATCGCTACCCAGCGCCGGCTGGCCGAGGACGGCGACGGCAGCTGGTTCGGCGCCTTCACCGGCGGCCGGCTCGCTTCCCAGCTGGGCATCTTCTCGGTCGGCGGCGGGATCGCCCGCTACCAGAGCGTGGAGGCCCATCCCGCCGCGCGGGGGCAGGGACTGGCCGGGACGCTGGTCTACCAGGCCGGCCGGTACGCCGCGGCTGAGCTGGCCGCAACCACCCTGGTGATCGTCGCGGAGTCCGGGCACCAGGCCGAGCGCGTCTACCGCTCGGTCGGTTTCGAGGCCAGCGAGGACACGGTCAGCTTCGAGCGTCCGCCAGCCTGACCACGTCCGCCACTGGCCAGCGCCGGTTGCCTGGGCGGCGGCGATCTGGCAGCTTGGCGGGATGCCGACGCGCCTCGTGCACCTCGTGGTTGACGCTACGGACCCGCCGCGCCTGGCCCGGTTCTGGGCGGATGCGCTGGAGTGGGACATCGTCCTGGAGGAGCCGGACGAGGTAGTCGTGACGCCGCCGGGCTTCAGCTACCCGGGCACGGCGGCGGTGCCCCTGGTCTTCGTCCCGGTGCCAGAGCCGAAGACCGTGCAAAACCGCGTGCACCTGGACCTGGCCAGCACCTCGGCCGAGCACCAGGCGGCGCTCGCCCGCCGCCTGCAGGACCTGGGCGCCAGGCCCGCCGACATCGGCCAGGGGGACGTCCCGTGGGTGGTGCTCGCCGACCCGGAAGGCAACGAGTTCTGCGTCCTGTCCCGGCGCTGACGCCGGCCTATCCGGTCCCGGCGCCGCGCCTCCAAAGACCCCGGTGGCTCACCACAGGTCGCCGCCGGTGAGCACGTAGATGAACGGCACCAGCGGAATGAGGCCGAAGATGGCCCAGGCCAGCTTGGCGCCGCGGCCAATGTCGGTGCGGGTGAGCAGGTCGATCCACATGAGAACGACGGCAAGCGGGTGCAGGAAGCAGACGAGGAGCTCGAGAAGCTTCTTCATCTGCCCGAATCTACCGCCGCATTTACAGCTTGGTCAGCTTCGCGAACGGCGAGGTAATCCGGGCCTGCTGCCCGCCGAAGTCGACGATAACGGCGACGTCGCCCTCGACGCCGACCACCCTGCCGAGGCCATAGCGGTCATGCGTGACCTGATCGTGCACGTCATAGTGCTCGATCGGCGCGGCGGGCTCTGAATTGTTGAACGGGCTTCCTGGCAGGTAGCGCCGGGGCATGGCGCGGGCTGGGCTCATGATCTCCAGTATGCGCCTGTCAGGCCGGTGACGAGGGCCGCAGCGGCGTAAACCTCCGTTTGCCGGGCAGTCCGCCACTCCCGGATGGTCGCGGGCCATCCGGTTTCGCCCCGTGACGACCAGCATGGAAGTTTTCCGGCCGGCTGAGCAGCCTGGCGAAAGAAGTGCGTAGGGTGTGACCGGCCGGGCGCCAGCAGGGGGCCGGCGCACGACGCCGGGAAAGAGCCGGGCAAGGCCGCGCCGGCCAGCTGAACTCGGAGGTTCCATGCACGCGAATCCCTACATCGTGCTGGGGAGCGCGCTCGTCGGCTTTCTTGTCGGGATGACCGGAGCGGGCGGCGGCGCGCTGATGACGCCGATGCTGATCTTGCTGTTCGGGATCACGCCGTCGACGGCCATCTCCAGTGACCTGGTCGCCGCCGTGCTGATGCGGCCGGTCGGCGCCGCCGTGCACCTGCGCAAGGGCACGGTGAACCTCAGGCTGGTGGGCTGGATGGTGCTCGGCTCCGTCCCGATGGCGTTCGTCGGCTCCTACCTGCTGCACCTGCTCGGGAACGGCAGCACGGCGCAGGCCAACATCGAGCGGGCGCTCGGCGCGGCGCTGCTGGTCGGCGCGGCCGCCATGGTGCTGCGCTACGTACTCGACCTGCGTGGCGGCCGGAGGCGCGAAGGCGTCGTGCATGACATCAAGCGCCGGCCGCTGCTGACCGTGGGCATCGGGATGGTCGGCGGGCTCATCGTCGGCATGACCTCGGTCGGCTCGGGCTCGCTGATGATCGTGCTGCTGCTGTTCGTCTACCCGATGCTCGGGGCCAACCAGCTGGTCGGAACGGACCTCACCCAGGCCGTGCCGCTGACGCTGGCGGCAGCGCTCGGCGCGCTGACCTTCGGTCACGTCGAGTTCTCGGTGACGACGTCGATCATCCTCGGCAGCGTGCCCGCGGTGCTGATCGGCTCGTTCCTCTCCTCGCGGGCTCCGGACCGGTACGTCCGGCCCGTCATCACGTTCGTGATCTTCGCGTCCGGCCTCAAGTACATCGGGGTCGGGACCACCACGCTGGGCTGGATCCTCTGCGCGGTCCTGCTGGCGGCCGGCGGCGGCTGGCTGGCCTACGCCCGGCCATGGCGGAACGGGGCGCCCGCGCTGGCAGCGACCGACGGTCGCGCCGGCCGTGCCCAGGTACCCGTGCCGGACGCAGAACAACACTTGCCATAGCGAATTGCGCACAACGAGTAACGCGACGTGTAGCAGCGGACGATACTGAGACAGACGCAGGCGACGTGGGTACCCCCGAGCTCACGTCGCCGCGTCTTCACCCCGGGCAATTCATCGGCCAGCCGCCGTGCCGGCGGTACCAGTGACGGGCAGTCCCCGGTAGCGTTCGGTGCATGACAGCCAACGAGACAGCGCCCGGGGGTGGCAGCATGACGGGCACCCCGGCGGCACCGTTCGGCCGGATGCTGACCGCGATGATCACCCCGATGACCGCCGGCGGGGCGGTGGACTACGACGGGGCCGCTCGGCTCGCCGACTACCTGGTCACCGAGATGCATAACGACGGCCTGGTGATCAGCGGCACCACCGGCGAGTCGCCGACCACGTCCGACGCGGAGAAGGAGCAGCTGCTGCGCGCCGTGATCGGGGCGGTTGGCGACCGGGCCACTGTGGTAGCCGGCGTCGGCACCAACGACACGGCGCATACCTGCGAGCTCGCCCGGCAGGCGGAACGGGCCGGCGCGGCGGCCCTGCTCGTCGTCACGCCCTACTACAGCAAGCCGCCGCAAAACGGACTGCAGGCCCATTTCACCCGGGTCGCGGATGCCACCGGGCTGCCGGTGATGCTGTACGACATCCCTGGCCGGACTGGTACGCCGATCGCCACGCCGACCCTGATCAGGCTGGCCGCGCACCCCAGGATCGTGGCCGTCAAGGACGCCAAGGGCGACCTCGGCGCTGGCTCCGAGGTGATGGCCCGCACCGATCTCGCGTTCTACTGCGGCGATGACATACTCAACCTGCCCTGGCTCGCGGTCGGCGCGTGCGGCTTCGTCAGCGTGCACGGGCACATCGTGGGCGACCGGCTGGCCGGCATGATCGACGCCTACCTGGGCGGCGACGTGACCGGCGCGCTGGCGATCCACCGGGGCCTGCTGCCGGTGTACATGGGCATGACCCGTACCCAGAACGTCATCACCGTGAAGGCGGCGCTCAGCATGCTCGCGCTGCCAGGCGGCCCGGTCCGCCCGCCGCTCGCCGACGCCACCGACGCGGAGATACACCAGCTCCGAACGGACCTCGAGGCGGGCGGCGTGAAGCTCCGGTGAGCCACCCGCACCCCGGGCTCGGGCCGCCGCCGCCCCTGCCCGCGAACGGCCTGCGCATCATCGCGCTCGGCGGACTCGGCGAGATCGGCCGGAACATGACCGTCTTCGAGCAGGCCGGCCGGCTGCTGATCGTCGACTGCGGCGTGCTGTTCCCCGAGCCTGATCAGCCCGGCGTCGACCTCATCCTGCCGGACTTCACCGCGATCGCCGGCCGGCTGGACGACATCGAGGCGGTCGTGCTCACGCACGCCCATGAGGATCACATCGGCGCGGTGCCCTACCTGCTCCGCGAGCGCGATAACATCCCGCTGGTCGGCTCCAAGCTGACCCTTGGCCTGGTCCGCGGCAAGCTCACCGAGCACCGCATCACTCCGGTCACGGCAGAGGTGGCGGCCGGCACCCGGGACTCGTTCGGGCCTTTCGACCTTGAATTTTTCGCGGTCAATCACTCCATTCCCGATGCATTGGCGGTCGGCATCAGGACGAGCGCTGGCGTGGTGCTGCACACCGGCGATTTCAAGATGGACCAGCTCCCGCTGGACGGCAGGCTGACCGACCTCGGCGGGTTCGCGCGGCTCGGCGCCGAGGGCGTCGACCTGCTGATGGCGGACTCCACCAATGCCGAGGTGCCCGGCATCGTGGCCAGCGAACGGGAGATCGCGCCGGTGCTCGCCGAGGTCTTCCGCGCGGCCGGGCAGCGGATCATCGTGGCCTGCTTCGCCAGCCATGTGCACCGTGTCCAGCAGGTGCTGGACACGGCCGCGTCGCACGGGCGGAAGGTCGCGCTCGTCGGCAGGTCGATGGTGCGGAACATGGGCGTGGCCCGCGACCTGGGCTACCTGCGGATCCCGTCTGTCCCCGGCGGCCTGATCGTGGACATGCGGGATGCCGAGGAGATGCCGCCCGACCAGATCGTGCTGATCTCCACCGGCTCCCAGGGCGAGCCGATGTCGGCGCTGTCCAGGATGGCCGGGCGGGACCACCCGATCAGGATCGCCGAGGGCGACACCGTGGTACTGGCGTCCTCGCTGGTGCCGGGCAACGAGACAGCGGTTTCCAGGATCATCAACGACCTCACCAGGCTCGGCGCGCGAGTCGTGCACAAGGGCAACGCGCTGGTGCACGTTTCCGGCCACGCGCCCGCCGGCGAGCTGCTGTACGTGCTGAACCTGGTGCGGCCGGGCAACTTCATCCCGGTGCACGGCGAGTGGCGGCACCTGCGGGCGCACGCCGAGCTCGCCGCCCGCACCGGTGTGCCGGAGAAGGGCATCGTGATCGCCGAGGACGGGGTCGTGGTCGACCTGGTGGACGGCCAGGCCTCGGTGGTGGGCATGGTGCAGTGCGGTTACGTCTACGTGGACGGGCTCTCGGTCGGCGAGGTCACCGAGACGTCGCTGAAAGACCGGCGGATTCTCGGCGAGGAGGGCTTCCTGTCCGTGGTCATCGTGATCGACTCGACCACCGGCAAGATGGTCGCCGGGCCGGAGATCCACGCCCGCGGCTCGGGCATCGACGACGCCGCGTTCGACGAGGTCAGGCCGCGGCTGGAGGAGGCGCTGTCCCGGGCGGCCGCTGACGGGATCAACGACGTGCACCAGCTCACTCAGCTGGTGCGCAGGACCGCGGGCCGCTGGGTGAACGAGAACTACCGGCGGCGCCCGATGATCATCCCGGTGCTGATCGAGGTCTGAGCCGGCCGGGGGCGGGTCAGCCGGCCGCGCGGTCGCGCAGCCGGAACCGCTGCAGCTTGCCGGTGTTCGTGCGCGGCAGCACGGCCAGGAACTCGACCGCGCGCGGGTACTTGTACGGCGCTATCCGCTGCTTGACGTAGTCCTGCAGCTCGGCGGCCTTGGCCGCGTCGCCGACGGCGCCGTCGGCGAGCACCACGTAGGCCTTGACGATCTGGCCCCTGGCTTCGTCCGGCACCCCGACAACGCCGCACTCGGCCACCTCCGGGTGGCTGAGCAATGCCTCCTCGACTTCCGGGCCGGCGATGTTGTAGCCGGAGGAGATGATGATGTCGTCGGACCGCGCCTGGTACCAGAAGTAGCCGTCGGCGTCCCGGCGGTAGGTGTCGCCGGTGATGTTCCAGCCGTCGCGCACGTAAGCCCGCTGCCGGTCGTCGGCCAGGTACCGGCAGCCGGTCGGGCCCTTGACCGCCAGCCGCCCGGCCTCGCCGTCCGGCACCGGCTTGCCGTCCTCGCCGAGTATCTCGGCGATGTAGCCGGGCACCACCCGGCCGGTGGCACCCGGCCTGATCTGGTCAACCGGCGATGAGATGAAGATATGCAGCAGTTCCGTGCTGCCGATGCCGTCGATGATCTTCACCCCAGTGGCGTCATAGAAGGCCTGCCAGGTCGTGGCCGGCAGGTGCTCGCCCGCCGACACCGGGCGGCGCAGGCCGCGCAGCAGGCCTGCCTTGCCCGACGCGATCATCGCCCGGTAGGCGGTCGGCGCGGTGAAGCACACCGTGACGCCGCGGGCGGCGATCTGCTCGGCGAGCTCGGCCGGGGTGGCCTTCTCCAGCAGCAGCACGGCGGCGCCCGCGCGCAGCGGGAAGATCACCGCGCCGCCCAGGCCGAACGTGAACGCCAGCGGCGGGGTGCCGGTGAACACGTCGTCAGGCCGCGGCTTGAGCACATGCTCGGAGTACGTGTCGGCGATCGCCAGCACGTCGCGGTGGAAGTGCATCGTGGCCTTCGGCCGGCCGGTGGTGCCGGAGGTGAACGCGATCAGCGCCACGTCATCGGCGGCCGTCGGCACCGCGGCCGCACCGGGCGGCTTCCCGGCCGCCAGCCGGGTGAGGTCGCCGGGATCGCCGGCGCCGTACGTCACGGTCCGCATTCCCGGCACGTCCGCCTGAGCCAGCTCGGCGGTGAATCGGCTGTCGCAGAGCGCCAGCCGGACCTGGGCGATCTCGCAGATCGCGGCGAGCTCGCCCGCCCGCAGCAGCGGCATGGTGGCCACTGCCACCGCGCCGGCCCGCAGCACCCCGAACCAGCACGCCACCAGCCACGGGTTGTTCGGCCCGCGCAGCAGCACCCGGTTCCCCGGCACGACGCCCAGGTCCTCGGCCAGCACCCGGGCGATCTGGCTGGACACCCGGAGCAGGTCGCCGTAGCTCCAGGACTCGTCTGCTGACAGCAGGCACGGCCGGCCGGCGCCGCGGCTGCGGATGGTCGTCTCGAGCAGCTCGGCCGCGCAGTTCAGCCGGCCGGGATAGCGCAGCGCCGGAAGGGTGAACCGCAGCTCCGGCCAGTCCTCGGGAGCCGGGAGGTTATCCCGGCAGAAGGTGTCGGTGTGGGCAGACGGCGATAGCTGCATGGCCGCGACCTTCCTCAGGCGTCACGGGACCCTTCCCGGTATTCCGAGTATTCCGTCTTCGTGACGATAGTCAACGAGTCAGAGCAGCTGGCTGGCTGCCGTCCGCGGCTATGTTGCTGGCGTGACGGCGTTTATGTTGCTGGCGTGACGACCTTCACCGCGGCGCCAGGAACGGGCGAGGCCCGGCCGCCGCAGCCGCGGGCGCTGATCGTGACCATCTACGGCCTGTATGCCCGGGACCAGGCAGCCGGTGCCGGCGGCTGGCTCAGCGTGGCGGCACTGATCCGGCTGATGGCCGGCCTCGGCGCCGACCAGGCTGCGGTCCGGTCCTCGATCTCCCGGCTCAAGCAGCGTGGCGTCCTTGAGCCGCTGCGCCTCGACGGCGCGGCCGGCTACGCGCTGTCGGCGCGCGGCAGCGAAATCCTCGCCGAGGGTGACCGGCGGATCTTCGAGCGGCCGCGCGCCCGGCTGGCCGACGGCTGGCTGCTGGCCGTGTTCAGCGTGCCCGAACGGGAACGTGGCCGGCGGCACGCCCTGCGCTCGCGGCTGAGCTGGCTCGGCTTCGGCACCGTGTCGGCCGGGGTCTGGATCGCGCCCGCGCATCTCGCCGCCGAGACCAGGGACGCGCTGGCCAGGCACGGCCTGTCCGGGTACGTGGACCTGTTCAGCGCGGACTATCTCGCGTTCGGTGACGTGCGCGAGCAGGTCGGGCGGTGGTGGGACCTGGACCGGCTGGAACGCCTCTACCAGGAATTCCTCGATGCGTCCGGGCCGGTGCTTGAGCGCTGGCGCGGAGCAGGGCCGGCGGGCCCCGACGGCGCCGCGTTCGCCGACTACGTTCGGGCGCTCACCGCGTGGCGGCGGCTGCCGTACCTGGATCCGGGGCTGCCCGCCGAGTTGCTGCCCGACGACTGGCGCGGCCTGCGCGCGGCCGGGGCCTTCGGCGCGCTGCGCTCCCGGCTGGCCGGGCCGGCCCGCGCGCACGTCCTCGCGGTGACCGGCGAGCCGCCCGCGGCCTGATGCCCGGCGCTGGATGGCGACGACGCGTGCGACACCTGCACCGGAGTGACCGCCTTGCCCCGGGCGAGTTCAGGGGACGACTGCGTAACCCTGGATCTCGACGAGCGCTGCCGGATCCCAGAGCGCGACGACGCCGACGGCAGCCATCGCGGGGTATTCCCGGCCGGCCAGCCGCCGCCATGCCTCGCCGATCTCCCGGCTGTGCGCCCGGTAGTCGCCGAGGTCGACGGCGTAGATGGTGAGGCTGGCCAGGTGCTCAGCCGAGCCGCCAGCCGCCCGCAGCGCCGTCAGCAGGTTGGCCAGCGAGCGCTCGAACTGGGCTGCGACAGTGTCGCCGACGATCGCGCCGGCGGCGTCGAGAGCCGTCTGGCCTGCCAGGAATAGCACCCGGCTGCCCGTCGCCACGACCGCATGCGCGAAGCCGGATGGCCTGGCCAGGCCCGGCGGGTTCACCCGCTCGATGGTCACGATCGCACCGCCTCGATATCCGCGTCGATGTCGCTGCCGCCGGCCGGCCGCCAGCGGGCATGGCGGGTGCCCTGCTGACCGGCCCTGATCAGCTCAAGCCGCGGTCTCGGCCCGTCCGTCCGCCCGGTCTGCGGCGCCCTGCTGCCCGCCTGCCATGGCACCGGCCACGCCGCGGCCGGGCCATCGTAGCCCTGCGCCGCGGCCGCGTGCAGGGTCCAGTTCGGATCGTAAAGGTGCGCCCGGCCCAGCGCGCACAGGTCGGCGCGGCCGGCCAGGATGATCGAGTTCACGTCATCGTAGGAGGAGATCACCCCGACGGCGATCGTCGCGATGCCGGCCTGGTTGCGGATCGCGTCGGCGAAGGGCGTCTGGTAGGACCGGCCGAAAGCGGGCTGCTCGTCCGGGGTGACCTGGCCGGTGGACACGTCGATGGCGTCGGCGCCCGCGGCCGCGAAGGCCCGCGCGATCTCGACGGCGTCCGCGCCGGTGATACCGCCCGGGCACCAGTCGGTGGCCGAGATCCGCACCGTCATCGGCTTCTCCGCGGGCCACGCGGCGCGCATCGCGGCGAAGATCTCCAGCGGGTAGCGCAGCCTGTTGGCCAGCGATCCGCCGTAGCAGTCCGTGCGCTGGTTGGTGACCGGGGAGATGAACGAGGACAGCAGGTAGCCGTGCGCGCAGTGCAGTTCGAGCAGGTCGAAGCCACAGCGGTCGGCGGCACGGGCCGCCGCGGTGAACTGGCAGGCGATGACGCCCATTTCCGCGACGCTGAGCTCGCGGGGGACCTGGTTGACCCCGGGCTGGTAAGGGAGCGCGGACGGACCGCAGACCTCCCAGTTGCCGTCGTCAAGCGGCTGGTCGATGCCCTCCCACATCAATTTGGTCGAGCCCTTCCGGCCGGAGTGGCCGAGCTGGATCCCGATCCTGGCGGCGGACTGGTCGTGCACGAAGCCGGTGATCCGCTGCCAGGCCTGCTCATGCTCGGGGGCATACATCCCGGCGCAGCCCGGGGTGATCCTGCCGTCGGCGGAGACGCAGACCATCTCGGTCATGACCAGGCCGGCTCCGCCGAGTGCCTTGCCGCCGAGGTGCACCAGGTGGAAGTCGGACGGCGTGCCAGCGGCGGCGGAGTACATGTCCATCGCCGAGACCACGACCCGGTTCCTGAGCTCAAGCCCGCGCAGCTTCAGCGGCTGGAACATCGGCGGCACCACCTGGCCGGTGCCCATGCCGCGCCGCCGCTCGTAGCCGGCGAACCAGGCATCGGCGCGGGCTGCGAACTCGGGATCGCGCGTCCGCAGGTTGTCGTGGGTGACCCGGCGGCTGCGGGTGATGATGTTGAAAGCGAACTGCTCGGGCTCCTGGTGCAGGTACTGGCCGATGTTCTCGAACCACTCCAGGCTCGCTTGCGCTGCGCGCTGCGTGGAGGCCACGACTGGCCTGCGTTCCGCCTCGTAGGCGGCCAGCGCGGCCGCGATGTCCGGCTGCTCGTGCAGGCATGCGGCGAGCGCGAGCGCGTCCTCCATCGCCAGCTTGGTGCCGGAGCCGATGGAGAAGTGCGCCGTGTGCGCGGCATCGCCGAGCAGCACGACGTTGCCATGGCGCCACTGCTCGCAGCGGACCGTGCTGAAGCTGATCCACCGCGAGTTGTTGGCGTACACCGCGTGGCCGTCCAGCACGTCGCCGAACAGCTCGCGGATCCTGGCGACGGACGCCTCGTCGGACTGCCCGGGCGCCAGGTCGGCGGCCGCGAACCGGTCGAAGCCGGCCGCCCGCCAGACGCAGTCGTGCATCTCGACGATGAAGGTGCTGCCGGTCGCGTCGTACGGGTAGCCGTGCACCTGCATCACCCCGTGCGGAGTCGGCGTGATGTAGAACTTGAAGGCATCGAACACCAGGTCGGTGCCGAGCCACATGTACTTGCACCGCCGGATGTCGAGGTCGGGCCTGAACGCGGCGGCGTACCTGGCCCGGGTCGCCGAGTTCACCCCGTCCGCCGCCACCACGAGGTCGTGGCTCCCGGCGAGCCTGCCGGGGTCCGGTGCCTCGGACCGGAAGTGGATGGTGACGCCGAGCTCGCGGCAGCGGGCCTGCAGGATCTGCAGCAGCCGCCGGCGATTCATGGCCGCGAAGCCGTGCCCGCCGCTGGTGATCCGCTCGCCCTTGACGTGCACGTCAATGTCGTCCCAGCGGGCGAACTCGCGTTCCATCGCACGGTAGATGGCCGGGTCCGCGTGCTCGATGCCGCCCAGCGTCTCGTCGGAGAAGACCACGCCGAAGCCGAACGTGTCGTCGGGCGCATTGCGCTCCCAGACGGTGATCTCGTCGCCGGGCGCCAGCTGCCGCGCGAGTGCGGCGAAGTACAGCCCGCCCGGCCCGCCGCCGATGACCGCGATGCGCACGACGCCTCCCTGCAGACTGCGGACGGCATACTGCGGACGGTCTCGAAAGTATGTTGATCCTGCAACGACCGTCAACAGCCCGTTAGATCAACGGGGCCGCGCCGGCCTGCGCCGTGGCCCTCGCCGGGCGGCACCACGCTCGTCACAGTCCGCGCCGACACACCGCGGGCGATCCTTGCCGTGCGGGAAATGCTCGCTACCGTGGGCATCATGGCCACCCGTGCGCCCAAGAGCACCTCTCGCCCGCAGGGCGGGACGTCCGGCAGGCCCCGCGCCGGCGGCGCCGGCCAGCGCACGCAGGGCGGCGGCGCGGGGCGCGGTGGCCGCAAGCCGGCAGGCCGGGATCAGGGCCGGGCCAGGGGACGCCAGCCGGCGACCGGGCGGCGGTATACCCGCCGCCCCCGCCGCCCCCCGCCGTCGGCCAGCCCGATCGTGATCCTGATCGGCTGGCTCGGCAAGGCCGTCTCGGGTGCCTGGATGGCAGTCGCGCACACGGTCGGCTATGCCGCCCGCGCGCTCGGGCGCAACGCCAGGGATCTCGACCCGGCGCACCGCAGGGACGGGCTCGGCCTCGCCGTGCTCGGCGCGGCGATCATCGCGGCAGCGGCGGACTGGTGGGACCTCGGCAGCATGGTGGGCCACCTGCTGGCCGCGGTCATCAGGGGAGCCTTCGGCGCCGGTGCCTGGACCCTGCCGATCCTGCTCGGGCTGCTGGCCTGGCGGCTGCTGCGGCACCCGGACCGGAACTCAGAGACGGCGCGCGTAGTGATCGGCTGGGCCGCCCTCATCATCGGCTCCCTCGGCCTGGTGAACATCGCCAACGGCACGCCCCAGCCCGCGGACGGCGCGGCCGTGATGCGCGGGGCCGGCGGCCTGATCGGGTTCTTCGCATCGGCGCCGCTGGTGGCCGCGGTAACGCCGTGGGCGGCGGCACCGCTGCTGGCGCTGGTCACCGGGTTCGGGCTGCTGGTGATCAGCGGCACCCCGCTGCACCGGGTGCCGGGCAGGCTCGCTGAGCTGCATGGCATCGTCCGCGGCGGCGGTCAGGCCGACGGCCGCCAGGCCGGCGGCGACGGCCTCACCGGCGATGCGGCGGGCGGGCCTGCTCGCCGTCAGCTGCCGCGGGGCGGCCGCAAGCGCAACGAGGCCCTGGAGCCAGGAGCGCACGACCGGCCGTACGACAGCCCGTTGCTCGGCGGAACGCTGTCCCGCGGCGCGGTTGTCCCCGGGCAAGGCGGCAACCCGCCGTCATCGGCCGTCACCGCGCATACCGCCGCAGCCGAGGAACCGCTGCCCGAGGCACTGCTGTTCGGCCCGCCTGCCGGCGCGGCCGGGCAGGCCGGCCGGGCCGCCGGGCGCGCCGGAGCGACTGATGCCTCGTGGCACGACTCCTGGTTCGGATCCGCCGACGTCACGGCGGACGACGCGGCCCTGAAGCACGAGGGCGGCCAGGCCGGGCTGGCGCCCGCGGCGGCGGGGAGCGGCCAGGCACCGAAGAAGGCCGAGCAACTTACCCTGCCGGGCTCCAGCGACGCCAGCTATACCCTGCCGCCTGCCGCCCTGCTCAAGCCGGGCACGGCGCCCAAGGCGCGGACGCGAGCGAACGACGCGATGGTAGAGGCGCTGTCCGTCGTCCTGGAGCAGTTCGAGGTGGACGCGCACGTGACCGGCTTTACCAGGGGGCCGACGGTCACCAGGTACGAGATCGAGCTAGGTCCTGCCGTCAAGGTCGAGCGGGTCACCGCTCTGTCCAGGAATATCGCCTACGCGGTGAAGAGCGCGGACGTGCGGATCCTGTCCCCGATCCCGGGCAAGTCCGCGATCGGCGTGGAGATCCCCAACACGGACAGGGAGATCGTCAGCCTGGGTGACGTGCTGCGCTCCGCGGTGGCCGCCTCCGATCACCACCCGATGGTGGTGGCGCTCGGCAAGGACGTCGAGGGCCGGACCGTGGTGGCCAATCTCGCGAAGATGCCTCATATGCTGATTGCCGGGGCGACCGGCGCCGGCAAAAGTACCTGCATAAATGGGCTGATCACCTCGATTCTGGTGCGGGCCACCCCGGATGAGGTGCGGATGATCCTGGTCGACCCGAAGCGGGTGGAACTGGCGTCCTACGCCGGGATACCGCACCTGATCACCCAGATCATTACGAACCCGAAGCGGGCTGCGGACGCGCTGCAGTGGGTGGTCGGCGAGATGGACCGCCGCTACGACGACCTGGCCGCATCCGGCTTCCGGCACATGGACGACTTCAACAAGGCGGTCCGTGCAGGCAAGATCACTGCGCCGCCCGGCAGTGAGCGCGTCTACGTGCCGTATCCGTACCTGCTGGTCATCGTGGACGAGCTAGCGGACCTGATGATGATCGCGCCGCGCGACGTGGAAGACGCGATCGTCCGGATCACCCAGCTGGCCCGCGCTGCCGGGATCCACCTCGTGCTCGCCACCCAGCGCCCGAGCGTGGACGTGGTCACCGGCCTGATCAAGGCCAACGTGCCGTCCAGACTCGCCTTCGCGACGTCCAGCCTGACCGACAGCAGGGTCATCCTGGATCAGCCGGGCGCCGAGAAGCTGGTCGGCCAGGGCGACTCGCTGTTCCTGCCGATGGGCGCGAGCAAGCCGATGCGGCTGCAGAACGCGTTCGTCACCGAGAAGGAGATACGAGACGTCGTCGCGCACTGCAAGAAGCAGGCCGAGCCGTCCTACCGGGACGATGTCACGGTCCCCGAAGGCCGCCAGCGGGAAGTCGACGCGGAGATCGGCGACGACCTGGAACTGCTGATCCAGGCAGCCGAGCTGATCATCAGCACCCAGTTCGGATCCACGTCGATGCTCCAGCGCAAGCTGCGGGTCGGATTCGCGAAGGCGGGCCGGCTCATGGACCTGCTGGAAAGCCGCGGCGTGGTCGGGCCGAGCGAAGGCTCGAAGGCCAGGGACGTGCTGGTCAAGCCCGAGGAGCTGGTCGGCCTGCTCGACTCGCTGCGCGGCCAGGCGGGCGGCTGAGGCCGCAGCAGGCGGCCCGCGGGCAGGCGGCCCGCGGGCAGGCGGCCCGCGGGCAGGCGGCCCGCGGGCATTGCGAGGTAGTCTTCTGGTTAGCTCCGGGCGGCTGCGGGAACCGCATAACGATAGGCTGGCATGCCGCGCCGGTCCTCGCGGGCCGGCGGTCCGCTGTCTACACTTGGTGACGGCACACATACTCAGGGACGCAAATTCGGTTAGCTGTTACCCGCACCCCCGGGCGGCACGCAGTGCGATAGAGCAGTGGAGGCGCGGCGTGAGCATCGGTGACACCCTGGCGCAGGCACGCCGCCAGGCCGGTCTCACCATTACGCAGGTCAGCCAGCGGACCTGTATCAGGGAGACGATTGTCCGCGGAATCGAGCGCGGTGATTACTCGGCGTGCGGCGGCGACTTCTATGCCCGGGGCCACGTGCGCAGCATCGCTCGCGCTGTCGGCGCGGATCCGGACGCACTGGTCCGGGAGTACGACCAGGTGAACGGGGCGCCGCAGGCGATCACCGCCGCGGACGTGTTCGAGCCGTCGACGCCGATCAGGCTGAAGGAACGGCGGCGGCCCAACTGGAGTGCCGCCATGGCGCTGGCGCTCGCGCTGATCGTCGGCTTCGTGGCCTACGAGGCGTGGCCCTCGTCGGGCGTCTCGCGGGTGGCCGCGCAAGGGGCCGGCAGGCCTGCTCCTGCGCACTCGGCCGGCCGGTCGCCGCAGCCGTCGGCGAGCAAGCACCACTCGCCGGCGGCGGCCCGCGAGGTGGTGATCCGCCTCACCGCGATCGAGGACTGCTGGGTTCAGCTCACCACCGCGTCCGGCCGGATGATCTTCAGCGGGACGATTCCCGGCGGAACCGGCAAGCGCTGGGTCGAGCACCGCGCGGTCAGCCTGCTGCTCGGCAATCCGGGCGGGATCGCGCTGACGGTGAACGGCAAGAACCTCGGCTCGCCTGGCAATTCCGGCCAGCCGGTGACGCTCAGCTTCGGGCCGGGCCAGCAGACGACGGGCTAGCGCCACCGCCGCCCGCGGGCGGCGCACCGGCCGGCTTACCGTAGTCTGCCGGTGTGTCGTCGAGTCAGCGAAGCGCAGGCCGGAAGGGGCGCACCGTCAGCCTGGTCACGCTGGGCTGCGCGCGCAATGAGGTCGACTCCGAAGAACTCGCCGCGCGGCTTGATGCCGCCGGATGGACGCTCGCTGACGACGGCGCCGATGTCGTACTCGTGAATACCTGCGGCTTCATCCAGGCGGCCAAGGAAGAGTCGATCGACCAGCTGCTCGGCGCCGCGGCGGTCGGCGCGAGCGTGGTCGCGGCGGGCTGCCTCGCCGAGCGCTACGGCGAGGGACTCGCCGAGGCGCTGCCCGAGGCCCAGGTCCTGAGCTTCGATGACTACGGGGACATCGCCGCCCGGCTGGACGCCGTGCTGGCGGGCGAGCGGTGGCCGGCGCATGCCCCCCGGGATCGCCGGCGGCTGCTGCCGATCTCGCCGGCCGGCCGGCCGGGCGCTGACGGCGCGCAGGCGCCAGGCCACGGCACGGTTGCCGGTGCCGGTGCCGTGGCCGGCGCAAGCACCGGCACTGGCATACCCGACCTGCCGCCGGGCGTCGCCCCGGCGTCCGGGCCGCGGATCGTGCGGCGCAGGCTGGCCGGCGGGGTGGTGGCGCCACTCAAGATCGCTTCTGGCTGCGATCGGCGGTGCAGCTTCTGCGCCATCCCCGCTTTCCGCGGTGCGTTCATCTCCCGGCCCCCGGAGGATCTGCTGGCCGAGGCCGCCTGGCTGGCCGGCCAGGGGGTGCGGGAGCTGCTGCTGGTCAGCGAGAATTCCACCTCCTACGGAAAGGATCTCGGCGACCTGCGGCTGCTGGAGGCGCTGCTGCCCGCCCTCGCCGCCGTGCCGGGCATCGAGCGGGTACGGGTCAGCTACCTGCAGCCTGCCGAGCTGCGGCCGGGCCTGGTGGCGGTGATGACGTCCATGCCCGGCGTGGCGCCCTATTTCGACCTGTCTTTCCAGCACGCCAGCGGCGGCGTGCTGCGCGCGATGCGCAGGTTCGGCGATCGCCAGCGCTTCTGCGGGCTGCTCGACCAGATCAGGGCCGCCGCGCCGGGCGCGGGCGTCCGGTCGAACTTCATCATCGGCTTCCCCGGCGAGACCGTAGCCGACGTCGAGGAGCTTGAGCGCTTCCTGGTGGACGCCCGGCTGGACGCCATCGGGATCTTCGGCTACTCGGACGAGGACGGGACCGAGGCGGCCTCCCTGCCCGGGCAGCTGGCGGCCGACGAGATCGCCCGGCGGGTGGACGAGCTGGCGGATCTCGCCGAGGAGCTGATGTCCCAGCGGGCGGCCGAGCGGGTAGGCGAGACGCTGGACGTCCTGATCGAGGAGCCGCTGTCCGGCGGGCGCTATGCCGGGCTGGCGGCGCACCAGGCGCCGGAGGTGGACGGGAGCACCACGGTGCTGTCCCGGGACCTGCTGTCGGCCGGCGACCTGGTGCGGGCTACCGTCACTGGCTCGGAGGGGGTGGATCTGGTGGCGGAGGCCATCGGCGCGACGGCGCCGGCGTCCCCGACTCCCGCTGGACCGCGTTGAGCTGGCCTGAAGGCAGCGCTGCGGGGGAGGCTGGCGTGGGCGATGCCGCCGCCATCGCGCCGCCGGGGCTGGTGAACGTTGCCAACGCGCTGACCGTGCTCCGCCTCGGACTGGTGCCGGTGTTCGTGCTGCTCCTGGTGGGGGGCGGGGACGGCTGGCGGATCGCGGCCTTCGTGGCGTTCGGCGTTGCCTCGCTGACCGACCTGCTGGACGGTGAGCTAGCCCGCCGCCGCGGCCTGATCACCGACTTCGGCAAGATCGCTGACCCGATCGCGGACAAGGCGCTCACGGGCTCGGCCCTGGTGACGCTCTCCGTCATGGGCGAGCTGTGGTGGCTGACCACGGCTGTGATCTTGTTTCGCGAGCTCGCGGTCACCGGGCTGCGGTTCTGGGTCATCCGGCGCGGGGTCATCCCCGCCAGCCGCGGGGGGAAGGCCAAGACGCTGCTGCAGGTGATCGCGATCGGGCTCTACATACTGCCGGGCCCGTCCAGCATCGTCCGGGGCATCGTGATGGCGGCGGCGGTAGCCGTGACTATCGTCACGGGCGTCGACTATGCGGTGCGGGCCATGCGGCTGCGTCGCGCGGTGCCGCCAGGGACCGGTGCCAGTGAATGAGCACGGCAGAGCCACCGGACCACGGCCGGCCAGTGAGCGCGGCACAGCTAGGGGACCGGCACAGCCACGGGACCGGCACCGGTGAATGAACGCGAGGCCGCGGCGGCGATCATCGGGCTGCTGGCCGGGCGGGGTCAGACCGTCGCCGTCGCCGAGTCGCTCACCGGCGGGCTGCTCGCCGCCGCGCTGACCAGCATCCCCGGGGCCTCGGCCGCCTTCCGCGGCGCGGTGGTCGCCTACGCCACGGAGCTGAAGGCCACCGTTCTCGGCGTGCCGGCCGGCCTGCTGGACCGGCACGGAGCCGTGCACCCCGATGTCGCCGCGGCCATGGCCGCGGGCGTCCGCAGGCGGATGAGCGCGACGATCGGCGCCGCGACCACGGGCGTGGCCGGCCCCGATCCAGCCGACGGCCAGCCGGTCGGAACCGTCTACATCGCGGTCAGCACCGGGCCGGACGCTCCCGGCCAGGATGCTCCCCGGCCGGCCGGCGGCGTGCCGGATGCCAGCGTGCTGTCACTGGCGCTGCGTGGCTCGCGGGACGAGATCCGCCGCGAGACGGTAAGGCAGTGCCTGCTCCTGCTTCTGCGCGAGCTCGGGGAAGAGAGTGCGTTATTACAGCGTTACGTATGAGAACACGCCCCTATACGGTCTCCCGTACGGTCCGTGAGGACAGGTACGGTGGAGATGTCAGCGACCGGCCTCGGAAGGGAGAGCGGCGATGGTCCTGCTTCGTCACTTGCTCGGTGACGCGCTGCGTCGGCTCCGTCTGCGGCAAGGCCGCACGCTCCGCGAGGTCTCGGCCTCCGCAAGGGTGTCTCTTGGCTATCTCTCCGAAGTCGAGCGTGGCCAGAAGGAAGCATCTTCCGAGCTGCTTGGCTCCATCTGCTCCGCGCTCGGGACCCCGCTGTCGCAAGTATTGCGTGAGGTGTCCGACAACTTCGCGCTCGCCGAGCTGCAGAACGAGCCGGTGCTGACCGGAGTCAGGGAGCCCGGTCCGTCGGTCAGCGGGCCGGACGCGCCTGCTGCGCCGGAGTCCGGTCCGGCGGCCGCCAAGATGCGGCTGGCATCGCCAGGCGGACGCCAGCTGGCAGTGCGGGAGAGGTCCACGTTGGGCGCCGGGCCGGCGCCCGGCCGCACCATGGTCGCGCCGGTGCCCCGGCGGTTGCCCGCTCGCGCGGGCCAGCGCCTCAGCACTCCGCAGGCTCAGGTGATCGACGCAGCCTCGCTGCAGGGCGGCGCGGCACTGCCCGGCGGCGCCGCGTTCGACCAGCTGACATGGCGCGCGCCGGACATCACCGACATGGTCCCCGTCTGAGCCAGCCCGTTTCCTACCTGGTGGCTGAGTCTCCGCCTCGGTAACGACGGCCCTTTCCAGATGCGCCAAGGCCTGGTTCATGCGTTCCCGGCAGCGGCGGAACGGCGTTCCGCCTGATGGATGTGAGCTGGGTATTCGCCGGCGCATACCTAACCGCCATCCATCAGGCGGAACGCTTAACCCGCGCACCATGCGCGCCATGAGCCCCGCGGACACCACGAACGACCCGGATCCGGCGCCTCGGCAGCGTCCGACGGCACGCCGCCGCCTTCACGAGGGCAGCAATCTTCCATCCACGCTGTAAGGCCGCCGGAGCCAAGCCGAGCCGCTGGCCGCGGTTACCACGACGAGACGGGTCACGACGGCGCGCCGCTGGCTGCGGTCACGGCACGGGTGCTGCGCTCGGGTCAGGCCCACGCCCGGGGATCGTCGGCGAGCTTGCGGACGCTGTCCGGCAGCACGCCGGAAACGAGGTGCTCGAGCGTGACATCTTCCAGAATCGCCCGCTCGTTGGCCCGCAGCGCGATCCAGACGGTCTGCAGCGGCTCTGCCGCCCCGATGTAGCCCAGATTCTCCGGGCGCTCGCCGCGTACGCCCAGCAATGGCCCGTCGATCGCGCGGATGATGTCAGCCAGCGAGATCTCCCCGGGCGGGCGCGCCAGCCAGAAGCCGCCGTCCGGGCCGCGGCGGCTGCGCACCAGGCCGCTGCGGCCGAGCTGGGTCAAGATCGCCTCAAGGAACTTCCCGGGGATGCCCTGTGCCTTGGCCAGCTGGTCGGCCGTAACATGATCACCCTGGGCGGCGGCGAGCTCGATGGCAGCGCGCAAGGCATAGTCGGCGCGCGCGGACAAACGCATGTCCAGCATTATGCAGGTAAACAGCGGCTGGCCGGTGATCGGCATGCCGATGGCGCGGTGTCGGCGCCGCCGGCCCGGGCCGTACTGCAGCGCCAGTGATAGCGCTGGCATCCGGCATGCCGCCGACCGGCGGGCCCGGCTGGCGACGCGATCATGGGGCCGCGAGACCGAGGATCTCGGCAGCGGCGCGGCCGCTGGTCAGGGCGGCGCCGTAGGTCGCGAGAAATCCGGATGCCGTCGGCGGCCGCCAGACGGGCAGGCCCATCTCGACGACGACCGCATCGGGCCGCACCGCCAGCAGGCCGCTGACGGCGGCTCGCGCGGCCTGGTGGCGGTGCGCATCGCGGACGACGACGATCAGCGGTCGGCCCGCCGCCGCGGCCAGCGCCTCATCCAGGGCCCGGCGGAGATCAGCCGCAGCCGCGCCGGTGGACACCGGCCGGAGGCTGGCCTCGGGGAGCCACGGGGCCAGTCCCCAGGGAACCGCGCCGACGGCGACGTTCTGCGGCGGGACGAGCTGGACCGCGAGTGGTTCGCCGGGCGGCAGCGGCGGACCGGAGTACCGGGCCGCACGGCGGGCGGCGATCAGGCCCACGTGCGCTGCCGCCGCCGTGCCCTGGGCGCTGGCCCGCACTCCGGCGACCGCTCCCGCGCGCGCTTCGGCCCGCGCTCCCGCGCACGCGCCTGCCAGCCACGTCCGCAGTTCCGCCACCCGGGCGGCTGCCTCGGCCAGCCGGTCGCCTGGCAGCGTGCCGTCCCCGACCGCGGCGACCAGCGCGTCGCGGACGGCCAGGTAGGCCTGCTGGTCCTGGTCGCGCCCCAGGCACAGCAGGTCGGTGCCGGCCGCGACGGCGCGCACGGCAGCCGCCGGGATGCCGAGCGGACTGCTGACCGCGCGCATCTCCAGCGCGTCGGAGATGATCACCCCGGTGAAGCCGAGCTCGCCGCGGAGCAGCCCGGTCAGCGCCGCGGCCGACAGGGAAGCGGGCAGTTCCCCGGTAAGCCCGCGTACCCGCAGGTGACCGGGCATCACCGCGCGGGCGCCTGCCTCGATCGCCGCGGCGAACGGTGGCAGGTCGCGCCGGGCGAGCAGGTCCATCGGCGCGTCCACGGTCGCGACCTCGTGATGCGTATCGAGGCTGGTGCTGCCGTGGCCGGGGAAGTGCTTGGCGCAGGCGGCCAGGCCTGCGGCCTGCAGTCCGGCGACAGCGGCGGCGGCATGCCGGGTCACGAGTGCCGGATCGGAGCCGAACGACCGAGCGCCGATCACCGGGTTGTCGGCGGCGCTGTTCACGTCGACCGACGGCGCCAGGTCGACGTTGACGCCGAGCGCGGCAAGGTCGTCGCCGAGCGCGCGGTAGACCGCCTCCGTCAGCGCCGGGTCGTCCACGGCTCCCAGCGCGGCGTTTCCCGGGTACCGGCTGCCGGCCAGGTGCGCGATCCTGGTGACGTCCCCGCCTTCCTCGTCGATCGCGATGATCGGCTCGTCGGCCGCCGAGCTGAGCCGGGCGGTCAGCGCCGCCAGCTGCGCCGGGCTGACGATGTTCGGGCCGTAGATGGTGATCCCGGCCAGGCCAGCGCCGAGCTCGGCGAGAATCCAGTCCGGCACGTCCGGCCCGGGGAAGGGCGGGATCACCGTGGCGGCCGCCAGCCTGCGCAGCGAGGTGTCGGCGGAGACTCCCGACCTCACCCCTTCACCGCCCCGGCCACCAGGCCGCCGACCATCCTGCGCTGCACGATCAGGAAGAAGATCATCACCGGGATCGTGTACAGCGTCGACGCGGCCATGATCGGCCCCCACTGCGCGCCGCCGCGGCCGAAGAAGTAGGTCACGTAGATCGGCAGCGTGTAGGCCGAGTGTGCCTGGCCGAGGAAGGTAAGCGCCACGATGAACTCGTTATACGCGGTGATGAACGCGAAGATGCTGGTGGCCACCAGGCCGGGGGCCACCAGCGGGAACAGGATCCGCCAGAAGATCACCACCGAGCTGGCCCCGTCGATCGCGGCCGCTTCCTCCAGTTCCCGCGGCACGGTGGCGACGAAATTCCGCAGCATCCAGATCGACACCGGCAGCGCCTGCGCCGCGTACACGATGACCAGCCCGCCCAGGTTCTGCAGCAGCCCCAGCCGGTTGAAGTCGACGAACAGCGCGATGATCAGTGCCTGTCCCGGGATCATCTGCACGATCAGCAGCACGATGAGCAGCGAAGTGCGGAACCGGAACCGGAACCTGGCGACAGCCACCGAGGCGAGCAGCGAAAGCAGCGACGCCAGCAGGACGGTGACCAGGGTGACGGCCAGGCTGTTACGGAAGAACAGCCAGACCGAGCCGATGCCCGATGCCCGCCCGCTGATCACCTGCGAGAAGTTGGCCAGCGTCGGATGGGCCGGCAGCAGGCTCGGCGTCAGCGAGTAGATCTGCTCCGAGGGCTTGAACGCCGTCGAGACCATCCAGAAGATCGGGAACAGCGTGACGAGGGCAATGACCACCGCAGATCCGTTGAGGGCCATGGTCTTGGCTCGCCGGGCCCGGGCCGGGCTGAGCCCGGGCCGTTGGCGGAGCGCCCGCCCCCCGGCCGGCGTCATGTGAGCGCTCCCTGCCGGACGGATGCCCGCACGTAGCCGACCGTTACCACCAGCAGGATGAGCGTGAAGATGAGCGCAAGCGCGCCGCCGAGCCCGTAGCTGGGCGGGAACTGGAACGCCTTGTCGTAGATGTACAGGGACAGGTTGAACTCGTCGCGGTTGCCGGGGAACCCGGTGAGCAGGTACGTCTGGGTGAACACGTTGAAGTCCCAGATGACCGAGAGCAGCAGCAGCACCAGGAAGATCGGCTTGAGCAGCGGGTAGGTGATCCGCCAGAACACCCGCCAGGGGCCGGCCCCGTCCACCAGCGCGGCCTCGTGCAGCTCCGCCGGGACGGTCTTCAGCCCGGCTAGCACCGTCACCGCCACGAACGGGAACGACTGCCAGACCACCAGCAGCGTGAGCACCGTGTAGGCCTGCAGCGCGCTGGTGGTGGTCCAGTTCACGCCGGCCCAGTGCGGCCCGCCGCCCAGCCAGCCCGGCAGCCGGCTCAGCGTCCAGTCGACCAGTCCGCCGTCCGGGTTGAACAGCCAGTAGAACAGCACGCTCGCCGAGACCGGCGGGGTGGCCCAGGCCAGCAGCGCGCTGGTGCTCACGAAGACCGCCATCTTCGGGCCGAGCCGGTTCAGCAGCAGACCCACCAGCGTGCCGGTGACCAGCGTGAGCGGGACGACCACCGCGGCGAACAAGACCGTGATGCGCAGCGAGAGCCAGAACTCCGGGTCGGCGAAGGTGCTGGTGAAGTTGGCCAGCCCGACCCACCGGACCGGTTCCGCGCCGGTGACCTGGGGCAGTCCGTAGTCCTGGAACGAGAAGATCATGACCTGCGCCAGCGGCCACAGCAACACCAGGCCGATTCCGGTCATGGCGGGCAGCAGCAGCAGGTACGGCGCCAGCTTGCGGCGCCGGACGAACGCGGCCGCAATGCCGGCCATCCGCCTGGTCCTTCTCGTCGGAGGCAGGCCCCGGCCGGCCGCGGAGCGGGGGACGGCTGGCCGGCCGGGGCGCTGGCGGCCCTGATCAGGACTGCGAGCCGGTGTTGAGCACGTTCTGCAGCTGCGTATTGGCCTTGGCCACCGCGGCGCTGAAGTTCGCGCCCTGCATGATCGACTTCATCATCGTCGGGATGATCGCGTCGGTGGCGTCGGCCGTCGCCCAGTTCTTCGAGTTCAGCGGTGCGATCTGGGTGTAGGCGGCGGCCTTGGCGAACCCCGCCATCACCGGGTCGCCGGCGTACTTGCCGCTGCTGAGCTGCGCGGTGAACTCAGGGAAGAAGCCCTGCGCGTTAGCGAACGTGGTGGCGTTGACCGGGTTGTCCATGACCGAGACGAGGTCCCAGGCGGCGGCGGAATTCGGGCTCTTCGCCCACACGCCGAGGTCGGAACCGCCGGCGAACGCGGGTGCCGGGTTCGGGCCGTTCTGGCTCGGGATGGGGAACGATGCCCATTGCGCCTCATGCTGCTTGCTCACCGCCGTCAGCGAGGCCTTCGCCCACGGGCCGTCGATGTACATGCCCAGCGTGCCCTTGGCGAAGTCCTGGTTCGAGCCGCCGGACGTGGCGCCGGGAGCACCGAGCTCGGTCTGCCCGACGTACTTGGCCGGCGAGACGTGCTGGGTCAGCAGCAGGTCGGCGTAGAACTTGATGCCGGCCTCGGACTGCGGGCTGGTCAGCTCCGCTGTCCACTGGCCGTTGTTCTGCACCGCGACCTGGCCGCCGGCGCCCCAGATGAAGCTGACGATCGCGTTCGTGTAGTTGCTCGGCGCGCCGAGGCCGTACGTGCCGGGGTACTTCTTCATCAGCAGCTTCGCGTCGCTGACCAGCTGGGCCCAGGTGGCAGGCGGTGAGCTGATGCCGGCCTTGGCGAACTCGTCCTTGCGGTACCAGATGCCGCGGACGCCGCCGAACCAGGGCACGGCGAAGACGCTGCCGCCGATCGTGTCGTTGGCCAGGTTGCCGGGGATGATGCCGGACCCGTTCGACCAGGAATGGACGTCGCTGGTGATGTTGGCCAGAGCGCCCTGCGCGGCCGGCGTGTCGCCGGACGTGCTGCGCGCCGTCGTGATCGGCACCCCGGGCGTGCTGGATCCGGTCACCGGCGAGCCCCGGCTCGCGGTCAACCTGCCCGCCTGGCACGAGGGCGTGCTCGACGCGCTCCGCAGCGACCTGGGCCGGCCGGTCACGATCGAGAACGACGTGAACCTGGCCGCGATGGCCGAGCGCGCTGTCGGCGCCGCCCGCGGGGAAGACGATTTCGTGCTGGTCTGGATCGGTGTCGGCCTCGGCCTGGCGACCATGCTCGGCGGCCGGCTGCACCGCGGCGCGGCGGGCGCGGCGGGGGAGATCGGCTACCTGCCGGTGCCCGGGGTGCCGCTGCCCCAGGACATCGGCCACCCGGCGACCGGGGCGTTCCAGTCCCTGGTGGGCGCGCAGGCGGTGCTGCCGCTCGCCGCGTCCTTCGGGTTCGCCCGGCCGGCCGCCGGTGCCGCCGTGCACGCGGCGGTTGCCGCGGCCGCCGCCGGCCACGAGCGCGCCAGCGAGTTCCTCGATGAGCTGGCTGGCCGGGTGGCGACCGGGGTGGCGTCGATCTCGGTGGTGCTCGATCCCGGCCTGGTGGTGCTCGGCGGCGAGCTCGGCCGGGCCGGCGGCACCGCGCTGGCCGGCCGGGTGGCCGCCGAGGTGGGCCGGATCTGCCCGGCCCGCCCGCAAGTGGTCCCGACCACGGTGGACGGCGGGCCGGTGCTGCGCGGCGCGGTCCTCGCCGCGGTCGACCAGGCCCGCAGCGAGCTGCTTGCCTCGGTTGCCGATCCGTGAAAGACCGGGGTTTTACGGATCCTCCGGTCGCTGGCCGGCGCGCGGCTGGCGTGCTGCCTGCCGGGGCGGCTGTCCGGATCGTCCGGCGGCCGCGCTGACCCGGATGGCCAACGCGGCAGGCGGGCCGTGCTGCGGCCCGGCACGGCCGCTGCTGCGGTCACCCGGCCGGGCGGAACTATGCTGTTGCCCGCGGCGGCGTGACGGTGACGACGGTGTCACAGCGGCGGTCGTTACGGCAGCGCTTCGCGATCGAGGTCGCCGACGGCGAGGATCCCGTGCTCATGCTCGCGGTGATCCTGGTGATCGAGGTCATCAGGGATCAGCGCCGGGATTCGGCCGACTCGGCCGGAGCGGCTAGCGCGGCCGGTGCGGGCGGGTAGGCTTGCCGGCCGGCCGCGCCCGGTGATCAGCCAGAGGGGGCGGCGGTTTGCGAGATCAGTCCACGCTCGTGCTCGACGGTACGTCGCTGACCTGCGACGATGTGTCCGGCGTGGCGCGCGACGGGGTCCCGGTCGCGCTCAGCGACGAGGGCAGGCAGCGGGCCAGGGCGGCCGCCGAGGTGGCGGCGTACGCCGCCGCGCGCCGGCCGGTTTACGGCCGGACGACGGGCGTGGGCGCCAACCACGACCAGGCGGTCAGCAGCGACGACGCGGCCAGGCACGGGATGCGCCTGGTGCACAGCCATGCCGGCGGCGGCGGCCCGCTGATCACGGCCGAGCTCGGCCGGGCGATGCTCGTCGTGCGCGTCAACCAGATCGCGGCCGGGGGCTCCGGCGTGGATCCCGGCGTGCTCGACGCGCTCATCGACGCCATCAACGGCGGCCTGTCGGTGCCCGTGCCGGTGTGGGGCGCGATCGGCACCGGCGACCTCACTGCGCTGGCCATGACCGCGCTGTGCCTGCTCGGCGAGCGGGACTGGGTACCCCGGGCGGACCGGCCGCCGCGGTTCGCGCTGGCAGCCATGGACGCGCTGGCGTTCCTCTCCAGCAACGCGGCGACCATCGGCGAAGCGGCGCTGGCCTGCCGCGACCTGGCCGGGCTGGTGCAAGCAGCGATCGTGGTGGCAGCGTTCTCGCATCTGGCCATCGACGCTTCCGCCGAGCCGTACGCCGCGCCGGTGCATGCCGCCCGGCCCCATCCGGGCCAGCAGGCGGTCGCCGCGGCAATGCGCGGGCTGCTGGCCGGTCATGCCGGTCCTGGGCCACGGGTCCAGGATCCGTACGGCTACCGGGCACTGCCGCAGGTGCACGGTCCGGCCGCGGACGCGGTCCGGCATGCCGTGCAGGTCGTCGCCATCGAGCTGAACGCGGCCGCCGAGAATCCGCTGATCGACGTGGCCGGCCGGACGGTCTGGCACAACGGGAACTTCCATACCGCGTACATCGGCCTGGCTCTCGACGCTCTCCGCGCGGCGCTCTTCCAGACGTCGGCGCTGTCGGCGGCCAGGCTCGGCACGCTGGTCGAGCCGGCCTTCACCTCGCTGGGGCCGTTCCTGGCCACCGACCCGCCGCCGAGTTCGGGCGTCATGATCCTGGAATACGTCGCCCAGTCGGCAACTGCCGACATCCGGCGGCTCGCCGGGCCGGCCGCGCTGGGCAGCGCGGTCCTGTCCCGCGGGGTCGAGGAGCACGCGGGATTCTCCACCCAGTCGGCCCGGGCCACCACGGATATCGTCCCTGCCTACCGGATCGTGCTGGCGTGCGAGCTTGTCGCCGCGGTCCGGGCGCTGCGGCTGCGCGGGATCCGGCCGCCCGGCCCGCTGCTGGCCGAGGCGTTCACGCTGGCGGCGGGCGCGCTCCCGGCGGACACCAGCGACCGGCCGCTCGACGGCGACCTGGCCGTGGCTCAGCGGCTGCTGCCCGGCCTCGCCGCGCTCGTGCCCGGACCCTGAGGACGGCCGGGCCTTAACCGGGCCGGGTCCCGGCGCCCCGGGCCGAGGCGCTGGCGCGAGCGATCAGCCGCCATCCCAGCATGAACAGCCCGAGGAAGGCCAGCGCTACCACGATGAATGGGACAGCCGTGCCCTGCCCGGAGACCGCCCGCAGCGCCATGCCGAAGCCAGCAGCGCCGAGCCACGCGCCGAGGCCGGCCGGGACGACGGCGGCAGGCCGGCGCCAGGCCCGGGTGAGAATCAGGCCGGCCGCGAGGCCGGTCAGGAACGGCCACGCGGTCCCGGCCAGCCCGGCGATGCCTGCCGCCTCGCCGTGGCTGGCGCGGCCGATCACGACGAAGGCCAGCACGCTGCCGACGTCGAGCAGGATGAGCGCGCGTCTCACGGCAGCAGGATCAGCTTGCCGGTCGTGCCCCGGCTGGCCAGGTCCTGGTGCGCGCGGCCGGCCTCAGCCAGCGGGTAGCTGCCGCCGATCCGCACGCTGAGCCTGCCGCGGGCGATCCAGCTGAACAAGTCATCGGCCCGGCCGCGCAGCTCGTCCCGGCTGGCAATGTAGCTGCCAAGCGTCGGGCGGGTGATGAACAGCGACCCCCCGGCGGCCAGCCGTTGCAGCTCGAACGGCGGCACCGGCCCGCTGGCCGCGCCGTAGAGCACCATGCAGCCGCGCGGGCGCAGCGCGGACAGGCTGTCATCGAAGGTCGCCCGGCCGACGCCGTCGTACACCGCGGCCGCGCCCGCGCCGCCGGTGACCTGCCGGGTGACCGCGGCGAAGTCGTCGTAACCGGCCAGGTGGGCCGCGCCCGCCTGGCGGGCAAGCACGGCCTTCGCGGCGGTGGAGGTGGTGGCGACCACGATCCCGCCGCGCATCGTGACCATCTGGGTCAGCAGCAGGCCGACCCCGCCGGCCGCGGCGTGCACGACGACGGTGTCCCCGTTGCCGACCGGAAACGTGTCGTGCGACAGGTAGTGCGCGGTCATGCCCTGCAGCAGCACGGCGGCCGCGGTCTCCAGGCCGACGCCGTCCGGCACCGGCAAGGCGCTGGCGGCCGGCACCACGGCCCGGGAGGCGTAGCTCCCCGGCACGCCGGTCCAGGCGACCCGGTCGCCGGCCGCGAAGCCGGTGACGTCCAGCCCGGCGGTCAGGACAGTGCCAGCGCCCTCCGCGCCAGGGACATACGGCAGCCCGGGCGAGTACGGTGGCCGGCCCTCCCGCTGGTAGATGTCCATGAAGTTGACGCCGGCCGCGGCGACGTCGACGAGCAGCTGGCCGGGCCCCGGCTGCGGATCGGGCACCTCTGCCGCTTCGAGTACCTCAGGCCCGCCGGTCCGCCGCACGACTATCGCTCGCATGCCCACATCCTGCCTTGCTCAGGTCGCCGACGATGAACAGGCCGACGCATACCACGGCGACCGCGATCAGCATGCTGAGGATCGTCACGGCCACGTTGTAATGGCTCCGCAGCGCGGCCACGCGCTCAGCGCCTACAACGCAGGTTTCATGGGCTTCGAGCCAGCCGGGGCATTCGCCGTCGCCGGAATTGCCACCGTGGCAGAGACCCGCTGGGCCCTCGTCGTCCCCGGCCTCCTTATCGCCTTCTGCGCGCTCGGCATTCTTGTCACCAGGCTCCGGCCCCGGCGCGAGGCAGCAAGAATTGGCGGAGCGGCCACCGTCACGAAGGGCGATAGCCGGCCACGGCCACTGTCCTGCCGGCTGGCCGATGGCGCCCCTGGCCGATGGCGCCCACCTCGGGCAAAGCAGTCAGCCCGATAACAGGTGTCCTGAGCAACGGCGTCAGCTCTGTCGCCAGGGTGGCTAGCGGCGGAGCCGGAGGCCGCGGGGGGTGGGGCGGAAGCCGGCCTCTTCCAGGGCGCGGGCCAGCGGGGAGTCGTATACCCCGGCGCCGTCGGCGCGCTCGACCGTCAGCCTGCCGAGCGCGCCCGCGTGCACCGCGTCGGCGAGCGCGGCGGCGGCCGGGGCGAGCGCTGCCGGATCGCTGGTCCAGGACAGCAGCGTCTTGCCGCCGCGCTCCACGTACAGCACGAGTTCCCCGTCGGCCAGCACGACGAGCGCGCCGGCCTTCCGGCCCGGGCGATGGCTGCCGGGCGTCTCGTCCGGGCGGGCGGGCCAGGGCAGCGCGGCGCCGTAGGCGTTCGCCGGGTCGGTTGCCGCCAGCACGATAACCGGCGCGCTCGCGGAGTCGTCGCGGCCGGCCGGCGACTGGCCGGGCACTGCCTGGCCGGGCACTGACGGCGCGGGCGGCGGCTGGCCGGGCAGGAACGGGGCCGGCCGGGACTGAGCAGACGACGGCTGAGCCAGCGCGCGCACCCGGTCCACGGCACCCGGTAGCGCGAACTGGGCGGCGCCGAGGCCCTCGACGAAGTAACCGCGCCGGCAGAGTCCCGCTTCCTCCATCGCGCGCAGCACCGGGTACAGCGCGCCGAACCCGCCGGGCACCCGCTCGGCCGCGGCGGCGCCCCTGATCACGATCCCGTGCCGGTCGAGCAGCGTCCTGGCGAGCGCGTGCAGCCGCCTGGTCGGATCCGGCTCGCCCGGCGGCAGCAGCGACCAGCGCCCGCTGACCGTCGGCGGGCCGCTCCGGGAAGGGACGGCGGCGCGACTCAGGCCGGGACGTCGCAGCGCCATCCGGCCCGGCGCCCGGCCCGCCCGCAGGCTGCCGTAGGCCGGGGCGCCGGCCCCGCCGCCGGCGGACCTGACGGCCGGCGGCCGGCCGGCTCCCAGCATGGTCCGCAGCGGCGCCAGCGTGTCATTGGTCAGCCGGCCTGCCCAGACCAGATCCCAGATCGCGGCGGCTACCGCCTGATCGCCATCCCGGCCAGCCGGAACGCGCAGCAGCTGCGGACCGGGCAAGGCTGCGCCGGGCGGTCCTGCCGGATCGGTGCCGGCCGGCTGGCGGCCGCTCCGCTGGCCCGCGCTGGGCAACCCAGCGCTGGGCAACCCAGCGCTGGGCAACCCAGCGCTGGGCTGGCCTGCGCCGGGCTGGATCGCGCCGGGCTGGCCCGTGCCGTTGACCGGGCCGGCGATGCCTGGCTCACCTGCCGCGCTGACCAGGCGATCGCCAGCCGGAGCCCGCCGGCCGGGCGGCGCCGTGACCCGGTCGGCCAGCGCGCGGAAGAACAGCGCGCCGCCGCCGCTGAGCGTAGCGAGGATCGCCTCGTGCAGCGGGGTCATCGTGATCTCGCCGGGCGCCGGGAGCAGCAGCGGCGCGGCGGCGGCCGGCGACAGGACGATCCAGCCATCGCTGCCGGGCAGCGCGCCCGCGCCGGACCAGACGACCTCGCCGGCCGCGGTCAGCTCGTCCAGCATCGCCGGCTCGTAGCCGGGTACCCGGCCGGGCAGCACCAGGGTCTCCAGGGCCGATGCGGGCACCGCCGTCCCGGCCAGCTGCTCGGCGACGTCGTAGACGGCATCTGGGCCGGGCCGCCGCGCCCGCCGGCCGGCTGACCTGCTCTCGGTAGCGGGATGGCCCGCGTTCTGCCAGGCCGGCAGGAACGCGGCCAGCGCCCGCGGCGGCACCGGCTCGGCCTCCTTGCGTAGTTTCGCCAGGCAGCGCCGGCGCAGCAGTCGCAGCACCTCCGCGTCGCACCATTCGGTGCCGCGCCCGCCGGGCAGGAACTCGCCCTCGACAACCCGTCCTTCCGCGGCCAGCCGGCGCAGGGAGCCGGTCACGACGGCCACGCCGAGCCCGTATCGGCTCGCTGCCGCCGACGCGGCGAACGGGCCATGCGTCCTGGCGTACCTGGCCACCAGATCCCCCAGCGGGTCAGCGACCGGCTCGGTGAACGCGCTCGGCACTCCTGGCGGCAGCGGGACGCCGAGCGCGTCGCGCAGCCGCCCGGCATCCTCGACCGCTGCCCACCGGGCCTCGCCGGCAATCCGCACCTCGATGACACGCCGCTGGGCAGCCAGCTCAGCCAGCCAGTCGCCGGCGGCAGCCTGGTCGGTGCAGCGCTCAGCCGTCTCGGCGGCGGACAGCGGGCCGACATCCCTGATCATGTCGGCCACGCCCTCCGCACCGCGGCAGGCCCGGTCCGGCAAGAGCCGCTGCAGTCTCCGTTCCGAATCCTGCACGATCAGCGGATCCAGCAGTTCCCTCATGTCGGCCTGGCCGAGTAGTTCGGCAAGGAGGGACGAGTCGAGCGCGAGGGCCTGGGCCCGCCGCTCGGCCAGCGGCGCGTCCCCTTCGTACATGAACGCGCCGACGTAGCGGAACAGCAGCGAGCGGCCGAACGGGGACGGGGCCGGTGTCTCGACATCAACCAGCCGGATCCGCCGCGCTGACAGGTCGCGCATCAGGCCGATCAGTCCTGGCACGTCGAACACGTCCTGCAGGCACTCACGGATGGTCTCCAGCACGATCGGGAACGTCCCGTACTTGCTGGCCACGGACAGCAGCTGAGCGGACCGCTGCCGCTGCTGCCAGAGCGGGGTGCGCCGGCCCGGCTGGCGCCTGGGCAGCAGCAGGGCCCGCGCCGCGCACTCCCGGAACCTGGAGGCGAACAGCGCGGAAGCCCCGAGTTCCGCGGTGACCAGCTGCTCTACCTCATCGGCGTCGAACTCGGCGATGCCAGCTGGCGGCGGGTCGTCGGCGTCGGGGACGCGGATCACGATCCCGTCGTCGGTATGCAGCGCCTGCACGTCCATCCCGCCGTAGCGCTCGCGCAGCCGGGCCGCGATGGCCAGCGCCCAGGGCGCGTGCACCCGGGCGCCGAACGGGCTGTGCAGCACCAGCCGCCAGTCACCGAGCTCGTCCCGGAACCGCTCCATCACCAGGGTGCGATCATCGGGCACGTAGCCGGTTGCCTCGCGCTGCCCAGCCAGGTACCTGACCAGGTTCGCGGCGGCCAGCTCGTCCAGGCCGTCGGCGCGCAGCCGGGCGGTGGCATCCGGCGGGCTGGCCGCGCCGAGCTCGCGGCAGTACTCGCCGATCGCCCGGCCGAGCTCGGCCGGGCGGCCGAGCGCGTCACCATGCCAGAACGGCAGCTTGCCCGGCTGGCCGGGCGCGGGGGAGACGAGCACCTGGTCGGCGGTGATGTCCTCGATCCGCCACGAGCTCGCGCCGAGCACGAACACGTCGCCGACCCGGGACTCGTAGACCATCTCCTCGTCAAGCTCGCCGACCCGTCGCGAGTGCCTGCCGGATTTGTCACGCTGCCCGCCGGCCAGGAAGACGCCGAACAGGCCCCGGTCCGGGATGGTCCCGCCGCTGGTCACAGCGATCCGCTGGCCGCCAGGCCGGCCGCGCAGCGTGCCGGTCATCCGGTCCCAGATCAGCCGCGGGCGCAGCCCGGCGAATTCGTCGCTCGGATAGCGGCCGGCCAGCATGTCCAGCACGGCCTCCAGCACCGGGCGGGTCAGCCCGGCGAACGGCGCGGCGCGGCGGACGGTCTGCTCAAGCTCGGTGACGTCCCAGTCGTCCATCGCCGTCATCGCGACGATCTGCTGCGCCAGCACGTCGAGGGGGTTGCGGGGGATGCGCAGTTCCTCGATCTCGCCGTCCCGCATCCGGCGGGCCACCACGGTCGCCTGGACCAGGTCGCCCTGGTACTTCGGGAAGATCACGGCCCGGGAGATGTCGCCGACGTTGTGGCCTGCCCGCCCGGTGCGCTGCAGGCCGCTGGCCACCGAGGGCGGCGACTCGACCTGGATGACCAGGTCGACGGCGCCCATGTCGATGCCGAGCTCCAGGCTGGAGGTGGCCACTACGGCGGGCAGCCGCCCGGCTTTCAGTGCCTCCTCGATCTGCGCCCGCTCCTGCCTGGACACCGACCCGTGGTGCGCGCGGGCCACCTCCGCCGGCGCACCCGCCGAGGTTCCGGCCTGGGCCATCAGCTCGGCCGGCGGCCGCGACGGCGGGCCGGCCTGCCCGGCGTGCTCCAGCGCCATCGCCTCAGCGCGGTCGGCGGCGAGCTCGTTCAGCCTGCCGCAGAGCCGCTCGGCCAGGCGGCGCGAGTTCGCGAAGACGATGGTCGACTTGTGCGCCTGGATCAGGTCCAGCACCCGTTCCTCGACGTGCGGCCAGATCGACCGCCGCTGGTCAGGCGGGCCGCCCGGCGGCCCGCCTGCCTCGCCCGGCCCGCCGATCTCGCCCGCACCGCCTGGGCTGGCCGTGCGGGCCGGCTCCAGGTCGGTCATGTCCTCGACCGGCACCACGATCGTGAGCTCGATGCGCTTATCGCTCGGCGGGACCGCGATCGTCACCGGGCGGGCACCGCCAAGGAACGCGGCGACCTCCTCGGGCGGCCGTACGGTGGCGGACAGCCCGATCCGCTGGGCCGGCCGGCGGGCCTGCCCGGCCGCCGTGGGGCCGCGAGCGGCATGGCCGGCCTCGGCTGCCGCGCCGTCCGGCCCGCCGCGCAGTGCATCCAGGCGTTCCAGCGACACTGCCAGGTGGGCACCGCGCTTACTACCTGCCAGGGCGTGTACCTCATCCACGATCACTGTTTCGACGCCCCGGAGCCCCTCTCGTGCTTTCGAGGTCAGCAGCAGGAACAGCGACTCGGGCGTGGTGATCAGGATGTCGGGCGGCTTCCCGGCGAGCTTGCGACGCTCGTCCGCTGCGGTGTCCCCGGTGCGGACGCCGACCCTGATGTCGCTGATGTCGATGCCAAGCCGGCGGGCAGCGTGGCCGACGCCGGTGAGCGGCGAGCGCAGGTTCCGCTCGATGTCCACGGCCAGCGCCTTGAGCGGCGAGATATAGAGCACCCGGCAGCGCAGCCGCGGATCTTGCGGCGGCGGCTCGGCGGCCAGCTTGTCGATCGCCCAGAGGAAGGCGGCGAGCGTCTTGCCGGAGCCAGTCGGAGCGACGACCAGCGTGTTGTCGCCGTTGCCGATCGCTGCCCAGGCCTGTGCCTGCGCCTGGGTCGGCTCGGCGAACGCGGCCGTGAACCAGGCTCTGGTCGGCTCGGAGAAGCCGTCCATCGGCTGCGTGCGGGCTGGCGACAGGGCTGGCATCCCTCCATCCTGCCCCCTGGGTCCGACAGTTCGCGCCGGCCAGCCGGGTAACCTGGCGCGGTGCGTCTCACCGCCTTCTGGGACCGAATGCGCGCGCAGTTCGGTGACGTGTATGCCGAGAGCGTGGCGAAAGATCACGTGCTCGCCGCCCTCGGCGGCAGGACCGTCAGCCAGGCGCTGGCTGACGGCATCGACGCGAAGATCGTCTGGCGCGCGGTCTGCGATGCGTTCAACATCCCCGAGTCCCGCCGCTGAGGACATCGCCCGGTCGCGCGACCGCGGCAAGCTCAGGGCCCGGCGAAGGCACTCGTCACCGGCGGGAGAAGGCGATCAGCGGCCCGAGGTCTCCGTCCTCGTCCGCGGTCCTGAGTGCCGAGACGTAGTCGCGGCGCACCCTGCCCGGCTCGGTGAGCGCGTCCCCGCCGCCCCAGCTGAAGCGGCTGCCGCCGAGCGCGACGATGAGCGCGTCGGAGGCGAGCCGTGACCAGCGGCCGTTGCCGTTGGGGAACGGATGGACGACAACGAGCCGGTAGCCGAACCGGATCGCGCACTCATCGTGGCCGTAGTGTGCCGGAGAGGCGTCGGCGAGCCATGCCCGCACGTCGGCAAGGACGTCGCGCATGTCCAGGCGTATCTGCCAGTACGGCACGCCAAGGTTCCTGTCCGCGGTCCGGTAGCGTCCCGCCCAGGCCCAGACCTGGCCGTACATCCTGCCGTGCAGGCGCTTCAGCCATTCCTCGTCGGTCACTGCATCCGGCCGCAGCCGGCGGCGCGACAAGAACAGCCACGACATGGCATCGCTGATGTTCGCCGCCTCCGCGAGGTTGAGTTCTGCCCGCGTCAGCACCGGCTGCAGCAGGCCGCGGCGCTCGGCATCGGTCAGCGGCGTGGCATCGGCGGGCTCGGTCACTGGCCCGCGCCGCCCCATAGTCGGCCGCGCTCGAGCAATCGCTCGGTGAGCTGGTCCTCCAGCGGGCTTTCCGGTCCGGTCGCCTGATCCTCCAGGCGCATGGTCTGCTCCACCGCGGCCGCCTGCGTGCGGGCAACCTCCTGTGCCCGCTCACGGACGACCGCGCTGAGGGGGCGGCGCGGCACCAGCAGGTAGACAAGATCACAGCCGAGCGCGTCGGCGGCGCGGCGCAGTGTCTCCAGCCGCGCCCGGTCGGCGGCCTCGGACTGCTCCAGCCTGGTCACTGCTCCGGCCGTGATACCCAGCCGGCCCGCGAGCGCGGCCGCGCTCATGCCCAGCGCTTCGCGGACGGCGTGGATCCAGCCGCGTGGCGGGCGCGCGAGCCCCCGCAGCGGCTGCCACTCGTCGAAATGGCTGTCAAGCAGTTCCCGGCTGCGTGCCGACACGCTGGCGGACACCCTGGGCATGAGACCCCCGCATGTGGGAGAGGCATGGTGACCCAATATTTATAGTGTACTACACTACATGATTAGTCTTATTTATAGTGCGTTTCGATGCAGTGTGAGCCCTGTCCATAGTGTAGTGTCCAGCGCTCTCCCGTGGCCGGCCACGGCGGTGCAGCACCTGGAAGATGGGGGAGCCGCCCGGTCCGGAAGTTCCGCGCCGCGGCCGGTCCGGAAGTCGCGGGGCCGGCGGGCGGTTCCGGGCCGGCCGTCCGGCGCGTCGCGTTGATGATCGAACAATTGTTCGTCTAGAGTAGCTCTGCTGGTGGCATCCGCGGCCCTCGGGCCCGGCAGCGTCAGCCAGCAAACTGTCAGAGGCGGCGCGTAGCGTCGGAGCCGGCAGTTAACACGTAGCCTGACAGCGCGGAGGCGCTGCACCGAACGGCTCAGTCGTGGTCGGCGCTGGCCGGCCCGGCGGGTAGCCCCTTCCCCACGGGAGTTCTCATGGCACCGAACGACAGGGCGGGCAGCAGCAAAGGCGGCGGCGACAGGGAGAAGTCCCTCGAGACCGCGCTCGCCCAGATCGAACGGCAGTTCGGCAGGGGCGCGATCATGCGGCTCGGCGATGACACCCGGGCGCCGGTCGAGGTAATCCCCACCGGATCCATCTCGCTCGACGCCGCCCTCGGCATCGGCGGCCTCCCGCGCGGCCGGATCGTCGAGATCTACGGCCCGGAGAGCAGCGGCAAGACCTCGCTGGCCCTGCACGCAGTCGCGAATGCACAGAAGGCCGGCGGGATTGCCGCCTTCATCGACGCCGAGCACGCACTCGATCCCGACTACGCCAAGAAGCTCGGCGTGGACACCGACGCGCTGCTCGTCTCCCAGCCGGACACCGGCGAGCAGGCGCTGGAGATCGCCGACATGTTGATCCGCTCCGGGGCCGTCGACGTCATCGTGATCGACTCGGTGGCCGCGCTCGTGCCACGGGCCGAGATCGAGGGCGAGATGGGGGATAGCCATGTCGGGCTGCAGGCCCGCCTCATGTCCCAGGCGCTGCGCAAGATCGCGGGTGCCCTGAACCAGACCAAGACCACCGCGATCTTCATCAACCAGCTGCGGGAGAAGATCGGCGTGATGTTCGGGTCGCCGGAGACGACGACGGGCGGCAAGGCGCTGAAGTTCTACGCGTCCATACGGCTGGATATCCGGCGCATCGAGACGCTCAAGGACGGCACGGATGCCGTGGGCAACCGCACCCGGGTGAAGGTGGTCAAGAACAAGTGCAGCCCGCCCTTCAAAGTCGCCGAGTTCGACATCCTGTACGGCCTCGGCATCAGCAGGGAGGGCAGCCTGATCGACCTTGGCGTGGAGCAGGCGATCGTCAGGAAGTCCGGTGCCTGGTACACCTACGAGGGGGACCAGCTCGGCCAGGGCAAGGAGAACGCCAGGAATTTCCTGCGCAGCAATCCCGATCTTGCCAATGAGATCGAGAAGAAGATCAAGGAGAAGCTCGGCGTCGGCCCGCGGCTGGATGCGGACGTCAGCGCGAAGCCAGACCTCGCGGTAGTGCCCAGGGTCTCCGGGGGCCGGGCCGCCGCCGGAGCCGGAGGAGCCGCCGGCGGTGGGTCGTAGCAGCGAGCCGGCCGGACGGGCGGCGTCAGCGGACTCCGCGCCCGTAGCGTGGGCCGTGCCCGGCACGACCGTCCCCGGCGCGACCGCGCCGGGGGCGGCGGCCTCGGCCGGCCCGGCTGCGCGGTCAGGCCAGGAGGCACCGGCCGGCCAGGAAGCGGCCGCCAGGCAGATCTGCCTCCGGATGCTGACGGCCGCCCCGCGGACCCGGGCTCAGCTCGCGGCGGCGCTGCGGCAGCGCGGAATACCCGACGAGACAGCGGCGGCGGTGCTCGGACGGTTCAGCGAGGTCAAGCTCATCGATGACGCCGCTTTCGCCGCCGCCTGGGTGGAGTCCAGGCATCACGGCAGGGGCCTGTCAGGGCGGGCTCTGGCGGCCGAGCTGCGGCATCGCGGCGTGCCGTCGGAGGACATCAAGGCGGCCGTCAGCGGGCTCGACCCGCGGCAGGAGATCGCCACCGCGCGCGGGCTGGTCGAGCGGCGGCTTGCCAGTACCAGGGGACAGCCGCTGAACGCACGCATCCGGCGGCTCACCGGCCTGCTGGCCAGGAAGGGCTACTCGCCGGCGATTGCCTACCGTGTCGTGCGAGAGGCGCTTGACCAGGAAGGCCTCGATCCTGCTGCGGCCGGGATCGACCTTGATGACCCGCCGGAAGCAGAAAACGATGAGCAAATGACGGCGTGGTGAACTGCCGGTAGCGGCCGGGTGGCGAACACTGTCTGGTGCAGATCGCGAGTGCCCTGCTTGCCCAAAACGTTATCTCCGCTTAGCCTCACGGCAGCGAGGTATTTGCTCCGCGCTAGGCGGGTCAGCATAAGTCAACAAGATCAGAAACGAGCACCGGAGAGCCTGGAGCCGACCAGGACGGCAGGCGAATCCGGGGGCTGTGAGGCATTTGAGGGCTGTTGCGCAGCCCGCAGGCATGACATCAGCCGGCGGATGCGCGGGAAGGGCGCCGCAAGCCGGCCTGGCCGCTGTCTGGCCAGGCTAGCCAGCGGATCACCCGGCTGGCTGCCATGGCACAGCCTGCCGCCGGGCGGGTCCGTCCGGCGGAACTAGCCCTCCGGCCTGGCCGGAGGGCCAGACGCGAGACCGGCGAGAAGGAGCGCCGGGACAGGGAGACGGCACCTGCCGGGACTGTGCAAGCTGCCCGGCGGGCCAGGGCCGCGCCGGTCGCAGACCGGGTGACGACTCGTACGGCGTGGCTGGATCGCCTCCGGCGCGTGGCACCTCGCTGCTGGGCATGGCCCCAGTACCGATGAGCGGTACTGAGGTGCCGCGAGCGGAAGGGGCGAACCTTGAGTAACGGAATCGCGCTGGTTCTGGCGATCGGGCTCGTCGCCGCACTGTTTGCACTCGTTCTCGTGGTGCTCCGCAAATCGCCCGGCCACCTCCCGGCTCGTCCGGCCGACGCGCAGCTCGCCAGCCCGCCCGATGACGCGCAGCGCCAGCGTGAGCTTGCCGAAGCCAGCCGCGAGGCGGACCAGATCAGGACGCGCGCCGAGTCGGACGCCGCGGCTATCGTCAGCAGGGCGGAGGCGGCCGCCGAGCAGTCTGCGCAGGCGCGCCACGAGGTCGAGAACGAGATCCGGGCCGTCAAGGAGGAGGTCAAGCACCTCCGCAGCGATCTGGAGCGCCGGGAGGCCCGGCTGGCCGAGCGTGAGCAGCGGCTTGACGAGGAGGCCCGCAAGATCGACCAGCGCTCCGGCGATCTGGACCTGGTGCAGCACGACATCAACCGCCAGCGCGCGGAACTGGACCAGCTCGACGACCAGCGTCGTGTGGTGCTGGAGCGCGCGGCCAGCCTCACCGCCGACCAGGCCAAGGCCGAACTCGTCGCGGGAATAGCGAATCAGGCCAAGCGCGAGGCCGCGCTGATCGTGCGCGACATCGAGGCAGAAGCGCAACGCGACGGCCAGCATCGCGCCCGGCGCATCGTGACGCTGGCCATCCAGCGGGTGGCCAGCGAGCAGACGAGCGAGTCCGTGGTCTCAGTCCTGCACCTGCCCGGCGACGAGATGAAGGGCCGGATCATCGGCAGGGAGGGGCGCAACATCCGCGCCTTCGAGTCGGTCACCGGCGTCAACCTGATCATCGACGACACGCCCGAGGCGGTGCTGCTTTCCTGCTTCGACCCGGTGCGGCGCGAGGTTGGCAGGCTCACCCTGGAACGGCTGGTCCTGGACGGCCGGATCCATCCGCAGCGGATCGAGGAGGCGTACGACCGCAGCAAGGCGGAGATCGAGCAGCTGTGCGTCCGGGCAGGCGAGGACGCGATGGTCGACCTCGGCATCACGGACCTGCACCCGGAGCTCACCAACCTGCTCGGCCGGCTGCGCTACCGCACGTCCTACGGGCAGAACGTGCTGAAGCACCTGCTCGAGTCGGCGCACATCGCGGGCATGATGGCCAGCGAGCTGGGGCTGGACCCGGCGCTGATGAAGCGCTGCACGGTGCTGCACGACATCGGCAAGGCCCTGACCCACGAGGTCGAAGGCAGCCATGCCCTGATCGGCGCGGAGATCGCGCGCCGGTACGGCGAGCCCGAGGACGTGGTGCACGCCATCGAAGCGCACCACAACGAGGTCGAGGTGCGCACCGTCGAGGCGGTGCTGACGCAGGCCGCCGACGCGATCAGCGGTGGCCGCCCTGGCGCGCGCCGCGAGTCCCTCGAGGCGTACGTGAAGCGGCTGGAGCGGCTCGAGCAGATCGCCCTCGCCCAGGACGGCGTCGAGAAGGTTTTCGCGATGCAGGCCGGCCGCGAGATCCGGGTAATGGTCAAGCCGGAGAACGTGGACGACATCCAGGCGCAGGTCATCGCCCGTGACGTGGCCAAGCAGGTGGAGGAGGAACTCACCTACCCAGGGCAGATCCGGGTCACGGTGGTCAGGGAGTCACGCGCGATCGAGTTCGCCCGCTAGCGCTTCTTCGCCGCCTTCCCGCCGGTCAGCCTGACCGGCCGGATGCCAGGCGGCGTAAAGCCCAGGATCTGCCCGTAAAAGGACAGCTCGGCCTCCAGCGACGCGATGATGGTCTCCGCCTTCCTGAACCCGTGCGACTCGCCCTCGAACGGGATGTACGCGTGCCGGATCCCGTGCGCGGCGAGGTCGGCGGCGATGCTCTCGGCCTGCTGCGGCGGCACCACCGGGTCGTCGAGCCCCTGCAGCAGCAGTACCGGGCAGGTCGCGTCGGTCACGTGGCCTACCGGGGCCCGCTCGGCGTAGATGGCGTCGAAGCCGGGCAGCGGCCCGATCAGCCCGTCGAGATACCGCGACTCGAAGTCATGCGTCGAACCGGCGAAGCCGCGCAGGTCCGCGACGCCATAGTAGGAGGTGGCGGCGGCAAAGACCGGATCCCGCAGGGCGCCGGTCGTGACCGCGGCCAGGGCCGTCCAGCCGCCCGCCGAGCCGCCGCGGATGGCCAGCCGATTGCCGTCAGCCTGGCCGGCCTTGGCCAGCGACGTCGCGGCGGCCTTGGCGTCCTCGACGTCGACGACGCCCCATTGCCGCCGCAGCCGCTCCCGGTAGAGCCGTCCGTATCCGGTCGACCCGCCGTAGTTGACGTCGATGATCCCGATGCCCCGGCTGGTGAAGTAGGCCTTCTCGACGTCCAGCAGCCCGACCGAGTTCCCGGTCGGCCCGCCGTGCACCCAGACGACGTACGGCGGCAACTCGCCCGATGGCGCCGTCGCCACCGGATTGGCCGGCGCGTACACCAGGGCGTGCACGATGCGCCCGAACGGCCCCTCCAGCTCGACCGGGCGCGGCACCGGCAGGTACCTGGCATCCGGCACCTCCTCGACCTCCCGGCGCACCACCGCCACGCTGGCGGTAGCGGCGTCCACGCCGACCACGGAAAGCGGCTCGCGCGGGCCGCCGGCCACTCCGGCGATCACCGTGCCGTCCGCTGACAGCCCCGACATGAACTCACCGAACGGGATGTCCAGGTCGGCTAGTTCCGATGTCTCGGGATCGAGGATGCCGAGCCGCAGACCGCCGCGCCCGTGCAGCACCGCGAGCCTGCCGTCGCCGAGCATCGCGAACGGCCGCGCTCCCAGCTGCCACAGCGGGCCGGCAAACTCCTCCTCGGCAGGGAACAGCGCCTGCGGCGGCTCGCCGGTCAGCCCGACCTGGTAGATGTTCCACCACCCGGTCCAGTCCGTGGCCACGTACAGGCTCGTGTTGTCCCGCCAGACCGGGGCAAGCACGGATTCCCGCAGGCCGCCCTTGACCAGCCGGCCCTTGCCGGGGACGCCCTTCTCGATGGCGGCTACCCGCAGCTCGGTGCCGTCCCACGGCATGTGCGGATGATTCCAGCAGATCCAGGCCAGCCGGCTGCCATCGGGCGACGGGGTGGGGAAGGCAAAGAAATCGGATCCGGCGGCCAGCTGCCGGATCGCCTCCGGGCTGTCAGCCGCCGAGCCGTCCAGCGGCACGGCGACGATCGAGCGGGTGACCTTGCCGCCGGCGTGCCGTTCCTGGACGCACCAGACCTCCTTGCGGTCGGGGGAGAGCGCGAAGTCGGCGAAGCGCAGCGAGGCGGGCTCGCCGGCCCCGCCGATGGCGGCGGGATCTGGCGTCAGCGGGCGCGGCAGCGCCGGTTCCCTGGCATCGGCCGCGTCCATCCCGGTCAGGTAGAGCCGCTGGTCAGAATAGTTCGCGAAGACGATCGCGTGACCGCGCGGGGCACGGCCGCCAGCAGAGCGCGGTCGCGCCGAGGCGCGCGGCACCGGCAGGTAGGACAGTCCGCCGTACTCATGCACCCGCGTCCGGGCGTTCCAGGGCGCCGGCAGCAGAACGCGTGGCTTACCGCCCGCGCCGCAGTGCACGATGGTCATCCGGCCGCCCTCATCCGGGCGGCCTTCCTGCCACCACATGTCCTGGCCGATGATGCTCGGGAACGACAGGCGGACCTGGCCCCTCGCGACGTCGGCTGCGGTGATGGGGGAAGGCCACGCTCCGCACTGAACGGCGGGGATCACCACGCTGTCAGCGGTCGATGGCTGGCTCGCTCCTGTATGTGCCGTTCCGTCAGGGGTGTCCGTCGAATCCACTGCTGTATTCGTCGCGCCTTCTGCGGGAACCGTCGCGCTCTCTGTCATAGGGCTATGGTGCACCACCGGGACCCCCTGCCTAACGGAGATTCCGGACACGAGCCCTGCTCTGTAACCTAAGCGATGAAGATCAGCCCGATCCGGCCGATGAAGATCCTCTTTCCTGTCCGCCCGCCGCCCGCCCGGCCCGCCGCCGGGTGCGTCTACCCTGATGGTCATGGCGCGCTCTGACGGTCTCCGCAGCTTCGAGATCCGTACCTACGGGTGCCAGATGAACATGCACGACTCCGAGCGGCTGGCCGGGTTGCTCGAGGAAGCCGGCTACCGGCGGGCGGCGGGCGGCGCGACCCCCGACGTCGTGGTGTTCAACACCTGCGCGGTACGGGAGAACGCCGACAACCGGCTGTACGGCAACCTGGGCCATCTGCTTCCGGTCAAGAACGCCCATCCGGGCATGCAGATCGCGGTCGGCGGCTGCCTGGCGCAGAAGGACCGGGCAGGCATCACGGCGCGGGCCCCGTGGGTGGACGTCGTCTTCGGCACGCACAACATCGGCTCACTGCCCGCGCTGCTGGACCGCGCGCGGGCGCAGCAGCAGGCGCAGGTGGAGATACTCGAGTCCCTCGAGCGCTTCCCCTCGGTCCTGCCTGCCCGCCGCGAGTCCCCCTATTCAGCCTGGGTGGCGATCTCGGTCGGCTGCAACAACACCTGCACCTTCTGCATCGTGCCGAGTCTGCGCGGCCGCGAGGAGGATCGGCGGCCCGGGGACGTCCTGGCCGAGATCAGGGCGCTGGCAGCGGACGGCGTGCTCGAGGTCACGCTGCTCGGGCAGAACGTGAATTCCTACGGTGCCGGGTTCGGTGACCGGCTGGCGTTCGGCAAGCTGCTCCGCGCCTGCGGCGGCGTCGATGGCCTGGAACGGGTGCGGTTCACCTCACCGCATCCGCGTGATTTCACCGATGACGTGATCGGCGCCATGGCGCAGACCCCGAACGTGATGCCCCAGCTGCACATGCCGCTGCAGTCAGGCTCGGATGCCGTGCTCCGGGCCATGCGGCGGGCTTACCGGCGGGAGAAGTACCTGGCGATACTCGACCGGGTCCGGGCCGCCCTCCCGGACGCGGCCATTACCACCGACATCATCGTGGGATTTCCCGGCGAGACCGAGCAGGATTTCGCCGCCACCCTCGATCTCGTCCGCCAGGCCAGGTTCGCCGGCGCCTTCACCTTCAGGTACTCGCCGCGTCCCGGCACCCCGGCCGCGGCGATGGACGGCCAGGTTCCCGCCGAGGTGGTGCAGGACCGGTACGAGCGGCTCGCCGCGCTGGTGCAGGAAACGTCGCTGGCGGCGAACCTGCAGCTCACCGGCCGGGAGGTAGAGGTACTCGTCGCAGACGGGGAAGGCCGCAAGGACGAGGCGACCCGCCGGATGTCCGGGCGTGCGCGCGACAACAGGCTGGTGCATTTCGCGCCCTCGGGCCTGGCGCCGCGCCCGGGAGACATCGTCACCACGGTGGTCACCCGCGGTGCCCCGCACTACCTGATCGCGGACGGCGAGCCGGTGGCGATCCGCCGGACCCGCGGCGGCGATGCCTGGGCAGCGCAGCGCGACAGCACGGCCGGCGGCAACGCGGCCGGGCTGCCGCCTGCGGGCGGCGCGGCGGGCGCCGCACGGGTGCTGCTGGGCATGCCCGCCGTCGGCCCTCCCGCCTAGCAGCGGTGCTCGTCGCCGCCGCGGTCTGCCCGCACCCGCCGCTGCTCATTCCCGCTGCGATGGGCGCCGCCGGGCTCACCGTGACCGTGCTGGCGGGGAACGAGCAGGCCGGGAACCGGCAGGCCGGGAACGGGCGGGGCCGTGGCGGCGCGGATGCCGCCGCCCTCGCCAGCGACGCGGAGCTGCGCGAGGTACGGACGTCCTGCGTGCTGGCCGTGGCCGCCCTTCTCGCGGCCGCGCCTGACCTGCTGGCCGTGGTCGGCGGCGCGGCCGGTGCCGCGACCTACACCGAGCCCGTTGCCGGCAGCCTGCAGCCGTTCGGCGTCCCCTGCACGACCGGAGCCGGCCAGCCGGTCCTGCCGCTCTCGCTGACCGTGGGCGCGTGGCTCCTGGAGCAGGCCCGGCAGCTTGATCAGGCCGGCCCCGGCAGCCGTGCTGCGACACGCCGGGCATCCGGGGACCGGCCCGGCGGCGACGTGCCGTGCCGCGTGCAGCTGCGGGCGGTGGCATCGGGCACGGCCACGGCGGACTGCCTGCGGCTGGGCGCGGAACTCGCCGGGCTGGCCCCGCGGGTTGCGCTGCTCGCGATGGGCGATGCGTCCGCCAGGAAGGCGGTCGGCGTGCACGGTGCGGCGGACCCCGCGGCGGAGCGCTACGACGCCGAGGTCGCCGCCGCACTGGGTGCCGCCGACCCGGGGCGGCTGGCCCGGCTCGATCCCGCTCTGGACGCGGAGCTGATGATCGCCGGCCGGGCCGCCTGGCAGGTGCTGGCGGGAGCGGCGGGCGGCGTCTTTCTGCGCGGCCAGCTGCGCTGCGCCGCCGCCCCGTTCGACGTGACCTATCTGGTAGCGTCCTGGCTGGCCGATGGCTGACCGCCCGGCCAGCCAGGGCACGCTGGCAGACTAGTTCCATGCCGCAGCCCGTGATCACGGTCGTGGGACCCACGGCAACCGGGAAATCCGGCCTGTCGCTGCGGCTGGCGCGCGCGCTGGGCGGCGAGATCGTGAACGCTGATTCCATGCAGCTGTACCGCGGCATGGACATCGGCACGGCGAAGCTCGCTGCCGCGGCCCGGGCCGGCGTGCCGCACCATCTCCTGGATATCTGGGAGGTGACAAGAACCGCGAGCGTCTCGGAGTACCAGCAGCTTGCTCGTGCGGCCATCGCTGAGATCCGCGGGCGCGGCCGGATCCCGATCCTGGCCGGCGGCTCCGGCCTCTACGTCCGTGCCGCGATCGACAATCTCGAATTTCCCGGCACCGACCCGGTGCTCCGCGACGGGCTCGAGGCTGAGCTCGCCGAGCTCGGCGCTGCCGCCCTGCACGCCAGGCTCGCCTGCGCCGACCCGGCCGCGGCCGCGGCGATCTTGCCGGGCAACGGCCGCCGGATCGTCCGGGCGCTCGAGGTCATCCAGCTGTCCGGCCGGCCGTTCAGCGCGACGCTGCCCGGATACGAGTCGGTATACCCGGCTGTGCAGATCGGCTTGCGGCTGCCGAGAGCCGAGCTTGACCGGCGCATCGCCGGCCGGGTCGGCCAGATGTGGCAGGCGGGCTTCGTGGCCGAGGTGCGCGACCTCGCCGGGCGCGGCCTGCGAGCGGGCAGGACCGCGAGCCGTGCCCTCGGCTACGCCCAGGTGCTGCGGTTCCTCGCCGGGGAGTGGCCGGAAGAGCAGGCTGCCGCCGAGACCGTGCGGGCGACTCGCCGGTTCGCGCGGCGGCAGGAAGCATGGTTCCGCCGTGATCCGCGAATCCAGTGGCTGGCTGCCGACGACCCTGGTGCCGCCGACCAGGTGATTGCCCGGCTGCAGGAGTCCGGGCTGCGGGAGCCCGGGCTGGCCGGCTGACGACTGGCCGGCTGCCCGGCGGTCACCGCCGGGCAGCCGGGCCACCTGCCCGAGCTGTGGCCCGATCCGTGAAAGCTGTTGGCCAGAAGCGGGCCCGGGAGTGAAGATGGTCCGGTCGCAGCCGATAGATGATCGAGTGCCGGCAGGTCATGAAAGGTAATCAGGTTGAGCGACCGAAGTGACGGGAGTGGCTCGCCGGTGCCGGGGCAGCGTTATGAACGTCCGGGATCCCGCGCGGCCGTGGTGACCAGGTCGGCAAACCTGCGCACCAGCGGGCTGGCATCTTCGGCCCGCCAGGCCACGCAGAGCTCGGCGGCGGGGACGCCCCTGGACGGCACGAAGGCAAGGCCGGGCCGGCCATGAAACCGCTCGGCGGACGCCGGGCACAGGCTGATGCCGCGCCCGGCGACCACCAGCTCGCGCCATTCGTCGATCGTGCGGGCAACCGCTCCGATGATGGGCTGGTCGCCGCCCGGCCGCGGCTTGACCAGCCAGTCATCCCGCCAGCGGTCGGGATCACAGCCGTCCGTCGCCGCCTCCGCCGCGACCCAGGGCAGCCCGGCGACATCGGCGAGCGCGAGGTGCTCGCGTCGACATTCATCCAGGCCGATGCTACCGGGCCGCCGGTGCCGAGCCTTACCAGCGCATTGTTAACGAGGCTGCGGCGTTACCCGGAACGCCCGGGCCCATGCCAGCAGGACGACTGAAGGGACGTCATGAGTAATCGCGACGATGCGGCAGGCGGCACCTCGCGGCCCGCCGCGCAGGGCAGGCTGGCCCAGGTGATCGCCACCCGCGGCGGACTCGCCGCGCCCGAGGCGCCGTTCGTGATCGAGCACCGCGAGCACCTGATCTACATGCTGTGCGAGGCCGCCGAGCTCGAGCACGGCATCATGTGCCAGTACCTGTTCGCCGCCTTCTCGCTCAAGCAGGCTGTCAGCGAAGGGGTGACCGAGGCGGAACTAGCATCCGTCAGCCGCTGGCGGAAACAGGTCTCGCACGTGGCCACGCAGGAGATGCTGCACCTCGCCCTGGTGCACAACCTGCTGTCGGCCATCGGCGCCGCGCCTCACCTGGCCCGGCCGAACCTGCCGCAGCCCGCTGATCATTACCCCGCGGGGGTGCGGCTTGCGCTGCTGCCGTTCGGCGAGCAAGCGCTACGCCATTTCATGTTCCTGGAACGCCCGGAGGGCATGGATCTCGACGACGCCGACGGACTGGCAGCGGCGAGCCGGGCCGCGCCGCTGATGAACGAGCGCGACATCGTGCCCCGGCTGCAGGACTTCGCCACCGTGGGCCACCTGTACCGCTCGATTGAGCAGGGCTTCGGGCACCTGGCGGCGAAGCACGGGGAGGACTGGCTGTTCGTCGGCCCGCCCCGGGCGCAGGCCGCGCCCGGGCACTTCGGCTGGCCGGAGCTGGTCACCGTCACCGGCCTGAGCACCGCGCAGAAGGCCATCGACACGATCCTGGAGCAGGGCGAGGGGCCGCGCGGGGACTGGCGGAACGCGCATTTCGGCCAGTTCGTCAGCATCCTCGATGAGTTCGAGCAGATGACGGCGGCCAGCCCGGGCTTCGACCCGGTCCGCCCGGTGATGGCTGCCAACTGCAGGCCGCCCGAGCGATCCGGCGAGGTTCCGCTGATCGAGGACCCGCTGACGGCCCGCATCACCGACCTGTTCAACGTCGCGTATGAGATCTTGCTGCAGATATTCGAGCGCTACTTCGCGCATACCGAGGAGACCGACGGCCAGCTGAAGATGCTGGCCGACGCGACGATCACCCTGATGCTGCGGGTTCTCAAGCCGCTCGGTGACCTGATCACCACCCTTCCGGTCGGCCCGGGGCAGCCCGGCAGGACCGCCGGGCCCAGCTTCGAGCTGTTCTACGAGACCGACTACCTGATGCCGCACCGGGAGGCGGCATGGGCGCTGCTGGCCGAGCGGCTGGACGAGGCCGGGTGGCTGTGCGCTGAGATCCAGGCCGGCCGCGGAACCCAGATCGCCGGCCCGCTCGATCCGGTCCGCGCGGCCCTGGCCGAGCTCGCCCAGACCCTCGCCGGCCAGCTGCCGGCCGGCCGGCCGCATGCCCGCCGCGGGCCGGCGGCCGCCGCCCTGACGCGCGCCGACGCCGACTCGCTGATGGCGCACGCGGCAGAGCTGGCACGGACCGTGGCGGCGGCCCGCCACGACGACGACGTGCCGCGCGAGCTCGCCTCGGTCTTCGACGCCGGGTACGCCGCCCTCGCGGCGGCCCGCCCTCAGGCGGCCCGAGATGCGCAGCACGGCCGCCTGGCGCAACGGCTGGTGGCCAGCGTCCTGCGGCCGCTCGCGGACGCGCATGGCCGCTTCGGCACCGGCCCGGCAGGCCGCGCCGCTGCTGGCGGCCAGCCGAAGGGCCCCGCGCCCGCCAGCCCGCCGGCCGGAGCCGCGGACGAGCTGGTGTGGGCGGCCGCGCAGTCCGCGACGCGGGCACTGGTCCGGCTGGCAACCGCGGGTACCGCGCCGCCCGGGCTGGCCGGGCTGGCCGAGGCGACCGCCGCACTGCAGGGCCTCGCCTGCGAGCCGGCCGATCCTGCCCGGCGGCAAGCCCGGCTGGCGGCCCTCTGGGGTCTGCAGCGCGGCCTGCCCGCCAGGATCCAGACCGCGCGGAACGGGCCGTACCTGGTGACCAACGCCGCGCGGCTGCGCGATCACCTGGGCGAGCCGGTGCCGGCCACGCCGCAGTTCGCGCTGTGCCGGTGCGGGGCCTCGGCGCTGAAGCCGTTCTGCGACGGCGCCCACGCCGGCCGCGGGTTCACCGACGACAAGGATCCCAAGCGGGTCCCCGACCGGCGTGATACCTACCGGGGCCAGCAAGCGACGATCATGGACAACCGGGGCATCTGCCAGCACTCCGGCTACTGCACTGACCGGCTGGCCACCGTTTTCCGGGCTGGCCAGGAGCCATTCGTCGCGCCGAGCGGCGGCCGGATGGACGAAATCATCCGGGCCGCGCGGGACTGCCCGTCCGGAGCGCTCAGCTATGCCATCGACGGCCGTGAGCAACGCGGGCACGTCGACTGGGGTAACGACCGCGAGCAGGCCATCGAGGTCACCAAGGACGGCCCCTACCGGGTCACCGGCGGGATCGCGCTCGTCGGCGCGGACGGCAATCCGGTGCAGCGCGCCGCCGGCGCCTCCGCCGAGCACTACGCCATCTGCCGGTGCGGCCACTCGCAGAACAAGCCTTTCTGCAGCGGGATGCACTGGTACGTCGACTTCCGGGACCCGGAGCCGGATCCCGGTGCCGAGCCGACATTGTTCGAGCATGCCGGCGGCCTGCCGGCGCTGACCCGGATGACGAGGCTGCTCTACGAGAAGCACGTTCCCGCCGATCCGCTGCTGGCCCCGTTGTTCGCCACCATGGCCCCCGAGCACCCCGGCCGGGAGGCGATGTGGCTCGCCGAGGTCTTCGGCGGCCCGGCCAGCTACAGCCGGGAGCGCGGCGGATCCCGGCAGCCGGCCAGCCATGCGGGCCTGGCGCTGACCGAAGAGCAGCGGGCACGGTGGGTCGCGCTGGCCATCCAGGCCGCCCGGGATGCCGGACTGCCCAGCGACCCCGAATTCCGCGCTGCGCTGGCCTCCTATCTGGAGTGGGGCTCGCAGGTGGCGGCGATCCAGTCGGCCCCCGGGGCGCCGCCGCCGCGCGATGCGCCGGTGCCGCGCTGGGACTGGGGGCCGGCCGGGCCGCCCGCGGCGGCCACCGCTGTCCCGGCTGACGACGAGGACAGCCAGCAGGCACCGCTGCCGGGGCCAGGCGAGCCGGTCAGCTTCGCCGCCCACATCCGGCCGCTGTTCCGCGAACGCGACCGGCAGTCGATGAGCTTCGTCTTCGACCTGTGGTCCCGCGAGGACGTGGCCGCCCACGCCGCCGACATCCTGCAGCGGCTCCGCGACGGATCCATGCCGTGCGACGGCGCGTGGCCCGGCGAGAGGATCGAAGTCTTCCAGCGATGGTCCGAGTCCGGCGGCGGGCCCTGAACTGTCTCATCGGCCGCACCGAGAGCATCAGGAGATTCACTACCATCGGAGGCATGCGGTTCGCGAAGGGGCATGGCACGGAGAACGACTTCGTCGTGCTGCCCGACTTTGAGGACGACCTCACCCTGACGCCCGCGCTGGTGACCCGGCTCTGCGACCGCCGGGCCGGGCTGGGGGCCGACGGGGTGCTGCGCGTCGTGCTGTCAGCGGCGGCGCGGGCGGGCGGGCGCAACGGGCAGGCCGGCGAATTCGGGCTGCCGGAGGACGGCCTGGACGAGGGTGGCGAGCCGCCCGCCGAGTGGTTCATGGACTACCGGAACGCGGACGGCAGCGCGGCCGAGATGTGCGGCAACGGCATCCGGGTGTTCGCTCGCTACCTGCTGGATCACGGCCTGGTGCGCGACCTGGCCTTTACGGTGGCCACCCGGTCGGGTTCCCGGAAGGTGCGGGTCGAGCCCGACGGCCAGATCACCGCGGAGATGGGCGTTCCGGCGATATTCGGGCCCGGCCGGGCCGTGATCGGCGGGCTTGAGTACTCGGGCCTGCGGATCTCGCTGGGTAATCCACATCTCGCGGTGCTGGTGGCCGCCCCGGTGCACGGCATCGACCTGTCGGTGGCGCCGTTGCTCGACCCCGCGGAGTTTCCTGACGGCGCTAACGTCGAGGTCGCGCGGGTAACCGGCGACCGGCAGGCGGAGATGCGCGTCTACGAGCGAGGGTCGGGGGCCACCAGGTCGTGCGGTACCGGCGCCGTCGCCGCCGTGGTGGCCGCCGCGATCGCATCCGCGACACCCGGCGCCGATATCGGCGCCGGTGCCGGGCCGGCCACCGTTCCCGAGGTTGCCAACGGGACCTGGACCGTGGATGTGCCCGGCGGCCGGCTCGCGGTCACCCTGCTCGGGACCGCGAGCCTGCTCACCGGGCCGGCCGTGATCGTCGCCGAGGGCGAGCTTGACGACGCCTGGCTGGCCAGCGCGGGGGCCGACGGCAGCTGAGCCCTGGCCTGTCACGGCGAGCCGCCGCCTGTCACGCCCGGCCGGTGGCGAGCCACAGGCCGACGGAGACGAGCGCCCAGCCGGTGCGCCGGCGGATCGGACCGCGGCGGCTGCGCCGGATGCCGTCGGCCCTGACGGCGGCGGCCGACCTGGCCCGCAGCTCTGCCGTGTGCTGTGCAGCGGCCTGTTCTATCAGGTAGGGGTGCATTGTTCTGGCCTTCCTTGAGTTTGCCGAGGCGGGACTTGCGGTGCGGGCAGGCGGGCCTCAGCCGGCTGCCGCGTGGGCGGCGCGCACGACGTGCACGTCCCCGCTGATGCTGCGGCAGTGCAGGCTGAGCGCGGTCTCCCCGTCGCTGGCGGCAGGCTCGAGGTCGCTGGTCACGTCGCCGGTCATCGCGGAGAGGTCGAGGTACACGCCGACGCCGGCCGGGACGGCGATGCTGATGTCGCCGGAGACGGTGTTGACCTCGCCGCTGCCGGCCGCTATGGACTCGATCTGCACGTCGCCGCTGGCGCTGCGAACCTTGGCCGAGCCTTCCGCGCGGCCGATGATCAGGTCGCCGCTGGCGGAATTCGCCGTGACATCGCCGCCGGCCCGGCTGATGTGAGCGTCGCCGGAGGCGGTATTCACCCGCACCTGGCCTGCCGCGTCGTCAAGGCGGATGTTCCCGGATGCGGTATTGATGCTGACCTGCCCGGCCGCGCGCTCCGCCGATACGTCTCCGCTGGCCGTGCGTGCGTCGAGGGAACCGAGGTCGCCGCTGCACCGGATGTCGGCCGAGGCCGCGTTCAGGACGCAGGACGAGCCGCGCGGCAGCCGTACGACCAGGTCGAGTGATGTGCTGCTCAGCAGCCGGACCCGATCGGGCACGGCGATGATCAGCGTCCCGGCGTCAAACTCGACGGTGGTGGCCTCGATGAGTTCGTCACCGCGCCTTCCCGAGCGCGACGCCAGCGCCACCGTGGCGGTCGTGACGGGCTCGGCGCTGACCGTGATGCTGCCGGCCGGGAGCCTGGCTTCCAGGCTGATCGGGTCGGGGGCCGGGAAATCCCAGGTAGTCATTGGCTTGTTCCTTCGCTGCTCGTCGGGCTGGGTGTGGGGGACTGTTGGGCGCGTGCCGGGCGGCGGGGGAAGGCCAGTGCCGGGTGCGGTGCGAGCGGGCCGGGCGGGCTGGAGTTGGCGACGAGTCAGCTGGAGAGCAGCCTGCTGACCGGGACGCTGCGCAGCGAGGCATCGATGACCTCGGCGATGTGGGCCATCGGCAGCCGGGCTCCCCGGGCGGCGAGCGCCGCGGAGATCTGCAGCGCGCAGCCCGGGTTCGCCGAGACAACCAGCTGCGCCCCGGTGGCCTCGACCGCGCTGGCCTTCCGCTCGCCGAGCTCGCGGGCGGGCTCCGGCTGGACCAGGTTGTAGATGCCGGCTGAGCCGCAGCACGTCGCCCCGTCGGCGATCTCGGCCAGCTGCAGGCCGGGAATCGCGCGCAGCAGCGCGCGTGGCTGCTCGGTGATCCCCTGGGCATGACCGAGGTGACATGCGTCGTGATACGCGGCACGGACCGGCAGCGGGTGCCGGACCGCTGCCGGGCCGAGCTCGGCCAGGAACTCGGTGAAGTCGCGCACCTTCGCGCTGAGCGCGGCGGCCCGCGCTGCCCAGCCGCCGTGGCCGGCCAGCAGCTCGCCGTACTCCTTCATGGCTGACCCGCAGCCCGCCGCGTTGACGATGATCGCATCCACTCCCGCGCGCTCGAACTCCACGATCAGCCGGCGGGCGAACCTGGCCGCTTCCGTCCTCCGCCCGCCGTGCAGGGAGAGCGCGCCGCAGCAGCCCTGTCCTGCCGGGATGACGACATCGCAGCCCTCGGCCGCGAGTACCCGCGCCGTGGCCGCATTGACCGCCGGGAAGAACACCTGCTGCACGCAGCCGGTGAGCATCCCGACGACAGCCCGGCGCTGCCCCCTGGCCGGGATCCGGCCGGGCAGCCGGCGGCCGGGAACCAGGCCAGGCGCGAGGCCGGGGGGCGACCGGCGTCCCGGCGCTGGCGCCACCCGCAGCGCGCCGCCTAGCTCCGGGGAGAGCCGTTCGGCCAGCCCGGTGCGGGCAAGCAGGCGGTCCAGCCGCAGGCCCTGGGCAGCCCGAAGCGGCGCGAGCAGCGGCCGGAGGCGGCGCGGGTAGGGGAATGTCGCGAAGATCGCGGCCCTGGCCGCCCGCTCCCGGCGGGACCGCGGCGGCAGCGGCGGCGGCCCGGTGCCGGCCGGCGGTTCCTCCGCCCATGACCGGGCCGCGCCGATCAGCCGGTCGTAGCGGACCCCGGACGGGCAGGCGGGCACGCAGGCCATGCAGCCCAGGCAGCGATCGAGGTGCACGGCCGCGGCCGCGGTGCCCGTCGCGCCGTCCAGGATCTGCCCGATCAGGTGAATCCGGCCTCGCGGCGAGTCCATCTCCTCGCCCCAGAGCTGGTACGTCGGGCAGGCCGGCAGGCAGAACCCGCAGTGCACGCAGTCGCTCGCCAGGTCGCGCAGCTCGCCGGACTCATCGATCAGGCTGGCCGGCCCGGCCGAGTCCGCCAGCGCGGGCTGGCCGGCGTCGCCGGGGGCGCTGACCGCGGCGGGCCCGCCGGGCTGGCTGCCGGGATCCGGCGGGGGTGGCGTTCCCGGCACCTCGGGGCCGGTCATCAGATCCCGCCCGGCAGCCGGCCGGGCGCCATCCGGTGCCCGGGATCGAACTGATCCTTCACCGCGCGCATCAGCCCGGCCGACGGAACTGGTCCCCACACGTCGACGGCGTCGCGTACCTCTGGCGGCGCCTGGAGCACGACCACGCTGCCGCGCGACGGCGGCCCGTCGGCGCCGGATTGCGCCAGCGGCGCCGCGGCCCGCAACGCCGCGACCAGGTCGGCGACCGCAGCCGCGGGCGCGCTGCCCGGCACCGACGCGTAGATCACGCCGGCCGCGGCCGACCCGCCGACCGGGGGATCGAGCCCGGCCGCGCTCGCGGCCGCGTCGAGCGCGTCCGCCACGGCGGCGAGTTCGCCGGCCCAGAAGGCGATCCTGATCAGCGTGGCGTCCGGTGCCGTCGCCAGGCCGCTGCGGCCCCACCAGGCCGGCGGTTCGGCCGAGATTCTCGCGCTGCCGCCCAGCAGTTCCCGCAGCAGGGCTGAGCGTTCCGCCACGCCTGCCTTGTCTCCTTCGAGCAGCACCGACGCCCGCACCGGGCTGCCGCGGTTGGCCCGGTCGATCTCCGCCGCGGACGGGGCCAGCGGCGAGCTCACGGCCACGGCCACCACCTCGTGCGCTGCCGCGACGCCAGCACAGTCGCGCGTCACGAACGCCGCGGCGGCCGGAACCGGGTGCAGCCGGAAGGCAGCCTCGGCGATCAGCCCGAGCGTCCCGAAGCTGCCGGCGAACAGCTTGCCGATGTCGTAGCCGGCCACGTTCTTGACGACCTTGCCGCCCGAGTGCGCGACCGTGCCGTCTGCCAGCACCACGGTGATCCCGATCGACAGGTCCCGCGGCGTGCCGTAGCGCAGCCGCCGCGGCCCGGCTGCGGCCGCGGCCAGCACCCCGCCGACAGTGCCGCGGCCGGCCCCGTCCGGCGCAGCCGGGACGTCGAGGGACAGCTGCTGGCCGGCCTTCCCGAGCACGCCCGCCAGCTCGTCCATCCGTACCCCCGCCTGCACCCGCGCGACCAGGTCACCGGCCTCGTGCTCGAGTACCTTGTCCAGCCGCAGCGTGTCGACCACGAGGTCGCACCGGTGCGGCGGGCTGCCCCAGGCCAGCCGGGTCCCGGTACCGCGCGGCAGCACCGCGAGGCCGAGGCCGGCCGCCGCCGCCAGCACCGCGCTCGCCTCGGCGACGCTGGCCGGGGACGCGACGTAACGCGGCGCCACCCCGGCAACGGCGTCGCCCGCGGTGGCCGGCCTGACCTCGCCGCACGCCGCGGAGAGCGGCCCGGGCAGCGGCTCAGCAGCCATCGGGGCCGGCCACGGAGGATCCGTTAAGAATCATTTCAGAACTGCTCGATTTCGCCGGCGGCCACCAGCGGATGCGGCGCGCGCCGGACGCCGGGGACCTCGCCGCACAGCCGCGGGGTCGGGAAGATCTTGCCGGGATTGCACAGCCCGGCCGGGTCGAACGCGCAGCGCAGCAGCTGCATGGTGGCCAGGTCGTCGGCGCCGAACATGCGCGGCATGTACCGGGACTTGTCCACGCCGACACCGTGCTCGCCGGTAATCGACCCGCCGTGGGAGATGCACAGGTCCAGGATCGCGCCGGACAGCACCTCGGCCGCCTCGCAGGCCTCCGGCGTGGCGTCGTCGAAGAGGACCAGCGGGTGCAGGTTGCCGTCACCGGCGTGGAACACGTTCGCCACCCGGATGCCGGCCTCGGCCGACAGCTCGGCGATCCGGTCCAGCACCTGGGGCAGGGCAGTGCGCGGGACCACGCCGTCCTGGACGATGTAGGCCGGGCTGATCCGGCCGACCGCGGCGAACGCCGACCTGCGGCCCTTCCAGATCGCGACCCGCTCAGCGGCGTCCCTGGCCGCCCGGATCTCGGTGGCGCCGGCCTGCTCGCACAGGGCCCGGACGGCGGCGGCCTCCCGCTCGACGTCCGCCTCCGGCCCGTCCAGCTCGACGATCAGGACCGCGCCCGCCCCGGCGGGATACCGGCACGCGACAGCCGCCTCGGCCGCCTCGATCGCCAGCGCGTCCATCATCTCGATCGCGCCCGGCAGGATGCCGGAGCCGATGATCGCGGACACCGCGGCGCCACCGTGGCCGGTGGTCTCGAACGCGGCCAGCAGCGTGGTCACCGCCTCCGGGATCTTCGTCAGCTTCACGATGATCTTGGTGACGACGCCGAGCGTGCCCTCCGAGCCGATGAACGCGCCCGTCAGGTCGTAGCCGGCCGACCCGCCGGTGCCGTCGCCGAGCCAGGTCAGCTCGCCGCGCGGGGTGACGATTTGCAGGCCGGTGACGTGGTGCACGGTGAAGCCGTGCTTGAGGCAGTGCGCGCCGCCGGAGTTTTCCGCGACGTTGCCGCCGACCGAGCAGATCACCTGACTGGACGGGTCCGGCGCGTAGAACAGGCCGTACGGCTCGGCGGCCTTGCTCACCGCGAGGTTCGTTACCCCCGGCTCCACGATGGCCCGGCGGCTGGCCGGGTCGATCGAGATGATCTTCCGCATCCTGGACATGACGATCAGCACGCCGTCAGTCCGCGGCAGCGCGCCGCCGGACAGGCCGGTGCCCGAGCCGCGGGCCACGAACGGCACGCCGGCCGTCTCGCACTCGGTGACGATCTCCGCGACCTGGCCGGCGGTCTGCGGTAGCACGACGAGGCCGGGGCTGCAGCGATGCGAGGTCAGGCCGTCGCACTCGTAGGTGCGCAGCTCCAGCGGATCGCTGACCACGCCCTCCGGGCCGCAGATCTCGGCCATCCGCTGGACAAGCGTGTCCATCATCGCCGGGCCTCGCTTCCGGTGCACCTGCTCCCAGGGTGCGCCATGCGGCCCGGCATTGTCACTGCCGGGTCAGGGCATCCGCTCGTAGGCCGGCAGCGTGAGGAACTCCACGTAGTCGTCGGCGAGCGCGACCTCGGCAAACAGCGAGGCCGCCGCGTCGAACTTGGCGGGGTCGAACGCGTCGCCGTAGTGCTCCCTGATCGCGGCAAGTTCCTCGCCGATCAGCCGCTGCACCAGGTCGGCGGTGATGACCGGGCCCTCGGCCAGGCTGATGTCGTTGTGCAGCCACTGCCAGACCTGGGACCGCGAGATCTCCGCCGTCGCCGCGTCCTCCATCAGGTTGAAGATCGCCACCGCGCCGTTGCCCGCCAGCCAGTTGGCCAGGTACTGCAATCCCACGCTGATGTTGTTCCGCAGGCCAGCCTCGGTGATGGCGCCCGGCGTCTTGTCGACGGCCAGCAGGTCGGCGGCGGTGACGCTGACGTCCTCGCGCAGCTTCCCGAGCTGGTTCTGCTGGTCGCCGAGCACGCCGTCGAACACTTCACGGCAGACGGGCACCAGGTCCGGATGCGCGACCCAGGAGCCGTCGAATCCGTCCCTGGACTCGCGGGTCTTGTCGTCGCGGACCTTGGCCAGCGCGGTCGCGTTCACCTCCGCGTCACGCCTGCTCGGGATGAATGCCGCCATCCCCCCCATGGCGTGCGCGCCCCGGCCGTGGCAGGTGCTCACCAGCAGCTCGGTATAGGCCCGCATGAACGGGGCCGTCATGGTGACCGCGTTCCGTTCTGGCAGCACGAAGTCCCGGCCCCGGGTACGGAACTTCTTGATGATGCTGAACAGGTAATCCCAGCGGCCTGCGTTCAGCCCGGAACTGTGTTCGCGCAGCTCGTAGAGGATCTCCTGCATCTCGAACGCGGCCGGGATCGTCTCGATCAGGACCGTTGCCCGGATACTGCCGCGTGAGATGCCGAGCTCGTCCTGGGCGATGGTGAAGGCGTCGTTCCAGAGCCTGGCTTCGGTGTGGCTCTCTATCTTCGCCAGGTAGAAGTACGGCCCCTTGCCCTTGTCCAGCTGACGCTGTGCGCAGTGGAAGAAATACAGGGCGAAATCGAACAGGCTGCCGGAGATCCGCTCGCCGTCCACCAGGACGTGCTTCTCGTCCAGGTGCCAGCCGCGCGGGCGTACCATGATCGTGGCCAGCTCGGCGTCCGGCCTCAGCTGATAGGACTTGCCCTCGTCGCTGGTGAAGCCGATCTTCCTGTCCAGCGCGTCCTTCAGATTGAGCTGTCCGGTGACCATGTTGTCCCACAGCGGCGTATTCGCGTCCTCGAAGTCAGCCAGCCAGACCTTCGCGCCCGAGTTGAGCGCGTTGATCGTCATCTTCTTGTCGGTGGGGCCGGTGATCTCGACCCGGCGGTCCACCAGGCCGGGCGCGGGCGGTACCACCCGCCAGGACTTGTCGTCCCTGATGTGGCGGGTCCCGGCGAGGAAATCGAGCGTGCCGCCGGCGATGAGCTCCTGCTGGCGGGTGGCGCGGGCGGCCAGCAGCTCCTTACGGCGCGGGCCGAGCTCCCGCTGCAGCCTGGCGACCAGGGCGAGTGCTCCGGGGGTGAGGATCTCGTCGTAGCGGTCGCCGGCCGGGCCGGTGATCTCGACGCCGTCGGTTCCTGGCATTCGCGCGCTCCTTTTCCCGTGTTCCCGTGTTCCCGTGCCGGCGCTTTCCGCTGGCGGGCGCCCAGCGCTGGGGCTGGCCCGATCCCCTGACGCTAACGGGCGGTGCCGAGAGGGGTCAAAGGAGGCCGGCTCTCCGGCGCACGAGGCCGCCGGCTGCCCGTGATGAGTCACGCGGCGGCCCGGTCGCGGGCACAACCAGGCCGGCTGCGGCGTTAATCAGGTGAGTGTCACCGCGAAGCGTGGCACCATCAGCTCATCGCCCACAGCGCTACCGGGCAATGACTGACCTTCTTATGCGGCAGCCTGCGGGTATGCCGACCTTGGATGGCGAATGACGGCTGCATTTGATGAGACACCGGACGGCACGCCGGCGACCGGCCAGCCGGCCGCCGGCCTGGCCGCGGCGACTACGCCCGAGGCCGGGCCCGCCGACCCGGGCCGGCTGGATGTGGCGGAGCGGCACGCGCTGCGCCGGGTGGCCGGCCTGTCCACCGAGCTCGAGGACGTCAGCGAGGTCGAGTACCGCGCGCTCCGGCTCGAGCGCGTCGTGCTGATGGGCGTCTGGGCGGACGGGACGCTGACGACCGCGGAGAACTCGCTGCGCGAGCTTTCGCTGCTGGCGGAGACCGCGGGTTCGCGGGTACTCGATGGGCTGATCCAGCGCCGCGGCCGTCCGGACGCGGCGACCTATGTCGGCGCGGGCAAGGCCGCCGAGCTGGCCGGGATCGTGGCGGAGTCCGGTGCCGACACCGTCATCTGCGACGGCGAGCTCACCCCCGGGCAGCTCCGCAAGCTCGAAGGCATCGTGAAGGTGAAGGTCATCGACCGCACCGCGCTGATCCTGGACATCTTCGCGCAGCATGCCAGGAGCAAGGAGGGCAAGGCGCAAGTCGAGCTTGCCCAGCTGCAGTACTTGCTGCCCCGGCTCCGCGGCTGGGGCGAGTCGCTGTCCCGGCAGGCCGGAGGCCGGGTGGCCGGCGGCGGCGGTATCGGGACCCGCGGCCCTGGCGAGACCAAGATCGAGACGGATCGCCGCCGGATCAGGGCACGTATCGGCAAGCTGAAGCGCGAGCTGGACGGCATGTCGGTCGGGCGGGAAGTCCAGCGTGGTCAGCGGCGGCGGCGCGCGGTGCCGTCGGTGGCGATCGCCGGGTACACCAACGCCGGGAAGTCCAGCCTGCTCAACCGGCTGACCGGCGCCGACGTGCTGGTCGATGACTCGCTGTTCGCCACGCTGGACCCGGCCGTGCGCCGGGCCCGCACCCCGGCAGGCCGGCCTTTCACGCTGACCGACACCGTGGGGTTCGTCCGCCATCTCCCGCACCAGCTGGTCGAGGCTTTCCGGTCGACCCTGGAGGAGGTGGCGGACGCCGATCTCATCCTGCACGTGGTCGACGGCTCCGACGCTGACCCGCAGGCGCAGATAGCCGCGGTACGCGAGGTGCTCGGCCAGATCGGCGCCGGCAATGTTCCCGAGCTCGTGGTGGTGAACAAGTCCGACGCCGCCGATCCGATCATCGTGGCCGGGCTGCTGCGCCGCGAGCACGCGGCCGTGCTGGTGTCGGCGCGGACCGGTGACGGGCTTCCCGAGCTCATCAGCGAGCTCGACAACCAGCTGCCGCGGCGGGACAAGGAGGTCACCGTGCTGGTGCCGTACGGGCGCGGTGACCTGATCTCGCGGGCGCACCAGGAGGGCGAGGTCGTCACGGTCAGTCATGGCCAGAACGGCACAGAGCTGACGGCCCGCGTTCCGCCGGGCCTCGCCGCCGAGCTTGACCGGGTTGCGGACTCGCCGGACTCTCCGGAGCCATCGCGGTAGCGACGGCCGCGAACAGCGGGTTCGGCACGGGTTTCGAACGGCCGGGGCGGCGCGCGCGGCCGGCCCGGCACCGCCGCGAACGGCCGGCTCGGCGTGGCCGCTCAGTCCGGCGGCACGGTAAGGACGGCACGGTAAGGACGGCACGGTAAGGACGGCACGGTTACGACGGGGCAAGGGTCGCGAGTGCGGTCAGTAATAGCACGGGCAATGCAGGAACGCGGAGCCGTCCGGCCGGGAAACCCGCCGTGCTGCATTGAATGACCGGATAGGAATTACCTCCGGCCGGAAAGTGCGGTACGCAATTCCGTGAATCGGCAGTGAACGGCGGTAGCCGGCTCGGTAAGCCCGGCCGGGGAGATTCCGGCCGGCCCGCCGCAGCGCGGTCCGGGCGTCCGCTGCGGGCGCCGGACGGTGGGCGCCGTCGCCATGGCTGGCAGGCCTCCGCCGCTTCACTCGCCGGAGTACGCTGCCTTACTCGCCGCGGCGTACGCTGCTTCGCTCCCCGGGCTCCGGGCTTCGCTTGCTGGTCCCTGGCCGCCCGAGCGGGAAGCGGCCCGCGGCCCGCGGCGGCCCGGTCCTTGACCGGCCCGCGGTTCAGCGGCGCCCGCCAGCCCGACGGCGGCCGGACCATAGCCCGACGGCGGCCGGACCATAGCCCGACGGCGGTCAGGCCCGCGGTCCGCGCGTCAGCCCCGGTGATTGGATTTCGGCATGTGCGTCCTGCAGTTGCGTGAATCACAATTTGCGCCTGACTTTCGGACGGCCGTGCGCTACGTGGCCGCTTCGGATCACTGCTCCCACGCTGACAAACGATTGCAACCCACTGTTTCTTGCGGCAAGAACGATGCGATGACCAGGGATCGGACTATTCTGCGCCAAAAGACTTCGGGAAAGGTTCTGTACACGGACCCACCAGTGCAATACCTTGACTGCACCGATATGGTGGATGCCTCATCGCAGAGCACCCCGCGTGCGGCCCGGTGCCGCGACCGCTTCACTAGCATTCCTTGCTGGTGTACCACCCATCAGGCCCGAGTCATGGCAGGTGACGCTCATGGCGAACCGGACCTTCGTCCGCCGCGCCGCTACGCGCTGCACCGCCTTGCCTAGCGTCACCGGGCCCTGCACCTGCGTACGCACCGTGATCGCGCCCCGTGCACTCGTGCCCCGCGCATTTGTACGCTGTGCCGTCGTGCGCCCGGCCGCCGTGCCTGGTTTCCCCGCGTCCCGCGTCCTCGCGCGCCGCGTTGCCTGGCGCTGCGTCACCGTGCACCGGAGGGCCGTGCGGTGACTGTTCGCCTGCTAACCAACATCGGCCGCCTGTGGACAGGATCTGAGATCTGGAGTAATGCGGCCATCCTGACCCAGGACGACAAGATCGCATGGGTGGGCCCGGCGGCGGAACTCCCCGCCAGCATCCCGGGCGTCGTCGAGGACATCGTGGACGTCGACCATGTCGAGAACCTGGGCGGCGGGCTGGTCACCCCGGGACTCATCGACGCGCACACCCACCCGGTCTACGCGGGCAACCGCTGGGCCGAGCTGGCGATGAGATCGGGTGGCTCTTCATCGACGGAGATCGCCGCCGCCGGCGGCGGGATGGCGTCCACGGTCACCGTCACCAGGGGGACCGATCCCTGGACGCTCTGCAACGGCGTCCGGGAGCGCCTCCGCGCCTGGCTGATGGCCGGCGCCACGACCATCGAGGCGAAGACCGGTTACCACCTGACCCGGGACGGCGAGCTTGCCGATGTGCGGCTGCTGCGCTCGCTTGAAGGCGAGCCGAGCATGCCGCGCGTGCATGTGACGTTCCTGGCCGCCCACGCGGTGCCGCCCGAGTACTTCGGCCGCCGTCACGACTACGTCGACGCGGTCGGCACCTGGTGCGCCGATGCGTCGGCCGCCGGCGCCGACAGCGTGGACGTCTACTGCGACGACGGCCGCTTCACCGAGCGAGAGGCACGCTGGGTGCTCGGCGCCGGCCGGGCCTCCGGCCTGTTGCCCAGGCTGCACGCGTGCGGCGAGGCTCGCAACGGCGCTGCCAGGCTCGCGGCGGAACTCGGCTGCGCATCTGCCGATCTGCTGTATGGCGCGGATGACGAGGACGTGGGTGCCCTGGCCCGCGCCGGTGTGGTGGCCGTGGTGTGCCCGAGCACCGCGATCGAGACCGGCCGGCCGCCGCCGGTCCGCGCGCTGCTTGACAAGGGCGTCGCGATGGCGCTCGGCTCGGACCACACGCCGGGCGGGAACGGGATCACCTCGATGCCGCTTGTCATCGCGCTGGCTGTCTCGTACTTCGGCCTGAGCGTGACCGAGGCACTCCGGGCGGCGACCATCGGCGGCGCGCATGCCCTGCGGGCGCCGGACCGGGGCGCGATGGCCCGCGGCAGGTTCGCCGACATCGTGGCCTGGGACGCAGATCATGAGGGCGCCTTCGCCTGGGCATACGGGCTCAAGCCGCTCCGCGTGTGGCTGGGCGGCGAGCCGGTGACCGGCTGAGCCGCGCAGTCCGTCCCGCCCCGGCTGAAGGGCTGAAGAGGTTACCTCCCGATGACTCCAGCGGTGGCTGTGGTCACCGATTCCACCGCCTGCCTGTCCCCGGAACTCACCGCTAGCGGCGGCATCCGGGCGGTCCCGCTGCGCGTCGTGCTCGGCGGCCGAGCCGCGGCCGAAGACACGGCGCCCGGCGGCGGTGCGCCAGACGGCGGCACCGGACGAGGGAGCAAGACGGGCCTGGTGCCCGCAGTCAACATCATCCAGGTCGAGGCGATCCTGCGCGCGGGCGGCCGGGTGGGCACGGCCAGCCCGTCGCCGGACCAGTTTGCGGACGCCTACGCGGCCGCCGCCGCCGGGGGAGCGGAGGCCGTGGTCTCCGTGCATCTGTCCGGCCGGCTGTCCGGGACGCTTAACTCGGCCAGCCTGGCAGCGGCCAGCGCCCCCGTGCCGGTCCACGTGGTGGACTCCCAGTCGATCGGGATGGGCCTGGGCATTGCCGTTCTCACGGCCGCTGCGGCGGCGCACGCGGGTGCCGCCGCCGCGGCCGTGGCCGCCGCCGCGGCCAGCCGCGCTGCCAGCCTCCGCTCGTATTTCGCCCTGGACGCCCCGGGGTACCTGCTGGCCGGCGGCAGGCTCGAGGCCACCCCGGCGCTGCCGGAGAGCGCCCTCACGGTCCGGCCGCTGCTGCATATCAGCAACGGCAGCATCGTGCTGCTGGAGAAGGCCAGAACGCAGTCCGGGGCCCTCCGCAGGCTCGGGCAGCTCGCCGTCGAATTCGCCGGGGACCGGCCGGCGGATCTCGCTGTCCAGTACATCGGCGACGCCGGACGCGCGGCGGATTTCGCCGCTCAGCTGGCCCGGCTCATCCCCGGTGTCCGGCGCACCTATCTCGGCGCGGCAGACGCGGTGATCTGCGCCCACACCGGCCCGGGGATGCTCGGCGTGGTCGTCGCGCCTTGCTGACCAGCGCGGTTCTTGATCGCGGAAGATTCGATGGGTGCTGGCGCCCCGACCTTCCACGATCAGGGAAATAGGACAGGCGCCGGAGCTGTCCGAGGCCAGACCGGGTGCCGGAGGGCCGATTTAGTGCCCGGGATCTGGCGGGTTCCGTCGCCGGGCCGGTTTCATGGCATGCTGCGGGCATGCCAGCGTCTCCCGCCGGAACGACGAGCGCCAGGACGAGCGCCCGAGCGGCAAACGCCCGAGCGGCCGCCGAGCCGGCCAGCTTGCCGCCGGTCACGGTCATCGTGGGCGAGGAGGAACTGCTGGCCGAGCGCGCGATCAGCGCCATCGTGGCGGCCGCGCGGGCGGGCCAGCAGGGCACAGGCGCTGACCCCCCCGGCGGGGGCGCTGGGCCGGGCCGGAGTGAGCCGCCAGCCGGAGATGCTGCGCCGGGCGGGACTATGGCGCCAGGCGGTGGTGGGGCACCAGGCGG